>Ga0335084_10002940_pt1 | contig 16585 bp, 8 predicted proteins | sample Lox_Sample_44_FD_206721 | JGI IMG/M metagenome (GOLD analysis project Ga0335084, IMG submission 206721) | Soil microbial communities from Loxahatchee National Wildlife Refuge, Florida, United States - Lox_Sample_4.4 | ecosystem: Environmental > Terrestrial > Soil > Wetlands | place: USA: Florida... | reverse complement strand
CGATCACCGACAACGAGGTGACCTTCCGGGTGTCGGGCGGGGGGAAATTGATCGGCGTGGGTAATGGCGATCCGACCGATCATGCTTCCGACAAGGCAACATCGCGGAAGGCATTCTCCGGATTCTGTATGGGGCTGGTGCAATCTGCGAAGACTGTCGGGAAGATCACAGTGGAGGTCACTTCTCCCGGGTTGGTACCGTCGAGCGTGACGATCGCGGCCAAGGCCGCGACGCTGCGTCCGCAGGTTGCGGTGTGGGAGCGCGAAGTGCCCAAGGGCGCCGGCGTTACCGGGCTCTGGAGACCCGTTCCTGCCTCCGGTCCATCCAATGAATTCGTTGCCATGCTGGTGGGTTCAAATACCGTCTACACGTTGAAACAGGATGGCAACAAGTTGACGGGCAGTGTGGAAGGCGGGGCAGGATTTTTCGGCGGCGACGATGTACCCGCACCAATTTTCGACGGGAGTATCGACGGCGATCAGATCACATTCAAGTCCGGCGACAGCAAGTACACCGGCTCGGTGAAGGGCGACCGCCTGGAACTGCAGCGCTCGATCACGCTGCCTTGGGAGAGCCCGACTCGTCCGAAGGAAGAACCGGGACGTCCGGCGATTGGGCCGGCGCCGGATGGATCCGATCCGTCGGTCGATGAGACATGGGAAGTCCCCAATGGCATTCCGGTGGTGTTGCGGCGGGTGGAACGGTAGCGAGCGCCAGTGAGTGCTTTGCGTTGCAAAGCGCCAGTACCCTCCCTCCTCTCGGTCCTCTGGAATGATGGGTTTAGCGCGAAGTTGGAAATAAACCATTGCGGCTCAGGATTTTGCAGGCAAAATATTGAAAATAAGATGTTTAGCCGAGGCACTCATATACTTCTTTTCATTCACGAATCTTGCAAACTATTGAAAAGGTTATAGTTTGCTCGATTGGGGATAGGGCAGGCCTCGCAAAATCTTGAATCCCCTAGACTTAAAGCCAAAATATTGTTTTCAAATAACTTAGCGGACAGCGCGAATTTCGCGTCTGCGCCTCTCGGCAATGCCATGATCGGACGCTGAGGCCGTGGAACGCAAGGGCAGATGTCACATTGGGAGCAGATTAGGCTGTGGAAAAGTCTCTGGCTTCCCTGACAGAACACAACGTCGGGCGCGGAGAGAGGACTTGGGAGATTCGGCAGAGTCGCTCAGCCTGTCGCAACGAACCTGGAAGGATGGGTCACCCGTTCCGATCGCAGCAGGGTCACGGCACTCCGACAATGTCCAAATGGCATGAGATAATTTCGCCTCGTATCTGGCATCACAGATTTTCCGCAACGAATCCTTCACTATCCGGCGCATGTGGAATCAGACGACTGTTCCAAGTGTGACGGCTTGGTTACGTGTCATTGTCCTCATTCTCTCGGTGGGGATGTTGGGCTCCTGCGGTGGCGGTGGAGGATCAAATCGTACTATCCAATCGATTACCGTCTCGCCCTCACAGGCGACGGTTGTGGCGGGATTGACCCAGCAGTTCAGCGCATCCGCAAAGTACTCTGACGGTTCGATGAGTGCGGCGATTGGAGTGACTTGGTCGAGTCAAGACGCATCGATTGCGACCGTCGACGGCAACGGACTGGCCACGACACACGTCAAAGGCGTCACAAGTATTGTCGCTACACTGGGCTCGGTGTCGAGCAGCGCGTCGCTATCTGTTTCGCCTGCGGTCCCGGTCTCGCTTAGTATCTCTCCCGCAAGCTCGACTGTGTTGATCGGAACGAGCGCTCCCACCACGCTCACCGCTCTTTTGATTTTTACCGACGGTTCATCGCAAGATGTTTCCGCTTCCGCCAGCTGGAGCCTGGAGAATTCCTTCACCGCTTCGATTGATAGTTCAGGGAACGTTTCCCCACTCCGGACCGGCTATACGACCGTCAGTTGTACCAGCGGAAGTTTCAGCGCAACGGCTGCGTTCGTCGTGATTGCAGAGCCACGATATCTCTACTTCATGAGCGAAACCGGCAGGCTGGCCTCCAAGGCGGTCATCGACTCCACCTCCGGCCAACTCCGTATGATGGGTTATATTCCGACCGGGGCGAACAACTATGCGGCTTTTCATTGCCCGACCATGGATCCAGCGAACAAGTTTCTTTATGTGGGATCCGCGATTAACGGTGGCCCTGGGGGAGAGATTCAAATCTACGATATTGATCCAGTCAAAGGTGGGCTCGCTGCGCTTGCCGGCAGCCCATTCTCTCAATCGGCACCGGTAGACTGTCTCGAATTTGAACCGACTGGAAAGTTCGCCTATGCCGCGAGCGCAACCAACAGCGCTGGCCAGCTTCTCACCTATTCTGCGGACTCCGTCACAGGTGCACTGACATTGCTGAACTCGACGAACCTGACAGGCGTTCTTTCGCGGGTAGCCATGGATCCGTTGGGGAAGTATCTTTACGTCGTTACCTTCTCCAATAATTACCTTCAAGCTGACGCGACAGGTTATGTTATCGACTCATCGACGGGTGCGTTGACGCCGATTCCCGGCACTCCGTTCCCGTTATCGAACATCGCCGGTGCATTCTCTTTCCATCCGAGTGGTAACTACGTTTATTTGGCCGATACCAACGGCGCGGCAATCGATACTTATTCGATCAATCGGGCTACCGGAGCCTTAACCAGCGCGGGAACGCTTGCGACGTGCATAAATCCATCCATTGTTCGATTTAGCCCCGACGGCCGGATGGCGTATACGGCCTGTTCGATGGATTCAGCTCATGATCCACACAGTGCATCCGTCGACAGCTTCAGCGTGGCCGTCGACGGCTCGTTGACTCATCTCAGTACTGCGCCATCAGACGACGGGCCGCTTGATTTGACCATCGACCCCTCAGGTAAGTTCTTATACCTAGCCGAAGTACACCCGTACATTCATCTCTTTCAGGTCGGCGCCGATGGCAGTGCTACCTCGGCACTTCGTTTTGGAGTCCAACCGAACTCTGGGATGACGATGGCAATAGTGCAAGGAACATCGGCCGTCAAATATACGGCCAAAGCAGCTTATGTTGTTTCCACGGGAGACAACAATTTACTGACTTACGATGTGAAGGCCGATGGCACATTATCCCTTCCCACGAGCACGATTCCGATTCAGAATGCTTTCTTCTCGCTCAGCCTCTGGCCATGGGGGACTGACATCGCGATGGCGTCTGCAATTCCAAGCCCGAATTTACTGGCATTTCCGCTTTCGGCTGACGGCTCGATCGCAACATCCGGCTTCCTGTTTGGCAATGCCACGTCGGGTGGAGGCGTCGCCATCGATCCTTCGGGACAATTTGCCTTTGTAAGCGACTCATCGCAAGGCGTGATCTATACGTATGGCAGGTCGGCAGCAGGTTGGGGCTTGTTCACCTATCAGCCTCCTCCGCCAGCCTCCCCGTATACCACCTTCGCTGCTGGAGCCGGTGCGGGTCCGATTGTGACGGATGCGTCCGGACTTCTGGTCTATGTTGCCAATCAAGGCGATAACACTATCTCGGCCTACCAGTATTGGGGAACCGACGCCGAATTATTTGAGTCGAAGGGTCAGTTCGTTTCGCCTTATAGCGACGGCTCGCCATTCGCTATCGGGGCCACCCCAATTTCGATGGCCATCGATCCCAACGAGACTTTCCTCTATGTCCTTTGCGGAGATCGCTCACTGCGGACATTTGCCATCGATTATTACAGCGGCGGTCATCTCGCGCAGATCGGAAGCATTACTCTTTCCGGACAACCTTCTGGTCTCACCGTCGAACCAACAGGCAAATACGTTTATGCCTCCGACAGCACCGGTGTAAGTGCGTTCTCCGTGAATCGTTCCTCCGGAGCGCTGTCTGCCGTTCGTTTGAGTCCAACCATCTCGCAAAGCAACATCACCGGCGTCTATGCAGAACCTTCCGGCCATTACTTATACGTATCGACAGGCGCCAGCAATGTCGCTGGCGCAGTGTTTGGATATTCGATTGGGTCGGACGGCAACCTGACCGCTATTTCTGCGCAGCCATTAGCGACCCCGAAACTGCCATCCTCAATGGTAGTCTCAGCTGACATTCAGTAGTAATTCGCGCGCGCCGTTGGTCAACTCTTCTCGGCTAAGTCCGGAGGGACGGCTGATTCAATGACGCTGACCGTGGAAAAATCGGGTCAGTCGCGGGATCTGGAGCGTAGCGTCGACGGTTTCTTCGGTCGCAACTCCCAGCCTACTCGCAGCGGAGAGAGATCAGGGGATCGATTCGAGCGGCGCGTTGCGCTGGAATGTAAGTAGCGAGCAGCGCGATCATCGCGAGCAACAAGGCGATGCCGGCAAAAGTGATTGGGTCGGTTGCTTCCACACCAAAAAGCAGGCTTCGCATCAGACGCGTAAGCAGGAAGGCTGCAGCCAGACCAATTACCACACCGGAGAAGACGAGCGCCATCCCATGCTGGACGACAAGACTCAGAATGCTGCGCCGCGACGCGCCCAGAGCGATTCGAATTCCTAATTCCCGCGTTCCCTGATTGACCAGGTACGACATCACGCCGTAAATGCCGATGGTGGCGAGAGCCAGGGCAACGACTGCGAAGACTCCCAGAAGCAACATCGAGAAACGCTGCCGGGCGAGCGATTCGTTCACCCGCTCGTCCATGGTTCGAACGTAGTACATGGGAAGATCGGGATCGAGGCTGCGCAACTCATTCTTGGTGGCCGACAAAATAGCGGCCGGATCGGTGCGACCGCGGAAGGCGACCGTCATGGCCCGCGAGGGAAATTGCGAATGCGCCACGTAGAAGGCGATGCGCGGATTCGAGTCGAGAGAATCCTGCTTCACGCGTCCCACCACGCCTACGACCGTCTGCCAGGGATCCTTGGCCGGTAGTTCGACGATATGAATGCGTTTGCCAATCGGGTCCTGGCCCGGCCAGAGTTCCTCGGCCATGTACTCGTCGACGATGACGACAACCGGTTTTGTCGTGTCGTCCTGCTCGTTGAAGAATCTTCCCTTCCGCAACGGGATTTCCATGGCTTCAAAGTAGTGCCCGCCAACGACCCGCTCATCTGCATTGAGAAATTTCTCGCCGGGAAGGGGAACTCGGCCCTCGACCGTGATCGGGGTCCAGGCAAAGGCGTCGCTCAGAGGAAGTGACGTAATTCCACCAGCGGCGATCGCTCCGGGTGCGTGTTCAAGCCGCTCCCACAGTTGTCGATATGTGTTCAATACGGTTTGCTTGTCGTTATATTTTCGACCGGTCATCGTGAGGTCGAAGGTGAGTACGCCGCGCGGGTTGAACCCTGGGGACACATTCTGCAGACGGGCGAAACTGCGAATGAGAAGTCCCGCACCGATCAGCAGGACCAGAGACAGTGCCAACTCCGAGACCACCAGTAGCCGTCGAAGATTGTTACCACGACCCCAGACCGCGCTTGTTCCAGCCGAGCCGCGGCTTGCGTCTTTCAGAGTGGAATTCAAATCCAGCCTTGCAACGCGCAAGGCCGGGGCGAGGCCAAAAAGAATTCCGGCGAAAATTGAGAGCAGCAGTGTGAACAGGAGTACTCGTCCATCGATGCCTACGTCCTGCAGCCGCGGGATGCTTTTTGTTCCGAAAATGTGAATCGACTTCACGGTGACAAGGCAGATGAAGATTCCCAGCGCGCCGCCGGAAAGGGAAAGCAAGAGACTCTCGGTCAATAGTTGACGAACAATATGCCATCGGGTTGCGCCCAAGGCCGTGCGCACGGCAATTTCCTGCTGCCGAGCCACGGCCCGCGAAAGCATGAGGTTCGCGACATTGGCGCAGGCGATCAGGAGCACGAAACCCACGGACCCGAGCAGCACCCACAGCGAGCGGCGTACGTTGCCGACAACCTGCTCAAGGAGTGGCACAATGCTGAACGTGAGGCCACCGTTGGGCGGATAGTTCTCCGGAAAATCGCGACGCAGCCGGGCCGTGATGGTATCCATTTCTGCCTGGGCCTGCTGCAGCGAGACGCCCGGCCTCAGCTTTCCGATGAGGTTGTAATCCTCGTGATCGCGTACTTGTGCAGCGGCAGGTGCGAGCGGCAGTGGCAGAAAAATGTCGGCCTGCTCCGTTCCGTAGAGCAAAGGAAGAACTTCCTGCGGCAACGAAAAACTCTGCGGCAAAATGCCGACGACTTCATAGATTTGTCCATTAATGATGATGGACTTGCCGATGATGCGCGGATCGCGGCCGAAATGCCGCGCCCACATTCCATCGGTCAGGACTGCGGTAGATGTTGCGCCGGGCGAATCTTCGTCCGGCGTCAGAAGGCGACCGAGCGCCGGATGAGCGCCGAGCATCGGAAGAAGATTCGATGAGACGCGCATGGCGCCGACTCGTTCCGGCTCTCCCTGACCGGTCAGGTTGAAATTGCCGCCAATCGCGATGGCGATCTGCTCAAACCCACGGTGGCCAGTCTTGATGTCGAAATACTGTGCCGTGGAAAACCAGTCTTGTGTGATGCCCAAGCCGAGGGAACGATTCCACAGGATCACTAACCGGTCCGGATTTTCGTACGGCAGAGGCCGAAGCAGTAAGGCATTCGCCACACTGAAGATGGAGGTGTTCGCTCCAATTCCGATCGCCAGCGACAAGACCGCCGCCAGTGCGAACCATGGGTTCTTGGCGAAAGAGCGAAGAGCGAAGCGAATGTCCTGGACCCATGGGTTCATTGGAGCGTCATCCTAGCATAGGGAGCGGGTAGCTCATCCGATTAGACGTCTCAGAATCGAGGATGGTGATCACGGGCATCGTGGGCTTGATCGATTTCGATCAGCTTGCGCGGAATGATCAGGGCCGGTCCGGCTCAATGAACGGTGAGATGAGACATCGGCTCGGGGTTGGGCGGCTGAGTGCCCTCGCTGTCGGCAGCATCGTAACCGCCCATGCAAACCATGCAAGGACGGCCCCGCACAGCGATGGTGGTTGGGGGAGATCAAAGGCCACCCGTCGTATTAGTCAAACGGCACGGGTCCCCATAGTCAGAGGACCAATGCTCGTGAGACCGGCTTGACAATGATGAGGTACATGCTATCTTTGTGACGCTTTTCGGATCCATCTGTCAGGAGGTGCCCGATGAGCAAAACGAATGTTGTTCGACTCGCGATTGCTGGCCTCGCCGTCGTTGCCTTAGCTGTGATTTACGAAGCATTCTTTACAAGCAATCTAACGCCTCGCTATCCTTATTGCCCTAATGCTCCAAATTGCGTTGTGTATGTGAATGCATCCGATCCAGCTAAGTGCACACTCGATCCCCCCGGCGTCAGACTGCACGCCACGGATACCCTTCAATTTCTGTACAAACCTGGAACCTCAGGTAATTACACTGTCCATTTCAAGCACAATACATTTCCCGTTAATACTTTTCCTGTTGGATATCCCCCGCAAAAACCAAACGCATGCTGGCTCCCCATTTTTGGTTGCGGTGATACGTACGTACTTGATCCAGCCTGTGGGAATGGCCAAAACATAGGCGTCCACGTGGATCATTAAAGGGGGACAGTTAGGACGACGTCGTAAGCTTCACGAACTGGGGATTATTTCTAAGGTGATCAAAATCCGGCGTGTCGCGAATGTTGGGGCGCGGGAGTCCGGCTTTCGCTGCCCTTTCCAGCCAGGCGAGCGCGCTGGCGTCGTCATCGAAATGGTTGAAGACAATTGCGGCTCGGAACATCACAACTGGATCGTTCGGGGCTAATGCCAGCGCTGCTTTGATGGATGCCATCGCTGTTTTCTTATCGTCGAGCATTGCACTATATTCCGCGATATAGGCAGTAGCATTTGCGTCCCGTGGATTCACCTCGACTTGCGAATGCGCTAGTGAGACAGCCTTCCGATAGGCATCTTTAGATTCTGGTCGTCGTCCAGGGATCCAGTAGAGCGCATCGCCGAGATTTCCCCAATCCAAGGGGTCTCGATCGTCGAACTGCAATCCTCGCCTGAAAATAGCCTCCGCTTCGGCGAAGTGGTGCTGCAAGAAGTAGGCGGCCCCCAGATTGGCTAGCGCATCGCGATTAGGCGAGAGTTCAATCGATCGATTCGCAGCTTCAATCGCGTCTGAGTATCGGCCCAGATACACATAAACCGCACTTAGATTTGAGTATCCGCGGTAGTTTCCCGGGGCCATCTCAATCGCTTTGGAGAACGCGTCGGCGGCCTCGGAATATCGAGCCTGATTAACATAAAATTCTCCTAGCCAGCTGTACACTCCCCAGTAAGTCGGTCGGAGAGCGATGGCTTTCTTAAAGGCCGCCTCTGACTTGGACAGTTCTCCTAACTTGGCATAGGCTGCGGCGAGCCCTTCAAGAGCGTCGTCACTGTTTTGATTCAGGTCGAGCGCACGCTGATATTGCTCTACCGCTTCTTCGTATTTGCCAGTTCCGAAAGACACATTGCCCAGACATATTCGACCCTCGGCAACCTGCTGATTGAGGCTCAGGGACTTCTCGCAGTTTCGAGCTGCCTGGGTAAGCCATTCCTTGCCTCGATTCATCGGCTGCTGAAAACCGATCCAATAGGCCTCGCCGAGACCGGCATACGCGGGGGCGTAATCCGGGTCGATTTTCAAGGCCTGGTTGAATTCCTCAATTGCGTTGTCGATATTTTCGGGTTTCTGATATTCCTGCAAATAGCCCCTGCCTCGGATATATGCCTCGTAAGCCGGGGGATGCGTGTCTGGAAGCCTCGCCAAGTCTCGACGTCGCTGGGGAGCAATTTCAGCAGGCAACATCTCTATGGTCCGATTCACAACTTCATCTTGCAGGCCGAAGATATCTGCGGCGTCGCGGGTGAAGGTGCGAGCCGCGATCTGTCGCGCGGTTCTGGAGTCCACAAGATTGCAGGTAATACGCAAAGTGTCGCCGACCCTTTGAATCGTGCCCTCGAGGACCAAGTCGGTGCCAAACTCTTTTCTCGCCTCCGAGGCATTTCTTACTGGCTTATCGCGCAGTTCGTGAGGTGAGACTAGTTGGATGCCATCGTCTTGACTTGCCTCCACCAATCGGGTCGCGAGCGTTTCCGTCAGGCCAAGTCCTAGAGCGTTGGTAACCGCATCTTGGCCTAAGGCATCGAAGGGCAGTACCGCCATGACACGCGGTTGGGCCTTGCTAACCAAGGGCGGTTTCTTGTGGCGCAGAACGACAAATGCTCCCAGGAGCGCCATGGCCAAGGCAAAAACTGGCAAATATTTTCGAAATATGAGCCCTATGCCTGGCCCGGGAGGCGCCACTGAGGTACGGCCATCTTTAATTCGCGAGAGTTGTTCCAGCAGCTCCTCAGAACTCTGATAACGGTGCAGTGGTTCCGTCTCCATGCACTTCAGGATCACCACTTCAAGAGCAGCAGAGATGCCCTTCCTGACGAGATGAGGCAATGGTGGTGATCCTTTGATAATGGCTTCAATGAGACCCTTACCATGCGGAAATGGCCGAGACCCGGTCGTCAACTCGTATAGGACGGCACCGGCGGAGTAGATATCAGAGCGGACATCAGCCTCCCTACCAAGCAGTTGTTCTGGCGAACTGTACGGCAAAGTGCCGGAGAAGCGAAGCCGACACGTCTCGGTTTCCGCTAACGTTCCCTGTTGGGGCAATATCGCTAATTGAGCGAGGCCAAAATCGAGGATTTTTAGCACGCCCTCAGGCGTTATTCGCAGGTTGCCAGGCTTGAGGTCCCGGTGAACGATATTTTGCGCGTGAGCCGCTGCAAGCCCGCGAGCTAACTGCAGTGCCAGTGCGATGGTCTCCGCTTCGGGAAGCGGTCCAGTTCTCAGACGTTCGTCCAGCGAAACACCTGGAACGTATTCCAGGACGAGATAATCAACACCATCTGCTGAATTAAAGTCGTAGACTGCCTCGACGTTGGGGTGGTTCAGGCGACTCAGCATCAGTGCTTCCCGACGAAAACGCCTTCGGGAGGACACATCACTAAGCATATTGGGATGGAGCACCTTTACTGCGACTTCTCGTTCTAATCTTTCATCGTATGCTCGAAAAACAACACCCATGCCGCCTTGTCCGATCTGCTCGACCAAACGGAAGTGGTTTAGGAGTTGTCCGGGACCCGGGGACTTTGGATCCATGTCGGTGAATCGTAAGCTCGTCTGCAACTGCGGTCAACCATCAATGCGTATAACTCCGCTTGTCTGGGTTGCCCCGTCTTTTCACCGCATACAAGAACGCAGAGAGCAGTCCGAGTTAGTCAGTCAGTACGAGTCGTGAAACGCCAGGCTCGCCAGTGAGTTCGTATGTGCCAGGGCTAAGCACTCAGTTGTTTTTAAAAGGAAGATTTTCCAGCTTGTCTCCGCCGGTCTCACAACGCTGGAAGAAGATTTTGCGTTGGTTGGGGAAGGGCATATTCGCTCAATTCGTGTTCTCACCCCTCGTCAGGTTTGACCCTTCTTTTCATGCGCATATAAGATCAAGGAGAGCACTCAGCAGTCAGCACTCAGCAGTCAGTGCACGTCGTAACACAAAGTCCCTCGACTTCGCTCGGGATGACAGTGTGTGGTGGCTTTCACTGGCTGATTGCTGGCCGCTGGGTGCTGACTGCTTTCTATGCCGCACGAACTTCCTAAAGCTTATGAGCCGGGCGCGATTGAGAAGCGCTGGGCTGACTACTGGATTAAAGAGAAGCTCTTCTCTGTCCCTACGCCGCCGCCCGGCGAGACTCGGCCGGTGTTCACGCTGCTGCTGCCTCCGCCCAACGTTACGGGACGTCTGCACATGGGGCACATGCTCAACCAGACGCAGATGGACATCATTGTGCGCTGGCATCGCATGCGGGGATTCATCACGCTCTGGCTGCCAGGGACCGACCACGCCGGCATTGCCACGCAGATGATGGTCGAAAAGCAGCTGGAGAAGGAAGGCAAGAAGCGCCGCGACATGGGGCGCGAGAAGTTCGTGGAGCGTGTCTGGGAATGGAAACGTGAGTACGGTGGGGCGATCCTCGATCAGATGAAGCGGCTTGGCGCATCGGTCGACTGGGACCGCGAGTACTTCACCATGGATGACAATCTCTCGCACGCGGTGCGTGAGGTGTTTGTCCGACTGTATGAAGAGGGGCTGATCTATCGCGGGAACTACATCGTGAACTGGTGCCCGTGGCACGGGACCGCGATTTCCGACCTTGAGGTCAAACACGAGGAAGTTGCGGGCAAGCTGTGGGAGGTTCGCTATCCCATCATCGGCACTTCGGAGTTCATCACGGTTGCGACGACCCGGCCTGAGACGATCCTGGGCGACACGGCGATCGCGGTGAACTCGAAAGACGAGCGCTACACGCATCTGCACGGCAAGAAAGCCCTCGTGCCGCTGATGAACCGGGAGATCCCGATCATCACTGATGAACTGGCGCAACCGGAGTTTGGCACGGGTGCGGTGAAAGTCACCCCGGCGCACGATCCCAACGATTTTGAGGCGGGCAAGCGTCATGACCTGCCGGAAATCAATGTGATGGACGAGCACGCGCACATGAACCAGAAGGCGGGTCCATACGCCGGACTCGACCGGTTTGAAGCGCGGAAACGCGTGCTGCATGATTTGCGCGAGCAGGGATTTCTTGTTGCCGAGAAGGATTACAAGCTGGCGATCGGCAAGTGCGATCGCTGTGGCACGATCATCGAGCCGCGCCTCTCGGAACAGTGGTTCGTGAAAATCAAGCCTCTGGCGGACCGCGCGCGCGAGGCCGTGGAATCCGGCGAGATCACGATTGTCCCGGAAAACTACCGCACGATCTATCTGAACTGGATGAACAACATCCACGACTGGTGCGTGTCGCGGCAGTTGTGGTGGGGACATCGGATTCCGGCATGGACTTGCGGATCGTGCAAGGAAGTCATCGTCGCGCGAGAGGCGCCTGCGAAGTGTCGGAAATGTGGCGGAACGAAGCTAGAGCAGGTTCCGGATGTGCTGGATACCTGGTTCTCGTCGGGACTGCTGCCTTTCACGACCCTGGGCTGGCCGGAGAAGACACGGGATCAGGCGGTGTTTTATCCGACGACTTTGCTGATCACCGCCTACGAGATCCTGTTCTTCTGGGTGGCGCGCATGATCATGTTTGGCTGCCACTTCATGCAGGGGCACCAGCAGGATTCCGCGATCAAGAAGGCAAGCGGCTACGAGGACAAGAAAAACGACAGCGTGCCCTTCCGCGAGGTATATATTCATGCGCTCGTCCGCGATGCCGAGCGGCAGAAGATGTCGAAGACCAAAGGGAACGTAATCGATCCCCTGGAGATCATCGACCGATTCGGTACGGATGCGACTCGCTTCACGCTGGCGGCCATGGCCGCGCCGGGAACGGACATTGCGTTTAACGAGAACCGGACTGAGGGATATCGGGCGTTCGCCAACAAGATCTGGAATGCGGCGCGGTTCATGTTCATGAATGTGGACAGGGTCGAACCGGGCCTTCGGCCCGGGGGCGGACGAGGCGTCCGCCCCTACACAGGCGTTTCCAGCTTTCAGGCAAGCTCGCTTGAGGATCGGTGGATTCTCTCGCGCTTCAATCGAGTTGCGGCGAATGTCAACGATGCGCTGGCGACGTACCGGTTCCACGAGGCAGCGAACAGCATTTACGACTTTTTCTGGGGCGAATTCTGCGACTGGTATCTGGAGCTGATCAAGCCGCGGCTGAACTTTGAGGGAGATGACAGGGGCGCCGCGAAGATTGCCTGCACTAATCTGGTGAATCTGTTTGATGCCTCGCTGCGGCTGCTGCATCCGGTAATGCCGTTTATCAGTGAAGAGATCTGGCAGACGATCTATGAGCACAGACCGGAACTGAAGTCGATTGCCTTGGCTTCGTATCCGCAGGCGGATGATGGGCAGGTTAACGTCGCGGCCGAAACCGAGATGGCCATCCTGCAGGATTTGATCGTGAGCATCCGGAATCTGCGAGCGGAACTGAAGATCGAACCCAAGGCCAAGGTGCCGATCGAGGTCTTCGCGCATGAGAATGAGATCCGTACGATGATCGAGCACAACCGTAGCGCGGTGGAACGTCTGGCCAACGTGGAGAGGATCAGGTTTGTGGAGCACTCGCTGGCAAAAGTCGCCGGCTCGCGCAGCACGGCTCGCTTTGACGTTCACGTTATTTATGAGCGCAAGATCGATGTGGCGGGCGAGTGCGAGCGGCTGAAGAAGGAACTGGACAGGCTTGAAAAGGGCATCGGCAGCGGGCAACGGCAACTGGGGAACGAACAGTTTTTGGCCAAAGCTCCAGCGAGCGTCGTGGAGAATCTGAGGAAGCAGCAGCAGGAACTTGCGGTGCTGAAGGAGAAAACGGTCAGCAAGCTGAAAGAATTGGGCTGCAGTTGAGCCAGATTGGGAAGAGGCTTTTTCCTGCACCGTCAAAATCCCCACTTCTGGCAAACCCGGCCAGAAGTGGGGCACCCCCGCTGGCACGGGTAACTGATCACCGATCACTGGTTTTATGGATTGGAATTCACGGCGGCTTACGGCGATTTTAGAGAACGCGTTGCACGAAGATCGGGCGACGCGCGATGCGACCAGCTATGCCTGCATTGATGCCAATCAGCGGGCGGCGGCGACGATCATCGCGAAACAGGAATGCATCCTGGCCGGGATTGGATGCGTGGCGCGCATTCTCGACGTTTATGCTGCCCTGGACGGAGCGGTGACCGCTCACTACGAAGTCACCACGCATCCGGAAATCTTCGATGGCGTGCGCCTGCGGGCTGGGCAGTCTGTGGCCGTGATTCGCCATAATGCTCGCGTGATTCTCTCCTGCGAACGCGTGATGCTCAACTTTCTGCAGCGCATGAGCGGCATCGCAACGCTGACCCGCAAGTTCGTCGAAGCGGTGTCGGGTACGCGGGCCCGCATTCTCGACACTCGTAAAACCGCTCCTGGCCTGCGCGCCATTGACAAATATGCGGTTCGTTGCGGCGGCGGACAGAATCATCGGCTCGATCTTTCTGACGGCGTGCTGATCAAGAACAATCACATTGCGCTGGCGGGCGGGATCGCACCGGCTCTGGAACGCGCGCACCGCAACCGGCGAGGTTCGCAGCCGATCGAAGTGGAAATCCGCACGCTGGACGAGTTGGAAACGGCGCTGACGAACGGGGCCGAGGCCGTCCTGCTCGACAACATGTTGCCAGAGGATGTGGGCCGCGCCGTCGAGCGCTGCTCGCGTGAAAGTGAGAGAAAGTCCGGTGGCCGCATTCCCATTGAGTGCTCCGGCGGAGTGCGGCTGGAAAATGTTCGTGCTTACGCGGAGACCGGCGTGGATTTCATCTCTGTCGGACTGCTTACCCACTCGACGCACGCTGTCGACATGAGCCTTCGCGTCGTGCCCGTTTAAGAGCTAATCCGGACAAACCTTGAGGACTCGAAAGGAACATACCTTGTGGAGCCTGCGGTGCTCGTAATCCAGGCTCCTGGCTTTGCGCCGAGCTCTTAGCATCAGATTTGTCGTTTGCCAGGGATTCGCCGATAATTCGGGCATCGGCAACTCCGGCAAAACTCGTGAGAACAAGGCCGGGCGGAAGACGGCCTTACAGGCCACGTCCATCGCTTACCAGCAGCCTACTGACCTCCGGCTGGGTCGCATCGTGCGCCTCTTGATGGAGCACGCCACGGTTGTGGTCAGCGGAACCAAGATCGCTGACGAGATTGCTTCGAGCCGCTCCGAAGTCTGGCGCCTGATTCAGCAATTGCGCGGGATGGGTGTGGACGTTGCCGGTCATTCGGCTACCGGCTATCAGTTGCGTTCAGTGCCCGACCTGCTACTGCCGGAGATCCTGCGCCCGCTGGTACGTGGCACGATCTTTGAGTCGCACCTTCATCACTTCTACAAGATTGGATCGACGAATACTGCGGCGATGACAGCGGCCGCCGAAGGAGCGCCCGAGGGCAGCGTGTTTCTCGCCGAAGAGCAGACGGCCGGTCGTGGGCGCGGTGCCAACTCGTGGCAGTCTCCGCGGTCGACGGGAATTTACTGCTCGGTGATCTTGCGGCCCGCCTCGCCGCCGTCGGATGTTCTAGCGCTTTCGCTTGCGGCCGGGCTCGCGGTGCAATCGGCGATTCAACAGATTGACTCTCGCGTGCAGGCTGATCTGAAGTGGCCCAATGACGTCCTGATCGACAATAAGAAGGTGTGCGGGATTCTGGCGGAGATGAACGCCGAAGTCACGCGCGTCCGTTACATCGTCGTGGGCATTGGCATCAATGTGAATCAGGCGAGTTTCGCGAAAGATCTGGCCGCGACCTCCTTGCAGCTCACGACGGGCAGCGAGTGGTCGCGCGTGGAACTCGTCGGTGCTTTGTTAAAATCGCTCGACCGCGAGTATCGGCAATTGTCGGAAGGTGGTGACGCACAAGAGGCAATTCTGCGCCGCTTTGCCGAGCATTCGTCGTGGGTCGTCGGGAAACGAGTTCGCATCGAGGAGAACGGCTCATCTTTTGAAGGAACCACTGAAGGGCTTGATTCGCGCGGCTTTTTGCAGGTGCGGACTCCGTATGGCGTGCAGACAGTTTTGAGTGGGACCGTGCGGGAAAGATAGCAGTTAGGGACGCCAACGCTACCATCATGCTGCTGGTCATCGACGTAGGCAATACGAACACCGTGCTGGGCGTCTTCGCCCGAGCCGCCAAGGTGCATCCTGGCGGGGATGCCGACGACGAAGGCCGGTTCGAAAAACTGCTCGCGAACTGGCGGGTGGCCACTTCGCGCAGGAGTACGGTCGACGAATACGGCGTGCTCTTCCGCAACCTGTTTTCCATGGCGGGCCTGGAGTCGAAGGGCATTCATGGGATAGTCGTCTCTTCCGTGGTCCCGCCGCTCGATCCTGTGCTGCGACAGGTATGCGAACGGTATTTCAATCTGCGGCCTTTATTCATTGAGCCGGGCGTGAAGACCGGGATGCCGGTGCACTACGACAATCCGGCCGAAGTGGGCGCGGATCGCATCGTCAATGCCGTGGCCGCATTCGAGAAATACGGCGGCCCGTGCGTGATCGTGGACTTCGGAACTGCGACGACCTTCGATTGCGTCTCGGCCAAGGGCGAGTATCTGGGCGGAGTGATTTGTCCTGGGATCGGCATTTCGGCGGATGCATTGTTCGAGCGCACCGCGAGATTGCCGCGAGTGGAAATTCGCAAGCCTACCCGCGTGATCGGATCGAACACTGTCGGCAGCTTGCAATCCGGACTGTATTACGGATATCTGGGGCTGGTGGATGGAATCATCGAGTTGTTGCTCGGCGAGCTTGGACCTGATACCCGCGTGCTCGCTACAGGTGGGCTCGGCCCGATGATTGGCACAGGGTCGAAGTACATCAAGCAGGTGGACGAGTTCCTCACGCTTGAGGGGCTGCGCATCATCTGGGAGCGAAATGCCGCGATACGGCGAGACGCGGCGACCAAGGCTGGCGCGAAGTCCTCGAAGGGCCTGAAAGCTTCGCAGCAAAAATCCTCCAACGGCGACGGCAAAGCGGCCAGTCCCACGTCGCGTTCCGCCCGCTGACCGGCCGTGGAAAACTACTTCAACTACTTCACCGAGATTGAAGAGCGCTATTTACGGCGTCGCGGCGGAGGACTGCTGCTTTCCAC
>Ga0335084_10002938_pt1 | contig 16590 bp, 14 predicted proteins | sample Lox_Sample_44_FD_206721 | JGI IMG/M metagenome (GOLD analysis project Ga0335084, IMG submission 206721) | Soil microbial communities from Loxahatchee National Wildlife Refuge, Florida, United States - Lox_Sample_4.4 | ecosystem: Environmental > Terrestrial > Soil > Wetlands | place: USA... | reverse complement strand
ATGCGATGTAATCGGCATAATGGTTGGGTTGCGCGAGATTCCCGTACAGACCCGAAGAGTGTTGCGACAGAATCACCTGGTCCAGCGGCGTATGCCACTGGAAATGCTGCAGCGCCCCGATCATTGCGCTGAGTTCGGCACCTATCAACAGGTAGAATGCCAATACGACGGACAACTTTTCGATCCCAAAACAAGCGCGCAACCTTGCCCCCAAAATCATCAACAGGGCTGCGAACAGCAGATACAACATATAGAGCAAGGCCTGGGAGAAATACGCCATCTTGCCCAGAGACAATTGCAGCAACACGATCAGGATCAGTGCCGCGGGGAATTGCACGATGCGGGGAATTCCAGGCGATCGCCAGAATTCGCGGGAGGTCAACAACGTAAGCGCGAGCAAGCCGAGCAGGGCGCACCACCACTCCTGGTCGAACGTAGTGATCGGATTTTCATGGCGATAGCACAGAAAAGGAAAAACCCACATCAGGCCGGCCAGGGCCAAACTAATGTGGGCCCACTTTAGATTCGCCGGCCTGATCGATTGCAGCGTTTTGACTAGCACGAACCGCTTTTAATGCCGAACTTTGCGAGGATATTATTCAAAGGACAAACCTGCGTGAAACCGCTTTGCAACAGATTCAGTCCCACGAAAGCAGTGAAGAACAGGAAATACTTGCTTGCGAATATCGGGCTGGCTTCCAATCCGAGCGCCAACGACAACAAGATGAAAAATCCTGCGACGATACGGACAATGCGTTCTGCGTTCATGCTCCTATGCTCCTATGGTGTGGTTGAAAATGATTTTACTGGAATTTCCTGTACAGGGTGGCGTAATACAGCACCGGTATGACCACCAGCGTCAGTACCGTTGAAACCAGAATCCCGAATATCAGCGAAATCGCCAGCCCGTTGAAAATCGGATCATCCAGAATGAACAGCGCGCCCAGCATCGCGGACAGCCCGGTCAGCAGGATGGGTTTGGCCCGTGCCGACGCCGCATTGATCACCGCGTGCTGTGCATCCACGCCGTCACCCAGTTGCTGATTGACGAAATCCACCAGCAGGATCGAATTGCGCACGATGATTCCCGCCAGCGCGATCATGCCGATCATCGAGGTCGCGGTGAACTGGCTGCCCAGCAGCGCATGGCCCGGCATCACGCCGACGATCGTGAGCGGGATCGGTGCCATGATGACCAGCGGCACGAGATAGGACCGGAACTGGGCGACCACCAGCAGATAGATCAGCAACAATCCCACGCCATAGGCGATGCCCATGTCGCGGAAGGTTTCGTAGGTCACCTGCCATTCGCCATCCCATTTCAATGCATAGCTTGCATACTGGTTGCTAGGCTGCCTGATGAAATAACTTTCCAGCTTGCCGCCCTGATCCAGCGGCATGCCGCTGGTTTTCGCGTTGATGCCGAACATCCCGTACAGCGGGCTGTCCAGTTTGCCCGCCATGTCGCCGATCACATAGACCACCGGCAACAGGTCCTTGTGGTAGATCGGGTAGTCGCGCTGCACCGGCATCACTTCCACCACTTCGGATAGCGGAACCAGCACGCCCTCCTGATTATTACTGGCGCGTGCGCGCACCTTGAGTTTCAGCACGTCGTCGATGCGGCTGCGCTGTTCGACAGGCAGGCCGATGCGCAGCGGCGGCGCATATTTCGCATCCGGGTCATGCAGCGAAGTGACATCCTGTCCGGACAGGCCCACGGCGATCACGTCGACTATATCGCGCGGCGCCACACCCAGCAGCGCCGCCTTGCTCTGCAGCACTTGCAACTGCAGCTTGGGCGCAGCCTCGGTCACCGTGTCGTCGATGCCGACGATGTCCTTTGTCTTCGCGAACTGCTCGCGCACGCTGGTCGCCACCTTGCGCGCACCTTCATAATCCGGGCCGTAGATCTCCGCGACAATGGGCGACATCACCGGCGGACCGGGCGGCACCTCGACGATCTTCACCTTGGCATGCCATGCCCGCGCGATCTTCTGGATCGGTTCCAGTGCGGCCGTGGCGATCTCGTGGCTGGAACGGCTGCGATGATGCTTGTCGCGCAGGTTGACCTGGATGTCGCCCTGCTCGGAAGCGCTGCGCAGGTAGTACTGGCGCACCAGGCCGTTGAAGTTGATCGGCGACGCCGTGCCTGCATAGGCCTCGTAATCGGTGACCTCGGGCACGGTTGCGACATAGGCACTGATCTCGTGCAGTACTGCGCCGGTTTGCTCCAGCGGTGTTCCGGCGGGCATATCCACTACGATCTGGAATTCCGATTTGTTGTCGAACGGCAGCATCTTCAGGATCACCAGCTTCACGACGCCGAGCGAAACCGCGAGCAGCATGCCGCCGAGGATGGCGATCCACAGCTTGCGCCGCACCGGTTTGCCATGCACGCCATTCAGGAAGCGGCTCAGCAGGTTCTGGAAGAAATGATGGATCTTCGTGTCGCGCTCATCCTGGATCACTTCATGATGCGCGCCGGAAAAATTCAGCGCCAGCCAGGGCGTGACGATGAACGCGACCGCCAGCGAGATCAGCATGCCCATGCTCGCGTTGATCGGGATCGGACTCATGTATGGGCCCATCAACCCGCTGACGAAGGCCATCGGCATCAATGCCGCGATCACCGTCAGGGTCGCCAGTATCGTCGGACCGCCGACTTCATTCACCGCTTCCGGGATGATCTCCGACAGCGACTGATGGGTCGCCAGCGTGCGTCGCCGGTGGATGTTCTCCACCACGACGATCGCATCGTCCACCAGGATACCGATCGAGAAGATCAATGCGAACAGCGAGACGCGGTTCAGCGTAAACCCGTAGGCCCACGATGCGAACAGCGTCGCCGCCAGCGTCAGCAACACTGCGATGCCGACCACCAGCGCCTCGCGCCTGCCCATCGTCAGCCAGACCAGCGCGACTACCGCCCCTGTCGCGAAGATCAGCTTCTTGATCAGCTTCATTGCCTTGTCGTTGGCGGTCTCGCCGTAATTGCGGGTGACCGTCACACGCACATCGTCCGGGACGATGCTGCCCTTCAATTCGTCGACGCGCTTGATCAGCTCGTCCGCCACATCGACGGCATTTGCGCCCGGCTTCTTGGTGACAGCCAGCGTCACCGCCGTGTATTCGCCCTTGCTCGTGATCTGCTTGTCGCCCGCGGCCGGTCCGGTTCCCAGCCAGACATAGCTGCTCGGCTGGTCCGCGCCATCCTTCACATCTGCGACATCGCGCAGAAATATTGGTTTAGCATTGGCCGCCTTGCCATCCGCGACACCGATCACCAGTTGACGGACCTCCTCGGCATTGCTGAGGAAGTTGCCGGTCTGCACCAGCACCTCACGGTTGTTTTGCACCAGCGATCCGGCATTCTCCGAAACGTTCGCTGCCTGCAGCGCGTTCCTTACGTCCTGCACGGTCAGCTGATAGGCATTCAACCGCTCGGGATTGAGCAGCACGCGCACCATGCGCTGGCTCGCGCCCAGCACGGTGACCTCGCGTGTGCCGGGCACCCGCTTGAGCTCCGTCTCCGTCGAGTGCGCGATCTGGGTCAGCTCGACGCCGCCGCCTATCGTCTGGTCGCGCCACAGTGTCAGCGCGACGATGGGCACATCGTCTATGCCCTTGGCCTTGATGATCGGCGGGCTGACGGCCAGCGTCGGCGGCAGCCAGTCGGCATGAGAATTCACGACGTCATACAGCTTGACCAGAGACGCGATGTGTTCCTGGCCCACCTTGAACTGCACGGTGATGACCGCCATGCCCGGCTGCGACACCGAGTAGACGTGATCCACACCGGCGATCTGGGACAGCACCTGTTCGGCCGGCGTTGCGACTGTGCGTGCAACGTCCCGCGCCGATGCGCCCGGGTAGGCGATCATCACGTTCGCCATCGTGACGTTGATCTGGGGTTCTTCCTCGCGCGGCGTGACCAGGATTGCAAATATGCCCAGCAGCACGGCCACCAGCGCGAGCAGCAGCGTCATCTGGGAATGCAGAAAATACTTGGCGATGCGACCCGATATGCCCATGTTCTCCCTCCGGCCTCAGTGGCTCGCCACTATTTCGACGATGAAAGCATCATCCCGGCCTTGACCGGATCGAGTGCAACTTGCTCGCCCGGATTCAGTCCGGCCAAGACTTCAACCGCGCCATCTGCCGCCACGTCTCCCGCCCGTATCTGGCGCAGGCTGATCCGCTTCCCATCCACGACATAGACCGCCGTCACCTCGCCGCGATGCAGGACCGCACTGCCCGGCACGACCAGTTCGTTGGCCGTGCCGGTCACGAAGTGCGTGCGCACGAACATGCCCGGATACACGCTGGGTTCATTGGCGGGCAGGTACACGCGCACCTGCGTGCTGTGGGTGCGCGCATCGGCAACCGGTTGTACGGTGGCAGAGGCAGCTTTCACCCAGCGGTTCAGCGAGGGCAGTTCCACCACGGACTTGGGATGATCTCCGATGTCGTGCAACTCATACTGCGGGACATTGACCACGACGCGCATCTCGGAGGGATCGAAGCCGACCATCAGCGGTTTGCCCGGCATCACCATCTCGCCGACTTCGACCAGACGCGCCGCAACCACGCCTCCATAGGGAGCGATCACGTCGCTGTAGCTGCGGGCCAGGCTGGCCTGTCCGGCACTCGCCTCGCTGGCGGTGGCCTGCGCGCGCGCCACCTTGTAATCTGATTCGGCCTTGTCCAGCGCCGCTTGGCTGATGAATTTCTGCTCGAACAGCTGCTTCGCGCGCTCGTAGTTGGCCTTGGCGTTCTGCAGCGCAGCCTGTGCCTGCATCACCTGCGCATTGCTGCCGGCCAGCGCCTCGGCGGTCTCGCGCTCGTCGATGCGCAGGATGACCTGGCCTTTCTTCACCCGATCGCCCACATCGAAATTGATCTCCTTGATGCGCCCGGAGATCTGCGCGGAAACCGTGGATTGTCGCGTCGCCTCGACGATGCCGTCCACGCTGTAGGTCTGCTCGACCTCGCGGAACTGCACCGGCGCGACTGCCAGCGGCTCTTCGGGCTTGTCCGCCGCCAGCGCCACCATCGTGACCGACGCCAAGCCAAGTGCCATCAGGCTGGAAACCAGCATTTTGTTCACTGCACACCCCTGCTTGAATGAATATGTATATTAGAGTTTACTAATATAAGAATGTTTAGTCAAGGCCCAGTGGGTTTGTCTGGTTAGCAAAGTGTTCGTTCCAGAATGGATGGCTAAGCCAACTGCATGAAGTAGAAGGATGTGTTGACAGTGAGGTGGTTTGGATGACATTGTTTGCCGATGAATACATCGTCTAAATTACGTTGGATAGCAAGGATAGAGCAGCAGTGACCTGCATATTTTGTAGGAACGAAAGCGATAGCAGGAACATTGGGCATATAGTTCCCGAATCCTTAGGAGGAAAGAACTCTCCAATAGGGAAAACCGGCGTTACATGTGACGCATGTAATCAATACCTTGGCCAGAAGGTTGAAGCTAAGGCGCTGCAAAGCTTTCCTTTTGTGGGATATAAAGTAATCGCAGGAATTCCATCTAAGCATGGAGCTATGGCATCAGTTCAGGCGTCAATCGGTACCATTCGAGCCACTGGACGTTTCGGTATATTCGAGCTTTACCCCCGTTCTGTGGAACTAGGGAAACGCGTTGGAGCGGGAGAAGTAACTCAACTCAGAATCTTGGCGGAAGTTACTGAACCATTAGCAGTATGTCGCATGCTTCTAAAGATCGGTCTCGAGCTATTGGGTAAACATTTTTACGAGGTAGCCATATCGGATAGGGTAGCGGCTGCGTGCGACTTTGCTCGCCGACCTAAGCGAGGGAATAGTTGGTGGTTCCTGCTCAGAAGTAACCCAGAGGATTACCTATTGAAAAAAGATGATCCCTCTGATTCTGCAATCGAGATTCGTGAATGCGAAGGAGTTCTGGTTACTGTAATGCACTTATCAGGTATGTCTGCAATGATTCCTTTGGAAACCGGAACACTTCCGCCAAGTAAGAAAGAATTATCGGAGCCGGAGTACCGAACCATATGGGCTGTTTGTTGAAATATCATTTTCTCGCCCTCACCCCGCTCATCGCCTTGCAGCACTCCCCTACCAGTTTGGGTCCTCGATACACCAGCCCGCTGTAGACCTGCACCAGTGACGCGCCGGCCCTGAGTTTCTCGGCCGCGTCCTCTCCCTTTAGCACGCCGCCGACGCCGATGATGGGCAGCGCGCCCTGCAGCTCAGCAGCTAATTGACGGATTACGTCGGTCGAGCGCTTGCACAGCGGCGCGCCACTCAACCCGCCCGCCTCGCCGCCGTGCGCCATGCCTTCTACGCCCTCGCGCGACAAGGTGGTGTTGGTGGCGATCACGCCGTCGATGCGGTGCGCGATCAGCAGACGCGCGATCTGCTTGATTTGTTCCCCGTCGAGATCGGGCGCGATCTTGACGACGAGCGGCACGTATTTGCCATGCTTTTCGGCGAGCTGCTGCTGTTCCTGTTTCAATGCGCGCAACAATGCGTCCAGCGCGTCCCCGCCCTGCAGGTCGCGCAGGTTCTTCGTATTGGGCGAGGAGATGTTGACAGTAACGTAGCTGGCTAGCGGGTAGACCTTGCGCAAACCGGTGAGGTAATCGTCCGCGGCCTTTTCGATCGGCGTGGCGGCGTTCTTGCCGATGTTGATGCCCAGTATGCCGCGGTATTCCGCGCGTTTCACGTTCTCGATCAGCTTGTCCACGCCGTCGTTGTTGAATCCCATGCGGTTGATGATTGCGTTCGCCTGCGGGATGCGGAACAGCCTGGGTCTGGGATTGCCCGGCTGCGGCTGCGGCGTGACGGTGCCGATCTCGATAAACCCGAAGCCGAGCGCGGCCAGCCCGTCGATGCATTCGCCATTCTTGTCCAGCCCCGCAGCGAGACCGACCGGGTTCGGGAAGGTCAGGCCCATCACGTTGCGCGGCTCGTCCGCGATGTGCTGCGCAACGATGCCGGTCAAGCCCGTGGTATGCAGGGAACGCAGGAGTCTGAGCGTGAGGATGTGCGAGGTTTCCGGATCAAGCCGGAACAAAGCGGGTCGCAACAATGAATACGCTGCTAGCACTTCGCAGAAGATGCCATCGATTTCACCTGGGATCGCTTCCGCCTTTGGTTACCTCGAATGGGCTGTCGGCATGCTTGTCGTAAGTGCGCCATGTGCCCTCGATCAAACCTTGCGCCGGCTGGAATTGCGTCTTGTATGCCATCTTGCGGCTGTCCTTGATCCAATAGCCCAGATACACGAAATCCAGTCCGAGTTTGCGGCACAGTTCGATCTGCCACAACACGTTGTACACGCCGAGACGGGCACGAGGCAGATCGGGTTCATAAAACGTGTACACGGATGATAAACCGTCGCTGAGCAGGTCGATCACGCTGACCATGCGCAACGCGCCCTGTTCGCGAAATTCCACCAGCAACGAATCGACATGGCTTTTCAGCAGAAAATTCTGGTATGACTCGCGGTCGTCATTGTCCATGCCTCCATCTTTGTGGCGCGCGCGCTGATAGCGTTGATAAAGTTCGTAGTATTCGGGATCGTCCTGCAACGGATGCAGGCTGGCCTCGAGATGCTCGTGTTGTTTCCACGCACGCTTCTGCGTGCGATTGGCTGAAAACTGTTGCGCCAATATGCGCAGCGGGATGCATGCCTGGCAATGATCGCAATGCGGCCGATAGGTATAGGTCCCGCTGCGCCGGAAACCGCGTTGAACCAGCTCCGAATAGACCGGGGTTCCGATCAGCAGTGCCGGGGTGGCCACTTGCGAGCGCGCCTGCTGGTCGCGCAAATAACTGCACGGATAGGGCGCGGTCAGATAAAAGTGCAGCGCGGATAGCGGTATGTCGTTCAGCAGGCTCATGTAAACAGATCCGGGTCGAATTTCCAGTCGGTCACAGGCGCATAGTGTATCAATTCTTGCAGCTTTGCGAGAAATTCACTGCGCGGAATTTCGCGCGCGCCCAGCGAGGCAAGGTGCGACGTGCTCATCTGGCAATCGATCAAGCCGAATCCCCATCTTTCGAGCTGCCTGGACAGGTACGCCAGCGCGACCTTCGATGCGTTGCTGACTGCGCTGAACATGGATTCGCCAAAAAACATCCGCCCGATGCTGACACCATACAACCCCCCCACCAGCTTGTCATCCTGCCAAATTTCCACGGAGTGCGCGTAGCCCAGACTATGCAGCCTGCAATAGGCACTGATCATGTCTTCGCCGATCCAGGTACCGGCTTGGAGGATGCGATTTCTGGCGCGCGGAGCAGCACAGCCACGCATCACCTGTTCAAAAACGGAATCGCAGCGCACTTCAAAACGACGCCTGCGCAATGCTTTGGCGAGAGAATGCGATACGATGAATTCGCGCGGGATCAGCACCATGCGCGGGTCCGGACACCACCACAGGATCGGTTCGCCGGGATTGAACCATGGAAAAATACCGCCGTGGTAGGCCTCCAGCAAACGCGACACGGACAGGTTTCCGCCCGCAGCCAACAAGCCGTTAGGATGCACTAACGCTTGTTCGGCAGGCGGGAACGGACGATCATCGCTCAGCCAGGGTATCAATTCGCTCCTTTTTGCATCTGTTCATTAAATGCATTTTGTGGTTATATTGCCAAGGGAAGAACAAACAGGACATTAGGGACGGCGAATGTTAGCGGGAATATTCGGGAAAAAATCTGATCATCCCTTGGCCGACGTCAAGTCGGCGCAGGAATTACTGGACAACTTGCCAAAAAATGACGCGATCAAGTCGCTCATGGAATTGACCGAATTGATTGAGTCGGTGACGGATAATGCCGATTTCAAGCTTGATCACCAGTTTGCCGTGTTGCGCATGATAGACGAGGCCGCCCAATCCTATGCCCGCAAATTGACCAGAGAATATTTTACTCCTTTCGAGATAAACAAATTCCAGGAAAATCGACTTTGGCTGGTACTGAGCAATTATTACCGCCAGGTCTTCAATGCCTATTTCGCGGCGTTCGATCGCTTTTGCAGCGCCGAAAAGGGCAGCAACACCATCAAATCGCAAGTACCGTTGATTACCGCTCGCGCGGTAAATGCCATCATTTGCCAACTGAAATATATCTGTTCACGTTATGGGCAGATCGAGAACGCGATCTGGTCCAACCTGGCCCAGCTGTATAAACATGCAGAACAACTGCAATATCTCGACACCCCTGTGAGACTGTACCCGGGCCTGACCAGCAGCACATCGGTGAAATGCGAGGTGGGTGCCCTGCTGGTATGGTACGACAGCGGATTGAGCGCCTTGAGTCCCCTGTGCATCCATCTCTCCGAGCGCATCGTTACCCAGTTTTGCACAACAATCGACATCCATACCGAGATTGGCAATAACAGCCGTCTCGCTTTCGATTTGAACCGCCCGGCCGAGCCGACGCGCATCAACATGGGCGCCACCACACATCTGGCCATGCGCTTTATCAGCATGCCAACGATGCAAGCCAAGATGGAAGTTCTGATGATCGCGCTGAAGAAGAATATCGTTCCGGATGATCTCTATCTTGGTGGCAATTATGAAGCAGCAGTAGTCAAGGAAGCCGCAGAACATTTGCTGAGTTATCTGATTGCTCCGCCTGTACGGCGCAACGTACGGCGCATGGCCAATGTGGCCTTGAACGTGGTCAACGGATTTGAAACGGTGGTCGGGAACAGCAATGCGGGACAATCGCACGGCGGGCAAGATCCGGCACGCTGGGTGACCGAGGAGATCAGCGTCGGCGGATTCAGCAGTGTATTGCCCCCGGGGAGCGATAGCATCGGTATCGGGAGCTTGCTCGGGATACAGCCGGAGGGCGTATCACATTGGGGCGTGGCTGTGGTGCGGAGATTGCTGCGGGATGACGCGAACCAGTTGCGCGCAGGCGCGGAAATCCTCGCCAACCAGGTGGCCGGCGTGATCGTGAACCAGAATGGCGGGGAACCTGGTGACGGCCAGACGGCCCTTTGGCTATATGCAAAGCAGGGCGCGCCGTCCGGCGGGGGACAGTTGTTGTTGATGAAAGCCGACACATTTTCATCCAGCCGCAGCTTGAAAGTTCGGCTGGAAGGTAAGAATTATCTGTTGATCCCGGTCGGGCTGCAGGAAAAGGGCCTTGATTACGATTTGGCGAAATTCAAGATCATCGAGCAGGAAGGCAATTCCGAAGAAATAACCTGATTGGTCCCGGGTTAGCCGTGTTTTGGCGGAGCACCGATCTGCAACGATTCACGAAAATGCCCGCTTGATTTGAAGGGTCAGCCAGGATTCGATATCACGAAGCTCCTGTTCACACACCGAGTGTTGCATGATGTATTCATGCCATTCGACAACATAGCCGAGTCCCCGCAACATGTCTCTTGAACCCTCCCCCAGCGCAAAGGGGATGACCGGGTCGTTGCGCCCATGTGCCATGAAAATCGGGGTTATCCTGCTGCGCGGTTGTGCCTCGCGCGAGGCACTTTCAGCCAACGGCAAATAGGTGGAAAGCGCGAGCACACCGGCCAGCGGTACAGTCCGGCGCAGTGCGGTGTGCAGCGCGATCGCTCCGCCCTGCGAAAATCCGGCAAGAAATATTTTGTCGGGCAGGATACCGTTCTCCATCTCATGGGCCATGAGCTGTTCGACCAGCAATTGTGAAGCGCGGATCCCAACCTCGTCCTGTCGCGCATCCCTGACTTGTCCGACAATGTCATACCATGCTCGCATCACATATCCGCCGTTGATGGTAACCGGACGCATCGGTGCATGAGGGAATACATAGCGCACCGCGACGGGCAGGTCCAGTTCTTCCGCGACGGGAACGAAATCCTGACCGTCCGCACCCAGACCGTGCAGCCAGATGATGCTGCACTGCGGTCGTTTTCCGGATTGCAGAATGATCGGGGGTCGATTTTCAGACATTTTTCGTCAGGTCGGCTCGGGAATGATCTCACGCAAAACCTGAAAGAGTTCCCGATAATTTTTGGGAGGTTTGTTGCCTTCCATTTCCTTATGTGCATTGCGTACCAGCGTGCGTAGACGTTGCGCATCTGCATCCGGATGGGCGGAAAGCAACTCGGTCAGTGCAATGTCGCTTTCCATCAGCCGGTCGCGCCAACGTTCCAGAAGATGCAGATAGGCGGTGTGCTGCTGCGACTTGCCTTTCCACGCATCGAGCCTGGCAAGTATCGGCTCGGGGTCCACTTCACGCATCAGTTTACCGATGTACTGTATCTGGCGGCGCTGCGCCCCGAACTTGTTGATCCCCTTCATCCCGTGAATCGCCTCGCGCAGGCTATCCGGAATATCGAGTAGCGCGAGCTGATCCTTGCTCAGTTCCGTCAGCTCCTTGCCGAGGTCGCGCAACTCATGCATCTGCTTCTTGATCCGGGTCTTGCTCGGGGGCAGTTCCTCATGGTCACCGGCCGCCGCGGGAAGGTTGCGCAAGCCGCGTCCTCGTGTATAGACGTTACCCGCGTTGGGCGCATGAGGATGGATGGCTTCAATCTTTCCGCCATCCAGTTCGTCCGCGTTTTCCCCCGGATGAATCAATGCGGGTTCGGTCTTGTCGCGGCCTTTGTTATGGCGATTCATATATCAAATAATGTCCGGTCTTATTGTGAGTGGGCGATACTGATATGATACTGCCTTTCGCTAAATATAATTCCACGCCTTGCTTATGAATGCCCCGGTTACCTCTGCGCCGCGATTCTCACACTCTGAAGACGACTTGCGCAACATCGCGCAGGATATGCTGGATTACGCCAAACAACGCGGGGCCTCGGCCGCCTCCACGGATGTGTCTGTCGGTTTTGGGCAATCCGTCACTGTACGCCGTGGTGAGGTCGAGACCATCGAATACAACCGTGACAAGGGCCTGAGCGTCACGGTCTATCTCGGTCAGCAACGAGGCAATGCCAGCACCTCGGACTTTTCGCGGCAGGCGGTGCGAGACACGGTTGACGCGGCGTTGTCGATCGCGCGCTATACCGCGAAAGACGATTGTTCCGGCCTGCCGGATGCGGACACGCTGGCATGTGAATGTCCAGACATGGATTTGTATCACCCGTGGAACCTGCCGGTCGATGCGGCGATCGCACTGGCGCAACAATGCGAGCAGGCTGCGCTGAACGCCGACAAACGCATCACCAATTCCGAGGGCGCAACGGTGAATCTGCACGAGGTGCAATTCGTTACCGCCAACAGCCTGGGCTTCATCGGCGGCTTTCCCAGCTCACGGCACAGCCTGAGCTGTGCCGTGATCGCCGAAGAAGGCGACTCGATGGAACGCGACTACTGGTACGCGGTGGCGCGCGACGCGACCGACTTGACGGACGCCCAGCAGGTCGGGCGCATCGCCGCTGAACGCACCGTGCGCCGCCTGAACGCGCGCCAGCTCAAAACGATGCAAGTGCCGGTATTGTTCGAAGCGCCTATCGCATCCAGCTTGCTGGGCAGCTTCGTCAGTGCTGTAAGCGGCGGGAACCTCTATCGAAAATCGTCCTTTCTGCTTGACCGGATGGATCAGCAGATCTTTGCACCGCATATCAATATCAGCGATGTGCCGGACCTACCCAAGGGACTGGCTTCCAGTCCTTTCGACGACGAGGGCGTGCAAACCCGAAACCGCATGATCGTGGAAAACGGGATACTGCGTGGCTATTTCCTCAACTCCTATTCCGCGCGAAAGCTCGGCCTGCGTACCACCGGCAACGCCGGCGGCAATCACAACCTGATTCTGGAACCTACAAAGCTGCAAAGGGATGGACTGGATTTTGCCGGTCTGCTTAACACGATGTCACGCAGTCTGCTCGTCACCGAGTTATTGGGTCAGGGGATCAATGCTGTGACCGGGGATTATTCGCGTGGTGCGGCTGGCTTCTGGGTGGAACACGGCGAGATACAGTACCCGGTGCAGGAGATCACCATCGCCGGAAATTTGAAGGATATGTTCCTTAATGTCATTGCGGCAGGCAACGACGTGTTGGTGCAGGGTTCGCGCCAGTGCGGGTCGATTCTGGTCGAAGGGATGACTGTCGCGGGAAGCTGATTTCCCGGTCAGCGGACTGCTAGGCAGGCATCTCTGTTGCTTCGATCAATTCCATGTCACGACTCGACATCAATCGTTCGATATCCACCAGTATGATCATGCGTTCACCCACGGTACCCAAGCCAAGCAGATACTGGGTATCCAGACTGGAACCGAACTCCGGCGCCGGCTTGATCTCGTCCGGTTTCAGTGTGGTCACGTCGGATACGCCGTCCACCACCATGCCCACCACGCGCTTCGCGATGTTGAGGATGATGACCACGGTAGTCTCGTTGTAAGTAACATTGCCAAGTTTGAATTTGATGCGCATATCCACGATCGGGACAATGATGCCGCGCAGATTGATCACGCCCTTGATGAATTCGGGCGCGTTGGCGATCGTGGTCACGGAGTCATAGCCGCGTATTTCCTGGACCTTGAGAATGTCGATGCCGTATTCCTCATTGCCCAGGGTGAATGTCAGCAACTCACGGCCTTCGCCATTCACCTCTTGTCCTTGATTTGCTTCCATGATGCCCTCCATATGCGATCGATCGATCAAGCCCTGCCAGGCAAAGCAATATCACCTGCAGTTTATCCATTATCCCCAGTACCGGATGATACTTTCATCTCGCCAGAATAGAAATCTCCATGCATGACAGGCACGTTGGGGCGAGTCAATCTCTTGCTATTCGATTTGCCCTCAAAGCACCCTGTCATATTGTGCTGTTAAAACTCCTTCCAGTCTCCATCCTCTTCTTCTTTGGTGTTGACCAATTTGCGCTCTGATTTGCGTTCCTTGCCGAGCGCCGGGCGGCGCTTATGCTCGACAGCCGGTGCAGGGGCCGGTTTGGCAACCGCCGCTTGCGTGCCAACCCTGGCTTTGTTCAGCTTGAATACATGCACGGCCGCAGTCAGGGCCAGCGCCTGTTCCTGCATCGCCTCCGCGGAAGCAGCCGCCTCTTCCACCAGTGCAGCATTCTGCTGGGTCACCTCATCCATCTGCAGGATCGCCTGGTTCACCTGCTCGATGCCGGAGTTCTGTTGGATCGACGCGGCGGCAATCTCGGCCATGATGTCGGTGACGCGTTTGACCGCCTGGACGATCTCGTTCATGGTCTCCCCGGCCTGGTCCACCTGCTTGGAGCCGATCTCGACCTTGCTCACCGAGTCGCTGATCAGCGCGGTGATCTCCTTGGCCGCCGCCGCCGAGCGCTGCGCCAGGTTGCGCACCTCGGCCGCCACCACCGCGAAGCCGCGCCCCTGTTCGCCGGCGCGCGCCGCTTCCACCGCGGCATTCAAGGCCAGGATGTTGGTCTGGAACGCGATGCCTTCGATCACGCTGATGATGTCCATGATCTTCTTGGAACTGGCACTGATCGAACCCATGGTGTGCACCACTTCGTTGACCACCTGTCCGCCCTTGACCGCGATATCCGAGGCGTTCGCCGCCAGCTGGTTGGCCTGCTTGGCGTTCTCGGCGTTCTGCTTCACCGTCGAGGTCAGTTCTTCCATGCTGGAAGCCGTCTCTTCCAGGCTGGAGGCCTGCTGCTCGGTGCGGCTCGACAGGTCGGCGTTGCCCTGCGCGATCTCCTGGGAGGCGGTGGTGATGGAATCCGTGGTGGTGCGCACCCCGCTGACGATACCGGTGAGCCTGTCGCGCATGCTCTTCAAGCCAAACAACAGACTGGACTTGTCGTTCACTCTGGTTTTAACCTCGATGGTGAGATCGCCTTCTGTTACCTGTCGAATCACTTCCGAAGCGTAATCGAGCTCGCCTCCGATCTGTCGAATGATGTTACGGCTCATGAAAATGGAAATCCACATTGAGATTGCCAGTGCCAGAACCAGGATGGCGACCATGGCCATGACCACCTTGCCAAAAGCGGCGTTGGCATTTTTATAGTTCAGCTCGGCCAAGTTCCGCTCGGCCAGTACCAAGTCATCAAAATCTTTAATCATGACTTGAAAATCGCTGTCGGCAGTCTGCATTGCGCTCATGCCCATATTGAAGTCAGCTTTGCTCATGTCGACAGCCGTGTTCACGTCCTTCTTGTATTTGCCAAGTTTGATCACGATGGCATCTGCCAACTTTTTCTCATCGTCACTGCTGCCGGATTGATCAGCAAATTTGGCAATAACTTGACTAATCGCGTCTATCTTGGATTTTTGCTCGTTTGAAATCTGATCGATTTTATCCTCCGTCAAATTGCTGAGCCAGGTAAAAAGCCGGTACACATTGGAATGTACCTCGCTGATGTCCTGGGAAGCGCCAGAAGCAATCTGATAATTGGAGAACCGGTTGTTGAATAACTCGTTCAGTGTTGAATTCTGCAGCGTCAGCACGCTGTACGATACGACACCCAACACGATCAGGAACAATGTGGCAACCGCGGGTGCGACCATAATTTTTTGCCAAATCTTCATAATCAAACTCCCGCCTCAACTACAGTATCTGTGGGGTAAAGCGACACGATAAAAAAACAACATGATTGCCGACGAAGTTTTGCAAATCGTAATCAACTATTGGCGAGCGAAATGATATTCCAGCCCTGCCTCTAAAATGATGAATCCAAAGTGGCAATGGCAGGAGGCAAATTCTCCCGCCATCACCAGGAATCATCAACGCTTGTAGACTCCGGCGCAAACAATGGCATCCTCAAATTTTTCGCAATAGGCTTCTTTGGGCAATAACTTTCTGGTTACAGGGTCGGTGAACTTATAATCCTGCCAGAATTTTCCTTTGCTATTTGCCAATGCGATTCGTTCCTTGACGAATTCCTTGCCATCCGGATCCTTCATGTCGATCAGATCCTTGCCGACCATCTTGGGGTTTGCGCCGTGTGCAAGGACTTTACCCGACATGTCGTAGACTACAGCATAAAGGTCGCGGTCAACATATCTGGGATCCTTGGCAGTAATTTCTTCCAGTGTTTTGGCTCGATTGGCTTTCAGGTCTGCCACTGTTTTGACAACCATAGCTTCTGCTTCTTTTTTCGTCGCGAATTGCTCCTTCTCCTTGGCATAAGACGACACTGAAAAGATGAATGCGAAAATCGATATCAATACTATTGATTTCTTCATGATTCACTCCTTCTTTGGTTGATAAACCAGAAACAACGCCTCACCACATCACCCTGCTAAAGCAATCTCTGCCTATGTTGGCATGAGAATAAATATTATTTTAAGTGTACTCTATACTTTATAAACTGTCCGGCCTAGCAACTACAGTAATTCAACCTGAAAAGCAATTGGTAAATTTCAATACTGTCAGGTTCTAGAACTCCTTCCAGTCGCCGTCCGTGTCTTCTTTGGCTTTGATCTGTTTGCGCTCCTTAAGGCGCCCGGACAAGCGCTTTTCGTCCCCGAGCTGCGGCCGGCGCCGGTGCTCGACAACCGGGGCGTGCGTAGCGACGGGTGCGGCAACCGTGCGCTTGGCTTGTTTCCCTGTTTCCAGCTTGAACACGCTCACCGCCTGCATGAGGCTACCCGCCTGTTCCTGCATCGCCTCCGCGGAAGCAGCCGCCTCTTCCACCAGTGCGGCAT
>Ga0335084_10002937_pt1 | contig 16590 bp, 9 predicted proteins | sample Lox_Sample_44_FD_206721 | JGI IMG/M metagenome (GOLD analysis project Ga0335084, IMG submission 206721) | Soil microbial communities from Loxahatchee National Wildlife Refuge, Florida, United States - Lox_Sample_4.4 | ecosystem: Environmental > Terrestrial > Soil > Wetlands | place: USA: Florida... | reverse complement strand
GGTGGAATACTCTGTGGCGGGTTGACGGCCGGCGTCCTATTACTGCTTGCCGGACAAACGGAGGACCCTCTTGTTGAAATTACCTTCACCACTTTCGCTGCTTACGCTTCTTTTGTGCTTGCTGAACAATTTCATGCTTCGGGCGTGCTCGCTTGTCTAACGGCTGGGCTGGTTGTCGGTAACATTGGACCGCTCGGAGCCATTTCTCCCCGGGGAAGAGAAGCGGTCACGGCTTTCTGGGAATACATTGGCTTTGTAGCGAACTCTTTAATTTTCATGGACATTGGAATATATTTATCCCGGCAGGATTTTGTAGGAAGTCTGGTACCGGCGATGATCGCAATTTTACTTGTGATACTTGGGCGAGCGTTGACAGTCTATCCTTGCTGCGCCGTGTTTAGTCGGTCCGTGCTTCATGTTCGAGGCGGGCATCAGCACGTTCTGTTTTGGGGAGGGCTTCGGGGAGGGCTCGCGCTTGCATTGGCGCTGGGACTGCCACCCGATGTGCCTCATCGAGAAACGATTATTTCGGTCTCTTTTGTGGTAGTTTCATTCTCCATTTTCGTACAGGGTTTGACCATGACCCCGCTTTTGCGGAAAATGGGCGAGATGCCGCTGCCTAATAATAATCAAAACCCCAGAACGGATCATCCGTAAAGAGAGAGGAGCCAGGAGAAAATCCTATAATTCTACGGACAGGTTCACAGGGAATTCCTATGACTCTTTCGACCCTCGTGGCTCCCTTTCAGTTGTCCATTCGCGCCGCACTGGCGGCGGGGCTGTCAGTCGCCATCGCACAACTGTTGCGGCTCCATTTCCCGCTCTATGCGCTGATCGCTGCGGTCATCGTCACCGATCTCTCGCCTTCGCAGACGCGCAAATTGGGACTGCGGCGTCTGGTGGGCACCGTGTTGGGAGCTGCACTTGGTGCCGTTCTCAGCTCCTTGCTGCCACCTGGTCCCTGGGTGATCGGGCTGGGTATATTGGCAGCCATGTTCCTCAGCCATCTCTTGCGTCTGCAGGATGCAGCCAAGGTGGCTGGGTATGTCTGCGGGATTGTCCTGCTCGATCATGCTACCCACCCGTGGTCCTATGCATTGCATCGTCTGATGGAAACCGTTCTGGGCATCGGCGTGGCCATGTTCGTGAGTTTTGTGCCCAAACTGATTCCGACTGACAACCCCAACCGATTGGATCCGTGAGGGTCGGAGCGTCTGTCCCCATCCCCATATCGCCATACATCTAATAGTGTGTTATGGGTTAGCGAGAGTCCGGCCTGGGCAAGCTGACGATTCACGCCCTCGCCCGAACAAGTGTATTGTTGCCAATCTGATGTCGACCTGAGAGAAGAGAAAGGATAGAGGATGGACCAACAGGAACTGCTCAAGAACTTTTACCTCTTCACAGGTGTCACTTCCAACGACCTGAACGCCGTGGAGGCGATTATAGAACGAAAGGGTTACATCGCAGGCAATCCTGTCTATAGCGAGGGAGACGTTGCAGATGCGCTATTCCTCATCGAAATGGGGACCGTGGACATTGTGCCGAAGGGGAAAGAGACGGTCTTCGCTACGATTGGGAGTGGGCAGGGATTTGGCGAGCTGGCCTTCTTCGAATGTGGCAATCGGCCAGCTTCAGCCCATACTCGCGAGCGCAGCTATCTCCATCGGATACCCTTTGACCGGTTTTCTAAGGTGCTCGCCGAGCGGCCCGCGCTCGCTCTCCTCGTTTATCGTAACGCGTGCGCTTTTTTCGCAAAACACTTCCGCGCAATCGCACTCGACCTGAACCGTCGGTATCTCTGATAACCCGAAGGGCAGAGTCCTACGAACTATGCCCGCGGGTATCTACCAAATAGATCAAGTGATACGAAGAAATCCAAGATCAACCCGGTTCAGCCCCGGAAACCTCCTCAGCACCTTCTTCTGAAAGGCAATTTGTCAGCCGAGATAAGCGTAAACATCTCTAGGTGGTTGACATTCTTTGTTTTTTACTCTATTTTTTAAGGCGGAATCGTTTCTATTTCCTTCCATGAAAAGGGAGTAAGTGGTGCTGTTTCCTCGTTCAATCAAATGGAGAATCATCTATCCCATCTTGTTTTTTATCCTGTTCATCTCTGAACTCTCCGTCGCCTTGGCTCCAGTCCAAGCTCAGCCGAAGGTCTTGCCCGCTCCCTCCCCCAAGCGTGTCCTGCTTCTATACACCTATGGAGACGGATTACCGGGCTATCAAAAGGCGACTCCCGCTTTCCTCTCCGTAACGACAACGGCCGGGATAGACATCAATGACCTGTTCTTCGAATATCTCGACCTGCAACGCAATAACAATGCCGAGTATCGGCGAAGACTCGCCGACTTGCTCCGCCATAAATACGCCAGGCAGGAGATCGGGTTGATCGTTACCGTACACACGGCGGCGCTTAATTTTCTCTTGGATGAGGCCAAGGAACTCTTCCCCGATGTGCCTGTCTTCTCCTATTTGGTTGTTCAGCCGGAGTCAATCGAAGCGAAGGGCACACGGCGTCGGATCTTACAACGGCCGCAAAATCTGGACATGAGGGGGACCCTGGAAATCGCGTTGAAGATGTTCCCTGAAACTAGGAAAATCGTTTTCGTAACGGGAACCGCACCCGGGGATCGAAATTTAGAGCATGAGGCCAAGCATGCTTTTGAGCCCTGGGGCAACAAACTGGAATTCCTGTACACCAGCGATCGCTCGGTCGAGGAAATCCTGCGATTGGTTACGAACCTCCCGCCCCAGTCAATCGTCATCTACAACAACGTCTTCTCAGACAAGACCGGGCGGACTTTCATCCCCCGGGAAGTCGGAAAAATGGTCGCTCAGGCCGCCAACGCCCCTGTTTTTTGCCTCTGGGACACCCTCCTTGACAGCGGCGTCATCGGGGGCTCACTGCTGAGCTTCGAGGCCGAAGGCACTTACGCGGCAAATGTGGTCCTTGACATGCTGAACGGGAAAATGGTTCTGACAAAGCCGGTAACGACCCTTCCAACGAGCAAGACATATATGTTCGACTGCCAACAGCTCAAGCGATGGGGAGTGAACGAGAACATACTCCCCAAGGGGAGCGTGCTCGTGAATCGTGTTCCCACTCTGTGGGAGCAGTACAAAGGACTTGTCATCGCGGGCATGGCCATTTTGCTGGCGCAGACATTACTGGTTATCGGGCTGTTGGTTCAGAGGCGTCGGAAGAGCATAGCTGAGGAGGCCCTGAAAGAGCAGCTGCGGTTTGAACGGCTGGTCTCGGACCTGTCGGCCAAATTTCAAAACGTAGCTCCTTCTGAAATTGACCGAGAAATAGAGGGTGCCTTAAAAAAAATCGTCGATTTTTTCCGCGTGAGCCGTTGCGTCTTAATAAAAGGTTTTCGAGAGGAACACAGGGCCCTGATCACCCACGCCGCTCATGCTGAAAATATGCCTCCAACTCCGCTCGAAGGAAATCTCTATTCTTTCTTCCCCTGGGCTGCGGAGATGTTGGCGCAAGGTAAGATCATATGGATTCCCACGCTGGACAGGCTGCCGGCGGAGGCTGCGGCAGACAAGGATACGTGCAGGAATTTGGGGGTTCGCTCGTTCCTGATTATCCCTATTTTCATCGAGAACTTACCGGGGTATGCCATCTCTATCTCCCTCCACCAAGAAGCCAGGGTCTGGCCTAAGGATTACATCCCGCGGCTCCAACTGCTAGGAGAAGTCCTCGTAAACACGCTGGAGCGCAAACGGGCCGAGGACTCGCTCGGGCAGAGAACGGAAGAGCTGGATCAATTCTTCAACGTGAATCTGGATGTTCTGTGCATTGCGAACACCGGCGGCTATTTCCTGCGCTTGAACCCAGCCATCGAAAGGATCCTCGGCTATACTCGTGAAGAGCTCATGGCGCGACAATTTCTCGACTTCGTCCATCCAGACGATTTGGACGAGACCCGGAAGGCTGTCTCTGCCCTGGGATCCCAGCAGAAAGTTTTCTTCTTAGAAAACCGTTATCGCTGCAAAGACGGCACGTATCGATGGCTGCAATGGAGTTCAGCCCCGGTTGGAAAGCTGATCTATGCGGCTGCCCGGGATGTAACCGAACACAAGCGGGCGGAGGAGAACCTAAAGAAAAGTGAGGAACGCTTCCGAATGCTCGTCGAGACGATGAATGAAGGATTGGGAGTGCAAAATGAAAACGGCGTCTGGACATATGTGAATGATCAGCTCTGTTGGATACTGGGACACTTGCCCGGGGACATCGCCGGGCGCCCTGTCACGGAATTTCTTGATCAGGCGAATCAAACCGTCTGGGAGGAGGAGATCCAGAATCAAAGGAAAGGAAAATACTCCCCCTATGAGATTACATGGACACACAAAGATGGGAGAAATGTGACGACCATCGTATCGCCCAAACCTATCTTCAATCCAGGTGGCCGACTTAAGGAAGTTTTCGCAGTGATTACGGACATCACCGAGCGCAAACGGGCGGAAGAAATGTTGCGGCAGGGAGAGGAAACGGCGAAGGAAATGGCTCGGGAAGCGTCTGCTCTGGCCGAGATTGGCCGGACGGTCAGCTCAACACCAGACATTGACCAGATCTATGACGTTTTTGCCGCGGAAGCCCAAAAGATTATAGGTTTTGACCGAATTGTGATCAGCATTTTCGACAGTGAAAAGAGCACCTTTAGAAATGTTTACATGGCGGGCGAAGAGGTTCAAGACCGGATGACGGAAAACATTTATCCTCTCGAAGGCTCGGGCCATGCCGAGATGCTTCGAACGAAGTCGACCGTTCTCATCCAGGCTGAGGACTTCAAGGAGTATAAGGATCGATTCCCCATGCTCTTGTCTACATTTGAGGCTGGGTTTCGGTCCATGATGAACGTGCCTCTATTCTCTAAAGGGAAGATCATCGGCGGGCTCCTTTTGAGATCCCGAAAGCCGAATGCGTATACGGATAAAGATGTGAGGGTTGCGGAGAGCATTGGGAATCAAATTGCCGGCGCCGTCGCCATCGCCCAACTGTTTCAAAAGCAGAAACAAATGGAAAACAGATTGCGCGAAAGCGAAGAAAGGTTCCTCCAGGTAGCTGATAACGTCGGTGACTTCATCTGGGAGGTTGACGCGAATGGCCTATACCGCTACACAAGCCCGTCCGTAGAAAAGATCCTGGGCTACAAGCCTGATGAGCTGGTAGGGAAAAAGCACTTTTATGATCTGTTTGCCCCGGAAGTTCGCGATGAGCTTAAGACAGCCGCCTTCAAGGTGTTTGCTGCAAAGGGATCGTTTCGGGCTTTACCGAATCCAAACCTAAGCAAAGAGGGAAAGGTTGTTCATATCGAGACCAGCGGCGGGCCGATGCTGGACGAAACCGGTAATCTGGTAGGGTATCGTGGTGCCGACACGGACGTTTCCGAGCGTAAGAGAACAGAACAGGAGTTGAGGAAGTATCACGAACGTCTTGAGGAGATGGTCAAAGAGCGCACTTCGGAATTGGTTATGGCACGGGATGAGGCCGAGGTTGCCAACCGCGCGAAAAGTACCTTCCTGGCCAACATGAGCCATGAGCTTCGGACACCGCTGAACAGCATTCTCGGAATTGCCCAGCTGATGGAACGCGATGCCGGGTTTCCCGACCAACAGCGGGATACCTTGAAGATCCTCAGTCGGAGCGGGACTCATTTGTTGGAACTTATAAATGATGTGCTGGAATTGTCCAAGATCGAGGCTGGCAAAATGACATCGGATATCACAAGCTTCGATCTCCGCAGCTTCCTTGGCGACCTGGAAGAAATGATCCGCCTGCGAGCCGAGGGAAAGGGGTTAAACCTGCTCTTTGAATATAAGTCCCTCCTGCCTCAGCATATTGAAACCGATGTGCGTAAGCTTCGTCAGATTCTAATCAACCTCCTTGGCAATGCCATCAAGTACACCGAGAAGGGCGGGGTGATTCTAAGGACAAGGTTTACGGAAGGCATGGACACGACTCCTTGGGGAATGCCTTCACCGCTGGGTCGTCTTGAATTTGAAATCGAGGATACCGGAATCGGCATCGCCCCCGAGGATATGCAAAGAATCTTTGAGCCCTTTGTGCAAGTGAACCCGGGCCGAGCCGTCAGGGATGGAACCGGGCTCGGGTTGACCCTGAGCCGCATGTTTGTAGAGCTGCTGGGCGGTGAAATTACCATCCGCAGCCAGATCGGAAAGGGCAGCACCTTCGCGTTTGATATTGCCGTTAAACTGGCTGAAGCTGCAGCGGTCCATACCGAAGAGGCGGATCGTCATGTGATTGGCCTGATGCCGGGGCAACCCCCTTATCGCCTTCTGGTGGTTGACGACAGCGTTGAGAATCGTTTCGTTCTTCGCCGGTTGTTGGAACGGGTTGGTTTTGGTGTTCTGGAAGCCGCCAGCGGGCAGGAAGCGGTCGATTCGTACAAGAGCGGTCAGCCGCACTTGATCTGGATGGATCTGCGGATGCCGGCGATGGACGGAAACGAGGCTGCCAGGAGAATCCGGGAAGCGGAAGACGGAAGGCGGAAGGAAGAAGGCAAGGAAATCCACACCCCCATCATCGCCTTGACCGCCGGGGCGATGGAAGGTGGAAGCCCCCCTTCTCTTTCCCAGGTATTTGACGGTTTGGTGTATAAACCTTTCCGGGAGTCGGAGATATTCGACGAGCTTGAGAAACACCTGGGAGTTCAATTCGTTTGCCACTCATCCGTGAAATCGGCAGTGGATGCAGAAAACGTCAGCGATACGGCGGTCTTAACGCCAGCGGGCCTCTCCATTCTGCCCGAAAACTGGCTCAGAGAATTTTCCCGGACGCTAAGAAAGGGGCGTTCCATGCAGCTTATCAATCTGATCGATCAGATTAGCCCGGACCATGCAGATCTGGCCGGCGCTCTCGCGGGATTGGTTCGCATTCACCAATTTGATAAGCTCATTGCGGTAACCGAAGGGACGCTTAAAGAAAAGTCGAATGGATAAAACGGAATCCAAAAAGGCAAGGGGTAACCTCCTCATTGTAGAGGACGATCTGTCAGCACGGCAGACGATGGAGGCTTTCTTGACCCGCGAGGGGTACGACGTCAGGTGTGCGCCAAATGGTCAGATAGCATTGATGTTTGCCCAGGAAGATCCTCCCGAATTGATTCTGCTCGATATTCGGTTGCCGGATATGGATGGCTTTGAGATCTGCCGGCGTCTTAAGAAAGACAGAACAGATAATATCCCGGTGATCTTCATCAGCGCCCTGCATGAATTAAAAGACAAAGTCAGGGGTTTTGCGGCTGGAGGGGTGGACTATGTTACCAAGCCTTTTCAGGCTGAAGAGCTGTTGGCACGGGTGGAAACCCATTTGACCCTTAAACGCTTGCAGAAAGAGGTCGAGACCCAAAATGAGCAACTGGAGCAAGAAATTATTAAATCAAAACGGGCTGAGGAAAAGATAAAACAAGCGGCTGAGGAATGGAGATCGACATTTGATTCCATCAAAGTTCCGGTTTCGATCCACGATAAAGATTTCAGCATTGTCAGAGCAAACAAGGCTTTTGCGGATACCTTCGGGATGGAGATCCGAGAGGTTATCGGCAAAAAATGCTACGAAATCATTCATGGCACCGAAGAGCCTTGGCCTAATTGCCCTCACCATCAAACGATGGGGTCCGGGAAAGCGGTGACCGAGGAATTTTTCGAACCTCGCCTGGAAAGGTATTTGCAAGTTTCGGCTTCGCCAATACTGAATGGTAGCAATGAGGTGATCGGCTCCGTCCATATTGCCCAAGACATCACTGAGCGCAAGCGCGCGGAAGAGACCTTACAGCGCGCCCATAATGAGCTGGAAGAGCGAGTCAAAGAACGAACACTAGAGCTGGCAACAGCAAACGAACAGTTGGTTGCCTCGGAGAGGGCTCTGGAAGAGCGGGTGCAGGAGATAGAGCAGCTCAAGGAACGACTTCAGCAAGAAAACATCTATTTACATGAGGAAATTAAGCTCCTGGGTGAACATACGGAGATCGTCGGACAAGGCCTCGCGATGAAAGAAGCTCTAGCTCAGGCCGAGAAAGTGGCCCCGACGGAATCCACAGTCCTCCTCATCGGGGAGACCGGAACGGGAAAAGAACTGTTGGCCAGGGCGATCCATCGAATGAGTAGCCGGAAAGACAGGCCTCTGGTGACGGTCAACTGCGCTTCCCTGCCGCCCACGCTGATCGAAAGCGAGCTTTTCGGCCGCGAGAAAGGCGCCTACACGGGCGCTCTGACCAAGCTGATCGGCCGGTTCGAAATCGCCGACGGGTCCACGCTCTTCCTCGATGAGATCGGCGAGTTTCCCTTCGAATTGCAGAGCAAGCTCCTCCGCGTCCTCGAGACGGGCGACTTTGAGCGATTAGGGTCGACGAAGAATGTGCACACAGATGTCCGCCTTATTGCCGCGACCAACCGGGATCTTTCCCGGGAGGTCACCGAAGGAAGATTCAGGAGAGACCTTTTCTATCGTCTGAATGTTTTCCCCATCATCATCCCCCCCCTCCGCGACCATCCGGAAGATATTCCTCCCATGGTCTGGGTGTTTGTCAAGGAGTTCCAAAAGAGGATGGGAAAAGAGATCGTAAGCATTTCGAAAAAGAGTATGGAGGCCCTGCAGTCTTATTCATGGCCGGGAAACGTCAGGGAGCTGAGGAACGTCATTGAACATGCCATGATTATGAGCAGCGACAAAACCCTGGTCTTCCAGGCGCCCAAGCCTACCTCCTCGGAAACGCCCGTTGTTCGTAACCTCCAGGATATGGAGCGGAGGCACATCGTGAGCGTTCTGGCGAAGAACGGCTGGCGCGTCGGTGGAAAGGGGGGCGCCGCTGAGGTCCTCGGCTTGAAGAGATCGACCCTGTATTCGAAGATGAAGAAATTGGGCATTCAACGTCCTAACTCCTAATGCCGAGATGAAAACATTTTGTCGACATATCGACAGATGACCGGAGTATATTCGCTCCGAATGAGTGACATCCCTTAAAGAAAACCTCTTAATCCCGCCAGGTTACCCTAAAATCAAACCCGATCTCCCACTTGGCATGCATTTCGCTAAAGACCTAACTCAGACGCAGAAGCAATCTGACATTTGACTCTATTCCTCCTCACCTATCCTCTCCCTTGCCTACCGGAAGGCAGGGGGAGGATGGGACAAGCTTAGACAATTTAATGCGGTATTAGCCCAATATATCCCATGTAAAGCCTGGCACAAGCCCCGAGTCAGCCCATGGGTCAGAACGAGAAGGGAGATCAGTACATGGTTCTTGCAACGATTAGAATGACGATCTCCGCCAAAAAGGTTGGCGAAGCCTTGAGAATTCTCAGGTCGATGGCTGAACGGTCTAGGGTCCAATTGGGTTGCCTCAGCTGTCAGGTCTACAGGAACGGACAAGAGGATAACATCCTCCTGTTCGAGCAACTCTGGAATAACGAAGCAAACCTGGAACACCATCTCCGCTCGGATGACTACAAGCAAGTGCTCCTGGTCCTGGAGATGGCAACCAAGCAGCCGGAGATCAGGTTCGACACCATATCGAGCTCGGCGGGTATAGAAATCATAGAAAAAGCAAGAAGCTCCATCGGGAGAGTGGTAGGGCCGTGAATCACCGTCGTGTCGCCTGTAAAAACAAGGGGCAACTTCTCGCCACCGCAAATTTCACTCAAGGTTCTTTTTGCTTCCGAGGGAGCGAAACGCCTTGATCGAAAACAAGACGATTCAGTTTGGAAAATCTCCGTGATTGAATGACCCCGGTTGTCACTTTACTTTACTTTGAGGCCTGATTGGGGGTCAGGCCCAGCAAACCTGTTTTAAAAGGGGGCAACGTGAAAAGAAAGATACAGTATCCATGTTCGGAGGAAGCAGCCGTGTCCCTTCCAGGAATCTGTTCAGTTCTACCCGTGCTTCTCGCAGGGCTCCTGCTTTTTGGATGCGGAAAGGAGGAAAAGGCCCAACCTCAAGCGCCCATCGTCGAGGTCGTGGAAGTGATCCAGAAAGACGTGCCGGTCTTTGCCGAGTGGGTTGGCACGCTGGACGGAACGGTCAATGCGACCATTCGGGCACAAGTCCAGGGTTACCTCATCAAACAGGAGTACAAAGAAGGCGATTTCGTCAAGAAAGACCAGGTCCTTTTCGAGATAGACCCCAGGCCTTACCAGGCGGCACTCGAGGAGGCGAAGGGACAGCTGGCCCAGACGGAAGCGCGCTGGCAGACGGCCAAGGCAAATCTGGCGCGCATCAGGCCTCTGGCCGAGCAGAGTGCCGTGAGTAAAAAAGACCTGGATGATGCCATCGGAGCCGAAGAGTCGACTGGTGCTTCGGTCATGTCGGCCAAGGCCGCCGTCAATAAAGCGCAGTTGAACATCGAGTGGACCAAGGTCACCTCTCTTATTGATGGGATTGCCGGGATCGCCAAAGCCCAGATCGGCAATCTGGTCGGACCGGGATCGATAGAGGAGTTGACGACCGTCTCTACAATCAACCCGATCAAATGCTATATCTCCTTGAGCGAGCAGGAGTACATGCGGGCCGGAGAGCAAAGAGCGAAACGGGCCGACAAAGTGCCGCTGGAGCTTATCCTCTCGGATGGAACGACCTATTCGCACAAGGGCGAGTTCGCCTTTGCGGACCGCCAGGTGGACGTGCGGACCGGCACAATCAGGGTGGCCACGATCTTTCCGAACCCGCAGAACCTTCTCCGGCCCGGGATGTTCAGCCGGGTCCGCGCAGAGATGGGGATCAGGAAGGCCGCACTGGTCATCCCCCAGCGGGCCGTGAGCGAGATCCAGGGTAGGTACCTCGTGGCAGTGGTGAACCCCGAGAACAAGATAGCGATCAAACCGGTCAAGGTCGGGCAGTGGTTCGGGCAGCTCTGGGTCATCGACGAAGGTCTGAAGGCAGGGGAAAAGGTGGTTGCAGAAGGAACCCAGAAGGTCCGGGAAGGGATGGTGGTGAACCCCAAGCCCTTTGGTGCGGAGGCTCAAGCAGAGCCCGGTGCGGCACAAAAGCCGGAAGTGAAGTCTGAAGCAAAACCCCAGTCCAAACCGGAAAAGAGGTAACCCGACATGGCTAAATTTTTTATTAACCGGCCGATCGTTGCCATTGTCATTGCAATCGTCATGGTCATCGTGGGTGTCGTGGCCATCCTCGGCCTGCCCATTGCCCAGTACCCCAACATCGTGCCCCCGGAAATTGTTATCAATACCACCTACGTCGGCGCCGACGCGCAGACGGTCGAGCAGTCGGTTGCGACGCCCATCGAACAGGAGATGAGTGGCGTCGACAACATGAACTACATGTATTCCCTCAACGCCAATAACGGCGAACTGAAGCTGTACGTGAACTTCGACGTAAAGACCGACCCGAATATCGACCAGGTGCTCGCCCAGATAAGGAAGAGCCAGGCCGACTCCAAGCTGCCACAGGAAGTCCGTGATTACGGGGTTACGGTCAAGAAGTCAACAGCCTCCCCCTTGATGGTGGTGAGCCTCTATTCACCGAAGGGCACCTACGACGCAACCTTTCTGGCAAACTATGCCTATATCAACCTGAACGACCAGATCACCCGCGTTCCGGGGATTGCCAGTGTCACCGTTTTCGGCGCCGGCCAATACGCCATGCGGTTCTGGGTGAAGCCGGACCAGCTGGCAAAGCTCAACATCACGATTCCGGAGATCGTGAACGCCATTAAACAGCAGAACACGGTCAACCCTGCAGGCCAGATTGGCGGCGAGCCAGCGCCTCCCGGCCAGGAGTTCACGTATGCTATCAAGGCGCAGGGTCGGCTGGAAACAGAGGAGGAATTCGGAAAGGTCGTACTACGGGCGAATACGGATGGTTCCTTCGTACGGCTAAAGGATGTCGCCAGGGTTGAACTTGGATCCCAGACTTATGCCATGTCGGGACGTCTCAACGGAAAGCCCTCTGCGGTCCTCGCCCTCTACCAACTCCCAGGCACGAACGCAATCCAGGCCGTTGATGGGGTAAAGAAGCTGATGAAGGATGCAAAGCAGTCCTTTCCGCCAGACCTGGACTATGAGGTTTCCCTCGATACCACCTCTGCGGTCCGCGAGGGGATCAAAGAGGTCCTGAAGACTCTTTACGAGGCGATGATCCTGGTGATCATCGTCGTCTTCATCTTCCTCCAGGGATGGCGCGCGACGCTCATTCCGGCGCTTGCCGTTCCGGTGTCGCTTATTGCCACCTTCGCTATGTTCCCACTTCTGGGTTTTAGCATTAACACCATCGCCCTCATGGGGTTGGTGCTTGCCATAGGCCTCGTTGTAGACGACGCCATCGTCGTGGTCGAGGCAGTGGAACACCATATTGAGAAAGGTTTGTCGCCTAAGGAGGCGACGCGGAAGGCGATGGATGAGGTCTCCGGACCTGTTGTCGCTATTGCCCTTGTCCTTTCCGCCGTGTTTCTGCCGAGCATCTTCATCCCGGGGATCACGGGCCGGCTTTTTTCGCAGTTCGCTGTCACGATTGCCATATCGGTCCTAATATCGGCATTTAATGCACTCACGTTGAGCCCCGCCCTCTCCACCTTGATCCTCAAACCCAAGAAAGCAGGACGGGGACCCTTGGCTAAATTCTACGGCTGGTTTAACAGGGTCTTCGGGAGAGCGACGAGTGGCTACGTGCGCGTCTGCGGCGCGGCCATCCGAAAACTGGCGATCAGTCTGCTCCTATTGGTTGCCATGACGGTAGGTACGGGCCTGATCGGCGGCAAGGTGCCGGGAGGCTTCCTCCCGGAAGAAGACCAGGGGTATATGTACGCCGGGGTCCAGTTGCCGGATGCAGCCTCCTTGCAGCGGACTGAGGCGGCTGTGAACCAGATGGAAAAGATCATCATGGCGACTCCTGGCATCGAGTTTTGCACGGCAATATCCGGTTACAGCATGCTTAGCGGCGTCACCAACACCTATAGCGGGTTCTTCTTTATCACGCTCAAACCCTGGGAGGAACGGAAGAAACCGGAGGAGAAGTATGAGGCCATTATGACCCACCTGAACCAGGAGTTTGCGAAACTCCCCCAAGGGGTGGCCTTCGCTTTCTCTCCACCCGCCATCCCCGGCATTGGAACTTCAGGCGGTGTCACCATGGTAATTGAAGATCGGACAGGCAAAGACATCCGCTTCCTGTCGGAGAACACCCAGAAGTTCCTGGCCGAGGCGCGCAAACGGCCTGAGCTGGCCCGCGTCACTACAACCTTTACTCCAACCGTGCCTCAGACCTTCGTCAAGGTGGACCGCGACAAAGTCCTCAAGCAGGGGGTGGAGATCAGCGACGTCTACCGGACCCTCCAGACCTTCATGGGCGCTTACTTTGTCAACTACTTCAACCGGTTTGGCCGGCAGTGGCAGGTCTACGTGCAGGCGGAAGGGGAGTACCGTACTCAGGCCAAGCAACTCGGGCAGTTTTATGTGCGCAACAGTAAGGGCGACACGGTACCCCTCTCGGCGCTGACGAGCTTCGAGCAGCGCTCGGGTCCGGAATTCACCATGCGTTATAACCTTTATCGCTCCGCACAAATCAACGCGTCCTCAGCCCCTGGCTACAGCTCCCTCCAAGCGATGAAAGCCCTGGAAGAGGTTTTCAAACAAGTGATGCCCCAGGAGATGGGCTATGATTACATCGGCATGTCCTACCAGGAGAAGAAAGCCAGCGAGGGCGTGCCCATCTCCGTCATCTTTGGGATGTCGCTGCTCTTCGTCTTCTTGATTCTTGCGGCCCAGTATGAGAGCTGGTCGCTCCCCTTCGGCGTCCTTCTCGGGACTCCCATCGCCGTGTTCGGGGCCTTTGCTTTCATCCTGCTCCGGAACATGGAACTGAACCTCTATGCCCAGATCGGCCTCGTGATGCTCATCGGGCTGGCGGCCAAAAACGCCATTCTGATTGTGGAGTTTGCCAAGGTCGAGTACGAGAAGGGCAAAGAAATTATGGATGCCGCGCTCGAAGGCGCCAAGTTGCGCCTAAGACCGATCTTGATGACGTCCTTTGCGTTTATTCTGGGTTGCGTACCGCTGGCCATCGCTTCAGGCTCGGGCGCCGTCGCCCGGAAGGTCATGGGGACAGCAGTCATCGGGGGGATGGTGACCGCGACCTGCATTGCGATCTTCATCATCCCGGCGACATTCTATCTCGTGGAGAAGCTCGCCCACCGCAAGGACAAGGGAGGACACGCGCCGCAAAAGGGATCCAACACTTCTGAAGGGAGGACATGACATGAAGAAGGCGATCATCCTTCTGATATTGGTTTTGTTAGCCGGGTGTGCCGTAGGCCCTGACTACAAGCGCCCGGCTGTTGACGTCCCTCAGAACTGGCGCTTCGAAGACAAGGAAGCCAAGGACCTTGCCAATACGGCGTGGTGGCAGCAGTTTGATGACCCTGTCCTGAACGAGCTGATTCAGATCGCCCTCAAGGAAAACAAGGACCTTCAGGTTGCGGTTGCCAGAATTGGGCAGTTCGTAGGGCAATACGTAACCACGCGGGCAAGTTTATTCCCCCAACTCGGGGCCGGAGCCTCCGGCGGAGTGGCACGCATAACAAAGACGGGGTTGCCCCCACTCCCATCTGGAACAGGGAACACGGATGACGTGTGGTCGGTTTTTGTGAATGGGAATTGGGAAATTGACATTTGGGGAAAGATCCGTCGCGCGACAGAAGCGGCTCGTGCCGGAATCCTCAGCAGCGAAGAAGGGCGAAGGACCGTCATTCTCTCTCTCGTTGCCGCCGTGGCTAGCGCCTACATCGACCTCCGGGACGCGGACAAGGAGATGGAGATCTCGATCAAGACGGCGGAAGCTTATCGAGAGTCGTTGCGGATCTTTGAATTACGGTACAAAGAGGGATTTTCCTCATCCATCGAAGTGAACATGATCAAGGCCGAATACGAGCAGGCCCTATCAAGAATCTTTTTCTATGATAAGACCATTCCTCAACTGGAGAACGCCCTCAGTATCCTTCTGGGTCGTAACCCGGGCCCGATCCCCCGGGGAAAGCCCCTTGATGACCTTGTTCTGCCGGAGGTCCCTTCCGGATTGCCCTCGGCTCTTCTCGAACAGCGGCCGGACATCCGTGGGGCAGAACAGGACCTGATCGCGGCCAATGCGCAGATCGGCGTGGCCAAGTCACTCTACTATCCCGCGATCTCTCTGACGGCCGCTTTCGGGTATTCCAGCACGGACCTCTCGAAACTCTTCAAGAGCCCTGCTCAGGTCTGGAGCGTGGCCGCGCCTGTGATCGCGCCGATCTTTACGGCGGGCGCCATCAGGGGGCAAGTGAAGCTCGCCGAGGCCCGGCAGCAAGAGTTGGTCGTCCGATATCAGCAAGTCATCCAGACCGCTTTTCGGGAGGTGGACGACTTTCTGGTTGAGCAGAAAGAGACCAAGCCCCAGCTCGAGGCATTAGGCCGCCGAACAGGAGCCCTCATGGAGTATGCCAGGCTGGCGCAACTTCGGTTTGATAATGGTTATACCAGTTACCTGGAAGTTCTGGATGCAAATCGAAGCCTGTTTGACGCCGAACTGAATTACGCACAAACCAAGGCGACCCTGTTCAGGTCTTTTGTTAACCTCTACAAGGCGATGGGGGGTGGCTGGGTGACGGAGGCGGACAAGATGACAGGCGAGGACGTAGCGAAGAAGAGTTCCACGAAGGGATATCTCATACCGCCATGATCCTCACCCGCCCTGTGGCCGTGCTTTGATCACAAGAAAAACTGAGCAGCGCTGATGTTGAGAGAAATCCTTGTTGCATTTGTTCTCGTTTCGATCAATGTTTCTATCCATGCCACTGGCATGGTGGAGCTTTTCGAATGGCTGATACGCAAGCGGCCCAAGATCGAAAAGAAATTTGGTACGGTTGACAATATCCTTTTTTTTATCCAGATTTTCGCGATCATTCTGTCTTTGCATTTAGCTGAAATCTGTGTCTGGGCGGGATTCTATAGAATTTTTGGCGTCCTAGCGGAGTTTGAACCCTCGTTATACTTCTCGATCGTCACTTACACCACGATTGGATACGGAGATGTCTTACTGCCGGTGGGATGGCGACTGCTGGGCTCAATTGAAGGCATCACCGGCGTGCTGACCTTCGGTTGGTCGACGGGTGTTATATTCGCCGTGGCGAGCAGACTCCTGACGATTCGGGTCGGACAGAACAGACTGTAACAGAACCAAAAGGTTGTACTCCAATTCTTTCCTGCAGATGACTCCCGTCAAGCGATGTCCAAGACAACCTCTATGTGAAGACGGGGATTTTTCATGATATGGGTCTCATGGATCGATAATCTGGGTGAGGGAATTGAAGAAGGGTTCAGCACTTATGTTCACTATCAAGAATGGAACTCATGAATTGGAGGCTTAAGATGACGATGAAATCGAAGTTTTTTTATTGGACGGCATGGCTCCTTGTTCTGCTCTTGGCGGCGCCCCCTTGGGTCATAGCTCAGGGTGCCCAGGAAACTCAGGAATCGAAAACCTTTAAGCAGGAGGAGCTGGACCAAATGCTGGCTCCCGTTGCTCTCTATCCCGATGAGCTGCTGACGCAGATTCTGATGGCGTCAACCTAT
>Ga0335084_10002934_pt1 | contig 16596 bp, 12 predicted proteins | sample Lox_Sample_44_FD_206721 | JGI IMG/M metagenome (GOLD analysis project Ga0335084, IMG submission 206721) | Soil microbial communities from Loxahatchee National Wildlife Refuge, Florida, United States - Lox_Sample_4.4 | ecosystem: Environmental > Terrestrial > Soil > Wetlands | place: USA... | reverse complement strand
TCGACGAGCTGACCGAACTCGTCGAGGAGGCCGTGCTGGCCGAGTTCGAGCGCATCACCGAGCGCGGCGGCGTGCTCGGCGCGATGGAGACCGGCTACCAGCGCAGCAAGATCCAGGAAGAAAGCCTGCACTACGAGATGCTCAAGCACACCGGCGAGTACCCGATCGTCGGCGTCAACACCTTCCGCAACCCGCACGGCGACCCGGTGCCCGAGCACATCGAGCTGGCGCGCTCGACCGAGGACGAGAAGCAGTCGCAGCTGAAGCGCCTGGGCGACTTTCACGCCCGCCACGCCGCGCAGGCGCCGGCGATGCTCAAGCGCCTGCAGCAGGCGGTGATCGACGACCGCAACGTGTTCGAGGTGCTGATGGCGGCCGTGCGCTGCTGCTCGCTGGGGCAGATCACCTCGGCGCTGTTCGAGGTCGGCGGCCAGTACCGGCGCAGCATGTAGCCGGCCAACGGGCCCCGCCCGCGCGGCGTCAATCCTGCGCAGGGTGGAAAACGCCCCTTGGCGCGCGCGGCGCACGAACTCGATAATCGGCGCATGTCGCGTCTGGGGGTCACGTCGACTGCGTCGAAGGGGCTGCGTTTGGCCCGCAAGGCGTGGCAGCTGCTGCACCAGGACTCCGCGCGTTCGATCGAACTGGCGCGCGAGGCGCTGCGGGAGGCCCAGTCGCACGACGATCCGCACGGCCAGGCGTGGGCCCAACTGGCGATCGGCTATCACCTGCTGTACTTCGGCACCCCGGCCGAGGCACGCGTGGAACTCACCGCCGCGCAGACCGGCTTCGAGCGCCTCGACGATCGCGCCGGCTTCATCCTGGCCGGCACCGGACTGGCGCGCTGCCTGTGGCGCGAGGGACGCTTCGCAGCGTCGCTCGAGCTGGTGCTCCCGCTGCGGGAGCCGGGTCTGCAGGTGCTGCAGCACGAGCAGCGGGGCGTCCTGCTCAACACCATCGCCGGCTGCTACTCGGCGCAGGGCCGCTCGGAGCAGGCCTTCGCGTACATGTACCAGGCCCTGCGTGACTCCGGGCCCACGCATGGCCGCGGCTTCGACGCCGTGCTGTATTGCAACCTGGCGCACGAGCTGCAGCAAATCGGCGACTACCACGAGGCGCTGCGCTATCTCGACCAAGGCATCTCGCGTTGCAGCGAGCTCAACAACCCGCGACTGCTGTCGGTGCTGCTGGTCAACCGCATCATCTGCCTCACCGAGCTCGATCGCGCGCAGGAGGCGATGCTCGACGTGCTTCAGGTGCGCGCCCTGCCCACCGGCCCGACCGGGCGCGGCACGATGGCCACCGGCTTCGAGACCCTGGCGATCGCCGCGCTGCGCGCGGGCGAACTGCAGGCGGGACGCGAGCTGGTCGAGCTGGCGTGGGCCGCACCGCATGCCGACATTCCCGACGAAAAGGTCGAGCTGGCCATCGCGTCGGCGCTGCTGGAAGGCCAGCAGAACCACTGGCCCGAGGCGCTGCGGGCGCTCGACCGCGTGCTCGCCCTGGTCGGCGCGGACGACGCAGACGCCGCCGAGGGCCTGAGCCTGCGCGTGCGTTGCATGTACTTCCTGCTGCGCTCGGAGATCCACGAGCAGCTCGGCGACACCGAGCAGGCGCTGGCGCACATGCGCATCTGGCAGCAGCTGCACGTGGCACGGGCGCACCTCGCGTCGCGCGCGCGCTACCAGGCCGCGGCGCTGCAGACCGAACTGATGCGACTGCAGCACAAGCTCGACGAGCAGGCATCACAGCGGCGCAGCAGCGAGCGCGCGAAGGCCGAACTCGAGACCGCGAACGCCCAGCTGTCGCGCAAGATCGCCGAGGTGCAGGCGCTGCAGGTCGCGCTGAAGGATCAGGCGGTGCGCGACGCCTTGACGGGCCTGTTCAACCGGCGCTACCTCAACGAGACGCTGCCGTCGGCGCTTGCGCTGGCGCAGCGCGAGCACCACGCGCTCGCGGTGGCGATCATCGACCTCGACCACTTCAAGTCGGTCAACGACCGCTACGGGCACGGCGCGGGCGACACGCTGCTGGCGGCGTTCGGTCGGCTGCTCGCCTCGCACTGCCGCAAGAGCGACGTGGCGTGCCGTTACGGCGGCGAGGAGTTCTGCCTGTTGATGCCGCGCACCGACGCGCCGACCGCGCAGCGCAAGGTATCGCACCTGCTGTCGCTGTGGCAGGAGCAGCGCTTCGAACTCGAAGGGGACTCGCTGCTCGGCCTCAGCTTCTCCGCCGGCATCTCCGATTCGATTCGCGCGCCGCTGTCGCCGCAGATGCTGCTCCAGGCGGCCGACCAGCAGTTGCTCGCGGCCAAGCAGCGCGGCCGCAGCCGGGTGATGGCGCTCGGCACATCGGAAGCCCCGCACCCCTAGCGAGGCACCGCGTCGTCAGCTGACCTTGTACGTCATCAGGTGGATGCTGGTCTCTGTGGCCCCGATGCCCTTGATCAGCCGCAGCCGTTCGAGGACCTGGCCGAGCTCGGTGAGGTTGGACGAGCGGATCTCGGCCAACAGATCCCAACGGCCGTTGGTGTCGTGCACCGAGGCAACCCCCGGTTCGCCGAGCAGCGCTGCGATCACCTTGCGCATCTGGTTGCCCTCCACCGCAATGCTTGTCCATGCCTTGATTTCATTGGGTTGCACGTCGGGCTTCAGCCGCACCGTGTAGCCGGTGATCACGCCGTCGTCCTCCAGGCGCGTGATGCGATTCTTCACCGTGCCGCGCGACACGCCGAGCTTGTTCGCCAGCGTAGCCACGGGGCTGCGGGCATTGGCCCGCAGCAGCGCGATCAGTCGCAGGTCGAGGTCGTCCATGAGCAAAGTGTCAAGTTGGCCTGCCATATTGTCAATAAACTGGGCTATTTGATGCACTCTTGCTGCTTTTCGTTGCCATCCGCCTTGGAAACAATGGCTGTCAACCTGCCTGGTTTGCGCCATGACGCTGCTGCTGACCCCTCGCGACGTCGCGCACATCGTGCGCGCGCAAGGCATCGCCGGCGCGCTGCAGCGCTTGGTGCGCATGATCGAGGCCGACTTCCGCCGCTGGGGCGAATTCGACAAGAGCGCACGCGTTGCCAGCCATTCGCGCACCGGCGTGATCGAGTTGATGCCGATCAGCGACGGCGCGGGCTACAGCTTCAAGTACGTCAACGGCCATCCCGGCAACACCGGGCTCGGCCTGCCCACGGTGATGGCGTTCGGCGTGCTGTCGGACGTGGCCACCGGGGCGCCCGAGCTGCTCAGCGAGTTGACCTTGACCACCGCCTTGCGCACCGCGGCGACCTCGGCGCTCGCTGCACGTGTGCTGGCGCGCCCGGGCAGCCGCTCGATGGCCTTGATCGGCAACGGTGCGCAGGCGGAGTTCCAGGCGCTGGCATTCCACCATCTGCTGGGCATCGAGGAGATCCGGCTCTACGACATCGATGCCGCCGCGACGGCGAAGCTGCAGCGCAACCTGCGCCGCGTGCGCGGCCTGACCCTGATCGGCTGCACCAGCAGCGCCGCGGCCGTCCGCGGCGCCGACATCGTGACCACTGTGACCGCCGACAAGACGCGCGCTGCGATCCTCACCGCGGACATGATCGAGCCCGGCATGCACGTCAACGCGGTCGGCGGCGATTGTCCGGGCAAGACCGAGGTGCATCCCGAAGTGCTGCGGATGGCGCGCGTGGTGGTCGAGTACGAACCGCAGACGCGCATCGAAGGCGACATCCAGCAGCTGCCGGGGGACTTCGCGGTGACCGAGCTGTGGCAGGTGCTGCTGGGCCATGCGCCGGGCCGGGAGCAGCCACGCCAGGTCACGGTGTTCGACTCGGTCGGCTTTGCGCTCGAAGACTTCTCCGCCCTGCGCTGGCTGCGCGACAGCGCGCTCGAGCTCGGGCTCGGTGGCGCGGCGGAGCTGGTGCCCGACCTCGACGATCCGAAGGATCTGTTCTCGTTGCTGACCCCGACGCCGACCGTCGCTCCACACGCGGCGGCCGAGCACCCGGCACTCTTCTCCGCCTGACGCGCAGCCTCCGTCTGCCCACTCGTTGCACCCTGCCGTCGCCCGGGTGACGGGATGACGCCTCGGGCGCGCGGGTGACGAAATCGCCGGCTCGGCGCCCGCGGGCCGCCGACCTGGTCCGATCCGGCCAGCGCAGCAGCAGTTCGCCAAGGCCGACCGGACGGTGCCTAACCTGATCGTCTGTGCACTAGTCCGCGCAGGCGACCTGGAGGACCGGGCCATCGTCTTCCGCAACGACCGGGTGGTTGCCGGCATCGCCGGCGCGCCGAAGAACCCGCACACCTTCCTGACCAACATCGCCTCGGTGCCGCAGGTGTGGCAGCGCTGGCGGTCGCCGCGCAGAGGCAGGTCGCCAGTTTCTTCAGCAGCGGCGGCACGCTGACGATCGACCCTGACGGCGCCGGCCCGATCTTCGAGGTGCCGATCGTGGGTCCGATGCCCGAGGCGTTGAACTTCATCCCGGAGTCGCGGGCCTCGGGGCTGTGCTGCCGCGCCGAAGCGGCAGCACCGTTACCAATTTCCCCCCGGCGTCGGGGGACCGGCCGCTACAGGTGCGCTCGGATAATGCGGCGCAACCGCACAGCCACCGCATGCTGATCGCCGCCACGTTCACCCGCATCGGCATCGTCGGCCGTCTGCTGGTGGCCGCTACCCTGCTGGCGTTGGCCGCGCAGGCCTCGGCGCAGGCCAACCGGCCCGCCAAGGCCAGAGCCGCTGTCGCTGTGACTGCGCAGCCGGTTGCCGCCGCCGCGGCCGTGCCGTTCGTCGACGGCCACCGCATCGCGCCGACACCACCGTGGGTGGTCGGCATCGACGCGCCGACCCGGGTGCCCGCCGGCAGCGCGCCGCCGGGCCCCGGCTATCGCGTGCTGCTGTCCGACGTGCAGACGCGCCTCGATGCGCCGGGCGAGCAGCAGCAGTACGTGCGCTCGCGCCTGGTGGCCACCGAGAGCGCGGCGCTGGCCGAGGTGTCGAAGGCCGAGCTGAATTTCAATCCGGCCTACCAGACGCTGACGCTGCACGAGGTCGCGGTGTGGCGCGACGGCGTGCGCGAGGACCGCCTCGGCAACGCCCGCATCGAGCTGCTGCGCCGCGAGGAGCGCCTCGAGCAGAGCACGCTGACCGGCACGCAGACACTGCTGGTCGTGCTCAACGACGTGCGCATCGGCGACGCGGTGGACATCGCCTACACGGTGCACGGCGCGAACCCGATCTTCAAGGGTCGCTTCGCCGACAACTACCAGCTCACCTTCAGCGCCGTGGCCGACGTGGTGCAGGTGCGCGTCGACCATCCGGCGAACCGCGTGCTGCGCGTCAAGGGCATCCGCAACGAGGTGACACCCGAGGTCACGCGCGACGGCGACCGCGAGAGCCTGCGCATCGTGCGGCGCAACGTGCCGATGGTGCGCGCCGAGGAGCAGGTGCCGCCCTGGTACAAGGTGTGGCCGTCGGTGCACATCAGCGAGTACGGCGACTGGAGCGAGGTCGCGCGCTGGGCCGAGGACCTGTTCGCCGACTCCGGCGACCTCGGGCCCGAGCTCGACGCCCGGGTCGCGACCTGGCGCAGCCAGGGACTGCCGCGCGAGCGGCTGGTGGCCGAGGTGCTCGAGGCGGTGCAGGACGAGGTGCGCTACTTCAGCGTCAGCCTGGGCGAGAGCTCGCACCGGCCCAAGCCGGCCGCGCGCACCTACGCCGAGCGACTGGGCGACTGCAAGGACAAGGTGGCGCTGCTCGACGCCGTGCTGCAGCGGCTGGGTTTCGACGCCAGACCGGCGCTGGTGTCGATCCAGCGCAACCGCGGCATCGCCGACTACCTGCCCGGCCACGACCAGTTCGACCACGTGATCACGCGGCTGCAGCTCGACGACAAGGTTTACTGGCTCGACCCGACACTGCAGAAGCAGGGCCGCCGCCTCGACACCCGCGGCCATCCCAGCTACGGCATGGCGCTGGTGGTGGCGCCGCAGACGCAGGCGCTGGCACGCGTCGACGTGCCCGCCGGCGCGCCGGACGGGATGGAGTTCGACCAGACCTGGGATCTGTCGGACCTGACGCGCGCGCCCCAGTTCACGACGGTCGTCCGCTTGCGCGGCATGTCGGCCGAGTCGTGGCGCAATGCGGTCGCCGCCGGCGGCACGGAGCGCATCGCCGAGAACCTGGCCGGGGCCTGGGCGCGCCTGATGCCAGGGATGAAGCAGGCAGCGCCGCCGCAGGTGCGCGACGACCGCGACGTCAACCTGTTGGAGTTCGAGCTGCGCTACGAGATGCCCGGCCTCGGCAGCTACGAGCGCGGCATGCTGACCGTCGAAGTGCCGGCGCTGGAGATTCTCGACACCCTGGTCGGCCCGCGCGAGGCGCGGCGCGACATGCCGTGGCAGTACGACCCGCCGCGACGGCTGACGCAGCGCGTGCGCGTGATCGCGCCACGGCGCTTCCAGTCGCGCCCGCCGGCGCCGCAGGAGGTGAGCGACAAGCACTTCGCGCTGACCTCGCGCATGGAGGTCAGCGGCAATGCCTTCACGCTGCTGATGGGCTACACGCGCAAGCTCGACGAGGTGCTGCCCGGCGACCTGGCCGGCTATCGCGAGCGCATCCAGGCGGCACGCCGCCTGAGCGGCACCACGCTGCGCCTGCCGCTGCTCGATGCCGACCGGCTGCAAGGCGTGTTCGGCGACATCGAACGGCGCGTGCAACGGCAGTACGGCTCGACCAGCGACGCCTTGCGCGAGCTGGTCGTGCGCCAGGAGCTCGAGGTGGCGCTGGCCACCGAGGTGCTGAAGATCGCCGGCAACGCCTCGCCGCTGGCCGGTCCGGTGCTGGCCAGGCGCGCGAACGCCAACAACATGCTCAACCGCTTCGACGACACGCTGCTCGACGTCGACCGCGCGCTGCCGCTGAGCACGCAGGCCAGCGAACTGCTCTACGCACGCGGGCTGGCACTGCTGTCGCTCGGTCGCACCGACGAGGCGGTGGCCGCGATGCGCAGCGCCAAGGAACCCGGCACACACAGCTTCGCCACCAAGGGTCTCGGCAACGCGCAGTACTACCTCGGCCAATACGCCGACGCCGAAGCGTCGTTCCGCGAAGCCGCGCAGGAGTCCAGCGGCGAGGAGCGCGACTTCGCGCTGATCTGGCTCTTCCTCTCCGCGCAACGCAACGGCGGCAAAGGGCGCGACGCGATCGCGCCGTTCGTCGACCAGACCGACGCCGAGCGGTGGCCGGGCGCGGTGGTGCTCTACCTCGCCGGCCGCGTGTCGCAGGACGAGCTGCTGCGCTCGGCGCGCAAGGACAAGCAGATGGAGCGGCTCAACCTGTCGGAGGCGTGGTTCTACGTCGGCCAGCAGCTGCTGCTCACCGGCGACGCCGAAGGCGCACGCCGCATGTTCCAGCGCACGGTCGACATCGGCGCGCTGCCGTACCGCGAGCACGCCTTCGCGCAGCTCGAGCTGAGGCGGGCGGCCGCCGGCCGTTGAGTCAGGCGTCGCCCCACACCTCGGTGGCCACCTCGACCACGCGCTCGAGCTTGCGCCACTGATCGTCGATCGACAGCGCATTGCCGTGGTGGGTGCTCGAGAAGCCGCACTGTGGTGACAGGCAAAGGTTCTCGAGCGGCACGAACTTCGACGCCTCGTCGATGCGGCGCTTCAGGTCGTCCTTGCTCTCGAGCGCGCCGACCTTGGTGGTGACGAGCCCGAGCACCACCTTCTTGCCGCGCGGCAGGATGCGCAACGGTTCGAAGCCGCCGGCGCGCGCACTGTCGAACTCCATGAAGTAGCCGTCGACGTTGGTCGAGAACATCGCCTCGACCACCGGGTCGTAGCCGCCCTCGGCCACCCACGCGCTCTTGAAGTTGCCGCGGCAGGTGTGGATCGTCACCGCCAGGCCGGGCGGCTTGGTCGCCAGCGCCTCGTTGATCACCCGGGCATAGCGGCGCGGCAGCGCCAACGGATCGTCGCCATTGGCGCGGCAGTTCTGCTGGATCCTCGGATCGCACAGGTACGCGAACGCCACGTCGTCGAGCTGCAGGTAGGTGCAGCCGGCGGCCGCCAGGTGTGCGATCGCCTGGCGATAGGCGGCCGCGACGGCATCCCAGAACGGCTCGAGCTCGGGATACACGGCCTTGTCGATTGCGGCGCGGCCGCCCCGCAGGTGCAGCATCGACGGCGACGGAATCGTCATCTTCGGCACCCGCGTCGTCACCGACTTCAGGAACGAGAAGTCGTCGACCATGATCGGCCGCGAGCACGCGATGCGCCCGGTGACGGTCGGGATCGGAGGCTGCTCGCTCTGGCCGGCGATCTTGAACTTCTCCCCCTCGTTGTGCTTGAGGGTGACGCCATCGAGTTGCGACAGGAAGTCCAGGTGCCACCAGTCGCGGCGCAACTCGCCGTCGGTGACCGCGCGCAGGCCGATCTGCTGCTGTCGCTGCACCACCTCGCGCACGGCAGCGTCCTCCGCATCGCGCAGCGTGCCCGGGTCGACCTCGCCGCGCTTGTGCTGCACGCGCAGGTTCGCCAGCGCCGCGGGGCGCAGCAGGCTGCCGACCTGGTCGGCACGAAAAGGCGGTTGAGGTTCCATGGTGGGGCGCGACGGGCTGGCAGAGCGGACTCGCGGCAGCTTGCCGCTTCGCAGCACGGTGCGACATCGGTGCGTCCACCGATCGCCGTACGACGCAGTGGTCAGCGTAAACCCCGCGCCGTGGTTACGTCACGTCGTTGTCGCTTTGTAAGTCACACACGTCCGCGTCCTGCGCGTGCGGGTCGTCCGCAGTGCTGCATCCGCGGGCGCGCAACTTTCCCATGCGAGCCGCAGGGTCTGCGCGCGATGCGCTTCATTTCTTTACCACTTGACCGCAATCGAATCGGCTGCCGATCACCTCGCGGCGTAGCTTGACCATCGCTCGGTCGACTCGGCCGGCGAAGGAGGTTGCCATGAGGTACGGTGTCTTGACCTTGGGAATCGCGAGCGCACTCGCGTCGTGCAGCGGGGGCTCGGACAGCGAGGACACGAGCGTCGGCGCGGCCGCGCAGGACCGCAGCGCCGCGGTGGCGGCCGCCGCCACGGCCAACGAGGTGCGCGAGACGATCGAACGCTTTCGCAACCGCAGCGGCGGCAGCACGACCACGCTGCCACCGGCAGCGGCGAAGGATCCCGGCGCACGCGACACGACGGGCGATGCCGGAGGCCCGCTGCCGGGCCTCACCGCAGCCCAGCTCTATGCCTTCAACGTCGGCAAGGACGACTTCAACGAGGCCGAGGAACCCGCCGACGGCTTGGGTCCCACGTTCAACCTCAACAGCTGCGGCGGCTGCCACGCCCAGCCCGCGATCGGCGGCACCAGTCCGAAGGTCAACCCGCAGGTGGCGATGGCCAACGGCGCGAACACCTTGCCATCCTTCATCACGATCGACGGACCGGTGCGCGAAGCTCGCTTCGTGCGCAATGGCGACGGTTCGCCCGACGGCGGTGTGCACGGCCTGTTCACGATCACCGGTCGCCCCGGGGCCGAGACCTGCAAGATTGCGCAACCCGATTTCGCGCGCGAACTCGGTCGCAACAACGTGATCTTCCGCATCCCGACGCCGGTGTTCGGGGCCGGACTGATCGAGGCCATTGCCGACAGCGAGATTCTGAGGAACCAGGCACTGGCCGCATCGACGAAGCAGGCGTTGGGCATCGGCGGACGGCCCAACATGCTGCTGTCGGGCAGCCTGATCACAGGGATACCGAATCGCAACGGCAACGATGGGACGATCGGCCGCTTCGGCCACAAGGCGCAGAACAAGTCGCTGCTGATCTTCGCGGGCGAGGCCTACAACGTCGAGATGGGGATCACCAACCTGGCGTTCCCCACTGAACGCGACGAAACCGACGGTTGCGTCGACCTCGCGCCGCTGCCCAACAGCGAGGCGACGCTGGAACCGGCAGGCGGCACGCCTTTTCCCGCTGTCGACGGGTTGAGTTCGATCGAGAAGTTCACCCTCTTCATGCGCCTGCTGGCACCGCCTGTGCCATCCAACGCCGTGGCCGGCGCCACCGTCGCGTCGATCACCAGTGGACGGCAGGTGTTCAGCGACGTCGGCTGTGCGCTGTGCCACACCCCGTCGATGCGCACCTACGCCAAGGCCTCGACGCCGGCGATGGCCAACCAGTCGGCGAACCTGTTCTCCGATCTGCTGCTGCACGACATGGGCCAAGGGCTGGCCGACGGCATCCAGCAGGGCCAGGCCGGCGGGCGCGACTTCCGCACCGCGCCGCTGTGGGGGCTCGGGCAGCGCCTGTTCTTCCTGCACGACGGCCGCACCTCGGATCTGGTGCAGGCGATCCGCGCGCACTACAGCGACGGCTCGGAGGCCAATGCCGTGACGCAGCGCTTCTTCAACCTGCCGGGCGCCCGGCAGCAGGACGCTCTGAACTTCCTGCGTTCGTTGTAGCGCGCCGAGGCGCTACCATGCCCCCTGGCGGTCCGCGTGGACCGCGGGGGGCTTGTTCCATGCAGCTTCGCGCCCTGGGCGGCAGCGGTTTCGAGGTCGCACCGCTGGCTTTCGGCGGCAACGTGTTCGGCTGGACCGCCGATGAGGCGACGTCGTTTCGCCTGCTCGACGCCTTCGTCGACGACGGCTTCAACCTGGTCGACACCGCCGACGTCTATTCGCGCTGGGTCAAGGGCCACAGCGGCGGCGAGAGCGAGACCGTGATCGGCCGCTGGCTCAAGAACAGCGGCAAGCGCAACCGCATCGTGCTGGCCACCAAGGTCGGCATGGACCTGGGCGACGGCAAGGTCGGGCTGGCACCCAAGTACATCCGCCAGGCGATCGACGATTCGCTGCGTCGCCTGCAGGTCGACCACATCGACCTCTACCAGGCCCACCAGGACGACCCCAAGACGCCGCTGGCAGACACCCTCGCGACGTTCGCCGACTTGATCCGTGCCGGCAAGGTGCGCGCCATCGGCGCCAGCAACTACTCGGCAGCGCGGCTGAGCGAGGCGCTGGAGACCAGCGCGCGTCTCAGGTTGCCGCGCTACGAGTCGCTGCAGCCGCTGTACAACCTGATGGAGCGGCCGGCCTACGAGGCCGAGCTGGAGGCCGTGTGCCGGCGCGAGGGCCTGGGCGTCATCAACTACTTCGGACTGGCCAGCGGGTTTCTCACCGGCAAGTACCGCAGCGAGGCCGACGCCGCCAAGAGCCCGCGCGGCGGCAACATCGTCAAGAAGTACCTGAACGAGCGCGGCCGCCGTGTGCTCGATGCGCTCGACAGCGCCGCTGCGCAGCTGAAGGCCACGCCGGCGCAGGTGGCACTGGCCTGGCAGATGGCACGCCCCGGCCTCACCGCGCCGATCGCCAGCGCCACGTCGCTTGCACAATGGCAGGAGCTCGCCGGCGCCGCCCGCCTGCAGCTCGACGCCGCGACGATCGCGGCGATCGACCACGCCAGCCGCTGACCACCCCAACCGCGACAACAACGCCAGCACGACGCCGATGAACGCTCCGCTGCCACTGCCCGCGCTCGACGAGATCCGTCAACACGAAGACGAGATGGTCGCCATCCGGCGCCAGATCCACGCGAACCCCGAGCTCGCGTACGAGGAGCACGCCACCGCCGACCTGGTGGCCGAGCGCCTGCAGCGCTGGGGCTACGAGGTGCATCGCGGCCTCGGCGGCACCGGCGTGGTCGGCACGCTGCGCGCCGGCAGCTCCGATCGCCACGTCGGCCTGCGCGCCGACATGGACGCGCTGCCGATCGCCGAGACCAGCGGCAAGGCGTGGGCGAGCAAGGTGTTCGGCAAGATGCACGCCTGCGGCCACGACGGCCACACCGCGATGCTGCTGGCCGCCGCGCGCCACCTCGCCGCGACGCGACGCTTCGACGGCCACCTGCACCTGGTGTTCCAGCCCGCCGAAGAAGGCCTGGCCGGCGCCCGGCGCATGCTCGAGGACGGCTTTCTGAAGCTGTTCCCGTGCGAGGCGATGTTCGGCATGCACAACATGCCGGGGCAGCCCGAAGGCAAGTTCTCGATCGTGCCGGGCTACGCGCTGGCCAGCTCCGATACCTGCGTGATCACGGTGCGCGGCAAAGGCGGCCATGGCGCCATCCCGCAGGACGCGGTCGACCCGGTGGTGGCGGCCTCGAGCATCGTGATGTCGTTGCAGACGATCGTGTCGCGCAACGTGCCGCCGCTCGACATGGGGGTGGTCACCGTCGGCGCCTTCCACGCCGGCGACGCGCCCAACGTGATCCCCGGCGAGGCGGCGCTCAAGCTCACCGTGCGCGCCTACAAGCCCAAGGTGCGCGACCTGCTCGAGCAGCGCATCACCGAGATCGCGCACGCGCAGGCGGCGGTCTACGGCGCCACGGCGCAGGTGCAGTACGAGCGCCGCTACCCGATGCTCTACAACCATCCCGAGCAGAGCGCGTTCTGCCAGCGGGTCGTGCACGACTGGCTCGGCAGCGGCGGTCAGGTGGCCGACGCACAGCCGGTCACTGGCAGCGAAGACTTCGCGTTCTTCCTCGAGCAGGTGCCGGGCTGCTATGTCTTCATCGGCAACGGGGTCGGCGACCAGGGCGGGTGCATGGTGCACAACCCGGGCTACGATTTCAACGACCGCGTGCTGCCCACCGGCGCCAGCTACTGGGTGCGCATCGCCGAGACCTATCTGCAACCCCAAGCCGCCTGACGCCGTTGACCCGCCCACGCGATCGCCCCTCACGGCCGGGCAAGCTGACCGAACCGCACGGCAAGCGCCGCCCGCCGACCGAGCCGGAGGCGGCGCCGTTCTCGATCACGCTGCGTGACATCGAGATCGCCCCGCAGCCGATGACGACGGACAAGCCGGCCGGCGAAGAACTCGTCGTCTCCGATCCCGAGGCGCGCCCCGCGCCATGGCTCGGCGACCCCGAGGCCGAGCGTGCAGCGCAGCGCGCAGCGCGGCGCGCCCAGGTGCGCAAGGATCGCCTGCGCGACGACGCGCCGGAGGAACGCCCTGAGCCCGCCGCGGGTCCTTCGTCGCCGGCACCGCCCATGGTGTCGGCGGCGCCAACGGTGCCGCTCGCACCTGCCGCGATCGTGGACGTCTCGCGTGGCGCCGGCATCGAGGCCGCACGCAGCGAGGTTGCACTACCCAGCGCTCGAGCGACCAACCCCGCCGCCGCGCCGGTTGCGGTCCGCGCGCCGGTTGTCGCACCAGCGACCCCGGTGCAGTCGAGAGCGTCGCCGGCGGCGCCACCGCAGGTCTCGAGCATCAAGCCCGCGGGGAATGTCGCGCCGTCCGCAGCGGCAGCATCCGAGATCGCCGCCTCGCCAGCGATCCTGCTGCTGCGCCCGGCCAGCGCCGATCCCGACCCGTTGAGTGACCAGTTGACGGCCTTCGGCTTCGACGTCCTGCGGCGCACCGATCTGCCCGACCTGCCGGCACCGTGGCCGTTCGTGGCGGTGTTCGTCGACCTGGCGCTGCACCCGGCAGACGGGGGCGACGCGATCGACCTGTGCAACGAGGTCCGCGAGCGCAGCCGACTCCCGGGCGTGCTGAAGCCGGTGCTGGTGCTGGTGGCCGATCAACTGACGCCGACCAATCGGGTCCGTGCCGGGCTGGCCGGCTGCAACGAGATCCTCCTCGGCGCGATCACGCGCGGCAGCGTGGCCAAGGTACTCGACACCCGCGGCATCAAGCTGCCGTCGGACGCGCGCAAGCGCTAGGGGTTGCCTTCGGTTCGCTCGCCGCACCTGGCGGGTTGCGCCTGGCGGCCTCGACGACCTGCCATACGTGGTGCATGCGTCGCAGGTCGGCCAGCCTGACGCCGTTGAGGTCCTGGAGGTCTTCGACGCAATCTGCACAGGGTCGCGGCGTCGTGAAGCGGCTGCGCACCAGAACCACCGGCACGCCGGCCGAACGGGCGGCACCGACTCCGGCAAACGAATCCTCGATGGCCAGGCACTGCGAGGCGTGCAGTCCGAGGCCACCGAGCACGCGGTGGTAGACGTCGGGCGCCGGCTTCTTCAACCCAACGGTGTCCGCCGCAGCGATCACGTCGAACAGAGTCGAGGCGTCGGCACCCAGCGTGACGTCGAGCAGCCGGTGCACGTTTTGCAGCGTCGTGGTCGTCGCGATGGCCTGTTTCAGGCCATGGTTCGCCGCTTCGAGGAGCAACCGCTCCACGCCGGAACGCAGCCGGATCTTGCCGCCGGCGAGGATGTCGAGGTAGTGGGCCGTCTTGCGCGCGTGCAGGCGCTCGATCGTCTCGCGCGCGCTGGGCGCTGCCGCACCGACCGGGTCGATCCGCCGCCACCAGGCGTGAATCCGCTCCTTTCCTCCGGCCACCGCGAGCAGGTCGGCGTAGACCGCACCGTCCCAGCGCCACGTCAGGCCTGCCTCCTCGAACGCGCGGTTGAAGGCGACGCGGTGGCCGTGCTCCTCGGTCTCGGCCAGTGTGCCATCGACATCCCAGATCAGTGCGCTGAGCATCGAACGTCTCCCCCGGGCCGTGAAGCGGTTCAAGCGACGGTCACCGCGGTGCCGTCGTCGTCGATGCGCGCGGGATCGAGCGCATCGAAGTCATCGATCGTGGCATCGGGCCGGTCGTTCACGACGAAGTCACCCGTGCCGTAGCCGTGAGTGACGAGCCAGGCCCGCACGCCGGCTGCGCGGGCAGTGCGAATGTCGATCACCGAATCGCCGATCAGCACGGCGGCAGCCGGCACTACGTCGAGCGCCGCGAGTGCATGGAGCACGCCGTCTGGATGCGGCTTCCTCCGCGGCAGCGTGTCACCGGCCACCAGCACGTCGAAGTATTCGCTGAGCCCGTGCCCGGCGAGCAGGCGGTGCACGAATCGCGCCTCCTTGTTGGTGACCACGGCCAGCTTGACGCCAGCGGCACGACATCGCCCGAGCATCGACGCCACACCGGGGTAAGGGCGGCTCGCCTCGCCGCAACACGCGTCGTACCCGAAGCAGAAGTGCGCCCACTGGAGGTCGGTGGAGGATGCATCGAGCGCCTTGTCGAGCAGTGCGCGGGCGCCATCGCCGATCCAGCCGCGCACGCGCGCGGCGTCGACTGCGGGTCTGCCCAGCCAGAGCAGCGTGCGGTTGAGTGCACGGGCGATGTCGGGGGCCGTGTCGATCAGGGTGCCGTCGAGGTCGAACAGCAGCGCCCTGGTCTGGCCCGGCCTGGCGCGCGCGAGCATGGCGGTACGTACGGCCATGGCGTCGATCACGGCGCCACCAGCGCGCGCTGGCGCCGCTCCATCATGCGCCAGATGAACGGCGTGAAGATCAGCTGCATCGCCAGTTCCATCTTGCCGCCGGGCACGACGATGGTGTTGGCGCGCGACATGTACGAGTCGTGGACCATCGACAGCAGGTACGGAAAGTCGATGCCTTTCGGATTGGCGAAGCGGATCACGCACAGACTCTCCGAGGCCGCGGGAATGTCGCGCGCGATGAACGGGTTCGACGTGTCGACCACCGGTACGCGCTGGAAATTGACGTGCGTGTGGGCGAACTGCGGGCAGATGTAGTGCACGTAGTCGGGCATGCGCCGCAAAATGGTGTCGGTCACCGCTTCGGCCGAGTAGCCGCGCACGTGCTTGTCGCGCCAGAGTTTCTGGATCCACTCCAGGTTGATGACGGGTACCACGCCGATCAGCAGGTCCGGAAAGCGAGCGATATTGACCTCCGGCGTGATCACGGCGCCGTGCAGGCCCTCGTAGAACAGGAGGTCGGTGTCGCCGGGCAGGTCCTCCCATGGCGTAAAGGTGCCGGGCTCCTGCTTGTAGGGCGCCGCCTCGATCGGATCGTGCAGGTACTTGCGATGGCGCCCGGTGCCGTTCTCGCTGTAGCTGCGGAACAGTTGCTCGAGCTCCTCGAACAGGTTGTTCTCCGGCCCGAAGTGGCTGAAGTGCTTGTTGCCGTCTCGTTCGGCCGCCAACTGGCGCTGCCGCATCTCCTGCCGGTCGTAGCGGTGGAAGCTGTCGCCTTCGATGATCGCTGCGCGCACCTTCTCGCGCCGAAACACGTTTTCGAAGGTCCGCGTGACCGACGTGGTGCCGGCGCCCGACGAACCGGTGATGGCGACGATGGGGTGCTTGGCGCTCACGTCTACGGTTGGGTACGGCTCATCAGTGGGTGGACGGTGCGAACAGCCCGCGGCGCCCGAACAGGGGAGCGTCGAAGCCGTCGTTGCTGCTGTCGTCGTGATAAGCCTCGATGCGCGCCACCTCTTCGGCCGAGCCGAAGATGAAGCCGATGCGCTCGTGCAGCGACTGCGGCTGCACGTCGAGCAGGCGCCGTCGCCCGGTGCTGGCGCGCCCGCCGGCCTGCTCGACCAGCAACGAGATCGGGCTGGCCTCGTAGAGCAGCCGCAGCCGCCCGGGCTTGGAGGGATCCTTGGTGTCGCGCGGATACATGAAGACGCCGCCGCGCATCAGGATGCGGTGCGTCTCGGCCACCAGCGACGCGATCCAGCGCATGTTGAAGTCGGCGCCGCGCGGCCCCACGCGGCCGGCCAGGCATTCGTCGACATAGCGCTTGACGGCCGGCTCCCAGAAACGCGAGTTCGAGGCGTTGATGGCGAATTCGCGCGTCGCGGTCGGAA
>Ga0335084_10002933_pt1 | contig 16597 bp, 15 predicted proteins | sample Lox_Sample_44_FD_206721 | JGI IMG/M metagenome (GOLD analysis project Ga0335084, IMG submission 206721) | Soil microbial communities from Loxahatchee National Wildlife Refuge, Florida, United States - Lox_Sample_4.4 | ecosystem: Environmental > Terrestrial > Soil > Wetlands | place: USA... | reverse complement strand
GATGACAAAACACCAGCCGGCGAGCGCCGGCACCCCCATGAGCGGCCCCGCTGCCAGCGGTCCCAGCGCGGTGCCGACCTGCCGGATCGTCGTGGTGATGCCGTTCGCAGCCGAGCGTTCCGCGGCGGGTACAATCGCGTTGACGTAGCTTTGCCGGGTCGGCACGTCCATCTGCGCGATCAGGTGCCGGGCAAGCAGCACGCCCACCGCCGACCAGAGCGTGGGCATGAAGGGCACCAGCATCAGCAGCACGTTGGACGGCAGATGCGTGAATACCATCGTATTCAGCAGGCCGAAGCGTCTCGCCAGGGGCACCGCAGCCAGCGCGGACAGCCCGGACAGCAGTGTCGTGCCGAAGAAGATACCGCCGAGCACCGCCAGATCGACGCCGAATTTCCGGTGAAACCAGTAGGCTACGAAGCTCTGCACGATGAAACCGCCGCCGAACGCATCGAGCGTGAACAGGGCGCTGAGCTTCGCGACATGGCCCTTGGCCTCCAGCAGACCATGCCACGAGGCCGGGACCACCCCGCGGCCCGAGGCCGGGTCGACCTGGGGAGGCTCGACCCGATGGCCGACCAACGAAAACGTGACCAGCAATCCCCCGCCGAATGCGGCGTAGAGCCAAAGCAGCGCCCGGTAGCTCGCTGGCGGTGTCCAGCCGCCGTGCTGCAGCTGGCCCGCGGCCCAGCCGCCGAACAGCGCCCCGAGCGCGTTGGCGGTAAAGCCGAGCACATGCGACCAGGCGAACACCCGCGTGCGGTCCCGGTCGCGAATCACCTCGGCCAGGCAGGCCTGCTCGATCGCCAGGAAGGGACCAAGCTCGTTTCCGCTCGGGCTGAGCACGCCGATGACGGCCGCGATCAACAGCAGCCAGAAATTGCCGAGCACTGCCATGCCCGCTCCCCCGAAAATCATGAGCACGGCGCCGGCCAGCAGCATCCGCCGCCGTCCGAGGCGGTCGGCGCGCGTCGTCAGGCTCAGCGAGATGGCGGCGTCGCCCAACAGGGTAAACGCGAGCAGCACGCCCACCCGCGTCTCGGAATAGCCGAGTGACCGGAGATAGAGCACGAGCACCACAGCCAGAAAGCCGTAGGCAAAGAGCCGCAGAATCCGGGCGGCAAAGAGCAGCGTGTAATCGCGGGGCGCGGATGTCGGCAGGGGCATGGCGCGAGCGGAGGCAATGGAACGCCAACTCCGCTCCGGTGCAAGCGCGCCCACTTCCGCTCCGCTGGTGCCGGGCGGCGGGCGCATGCGACATGCCCCTCGCCGCCGCCTCGCGGCGGCCGAATGAACCACTGCAGGGCAGCGGCGGGATCCCGGCTGCTACCCTGCGCGGGCCGCCTGGCCGGCGTCACGGCTGCGCCGGCGCGGCGTCGGGCTTGGGCTTGTCCGCCTTCGTCGAAAGCATCCACAGCCACACGCAAAGAGCGCCGGTGATGATCACCGCCAGGGCGCTGAACTTGCGGGGAACGGAATACCCGCCGAGAACCATTTGGAATCGAGTGATGACCCGCAGCACGTGTGCGAGGCACATCAGACCGAAGACGGCGCTCGCGACGCGTAGTCCGACAGCTGGAGAGTTCATGATGATATCCTTCCTTATCCTGCCCGCGGGAGCGGGCCTCTTGTCGATGCTTGGGGCGGGGCAGCACCGCTTCTCCCACGAATCAAGTCGCCCTTCAATCCGATTCAGGCCCCGGATGGCAGCAGCTGGAGGACGCGCGGGAGCGCGTCCCCACTCGCCGCCCGCCCCAGCCTCCCGCGCCCCGGTCGGCTGTCCAGACGGCCAAGGCCAGTCGACTCAACGCCCTGCGCGTTCCGCCGCGTGCCGCTCGCGGAGGAGCAGCCAGCCGCCGAGACCAAGCAGGGCGACGCTCCGCAGCAGGCTCAGGAGCAGCGACGCCCGGCTGCCGCCGTCGCCCCCGAAGCAGCCGCAGCCGATGTCGAGATCGCGCAGCACCGCCGAGGCGATGGCCCCGGCAAACCCGCCGCACAGGCCCACCAGCACGGCCAGCGCGCCCCCGCGGACGCGCGGCCACAACACGCCGAGACCGGCGACGATTTCCAGCCAAGGCAGGTAGAGCGCCAGCGCCGCCGCGGCCGGATACGGCAGCAGCCGAAAGTTGTCGATCGCGAGCGCGAAGGCCGCGGGATCCAGCGCCTTGAGAATCCCGGCATAGAGGAAGGCCGCGGCCAGCAACAGCCGCGCGATCAGCGCCATCAACCGAGCGGCTTTTGCGCTTTCAGCCATGCGCTCCATCCTCCTTTCAGCACAAACACGTCGCCGACACCCAGTTCGCGGCGCAGCCGACGCGCCACCGACTGACTCGCTTCGCAGTCCTTGTCGTCGCAATACACCACCACGCGGGCGCCGGGCCGCCACGCCGCGACCACGGCTTGGAACAGCCCTTCCCAGCCCCCGCCCAGCCTGAGCGAAAGCGCGCCGGGGATATGCCGCCGCGCGTAGGCGTCGGCGCTCCGCGCATCGACGAATAGCACCTGCCCGCGCCAGTCCTGCACCGTGGCCCACGCCACCTCCGGCACCAGCGCCTGATCGCGCGACCACGCCGGGCGCAGCGGATGCCACCCCGCCGCGAGCACCGCCGGAATCACGGCTGCCAGCAGCAAGGCGCCGGCCTGGCGGAGAATCTGCGGGGATACGGCCGGCGGCCGCATCATGCCATTTTCGGTCGTCATCGCACCGCCGCGTAGATGACGTAGGACTGCGGCCGGCCCGCAATCGTCACCGTCAGCCGGATGGTCGCTTCGGCGGGCCGCCGCGTGTCCGCCGGTTTCACCAGCAGGCGGCACCGGCCCGCCTGCGGCGGCGTCAAGCGCACGCTGAAGAGTGGCGGCTGGCAGTCCACCTCCCCGAGCTGGCTCTTGTCGGGGTCCGCCAAGATGATTTCGAGGGGCTTTTCCTCGGGACGGCCGCCCACCCGCCAGAGCAGGAACCGCGGGCTGATCACCACCGGCTCGGGGATGTCCAGGGTCAGGGTCAGCGTCGCGAAGCGCCCCGTCGCGTCGTCGGTCTCCACCGCGATGGCGCGCCGCAGATGGCCGACGAAGCCGGTGAGGGCGGCCACCACGCGGATCTCGCCGGCCTCGCCCGGCGCGTACGACTCCTTGTTGGGATCAGCCGACATGCAGCTGCAGCTCGGATCGACCGCCACGATGCGCACCGGCTTGTCGCCGGTGTTGCGAAAAGGAAATACCGCCACGGCCTCCTCCTGGCCGACCTCGGTCCGGAGCGCGATGTCCGTCGTGGTCCACTGCAGCGCGGCCGGCGCGGCGGGGGCGCCGGCGGCCAGCAGCCAGAGGCAGGTCGTGATCTTCCGCACGCCCGATTTCTGAATGGCCCCTCCGGTTTGGCCAGCCGAATCCGCGGCGCCCGCCCGCCCGCTCACGCCTCCACTCCCGACTGCCGGGCGTGGAGCCGCGCGTAGAGGCCGCCGGCGCGCAGCAGCGTCTCGTGCGAACCGATCGCGAGGAGGCGACCCTGCTCGAGGACGGCGATGCGGCCGGCATTGCGGATGGTCGAGAGCCGGTGGGCCACCACGAAGGTGGTGCGGCCGCGCATGAGGCGGGCGAGCGCCTCCTGGATCAGCGCCTCGGTCTCGGTGTCGAGCGCGGACGTCGCCTCGTCGAGGATGAGGACGCGGGGATTGCGGATGAGCGCGCGGGCGATGGCGAGCCGCTGCTTCTGTCCGCCCGAGAGCCGGGCCCCCTTCTCCCCCACGGGCGTGTCGAGGCCGGCGGGCAGGCGCGCCACGAAGTCCCACGCGTTGGCATCGCGCAGGGCGGCGGTCACCACGTCGGCGGGCACGGAACGCAGGCCATAGGTGACATTCTCGCGCACGGTGCCGTCGAAGAGGATCGACTCCTGCGGCACCACCGCGAGGAAGCGCCGGTACGTGCGCAGATCGTGCGCCTCCATGTCGCGCCCGTCGACGAGGATGCGGCCCTGGGTGGGGCGGATGAAGCCGATGACCAGGTTGAGGACGGTAGACTTGCCCGCGCCCGAGGGACCGACCAGGGCGATGGTTTCGCCCGGTTCCACCGCGAGCGAGAAATCGTGCAGCGCCGCCAGCTTCGATTCCGGGTAGACAAAGCTCACCTGCTCAAAGCGGAAGCCGCCCGAAACGGCCGCCAGCGCCGCCTTGCCCTCGTTGATCTCGAGATCGGGGCACTGCAGCACCTCGCCGATGGAGCGGATGGACTCGAGCCCGCGCGTGAGCTGCGGCGCGGTGCCGACCAAGCCGAGCACGGAGCCGGTGATGAGGCCGAAATAGGTGGTGAGGAGCACGACGTCGCCGGCGCCGAGCGGCAGCCAACCGGCCACACACGCCCAGGCAGAAACGACGAGGCAGAGCATGTTGAAACCGTTGAAGGTCACCCACGAAAGCGCGCCGAAAACGGCGTTGACGCCATCAACGTGGAGGGCCGCCGCCCGCACGCGCTCGAGCGACTCGCCCACCCGCTCCAGCGCCGTGGATTCGAGCCCGTGGGCCCGCGTGATGGGGAGCAGGTGCGCCATCTCGCCGACGCGGGTGGACATGCGCTCGATCTCCTCGCGGAAGGCCGCGTTGCGGGCGGCGAGCGGCCGGCGCAAGGCGTAGACGATGACCGCCGCCGCCGGCACCGTGAGGAGGAAAAACAGCAGGAACCAGGGCTGCCGCAGGCCGGTGATGACGAGGGCGAACACGATGTTGACGAGGCACGCCAGCCCGCCGTCGAAGAGGACCCGGGTGAGCTGCTCCACCGCCTCGACATCGCGCAGGACCTTCGTCTGGAGCGCCCCGGCGCTCTGCCGCGCGTAGTAGCCGATGGACAGATGCTGGAGCCTCCGCACGAGGGCGGAGCGCAACTGGATTTCCATCGTGCGGGCTGCCCGGCTGAGCGCGCGCGCGTAGGCGTAGTGCAGCGGCACGTTCTGCACGAGGACGACGGCGAGCACGAGCGCGTTGACCCACAGCTCGGAGGGCGCATGCCGTCCCGGCTGCGCCACGATGTCCACGATGTTGGCCGTGATCGCCGGCATGATCCACACCGGGCTGTGCTTGACGACAAAGCAGAGCGTGGCGATCGCGAGCGGCCGGCGCTGCCCGTGAAACAAATAGCGCAGGGTCCGCAGCGGGTGTTCGCCCGAGAAGCGGCGTTCCAGCGGATGGCGATCGGGAGCGGACCGGGAGGACATGTTCCCCGCCATCACACCGGAGCCGGCGGCCCGCCGCGAGCGGGAAATGCGCGCCGGCGCCCGCGCGCCGCCGGGAGGGTCCGGGGAGCGAGCGTCGCCGCAGGAACCCGGCCACCGCGCTCAGGCCGCCACGGGCCTGGCCTCGACGTCGGCCACCTCGAGCTTGGGCGCCAGCAGATGGACGAGGCCCACCGCGAGAATGTACGCCATGCTGGCCGCCAGGAAGATCGGGAAGTAGTTGCCGCTTTCGCCGCGCGCCACGGCGGCCTGACGGATGAACGCCACCACCACAAAGAGCACCACCCCGCCCAGCGCCCCGATGAAGCCGCCCAAGCCGGTGACCGACCCTACGACCCGGCGCGGGAACATGTCGGACGCCAGACTGAAGGCATTGGCGGACCAGGCCTGGTGCGCCGACGCCGCCAGCGTGATCAGCGCCACCGCCACCCACTGATTGTCGGTGACTGTCGCGAACACCACCGGCATCACGCCCAGCGCGCAGATGAACAGCGTGGTCTTGCGGGCGCGGTTGGGCGCCCAGCCCAGCTTCATGAAATGGCCGGCCAGCCAGCCGCCGGCGACGCTGCCGACCGATGCCACCACGTAGATGATGGCGACGGGCGCGCTGCGCGCCTTCAGGTCGAGGTGAAACCGGTCATGGAAGAAATAGGGCGAGCCGAACAGGTAGAACCACCAGAAGCAGTCGGTCATCACCTTGGCGGTGGCAAAGGCCCACATCTGCCGGTGGGGCAGGAGCCGGCGCCACGGGATCTTGACCGTCGGTTCCGGCGGCTCGCTCATGATGACGGCAAGCTCGCTCGGGCTGACCCGCGGATGCTCCTGCGGCCGCCGGTAGATCAGGAGCCACGCCACGATCCAGGTGATGTCGAAGATCCCGGTGCACAGGAACGCGCCGCGCCAGCCGAGGGGGTGGTTGGCGATGGTGATCTTGGCGAACACGGGCATGAGCAGCGGCAGGCCGAACGGCACGAGAATGCCGCCCACGTTGGAACCCGAATTGAACAGGCCGGTGGCGAAGGCGCGCTCGCGCTTGGGGAACCATTCCGCCGTGGTCTTGATCGCGGCCGGGAAGTTGCCGCCCTCAAAGAGCCCCAGGAAGATGCGGGCGACGAAGAAACCCGTCACCGAGGAGGCGAGCGAATGCCCCATCGCCGCCAGTCCCCACAGGCCCACCGCGAGGACGAAGCCCCACCGCAGGCCCACCAGGTCGATGACCCGCCCGGCCACGAGCATGCTGACGGCGTAGGCGAGGCTGAAGCCCACGGTCATCCACCAGTATTGGCCCTCGCTCCAGCCGATGCGGGCCTGCAGGTCCGGCGCCAGGTTGCCGAAGACGCCCCGGTCGATGTAGTTCGCCGTGGTCACCCAGAACAGCAGGGCGCAGATGACCCAGCGAAAGTTGGTGGCAGGGGATGGGGCGGTCGCGGGGGTGGTCATGGGGAAGTCCGGGAATTGAGGCTGGGGTCCATCTTGAGAGGCTCGATGGTGACGCGATTAAAAGAAACGCTGCCGGCGTGTTGCAAGACTTCCGCGGCGTGCACCCCGCGGAACGTGCAGTCGACGAACCGCACGCCGTCGATCACCGCCCCGGGGATGCCGGTCACCCACATCACCCGCGGGCTGGCCCGGCTGGTGACGTGCTCCAACACCACGTTGCGCAACTCCGGCCGGAAGGACCCGTTGGCGCCCTCTTCGTACAGGAAATCAATCGTCAGCACCGCCTCGGCCACCTGCCCGATCTCCACGCGCCGCACGAAGACGTCCTCGATGACGCCGCCGCGCCGGGCGTTGGATTTGAAGCGCAGCGCGCGGTCGAGGTTGGGGCTGTCCATCCGGCAATCCTCCACGAACACATTGCGGCAGCCGCCCGAGGTTTCGCTGCCGATCACCACGCCGCCGTGGCCGTCGGTCATGGTGCAGCGCCGGACGATGATGTTCTCCGACGGCACGGCCAGACGCCGGCCGTCGTTGTTGCGGCCGGACTTGATGACGACGCAGTCGTCGCCGGTGTTGAACCGGCAGCCTTCGATCAGCACGTCGCGGCTCGATTCCGGGTCGCACCCGTCGTTGTTGGGTCCGCCGGACTCGATGTCGACGTTACGGACGATGACATTCGTGCAGAACTCCGGATTGACCTCCCACATCGGGGAGCGGCGGATGTGCACGCCCTCGATCAGGACGTTGCGGCAGCGATACGGCTGGATGAAATTGGGCCGGAGATAATGGCCCGCGCCAAACACGCGCTGCGCGACCGGCACGTTCGCCTCGCCCGCCTCGCTGAGCGCCTGCGAATCCGCCGTCGCCAGCGATCGCCGATCGGGCCCCTTGCGCGCCCATCCCCACCAGTTGGCGTCGGAGGCGCCGCCGTCGAGCGTGCCTTCGCCGGTGATGGCAAGGTTCTCCTGTTCGAACGCGTAGACCAGGGCGCTGTAGTTGTAGCACTCCGTGCCCTCCCATCGGGTGAGGACGACCGGGAGGTAGCGGGCCGGGTCGGCGACGAACCGCAGCGTCGAGCCAGCCGCGATGCGGAGGTCGACATTGCTCTTCAGGTGAATGGGGCCGGTCAGGAACACCCCCGCGGCCGCGACCGTCACGTGGCCGCCGCCGGCGTCGTGACAGGCGGCGATGGCCCGGGCGATCGCCGCCGTGCAGTCCGTCTGGCCATCGGGCACCGCGCCGTAATCGGTGATGGCGAATTCGCGCGCGGGAAACACCGGCGCCACGATGCGTGCCAGGATCTCGGGGACCCGGGCCCATTCGGGGGCGGCCGGCGCGGCTTCTGGCGCCGGCGCTTCGGCCGCCGGCTCCGGCACCGCCACGGTGAGCGGCAGCCCGAGCAGGTCCTGCAGCTCGATCCCGGCGAGAATGAAGGGGCCCACCCCCTTGAGATCGTTGTCCACCACCGGCTCGCTGAGATAGTACTCGTAGCTGCCATCGCGGCCGTAACCCAATCCCGCCCCGGCACAGCAGTGGGTCACGGTCACGCGGCCCTGGGCATCAACCTTGAGGAGCTTGTCAACCAAGCCCGCGTAGCCCTTGAGCACGACGGGCAGGTAATCGCGCGGGAGGTAGCCGCGGTTGATGCCCTTGGCGAGGGCGTACACGAACATGCTCGAACCGGTCGCCTCCAGGTAATTGCCCTTGCGCCCCCCTTGATCGGTCACCTGATACCACAGGCCGCTGTCGGCGTCCTGGTAGCGGGCCACGCCGGCGCTGACCTTCCGCAGCCAGTCAATCAGCTCGGGGCGGGACGGATGGTCGGCGGGGAAGTAATCGAGCGTATCCACCAGCGCCATCGCGTACCAGCCGATGGCGCGGCTCCAGAAGTTCGGCGACGTTCCCGTCGCCTTGTTGGCCCAAGGCTGCTCCCGGCTTTCGTCCCACGCGTGAAAAAACAGGCCACTCTTGGCGTCGTAGGTGTGCAGCCCGGCGAGGTGAATCTGCCGGGCCACCTCGTCGAACGCGGCCGGGGGCTCGCGGAAGCGCTGCGCAAACTCGGCGTAGAACGGCGCCTCCATGTAGATTCCGTCGAGCCACATCTGGTGCGGATAGCGCTGCTTGTGCCAGAACCCGCCGTCGCCCGTGCGGGGCTGGGCGTCGAGCTGCCGCCGGAGGATCACCGCGGCCTGCCGGTAGCGCTCCTCCTGCGTGAGGCGATAGAGCGCCAGCGCCGTCTTGCCGGAGTTGACGTTGTCGAGGTTGTAATCGGCGACGCGGAAGCCGGTGATCTGCCCGTCCGCCCCGAGGAACGAGCCGATGATGGCCCCGGCGGATTTCCAGTAGCGGGGCACCTGGATCCGCTCGCCGAGCCGGACCAGCGAAAGGGTGTACAGACCGACGGCGTAGTCCCACTTGGCGTCGCCGCCTTCACGGTAAGCCAGACTGTCGCCGCGGCGCGCCATCTCTGAATCGGCCATTCGCACCGACCATTGCAGAGGGCTGGCGCCGGCGAACTCCCGGGGAAGCGGAGCCTCCGCTCCGCGGGCCATCATCGCCGCACCCAGCCAGGTACCCAGCAGGAACGCCCGCCGAGACAAGCCCGAGATTCTTTTCATGATGCTGGAGTCTCCAAGGGGTAGCCCCGCCCTCACGGCGCGGGATGTAATCAGGAAAGGATCCGGTTGTATCGGACACGTGTCCTTAATACAAGCAAAACGACCGCGCCCGCCCGGGCCGGGGATCGCCCGGCCGCCTCCCGGCGCGCGCCAACCGGGCGGCGCCATCGGCCGCCGCCGGGTCAGCGGGCCAGCCAGCCGCCGTCGACCGCAACGGTGTAGCCGTTGACGTAGTCGGACGCCGCCGAGGCGAGGAACACCACGGTCCCCTTCACGTCGTCGGGGGTGCCCCAGCGCCCCGCCGGAATCCGATCGAGGATGGCCTGATTGCGAGCCTCGTCGGCGCGCAGCGGGGCCGTGTTGGCCGTGGCGATGTAGCCGGGCGCGATGGCGTTGACGGTGATGCCCTTGGCGGCGAGCTCGTTGGCCATCAGGCGGGTGAGCCCCATTACCGCGCTCTTGGAGGCGGTGTAGGACGGCACCCGGATGCCGCCCTGAAAGGAAAGCATCGAGGCGATATTGATGATCTTGCCGGGGGACTTGCGGGCGACCAGTTCGCGGACGAACGCCTGGCTGAGGAAGAACACCGCGTTCAGGTTCACGCCCATCACGTCGTCCCAGTCCTTCTCCGAGAACTTCTCGAATTCCTCGCGGCGGATGATGCCGGCGTTGTTGACGAGGATGTCGAGGCGGCCCGCCAGTTTCTTGGCCTCGGCGATGACCCGGGGAATCGAGGCGCGGTCGGCGAGGTTCGCCACCACCGAAACGGCCTGGCGGCCCGCCGCCCGGACCAGCGCTTCCGTTTCCGGGCTGGGTCCGACATCCACCAAGACGACATCCGCGCCCGCCTCCGCCAGGGCCTGGGCGTAGCCCTGACCGAGTCCGCGGGACGCGCCGGTGACGATGGCAACTTTGCCGTCGAGTTTGAAGCGATCGAGGATCGAGCTCATGGAGGAATGATGGTTCTGGGGAAAGTCCCGCCGGTCTCTCAGCGCAGCGTGCTGATCGGCGCCGGATCCATGTCGTGGAACACCTGGTTGTCGCCGCCCATCGCCCAGCAGAAGCGATAGCTGCCCGTCCCGACGCCGGCATGAATCGACCAGCTCGGCGAGAGCGCGACTTCGCGATCGCGCACGATGAGGTGCCGCGTCGCCCGCGGCTCGCCCATGAGGTGCACGACGATCTGCGGGCCCAGATCGAAGTACAGGTAGATCTCGGTGCGGCGGCTGTGGGTGTGGGGCGGCATGGTGTTCCAGACGCTCCCGGGCTCGAATTCCGTGAAGCCCATGACGAGCTGGCAGCTCTTGATGCCCTTCTGGTGAATATAGCGGCAGATGCGGCGGCGGTTGGCGAGGGCGGCGTCGCCCAATTCCTCCACCTCCGCCTGGGCGCGGGTCGCGTGCACCGTCGGATACTTGGCGTGCGCCGGGGTGCTGATGAAGTAGAACTGCGCCTGGCCGGCGGCGCCGTTCTCGAAGGTGACCTCGCGTTCGCCAAGGCCAATGTAGAGGCAGTCGAGCGGGTCGAGCGCATGGCGGGCGTCGCCCACCCGCACGGTGCCGGGGGCGCCGATGCTCAGGATGCCGATCTCGCGCCGTTGGAGGAAGAAGTCCGTCCCGGTTTCCTTGGCGGCGGGCAGCGGGAGCGGGGCGGCCGTGGGGACGGCGGCGCCGACGATCATACGGTCGAGATCGGTGTAGTGGGCCGTGACCTGACCGGGCTGAAAGAGGTCGCTGACGAGGAATTGCTCGCGCAGGGACTCCGTGCCGAGCGTGTTGGCCGCGGCGGGACTCGGGAAGTAATGCACTTTCATCGTGGGAATGAACTCATTGCGCCTCAAGCTTGGCGATCCTAATCGGCGACGCCAAGCGGCGGGCGCAGGCAGCGAGGTAGGCATTCCAGTCGTCCGGCGACGCGAAATCGCCGCTGGCCACCCACCCGGCGCCGGCGCGATAGCGCAGGGTTTCGCCGGGCTTCACCCGCGCCAGCATCAGCCGGTCTGACGGCGTCTCCGCCCACCCGGCAAACCGGGCCCCGGGCGCGAGCACGACGCCGGTGCCGAGCCGGCCTGACATCGGATTCTCGAAATCCTCCCACAGGCTCATCCAGGCGCCTGCGTCGTCCTGTGCAGCCTTCGCCGCCGCCTGCTTCGGGTGCCTGGTCAGGCCGATGGCGATGGTGAGGTCGGCGTCCGCCCCCGGGGGCGGCGCAACGACAAAGGTGCTCTCGATCTCGTCGAGATTGTGCCCGGCGTCCACGGTGAAACGTTTGGTCTCGCTGACCGTGATCCCGCGGCCCGCGTCCCATGGCTCGTAGGTCAGCTCGAAGACGGCGCGAATCGGACCATTTGCCAGCACCTTCCAAGTCTTCCAGTTATGTGAGACCCGGAGCGTCGTTCCATCCCACACGCCGATGCCGCCGCAGCCGCGCGCGGTGCCCACATCGTACATGTCCAGCCCCTCTCCCGTGTCCGTGTGGTAGTGCCCCTTGACGTACCAGCGGTCCACGATCGGGTAGCGGACCCGCTTGCACCAGACGTCGATGCCGCTGCTGATCATGCGCGTGCCCCCCGCTGCGGGCGTGTCGAGTCCCGGACCGTAGATCCGGTGGCCGATGCGATCGTTTTCCCACGCGAAATCGTCGAACCGCTCCGGGATGTAGCGGGCAAAGACCCGCGCCGGGAAGGGCGGCACGGTCGCCGCGGTCTTCTCGATGGTAAAGGTTGCGGATTTCTCGCCCGCGGCGAAATCGTGCTGGAACACGAGATCGCGGTAGTAATCGTGATGCTCCTCCGGCTGGAAGTTGGTGCCTTGGGCGGGGATGATTGCGCCGCGGGCGTCCCGCACCGCCAGATGGTCGAACAGCATGTCCGGCAGCAGGCGCTGGATCTCGCTGAACGGCACCGCGATCACTTCGGCGGGGCGGGCGAGGTCGAGATCGTTGGTGACCGTGACAACGATTTTGTCGGTGGCGTGGGCGCACAGCGCGAGGGCGGGCAGGAGCAAGAAAGCGGGTGTTTTCATGGCAGCATGGGGCGGAAATGAGTAATAACGCACACCCCCATCCGGGCAAGCGAGGTGGGTCCACGTCCGCCGGCCGGCCTCCGCCGGCTCTCGTCCGGGGAGCGGCGTGCGGGATGGGCCGGATCTGGCGTGGGCGGGCGCATCGGGAAGAGGCGGAACGGGCGGCGACCTCAGGCTGCCTCGCCACGGGCCGGCCTGTCAGCCACAAAATCGGGACACGTGTCTTTTTCCCAGAAACCCGCCCGGCCCGCGGCCCGCCCTTATTTGCTGTCCTTCCGCGCGGCTTTCCGGCAGAGAGTGCCCCTTCCCCATGGTGAGCCCGGTCGATGTGCAGATCGTCGGAGCCGAAATCGCCCTCCGCTGGAGTGACGGCCGGGAGACCTATTTCGCCGCCGACCGCCTCCGCGCCGCCTCGCCGAGCGCGGAGACGCAGGGCGAGCGTGACATCTTTGGCCGGCAGCAGGGCGGCCACGGTCCGCGCGACTTCTCCGGTGTGACCGTCCTGGGCTGGGAGCGGATCGGCAACTACGGTCTGCGCTTCGATTTCAGCGATGGACACCGCACGGGCATCTACGCCTATGACTATCTTCTGAAACTGGCGACGGAAGCCCCCTGACCAAGGGCGCGCCGCCACGCGCCACCATTACCACGCCGGACGCCGCATTGCGTTTCCCCGCCGTACCGCCACGCTTCGCCCGCACCTCCACACCTTCCGCTTTCCAATCATGAGCATTCCTCCCTTCCCCGCCCGCACCTCGACGCAGGAAATCGAGCTCGGCGCCACGCTGCGGCCAAAATTCGGACCCGACGGACTGATTCCCTGCATCACCACCGATGCGAAGACCAACGAGGTCCTGATGTTCGCCTTCATGAACGCCGACGCCCTGGCCCAAACGATCCGGACCAAGCGGGCCACCTACTGGAGTCGCTCCCGCAACAAGCTCTGGGTCAAAGGCGAGGAGTCCGGCCACGTGCAATTGGTACAGGAGCTCCGCGTCGACTGCGACCAGGACGTCGTCCTGCTCAAAGTTGAGAGCGTCGGCGGCGCCGCCTGCCACAACGGCTACCGTTCCTGTTTCTACCGCCGCCTGGCCGCCGCGGACGCGCTGCAGCTCGAAATCACGGAGGCGCGCGTGTTCGATCCCACGGCCGTGTACAAGAAGAAGTGACGGCAGCCGGCCCCGGGCCCGCCCGGCCCGCGGCGGCGGCCACGCTCAGCGCCCCGGCATCATTCCGCGCTCGCTGGCCGCGGCGAACGCAAACATCCGCTTGAATTCCTCGCTGCCGGCCTGCGGGTGCTTCCGCAGCTCTTCCAGCGCCTGGGCCCGGTTGAACCCCTCGCGGAACAGGATGCGATGGATCTGTTTGATCCGTTCGATCTGTTCGGCCGTGAAACCGGCGCGTTCCAGCCCGACCTTGTTGATCGAACGGATGGCCGCCGGATTGCCGTCGGCGATCAGAAACGGCGGCACATCCTGGACGATCTTCGACATGGCGCCGAGCATGGCGAAGGCGCCCACGCGGCAGAACTGGTGCACGCCGGTACCCCAGCCGATGTTGACGTGGTCCTCGAGAATGACGTGGCCGGCCAGCGCCGACTGGCTGCTCATCACCAGGTGATGGCCGATGACGCAGTCGTGGGCGACGTGGCTGTAGGCGAGGATGACGTTGTCGTTGCCGAGCACCGTGAACGCGCCGTCCTTGGTGGCGCAATGCACGGTCGTGTACTCGCGAAAGACGTTGCGATCGCCGGCGCGCACCCCGGGGTTGCCCCCCTTGAACTTCAGATCGTGCGTCTTCGTCCCGATGGCCGCGAACGGAAACACTTCGCAGTGCCGGCCCAGGGCGGTGTTGCCCTCCACCGTGCCGTGATGATGGATCACCGTGCCCTCGCCCAGGACGACGGTGCCGCCGACATACGCGTAGGCGCCGATGGTGACGTCGGCGCCGAGTTGCGCCGTCGGTTCGATGATCGCGGTGGGATGGATCTGGGAGGCCATGATTCAGCCGCGGGGGGTTCCGGTCGCGCCGCCCCGCCGGCCGTGGCGCCCCCCCCGGAGAGCACGGCCAGGAATGCCGGGCGTGCGCATCGCTGGGTCGCTGGCCATGGCGGGAAATCCGGGGGCGGAGTCCGGGCGGGCGGCTATTCCAGCAGGCCCTCCTCGACCAGCGTGAACATCAGTTCCGCCGACGAGACCACCAACCCGTCCACACTGCACGATACCTCCGCCGTGGCGATCTTGTTACCGCGCATGCGCGTGAGTTTGGCGTTGACCACGAGCTGGTCGCCCGGGCGGACGGCCTTGCGGAACTTGACCCGGTCGGCGCTCATCAGCAGCGCCACCTTGCCTTCGCCACTGGCGCGGCGCAGGAGCAGGACGCCCGCGGCCTGGGCCATGACCTCGATCTGCAGCACGCCCGGCATGACGGGATTGCCCGGATAGTGGCCGGGAAAAAACGGCTCGTTGATCGTGACGTTCTTGATCGCCACGAGCTCGTCCTCCCCCACGAACTCGACCACGCGGTCGATCATCACAAAGGGGTAGCGGTGCGGCAGCGTGTCGAGGAGCCGGCGAATATCGAGCGAGGTCTCGGTCGCCAGCACCTGCTTCGGGCGCCCCACTTTCTTCTTTTCGCCGCCTTTGCGCTCTTCCATGCGGGCGTACAGCGCCTTGGTCAGCTCCGCGTTGATGGCGTGGCCCGGGCGCGTCGCGATAATGTGCGCCTGCAGCGGCACGCCCAGCAGCATCAGATCGCCGACGATGTCGAGGATCTTGTGGCGCACGAATTCGTCTTTGAACCGGAGCGGGTCCTTCGAAATGATCTTGTCGCCCTTGATGACAATGGCGTTGTCGAGGCTGCCGCCCTTGATCTTGCCCAGCTTGATCAGCTCCTCGATGTCCTCGTACACCGTGAAGGTCCGGGCGGCGGCCACCTGGGTGATATAGGTGTCGGGATCGATCGTGAGCGAGAGGTGTTGCGTGTGGATGCCCCGGTCGTCGGCCGAGGTGCAGGAGATCTTCAGGGTGTCGGCGGGGAGCGCGATGATCGAGGAGCTCCCGCGCGTCACGGACACGGGCTGGTCGAGCACGAACACCTGGCGTTCGGCGTCCTGTTCGACCGGCTCGGCCTCCAGGATCAGGTTCACGAACGGCTTCGCCGAGCCGTCCACGATCGGCGGCTCGCTCGCGTTCATCTCGATCAGCACGTTGTCAATCCCGCAGCCGTGCAGGGCGCTGAGTACATGTTCGATGGTGGCGATCTTCGCGTGCCCGGATTGAATCGTGGTGGCCCGCACCAGGTCGGTGATCTGATCGACCCGGGGTTTCACTTCGGGCTGACCGGCGATGTCCACGCGCTTGAAAACAATGCCGTGGCCGGCGGGCGCGGGCTTCATCGTCAGCGTGACCTGCTCCCCGGTGTGGAGCGCGTTGCCGCTCAGCGAGACCTCACGCAGGATGGTCCGTTGCTTCATGGGCTTGGCGCAGTGTCGGGAGGCGGGCCAAAAGGGCAAGCCCGGAGATACCGCGGAACGGTGCGCGCTGTCCTTTCGGCCACGTTCCGCCCCTGCTCCGCGCGCGCGCGCGGGCGCCATCGCGCCGCCGCCGCGATTTCTCCCTGCGCCCGGCTTGACAGGGCGCGGCGCCACTTCTTACTCCCTCAACTCTTCGCCGCTTCAAACCCTTTCTCCCGAATCCTCCATGCCGTCCGCCAACGACCTTCGCAAGGGCCAGGTGATCAAATTCAACAACGAGCCCCATCTGGTGATGGAGACCCAGCACCGCACGCCCGGCAACCTCCGGGCCTTTGTGCAGGCCAAGTTGCGGAATCTCCGGAACGGCCGCTCCCTGGACCAGCGCTTCAACTCGACCGAACCCATGGAGGTGCTCAATACGGACCGCCGGACGCTGGAATTCAGCTACTCCGACCGCGACAACTTCGCCTTCATCGACCCGAACAACTACGAGACCGTGGAGTTGAGCGCCGCCATGATTGGCGACGCGAAGAATTACCTTGTCGCCAATGGCAAGGTGGAAGTGCTCTTCGTCGATGACCGTCCCGTCACGGTTGACCTCCCTTCCGCCGTTACGCTCAAGGTCACGGATGCCCCCGAGGGCATCCGCGGCGATACGGCCAGCAACGTCCAGAAGACCGTGACCTGCGAGACCGGCCTGGTGGTTTCGGCCCCGCTGTTCATCAAGAACGGCGATATCATCAAAGTCAGCACCGCCGACGGCAGCTACCTCGGCCGCGCCTGACCGCCCGCCCGGCCGCCGGCGCGCCCGGCGATCCCGACG
>Ga0335084_10002930_pt1 | contig 16599 bp, 15 predicted proteins | sample Lox_Sample_44_FD_206721 | JGI IMG/M metagenome (GOLD analysis project Ga0335084, IMG submission 206721) | Soil microbial communities from Loxahatchee National Wildlife Refuge, Florida, United States - Lox_Sample_4.4 | ecosystem: Environmental > Terrestrial > Soil > Wetlands | place: USA... | reverse complement strand
GATCACCCGCATGCTGCCGCGGCGTTGCTCATGCTCGAGATGCTGCTGATCCTGCCGGGCGCGGTGTGGTGGGGTACCGGCGTCATGCGCTCCGCGGTCCGCCATGTCGGCCGCGGCGGATCGTCGTTGGTCGCGCTGCTGACCGGCGCCGTCGGTCTCGGCGCGTTCTTCTGGGCGGCGGCGTTCTGGTGGCAGTCGGCGCGTTTCGCGATGTCGGATGTGTGGGCGACACTCGCGGGCGACACGCTGCCGGCGTCGGTGCAGATCGAGCCTGCGGCCGACCGGGTTGCAGCGCCACGGCTGCTCGTCAGTGGGGACCTCGAGTTCGGCACGACGCGCGCCGTCCGTGCAGCGCTCGATGCGAACCCGCGCATCGAGACCATCCATCTCGAAAGCCGGGGCGGCCGCGCCGCCGAAGGGTTGGCGTTGGGCCGCCTGCTGCTCGATCGCAACAAGGACACGGTGGTCACGGGCGAATGCAGCAGCGCGTGCATCACGGCGTTCGCGGGTGGTGCCCGGCGCTCGATCTCGCGCGATGCACGACTCGGAATGCACAGCGCGGGTGGCCGAGGCGTCAGCGCGGCGATGCTGGCCGACGCGAATCGGCGCAGCGATCAATTCATCGCGAACCGCGGCGTCGAAGTGAGCTTGCTCGAGGAAGGCGCCGCAGTGGCAAACCGCGACATCTGGTTTCCGCAGGCCAGCGTGTTGTTGCGCGCGGGGCTGGCAACAGAAATCTGGGATGCACGGAAGTGAATATCACCTCTGGTGCGCGAGGTAGTGCGCGAGCGCGCGGATTTCCGGATCGCTGATGCCATACAGGATGCCGGCCATCGTGGTATCTGTTCCGGAGCGCTTGTTGTCCCGGTACGCGATCATCGTCGACGCCAGATAGTCTTCGCGCTGCCCCGCAAGGCGCGGGATCTGCTCCCTGCCGCGATAGTCCGCGAGATGACATCCGCCGCAGCTGCCTCGCTTCGACAGCGCGGCGCCCTTGTCGTACAGCGTGGCATCGCGCACGCCGGGGTTCGGCTTCAATGGCTGCTTGCTGAAGTACGCGGCCAGATCGAGCAGGTCCTGCTCGGACGTCTTCGCAAACACCGACGCCATCTGCGGCACCTGGCGCAGTCCCTCGCGGAACAGGATCATCTGCGACACCAGGAACGTCTCCGGCTGCGCCGCGAGCGATGGCGTCGACGACACGGCGGCGTTGCCGTCCTGCCCGTGGCAGGCGCTGCAGATCTCGATCGTCTTCGCCGCCCGCTCGGGACTTCCGCCTTGCGCAAGCGCAGCGCTGCAGACCAGCGCGAGCGACGCGAACGTTGCGCGCATCGTGCTACTGCGAGTAGCTCACCCGATAGATCGCCCCGTTCTGCTCGTCGCTGACGAGCATCGACCCATCCGGCATCTGCATGACGTCCGCGGGGCGGCCCCAGAACGTGTTCGTCGAGGTATCGAGGAAGCCGGTCATGAATGGAGTGACCTGCGCGTTTCGGCCATCCGGCGAGACGCTCACGAACACGACGTCGTAGCCCGACTTCCGCGTGCGGTTCCACGAGCCGTGGCGCGCCACGAAGATGTTGTTCTTGTACTCGGGTGGAAACATGTCGCCGGTGTAGAAACGCATGCCGAGCGCGGCGACGTGCGGACCCATGAGCACCACGGGCAGCGTGACGCCTTCGCAGGGATTGGCTTTCTTGATGTCCTGATCGCCGATGCCGAGCGCGTGGCAATACGGAAAGCCGAAGTTCTCGCGCGCCTTGCTGACCCGATTCAGTTCGTCCTGCGGGCCTTCGTCACCTGCCCAGTCGCGCCCATTGTCGGTGAACCAGAGCTCGCCGGTCTGCGGATGGAAGTCGAAGCCGACCGAATTGCGCACGCCGAGCGCGACGACCTCCATTCCCGTGCCGTCGAGGTTGTAGCGTCGGATCTGGGCATTCGTCGCCGGAGGCTCGCAGATGTTGCAGGGCGCGCCGATCGGGATGTAGAGCTTGTTGTCAGGTCCCACGGCGAGGAATTTCCAGCCGTGGTGCTGATAGGTCGGCAGGTTGAACGCAGGGGTCATGTCGACCGGATGCGCGCTCTTGCTGCTGTACGCATCGAGCAGCTTCTCGACGTTGTCGTAGCGGAATACCTGGTTGATCGCGGCGACGTACAGTGAGCCGTTCTTGAACGCCACACCATTGGGCTGGGTGAGGCCGGACGCAAATACCTTCACTTCGCGCCTGCCGCTGGTCTCGGTGATCGCATAGACACGGCCGATCGCACGCGTGCCGGCGAAGACCGTGCCGTTGTCGGCGCGCGTCATCATGCGTGCGCCCGGGGCTCCGCTCGCCCACACTTCCACCTTGAAGCCCGGCGGAACCCTGATCCTGTCGATCGCGATCTTCTCGTGCGCGGTGACCGTGAGCACCGGTGCGTGCGGCGCCAGCTGCGAATCCGCCATCGAATCGGAACGGCCTTGCGCCCACGCGGGGGGCGGAGGAGCAGGCGCAGCAGTGGGAACAGGCGCAGGCGCGGGAGAGGCTTCCTTGAGTGATACGGAAGCGCAAGCGCTCAGAGCGAAAAGAGCACCGGCGGAGGCAACGCAATAGATCGATTGACGCGACGGCATCGTGGTGTCTCCTCTTGGTTTTGTGATGGAGCGGCGCGATTTTGCGCCCGCAGGAGAGGACCGGCAACGCCGTCGGCCGATCAGAACACGAACGCGTTCGTCAGATCGCCTGTCTTCTCCCTCACTCCTGGCAACGGCTCGAGCTCGAAACGGCGCGTGATGAATTTGAGGATCGAGGTGGTGTCGTAACTCGTCTTGTCGATGAAGCCGCGCTTCGCGAACGGCGAGATGATCAGCGCCGGAATGCGCGTGCCCGGCCCCCACCGATCGCCCAACCCGGGGCCTGACGGGGGCGGAACATGGTCCCAGAAACCACCGTTCTCGTCGTAAGTGACGATCACGGCCATCTTTGTCCATAGCGGACTGCGGTGGATGCGCTCGAGCAGTTCGTTGATGTGCTCGTCGCCAGCGGCGATGTCCGCGTAGCTCGGGTGCTGGTTAAGCCGTCCCATCGGCTTGTAGAACGAGACCTGCGGCAGCGTCCCCGCGTCGATGGCGGCGACCATGTCGTCATAGTCCTTGAGATGCTCCGCCCTGTCCTTCGTGCCGGGCGCGAAGCGCGCGTAGTAGTTGAACGGCTGGTGGTGCGGCTGGAATCCGATCGCTCCGACCTTCATGCTGTAGATCACGGTGCGTTCTTCCTTCGGCGGCTTGCGCCCGTCGGCGAGCGCCAGGTTGTAGCCGCCGCCGTACCAGGCCCAGCTCACACCCTTGGCACTGAGCGTGTCGCCGATCGTCTTCGCCGTCTGCGGCGGCACCGGTCCGCCCTTCGGATCAGCGTAGTCAGGATCGCGGCCTTCCGCGGGACGCACGCCGCTTGGCTGGTAGGGAGGCTGCGACGTGTTGACCGTGAACCCGTCGGGCGTGACTCGACCATCGAACACGCTGACCGGACCATCCATCACGGATGCCGGCGAGTCCTGCCGCTTCTTCAGCCGGTTCTGCTCATCAAGCTGCGGCCTCGCGCTTGCAGACGCATTCGGGTCGACCGGCGTGCATGCACAGATGAGCCACTGATGGTTGAGATACGAGCCGCCGAACGCGCCCATGAAGAAGTGATCGGCCAGCGTGTATTCCTGCGCCCACTTCCACACTCTCATGTTCGAACCGTCGAAGTAGCCCATCACCCAGGCGCCGACGGTGGACATCGCGACGAACTTGTTGTTCCTGCCCCCGTTGATCTGTTCGATGTTCTGGTAGTAGTTGTGGATCGGACTCGGAAGCACTTCGTCCCAGCGTCGATTCACCGGCGGCGCATCGATGCGGAACGGGCCGTTCGGCAGTCCCTTCGGGAAAGCATCGCTCGGCTTGCCATTGACGAACACCGGCGGCAGCGTCGGCAGCGCCTTGCCGTCGTGATCGAGCTGCGTCTTCTCCTCGGCAGTCGCCTGCGCGAGGCCCTCGGCGCCAGGGAACATGCCGTACAGGTGATCGAAGCTGCGGTTCTCCGCGTAGATGACGAGGATGTATTCGATCTGCTTCAGCCCCTGCGTCCGGCGCGCCTCGGATTCGGGCGACGGGCCGCTTGCGCAGCCGGCGACAACGGCCGCCAGCGAGAGCGCGCCAACGCAGGCACTCGGGTGCAACCGTCCTTGCATGATTTCTCCTCGGCTTTCTTGGCACCCGCACGCTACACCACGCCGGCGCGTAAAGTGCGCGTCCTGAGCGCCTGCCCGCGACTTCGAGGAGGACCGATATGACCGCAATCGTGAATCATCAATGGCGCCTCGCTGCGCGCCCCGTCGGCGTGGTAAAGCGCACGGACTGGAATTTCACGGAAGAGCCTGTCGCCGCGCCTGCCGACGGTCAGGTTCTTGTCAAGACGCTGTACCTCTCGCTTGATCCTGCGATGCGCGGCTGGATGAACGAGGGCAAGTCGTACATCCCGCCGGTCGGAATCGGCGAAGTGATGCGCGCGGGCGGGATCGGCAAGGTGATCGACTCGAAGGACCCTGCGTTCAGGCAAGGTGACTTCGTCAGTGGAACGACCGGCGTGCAGGAATACTCGCTCGTCGCCGCGAAGCAGCTCGCACGCGTCGATCCGCGCCAGGCGCCGCTGCCGGTGTATCTGTCGACGCTTGGCATGCCCGGCTTCACTGCTTACTTCGGATTGCTCGACGTAGGAAAGCCGGAGCCGGGACAGACGGTGGTCGTCTCCGGGGCCGCAGGCGCCGTGGGCACGGTGGTCGGGCAGATCGCGAAGATAAAAGGCTGTCGCGCGGTCGGCATAGCGGGCGGTGCCGACAAGTGTCGCTACCTCACCGGGGAGCTCGGCTTCGACGCCGCGATCGACTACAAGAACGCCGACGTGAAAACAGGGCTGCGCGATGCATGCCCGCAGGGCATCGACGTGTACTTCGACAACGTTGGTGGAGAGATCCTCGACATCGCATTGACGCGGCTCGCGCGCCACGCGCGCATCGTGATCTGCGGCGCCATCTCGCAGTACAACAACACGACGCCGGTCAAGGGTCCGGCGAACTATCTCTCGCTGCTCGTCAACCGCGCATCGATGACCGGCATGGTCGTGTTCGACTATGCGAAACGCTATCCCGAGGCCGTGCGCGAAATGGCAGGGTGGATGGCGGCGGGCAGGCTCAAGTCGCGCGAACACATCGTCGAAGGACTGCAGACGTTTCCGGAGACGTTGCTGATGCTCTTTTCCGGTGAGAACCAGGGCAAGCTTGTGCTGAAGGTCGCTTCCGAGTAGAGGCCCGCGATGACGCTGCTCGTACTCGGCATCGTGATCTTCTTCGGCGTCCATTCCGTGCGCGTGTTCGCCGATGAATGGCGCAGCCGGCAGATCGCCGCGCGGGGCGAGCAGACGTGGAAGATGCTGTACTCGATCGCGTCGGTCGTGGGAATCGTGGTGCTCGGCTGGGGCTTCGCGCAGACCCGCAAGGCACCGATTGCGCTCTGGACTCCGCCGCACTGGACTTACCCGATCACCGCGGCGCTGGTGCTCGTGTCGTTCGTCCTGTTCGCTGCGGCTTACGTGCGCGGGAACCGCATCAAGGCAAGGATCGGACATCCGCAGTCAGCCGGCGTCAAGACCTGGGCGTTCGCGCACCTGCTGTCGAACGGCAATCTCGGCGACGTCCTGTTGTTCGGAGCGTTCTTCGTCTGGGCGATCCTTGCGTTTGCCGCAGCGAGGAAGCGCGATCGGATCGCCGGTACGACATATCCCGTGGGGCCCGTGGCCAAAGACGTGACGACGGTGGTCGCGGGAGTTGTCGCGTGGCTGGTGTTCGGCTTCTGGCTGCACGCATGGTTGTTCGGCGTGCGACCGTTCTAGGAGAACAGATCTCCCACCACCATCGAGTGCCTCGCTTCGTGAGAGAGCAACCAGCGCTTGCGCTCGATGCCTCCGCCAAATCCGGTGAGCGATCCATCGGCGCCGATCACCCGGTGGCACGGCACGACGATGGGAAGCGGATTGCTGCCGTTCGCAAGGCCGACCGCACGCGCTGCACCTGGCTGGCCGATGCGGCGTGCGAGCTCGCCGTAGCTCAGCGTCTCGCCGTACGGAATCGTGCAGAGCGCGGTCCAGACCTTGCGCTGGAACGCCGTGCCCTCGGCCGCGAGCGGCAGGTCGAACTCCGAGCGCTCGCCCGCGAAGTACTCGGATAATTGCGCGCGCGTGGATGCGAACGCGTCGTCGTCGCGTCGCCACGCTTTCGTGCGCCGCCACTCGCTGCGATGGCTTTGCATCCAGATCCCCGTCACCGATTGACCGTCGCCGGTGAGCAGCAACTCACCGATGGGACTGTCGAGCAGGCTGAAGACCGTCGTCATCGTCACCTCCGTGTCAGCCACCCGCTGACATTTCCGTCCACAAATGGATCGCGGCGTAGGCACGCCACGGCTGCCATTTCTGCGCATGCTCGATCACCCTGCGCGGGTGATCGAGCGCGAGCGCCTTGAGCAATCCAAGGTCACCCGGTGGAAACGCGTCGGCGTCGCGCAGGGCGCGCATCGCGACGTACTGCGCAGTCCACGGCCCGATGCCTGGAAGCTCGAGCATCCTTTCCAGAATCGGTGCGAGCGCGCGCCCCGGTTCGAGCAGGAGCTGCCCGTCCGCCACAGCGCGCGCCAGTGCGCTTGCGGTTTCGGCACGCTGGCGCGTGAGACCTAGATCCATCAGGCGCTGGACGCGTGCTTGCGCGACCTCTGATGCAAGCGGCGCATGCCGCCGAAGCTGCGGGTGCGGCGTTTCGGCAACGGCCCCGAACGTGTCGGCAAAACGACCGAACAACGTCGTCGCAGCCTTCACTGAAACCTGCTGGCCAAGCACGGCGCGCAACGCGAGTTCGAAGCCATCGAACGCGCCGGGCACGCGCAAGCCAGGCCGGCGTTTCAGCAACGGCCGCAGGCGCGCGTCGCCCCGCAGTTGCTCCTCGATCACGAGCGGGTTCGCGTCCAGGTCGAACATCCGCCGCAGGCGCACGAGCAATGGCGTCAGCACGGGCAACAACTCGACAGCGACCTCGATCTGCAACGCCGGCTTGCCTGCGAGCGGCATCGCGCTGATCCAGCCGCGCTTGCCATTGAGTTCGATCGTGCGCAGGTAGCGCACGCCGTCCGCACCTTCGACGCCGGCCGCGCCTCGTGTCACCAGGAACTGGCGCAACGCATCCCATGCAAGCGGCGGGCGGTATGACAGCTGCAGCAGGATCGAACCTTCCGACCGTGCGCCCTTCTGCTTGCGCAACGCACCCGGATTGAGCCGATAGTGGGACTGAAAGCACGCGTTGAAACGCCGCACGCTCGAAAAGCCGCTGGCGAACGCGACGCGAGACAGCGGTAACGTGGTCTCGGTCAGCAGTTGCTTCGCGAGCAGCAGGCGGCGTGTCTGCGCCAGTTCGATCGGCGTCACGCCGTATTCGGCGATCAGCGCGCGGCGAAGCTGACGGGAACTCAGGCCGTATTCGCGGGCGAGGTGCTCGCTGTCGCGATCGTTGAGAGCGCCGGCGTCGATGCGCGCAGCCAGCCAGTGCGCGGCGGCTCGCACTGCATCGACCGGCGCAATCGTGTGCGCGACTCCGGGCGCGATCTCGGGCCGGCACCGCAGGCATGGTCGAAATCCCGCGCGCTCCGCGGCAGCGGCGTTCGCGAAGAACCGGCAGTTGTCACGCTGCGGTGTACGCGCCGTGCAGATCGGTCGGCAGTAGATGCCGGTCGTCGAGACGCCGACGAAAAACCCTCCGTCGAAGCGGGTGTCGCGCGCTTTCAGCGCCGCGTAGCAATGTTGTGGATCGAGCGTCATCGACGCAACTGTAGGCGTTCGAGCGAGCGCTGTCCGGCCGTTTTCGGACATGCTCATCGGTCTCGCCCGGTGGCGGGTTTCATGTGTGATTCATGTGGGCCGCCTAGTTTGAAAACGGATGGGCGGTTCCTGACGTATTCCGGGTGAAACCAAGCGATTTGTCCGTCGTGCTCACGGGCGCGACCGGCGGTGTAGGCAGTGCGCTCGCGCGCGAACTGGTCGCGCGCGGCGCGCGCGTGCTGCTGGTCGCCCGTACCGCGGGCCCGCTCGCTGCGCTCGCGCGCGAGCTTGCCCGCGAAGACGACAACCGGCATCGCATCGATGCGCTGGCCGCCGATGTGACGAGCGCGGCCGCGCGCATAGGCGTGCGCGATGCGGCGATCACGCGCAGCGCGAACGTGCTGATCAACGCGGCGAGTGCCGACGAATCGGGGCCATTCCATGCGCTCGACGTCGCGCGTGTCGACGCAGTGCTGCAGACGAATCTCGTCGCGGCGATGCAGCTCACCCGAGCATTGCTGCCGCACCTGCTGCGGCAACCCGCCGCGCGAGTCTTGAGCATCGGGTCCGCGCTCGACGGGACGGGACTTCCCAGCGCGACCGCGTTCATCGGACTGCGTGGCTTCTCCGATGCGTTGCGGCGCGAACTCGCGGGCACGACCGTGCGCGCGCAGTTCCTGGGTCGCTTCTCGGCACGGCAGGAGTTGCACGACTACGTCGCCAGCGTCACGTTGCGCATGCTGCTCTCGGGCACGAGCGAGCGGTTCCTCGGCGCGTCCAACGGAATACTCGGGCGACTCGACACGCTCGCGACCACCTGGCTCGTTGGCATGCTCGATCGCGGTAACGCCGTCCGGCGCCTGCGCAAGGCTGCGCCGACCCGCTCAGTGCACGGCTAGGCTGGCGCCAGGCTCGCTCGGCGCCGCAGTTCGACGCGCAACCCGCCCGCCGATCCGCCGGCGCCGGGGCGGTTGCCGAAACGCACTTCCAGCCCATGCAGCGCGGCGATTCGGCGCACGATCGAAAGACCGAGCCCGCTGCCGCTCTCGGCCTGCCCGGCCGCGCGATGAAACCTGTCGCCCAGGCGCGCAATCTCCTCCGGCGACACACCGGTGCCCTGGTCTTCGACGACGATGCGGTCCGGCTCGAAGAACACCTGCACATGGCTGCCGAACGGCGAGTAACGCAGCGCGTTGTCGATCAGGTTGCGCAACAGCGTAGTGAGCAGCGCTTCGTCGCCCAGCAGCGGCAGCGGCGCGACCGGCTGCGTGCCCGCGTTGTCCTCCGGCCAGTGCACTTCGACATCGCTGCCCCGCGTCTCGATCATCGGCAGGCAGTCCGAAAGTGCGTTGCCGACGACGTTCGGCCACACCACGTTCTGCTTCATCGAGGTGGTCTGCATGCTCTCGGCGCTGGCGAGCGCGAGCAGCTGCACGACGAGGTGGCTGAGCCGCTCGATGCCGACGCCGACCTGGGCCAGCGAGCGTTTGCGTGCTTCATCGCTCGGCGCAACCTGCACCGCCTCCCATTGCGCGCGCAGCGCCGCGAGCGGCGTGCGCAGTTCGTGCGCCGCATCCGCCGTGAGGCGGCGCTCATTCTCCAGCGCAGCGCCGATCCGCTGGAACAGCCGATTCAACGCCGCAAGCATCGGCTGCAAGTCGTCCGGCAAGTTCTGCCTGCGCACCGGGCGCAGGTCTTCTGCACCACGCGACTCCAGGTCGCGCGCGAGCTCGCGCACCGGGCGCAGCGCGTGCCGGACAGAAAGCGCGATGACGGCGAGCAGCAGCGGCAGCATGAGTGCCCACGGCAGCATCTGGCTCTTAAGAAGGTCGGTCAGCAACTCGTGGCGTTCCTTGAGCTCCTGGCCGACCGCGACGATCCGTGTGCCGTCGTCCGACGACAGGTAGTAAGTGCGCCATACTTCGCCGTTGATCGTCGAATCGACAAACCCGTGCGCCTGCGCGACGAACGGCAGCTCGGCGCCTTCGCGATCGAACAACAGCTTCGCGCCGGATGCGTCCCACACGGCAATGGACAGGTCGTCGAGATCGGCCGCGCCGCGCCTCTCGCCCGCGGATTTCATCCGGGTCGGCAGCAGGTTCGCCGATGGCAGCACCGACGCAACCTGCTGCGCGAGCCGGATCTGCTGCGTGTCGAACAGCTCGTTGATCTCGTAGCCTGCGTGCAGGACGCTGTAGCCGAACGCGACGAACCATGTGAGCGGCACGCCGATCAGAAGCGGAATCAGCAGGCGCCGCTGCAGCGTCATGGGCTCTGCTTCGCGGGGGCGGCGGAGCCAAGCGCGTAACCGACACCGCGCACGGTGCGAATGATCTCGGGCGAGATCTTCCGGCGCAGGTTGTAGACGAACACTTCGATCGCGTTGCTCTCGAGTTCGTCGCCCCAGCTGTACATCTTCTCGAGGATCCGGGTCTTCGACATGACACGGTCCGGATTTGCCAGCAGCAACTCGAGCAGCGCCAGCTCACGACTGGTCAGCACCACCGGCTCGCCGTTCCAGATCACCGACTTCGACGCCGGGTTGTATTCGAGAGCACCGTGACGCCACGTCGGCTCGGGCCGGCCGCGCGCGCGGCGCGTGATGGCGCGCAATCGGGCGGCCAGTTCCTGCAACGCGACCGGCTTCACGAGATAGTCGTCAGCACCCGAATCGAGCCCGGCGATGCGGCTTGCAACTGCGTCGCGCGCGGTGAGAACGAGCACCGGTGTGCTCGCATCGTTTGCGCGCAGCCGGTCCAGGAATGCCATGCCGTCTTCGCCCGGCAGTCCTAGGTCGAGGATGATCGCGTCGTACGGGGCGCTTTCCATGGCGCGCCCGCCGCTCTTGGTGTCGCGGAACCAGTCGACGGCAAACCCGAGGCCCTTGAGTCCGCTTGCCAGCCCGTCGCCGAGCAGGCTGTCGTCCTCGATGATCAGCACTCGCATGTCGGATTGCGCTCCGCTCAGTCGTATGCCCCGTCGACGATCGCATCGATGCGCTGGAGCACGCCCGCATCGATCCGCGGAGCGACCTCGATCGCGAGCAGGTTCTCGCGCACCTGCGCCGTGCGGCTCGCGCCCGTGATCACCGTGCTCACGTTGGGATTCTTCAGGCACCACGCGAGCGCGAGTTGCGCGAGCGTGCATCCAAGGTCGTCCGCGACCGTGCCGAGTTCACCGACGATGTTGTTGCGCGACGGATCGATGAGGCGCTCGCGCAGGAACGCATAGTTCTCCAGCGTGCCGCGCGAACCGGCGGGTATGCCGTTGCGATACTTGCCGGTGAGCAGGCCGCTTGCGAGTGGACTCCACGTCGTCAGGCCGATGCCGAGATCCGCGTACAAGCGGGCGTATTCGCGCTCCACGCGCTGGCGGTGAAACAGGTTGTATTGCGGCTGCTCCATCACCGGCTTGTGCAGGTGATGCCGCTCGGCGATCTCCCACGCGGCACGCACTTCGTCGGCGTTCCATTCGCTCGTGCCCCAGTAGATCGCGCGGCCCGACGTGACGATGTCGTGCATCGCCCAGACCGTTTCCTCGATCGGCGTGTTCGGATCGGGGCGGTGGCAGAACACCAGGTCGACGTAGTCCAGCGACAGGCGCGACAGCGATCCGTCGATCGCTTGCAGCAGGTACTTGCGGTTGAGGGTGTTCTTCTCGTTCGGCCCGTCGCCAAGGCCCCAATAGAACTTGGTCGAGATCATCACGCGGCTGCGCGGCCAGCCGAGTTCCTTCAGAACCGCTCCCATCATGCGCTCGGCTTCTCCGCGCGCGTAAATCTCGGCGTTGTCGAAGAAGTTCACGCCTGCATCCCACGCTGCGGCCATGCATTCGCGCGCCGCGCGCGTGTCCAGCTGGTTGCCGTACGTCACCCATGAGCCGAACGAGAGTTCGCTGACTTGCAGGCCGGAGCGGCCGAGTCGCCGGTAGTTCAAATCGGTCTCCCTGCAAAGAGAGCCGATTGTGCCTCGCTATCCGGCCACCCCTGTCCTCCCGGCACACAGGGCGCGGCACGGCAGCGCCGGAGAATCTAGGAAACCGCCGCCGAGATCGGGCGCGGAAACTCGCGCGGCAGATCCTTGCGCAATTTCCCACGCGCGCGATGCAACAGGACATGCACGTGGTTGTCGTTGATGCCGAGGTGGTCGCTGACGGCCTGCGTCGGCCACTCGGTCACGTCACGCAGCCAGAACACCGCGCGTTCCCGTTGCGGCATCCGCTTCAAGCTCGCACGCAGCATTTCCCAAAACTTCGCGGTGTCGATTCCTTCCCGCTCGTCGACCGCTGCCGCCAGGCGGCCCGCCTCGTCATCGAGCGTCGTCGCATCGCACGGTGCTTCGCGACCGCGCGCGCGGTGGATGTCGGTGATCTTGTGCTGCAGGATCCCGATGGCGTACGTCTCGAGCGCCGATTCGCCGCGAAAGCGCTCCGGCGCCGCGAGCATCGCGGTCAGCGCCTCCTGGGCCGCATCTTCGGCCGCGTGGCCATCTTTCAGGCCGCGGCGCGCGTAAGCGACCAGACGGCGGCGCAACTGGGCAAGGCGTTCCGAATCGAGGCGATGCAGGGACATGAGCGCTCCGGAGAGAGGTGGCAGCGCCGGCGCATCCGGCGGCCGATCAATCGACGCCAGTCTCCTTGGCAAAGATCACGCAAATCTCACGCGGGTCGGGAGATTTGTTCAAATCGGCGTCACGCGCGATGCAAGGTTCGGGGTGGCGGCGATGCTGTAAGGTCGCAGGCGACGGCGCCGACAAACAGGGTTGGCGTGCGCCAGCGCGTGGCGACACGCCCGTTTCCCATGCTCGATTCGATTCTCATCGTCGAAGACCAACGCGACCTCGCCGAGCTCGCGGCATTGCACCTGGGCGAGATTGCGCGTGAGGTGACGGTCTGCGCCGACGGCCCTTCGGCGCTGCGTCACGTGCAAAACAAGGCGCCGGATCTCGTCGTGCTTGATCTCGGGCTGCCAGGACTCGATGGCCTCGAAGTCTGCCGGCGCCTGCGCGCGCTGCCGCGCTACATCCCCGTGCTCATGCTCACCGCGCGCGGCAGCGACGCCGAGCGGGTGTTGGGACTCGAGACCGGCGCCGACGACTATCTCGTGAAGCCGTTCAACGTGCTCGAGCTGGTTGCTCGCGCAAAGGCAATCGTGCGCCGGATGGAGGGCCTAACGCGCAGCGAGACCCATGGAGGCGCGATCGGATTCGGCAGCCTGGTGATCGATCCTGCGCGTCGCCACGTCAGCGTCGGCGGTCGCGAGATCGAGCTCACGGCCAAGGAGTTCGACCTGCTGCTGCACTTCGCGCGCCATCCGGGTCGCGTTTTCTCGCGCGAGCAACTTCTCGATTCGGTGTGGGGCGGTGCGCACGCGGGTTACGCGCATACGGTCAACTCGCACATCAACCGGCTGCGCGCCAAGCTCGAAGCCGATCCGGCGAACCCGCACTACCTGCGCACGGTGTGGGGCGTGGGCTACAAGTTCGCCGACGATTTGCCGCGTGCGCACGGCGGCTGATCCGCCTCCGATGCGTCCGGCTCTGTTCGACCAGTTGTACGTGCGGCTGGCGCTGGCCCTCGTTGCGCTGTTCGCGCTGCTGGGCGTCGCGTTCGCGCTGATCCTCGGCAACTTCGAATCGATGTATCGCGAGGAGACGATGCAGCGCGCGAACGCCGAGTTGGCGCAAACGCTGGCGCGTGAGCACCACACGATCAGCGGCGTGCTCGACGCCCATGCGTTCGCGGACGTGCTTTCATACGTGAAGCGACTCAATCCGGCCGTCGATGTCTATCTGCTCGACGAGCGAGGCACCGTGCAGGCGCATTCCGATCCGCAGGGACCGCTTGCGCAATCACAGGTCGATCTCGTCCCGGTGCGTGCGTTCATCACGCGCGCCCGATCGATGCCGTTGTACGGCACCGATCCACTTGATGCGGGGCGCAGCACCATCTTTTCCGCGGCGCCGATTGGCAGCGCCGAGCATCCGATGGGCTACGTGTACGTCGTCCTCGGCCAATCCGATGCGGCGGACGCCGCGATGGCATCGTCGCGCGGCTATGTCGTGCCGCTGATCCTTGGTGCGCTCGTGACGAGCTTGCTGTTCGCGCTGCTCGCCGCGCTGGTGCTGTTTCGCGTGCTCACCGGGCGCCTGCGTCGCCTTACGACGGCCGTGGAAGCCTTCCGCGCTAATGGTTTCACGGCGCCACCCGTGCTACCGCCCGCCCCGCGGGCGCAGGACGAGATCGCGCGGCTGGCTGAAGTGTTCGGCGAGATCGGCGACCGCATGGTTGCGCAGCTCAAGCAGTTGCGTTCGATCGACGAAGGAAGGCGCACAGCGGTGCTGAACGCCTCCCATGACCTGCGCACGCCGCTTGCGGCGCTGCGCGGATACCTGCAAACACTGCTGATGAAGCGCGACGCGCTGACCGATGCGCAGCAGATCCACTATCTCGAAGTCGCCAACAGACATGCCGAACGTCTGGCGCGGCTGGTGGAACAGATGTTCGAACTCGCGAAGCTCGATGCACCGGAAACCCAGCCGAAGCGGGAGTCGTTTTCGCTCGCCGAGCTGGTGAGCGACATCGGTCAGAAGTACAAGCTTTCGGCGGAGAGTCGCGGCGTGGCACTCGAAGTGGTCACCGATCCGTCAGCGCCGATGGTCCAAGCTGACATCGCGATGGTCGAGCGGCTCGTCGAGAACCTCGTCGAGAACGCGTTGAAGTTCACGCCGGCGGGTGGCTCGGTGACGCTGAAGGTCGTGGGAAGTGCGGATGGTGTGGTGCTTTCCGTAGCTGACACTGGCTGCGGAATCGCGGCGGAGGATCTGCCGCATGTGTTCGAGCGGTTCTATCGGGCGGCGCAGCCGGGGAGGGATGGGTCGGCTGGGTTAGGGCTCGCTATCGTGAAGCGGGTGGCGGAGCTTCACGGGGCGGAGTTGGGGATACGGAGCGAGGTGGGGAAAGGGACTCGGATTGAAGCGCTCTTTCGAGTGGTGAAGGACTAAGAAAAGGAAAGGGGCCGCGCGGCGGCCCCTTTCGCGCCGACCTAGTCTTGGCTAGTAGCTAGAGTCAACGTTGCCAGTGCCGCCGCCAATCCACTGGAGGTCGGCAGGCGACAACTCAACAATCTCCGTCTCCTCTTCTTTGACGATTTCGATCACTTGCTGTTGATCCTGAATCATTCTGGCCCCCGTCCTTGTGTCGTAAGAAATAGCGCTAAAGAACCACCTAAATCTACCGATTGACTATGTTGACCGGAATATAGCCTCGGACCGGGTTGGTGTGGCAAGTGCCGCGGCTGCCGTTCGTCCGTTCCTCGATGGATTTGAGCAACATTCCTCTGCAAGCCGTCCTTGACCGGATCCCTTCGGGTGCATCGCCCGAACTGCTGGATCAGCTTGGTGACTTGCTCCGCGCGGAGCTCGCAGCACCTTCGAGCGATAGCGGGTTGCTGATCGAAGCCGCCTACAGCGCTCTGCAACTCGTGCCGGCATCGCTCGCCTGCGGCGGTCGCGTTTCCTGCTTGCTCGGTGTCATGAATCACTACTACCGAGCCGCGCAGCCGGAAGCGGGACTCGCACCCGCGCGCGACGCAGTTCAAGTTGCGCGCGAACTGGCCGATCCAATTTGGCTTTGCAAGGCCTTGAAGTGTCTTGGGATAGTCTTGGCAGACACACGAGACATTCCTACTGCGATTGAGTCCTATGCTGAGGCTCTAGAAATCGCCCGGCGTCTTAACGATGTTGTGCAAGAGAGCGGACTTTGGCTCAACACAGGAGTGGCGTACTACTACTCAGCCCACTACTCGGACGCCGTCGCCTGCTATCAGAAAGCGATTGAGCTGGCAGCCGACAGGGCGGACCTGCAACCGGTACGGCGGTCGGCGCTAAGCAATATTGCAGTCGCTGCCCTCCATTTGGGCGACGTCGGTCGTGGCCTCAATGCAATTCGGCAAGTGCTGGATGAGTCGAGGTCACCAAAGACCGCCGTAGAGATGCTCTCCCAGGTTCATCATGAAAATCACTACGCTCGTCTCCTGCTGGAAGTTGGCCTCGTAGAACAAGCCCGAATACGGGTGCAACTGGCCAAGGACGTGGCCGCCCGCTCGCGATCAGCGCGAGCGGAGGTGCTCGCTGCAATCGCCGAGGGTCTGACAGACGTTCACTCTGGCAACGCGGACATCGGACTGACACGCCTGAAGCGCGCACTCGAGCGGTCGCGTAGCAACATGCCAGGCATGCTTCATGATGCCCTGGCTGCACTGATCAAGGGCTACGAGGTAGCTGGCCAGCCGGACGCGGCGCTCGTCTACCTTCGTGAGGTGAAGCGCCTCCACCAGGACGGCCGCGAGGCGCAGGTCCTGATGCACCATTCCCAGTACCTGCGCCGCATCGACGCATCCCTCGACGCCGACGCGCACCAGACACTGGAACTACGCCAGACCAACCTGCGCGCCCAGCTCTCCGACCGGGACCTGATGCGCTCGCGCATCTCGATGCTCGAGCAGCAATCCGTCGCCGCGGAACTGCACGACGACACGACCGGCGAGCACTGCTACCGGGTCGGCCGCATGTCGTCACTGCTCGCGCGCGAGTACGGCGTCGACGATCACACGTGCTTCCTGATCGACCTTGCGGCGCGCATGCACGACATCGGCAAGCTTGCCGTACCCGACGCAATCCTGCTCAAGCCCGGCAAGCTGACGCCAGAGGAACGCGCGATC
>Ga0335084_10002929_pt1 | contig 16600 bp, 9 predicted proteins | sample Lox_Sample_44_FD_206721 | JGI IMG/M metagenome (GOLD analysis project Ga0335084, IMG submission 206721) | Soil microbial communities from Loxahatchee National Wildlife Refuge, Florida, United States - Lox_Sample_4.4 | ecosystem: Environmental > Terrestrial > Soil > Wetlands | place: USA: Florida... | reverse complement strand
GGGCGCGGTCTGCGGCAGCAGCCCAACGTTTTCCTCGACGGCTTGCGCCGACTGGCCCGAGCCGGCGCCGGCGTAAAGCACGCCGACGACGAGGGCAAGCAGGGCGACGAGTCGCTTCATCGGCGGGCATCATAGCGATGCTGGCGAGTTCCGAGACACGGAACTCAAACTGAATCACTTTGGGGCGGCCGCCTTGCCACGGCACAACCTCGGCCGGATCAGACGGTGCTCAAGACGCGCTTTCCGTCGACCGGTGTGCGCGCCAGGAACTGCTGGAGTTCGCGTCCAGTCGGCGTGGACTTCCCGCACAGTTCCTCGGGAGGGCACTGCGCGATCGCGCGCCCGCCACCGCTACCACCCTCCGGGCCGAGATCGATGATCCAGTCCGCTTCGGCGATGACGTCGAGGTTGTGCTCGATGACGACTACCGTGTTGCCGCCGTCGACTAGCCGGTGCAGCACGTGGATCAGCTTGCCGACATCGGCCATGTGCAGACCCACAGTGGGCTCGTCCAGGACGTACAGCGTCTTTGGCGCGACCTGGCCGCGGCGGGTCACGTCGTCGCGGACCTTGGCGAGTTCGGTGACCAGCTTGATGCGCTGCGCCTCGCCGCCGGACAGCGTCGGCGATGGCTGCCCCAGCGTCAGGTAGCCGAGGCCGACGTCCTGCAGCAACGCCAGCGGATGGGCGATCGCGCGGTGCGCCTTGAAGAACTCGGCGGCATCGTCGATGTCCATCTTCAGAACGTCGCCGATCGACTTGTCGCGCCACTTGACGGCGAGCGTCTCCTCGTTGAAGCGCGCACCGCCGCAAACGTCGCACAGCAGTTTCACGTCCGGAAGGAAGCTCATTTCGATCGTGCGCAGGCCCTGGCCCTCGCAGGCGTCGCAGCGGCCGCCGGCGGTGTTGAAGGAAAACCGGCTCGCGCCGTAGCCGCGCGTGCGCGCCTCGAGCGTGTCGGCATACAGCTTGCGGATTGCGTCCCAGAAGCCGACGTAGGTCGCGGGGCACGAGCGCGGCGTCTTGCCAATCGGCGCCTGGTCGACCTCGAGCACTCGATCGAGCTGCTCCCAGCCTTCGATTCCGTCGCAGCCAGTCCACTCGGGCCGTGGCTTGCGCGGCCCAACGATCCGCTGCAGGTTCTCCAGCAGCACTTCGCGCGCGAGCGTCGACTTGCCGCTGCCGGACACACCAGTCACGACCGTCAGGCGTTCCAGCGGAAAGCCGGCGTCGACGCCGCGCAGGTTGTGCATACGTGCGTTCCGCACCATCAGCCGCGGCGTGGCGCGCGCAACGGCGCGGCGCTCGTGCAGGGGATGCGCAAGCGGAGCCTTCAGGAACGCCCCGGTGGCCGACTCCGGCGCGGCGATCAGGTCGTCGACCGAACCCTGCGCCACGACCTGCCCGCCACGCACGCCGGCGGCGGGGCCGATGTCGATCAGGTGCTGCGCGCGGCGGATCGTGTCCTCGTCGTGCTCGACGACGACCAGCGTGTTGCCCTTGCCTTCGAGCTTCTGCAGCGCGTCGAGCAGGATGCGGTTGTCGCGCGGATGCAGCCCGATCGTCGGTTCGTCGAGCACGTAGGCGACGCCCTGCAGGTTCGAGCCGAGCTGCGCTGCGAGGCGGATGCGCTGCGCCTCGCCGCCGGAAAGCGTCGGCGCGGCGCGGTCGAGTGCGAGATAGCCGAGGCCGACTTCGTCGAGGAACGACAGTCGCGAGCGGATCTCCGCCAGCGCGTCGCGCGCGATCTCGGCTTCGCGTCCGACCAGCGTCAGGCCGCGGAAGAATGCGCCGGCCTCGCTGACGGATTGCTGCGTCAGCTCGGCGATCGAGCGGTCGCGGAACTTCACCGCCAGCGCCGTGCGGTTCAGTCTCTGACCATGGCAGGTCTCGCAGGGTACGGCTTCGCCTTCGTACCAGGCGTTCCACCACACTTCCTCGCCGCTCTGCTCGGCATCGAATCCGGTGAGCTTCAGCCCCGTGCCGAAGCAGCCTTCGCACCACCCGTGCTTGCTGTTGTAGGAAAAGAGTCGGGGATCCGGCTCCGGGAAGCTCTGGCCGCACGACGGACACGCGCGCCTTGTCGAGAAACTCTTCTGCGTCAGCGCCGGCCCCCAGTTGCCGCGCGCGATCGACTGCTGCAGCGCCTGCAGCGGATGGATCACCGTCGCGACACCGTGGCCGTTCTCGAGCGCGGTGGCCAGCGCGCCGCGCAGTCGAGTCTCGTTCTCCGCAGTGACGACGAGGTCCGCGACCGGCAGCTCGATCGTGTGTTCCTTGAAGCGCTCGATGCGCGGGAACTTTGTGGTCGGCAGGAACACGCCGTCGACACGCAGGTGCGAGTGGCCGCGTGCGGCCGCCCACTTCGCGAGGTCGGTATAAACGCCCTTGCGATTGACGACCAGTGGCGCCAGCACGCCGATGTGCTCGCCCTTCGCCTCGCGCATCACCTGCGCGACGATCGCATCGAACGACTGCGGCGTGACCCGTACCTGGCAGTCCGGACAGTGCTGGACGCCGAGCTTGACGTAGATGAGCCGCAGAAAGTGATACAGCTCGGTCAGCGTCGCGACCGTCGACTTGCGGCCACCGCGCGACGTCCGCTGCTCGATCGCCACCGTCGGCGGAATGCCGTAGATCGCGTCGACGTCGGGCCGTCCCGCCGGCTGGACGATCGAGCGCGCGTAGGCGTTCAGCGACTCGAGGTAGCGCCGCTGCCCTTCGTTGAACAGGATATCGAAGGCCAGCGTCGACTTGCCTGAACCCGAGACGCCGGTGATCACCGTGAAGGTGTCGCGCGGGATGTCCACGTCGATCGCCTTCAGGTTATGTTCTCGGGCGCCGCGCACTTCGATCACGTCGCGCGATGCGCGGCGTTCCCGCAGCAGCGCCTGCAGCGGGCGGCCGCTGTCGTAGGCGGACCGCGGCTCGTTAATGCGCGGCGATTGGTCCAGCAATGCCCTGCGGTAGGCCGCGAGTTCGCGGCCGGTGTGCGAACGCGCGTTCGCGATGACGTCATCTGGGGTTCCAGCGGCCACGACTTCGCCACCCGCGTCGCCGCCTTCCGGCCCGAGGTCGATCAGCCAGTCTGCCGCCGAGACCACGTCGAGGTTGTGCTCGATGACGACCAGCGAGTGCCCGGCGGCCAGCAGTTTGCGGAACGCGCGCATCAGCTTGGCGACATCGTCGAAGTGCAGTCCGGTGGTCGGCTCATCGAACAGGAACAGCGTTCCGCGCGTCGGCGGCTTGCCGCTCGCCGCATCGGCGAGGAACCCCGCGAGCTTCAGCCGCTGCGCCTCGCCGCCCGAGAGCGTCGGCACCGGCTGGCCGAGCTTCACGTACTCGAGCCCGACATCGACCAGCGGCGCCAGCACGCGCGCGACCTCCGCGTCGTCACGGAAGAAGGCGAGCGCCTCGCTGACCGTCATGTCGAGCACGCCGGCGATGCTCGCCGACCTTCCGTTACGGTCGACCGTGACCTCGAGCGTTTCCGGCCGGAAGCGCTTGCCGTCGCAATCGGGGCAGCGCAGGTACACGTCCGACAGGAACTGCATCTCGACATGCTCGAATCCGTTGCCGCCGCAGGTCGGGCAGCGGCCGTCGCCCGAATTGAACGAGAACGTGCCGGCGGTGTAGCTGCGCTCCTTCGCCAGCCGCGAGCGCGAGAAGATCGTCCGGATCGCGTCGAATGCGCCGACGTAGCTGGCCGGGTTCGAGCGCGTCGTCTTGCCGATCGGCGACTGGTCGACGAAGGCGACGTCGTCGAGCCAGTCTTCCCCGAGCAACCGGTCGAACGCGCCCGGCGCCTCGGTGCTCCTGCCTTTCGCCTTCGCCAGCGCCGGATACAGCACGTCCTGGATCAGCGTCGACTTGCCGCTGCCCGACACGCCGGTCACGCACACCAGACGCTTCAGCGGGACCTCGACATCGATTGCTTTCAGATTGTGTTCGCGCGCGCCCTGCAGTACCAGCTTCGGTGCATTCGGCGCGACCGGCAGCGGCCGCGACGCATCGACCGACTGGCGCCCGCCCAGATACCGCCCGGTCAGCGTCTCCGCGTGGCGCAATTCATCCGGCGTGCCATTGAAGACGATGCGGCCGCCACGCTCGCCCGGTCCCGGCCCCATGTCGAGCACGCGGTCCGCGGCCAGCATGACCTGCGGATCGTGCTCGACGACGACCAGCGAGTTGCCGGCATCGCGCAGCCGGTGCATCACGGCCACTACGCGATGCATATCGCGCGGATGCAGACCGATCGACGGCTCGTCGAGAACGAACAGCGTGTTCACGAGCGACGTACCGAGCGCGGTCGTCAGGTTGATGCGCTGGACCTCGCCACCGGAAAGGGTGCGGCTCTGGCGGTCCAGCGTTAGATATCCCAGGCCGACGTCGACGAGGAACGCCAGGCGCGCGCGCAGTTCGTCAAGCAGCATCTCCGTCGCCTCGCCGAAGGGCGGCGGCAACGTCAATGTGTCGAAGAAGGTCTTCACGCGCTCGATTGGCAGCAGCATCAGGTCGTGAAGCGAGAGACCGGGGAGAGCATCAAGCTGCTGCGGCGACCACGCCGCATGCACTGGACGGAAACGCCTGTAGTTCCCTCCTCCCGCGGGGAGAGGGGCTAGGGAAGGGGGCTCACTTGGGCGCTGTAGGCGCGTTGGCGGCTCGCCGCCAACGCGCCACAATGTCGCATCCGGGCGCAGGCGGCTGCCGGCGCACGCCGGGCACGGTGTATATGAACGGTAGCGCGAGAGCAGCACGCGGATGTGCATCTTGTAGGCCTTGCTCTCGAGCCACGCAAAGAAGCGCTGGACGCCGTACCAGACGCCGGGCCAGCTCTTGTTCCAGCTCTTCCATCCCGCGCCGCCCCCGATCACCCACTCCCTCTGCGCCGTCGTAAGTTCGCGGAACGGCACGTCGAGCGGAATGCCGTCCTTCGCCGCGGACTTTTCGAGGTCACGCTGGCTTTCGATGAACGACTTGGACTGGAACGGCTTGATCGCGCCCTCGCCGAGGGTCCTCTGTTCGTCCGGAATCACGAGGCCATAGTCGACGCCGATCACGCGGCCGAAGCCGCGGCAGGTCTCGCAGGCTCCGAGCGGCGAATTGAAGGAAAAGGTCGACGGGTGCGGCGTTTCGTAGTGGATATCGCAGTCGGCGCAGTGCAGGTCGGTCGAGTAGCGCCACGTCGTCAGTGCGCCCTCCGCCTCGCGCTGCGCGTGCACATCGACGCGGCCGCCGCCGAGGCGCAGCGCGCGCTCGATCGCATCGGCAACGCGGGAGCGCTCGGTGCCATTGAACCGGAAACGGTCCGAGATCACGTCGAGCACCTTGGCCTCGGCCGCCGTTCGCTCGGCGTGGACTTTTGTGTAGCCCTGAGCTTCGAGGTGCGCACGCACCTCGTCCTCGCCGAAGTTCTTCGGCACCTTGACCGGGAACGTGACCGTCAGCCGCGGATCGCCGGCGAGTGCCGAACGCCCGGCCAGGCTCGCGATGATCGTCTCGGCCGAATCGCGTCGCACCGGCTGTGCGCATTGACGGCAATACAGCTGTGCAGTGCGTGCGAACAGGAGCTTCAGGTGATCATTCAGCTCGGTCATCGTGCCGACCGTGCTGCGCGAAGTTCGCACCGGATTGATCTGGTCGATCGCGATGGCGGGCGGGACGCCCTCGATCCGGTCGACGGCCGGACGGTCCATGCGGTCCAGGAACTGCCGCGCGTAGGGAGAAAAGGTCTCGACGTAACGCCGCTGGCCCTCCGCATACAAAGTGTCGAAGACCAGCGAGCTCTTGCCGGACCCCGAAACGCCGGTGACGACCACGAGCTCGCCGGTGGGAATGTCGAGGTCGAGATTGGCGAGGTTGTTCTGGCGTGCACCACGAATGCGGATTGCACGCCGGGTGTCGTCGGACACGGGCTTGAAGTCGTCGGGCATGGGAAGCGAGGGCGCAGGCGGGAACACGCCCTTCATGCAAATGGTACCCGGCGCTGCCGATTCAAGCGGAGCTTCCGTGTTGAGTTGGGTTTCGCCGTTCGCCATGCGCCGATACTGTAGAAAAATACAGTATATCGGCAGACGGGTTTCCGGGAGCCGCGGCGAAGCGGAAGCGGCGAGTGCAGTGCGAGAAACCAGGTACTTGCCCGCGGCCGCAGGGTGCGGCTGCATGGGCGCCCTCCTTGCGAGGGCTACCGGCCGCGCCGGCCGGTTACTTGGTGGTGGTTGGTCCGCCCGCGGCGAAACGGACGAAGTCGTCGAACTGGCGCGTGACCAGACCGGGAGTCGGGCCGCGATCCTGTTCGTCGCGGCGATCGAAGACCATGTCAGCGCCGACCTGCAGGCGAACCCAGCGCGGGTAGGCGTACATGAACCCGGAAATGTGATCGATGATCATCATGCTGGTTCCGCCGGGAAGCAGCATCTGCGCCGGTTGCATGTTGACCGCGCGCGAGACCACGACGGCCCGGGCGAGCGCCAGTCCGTCGCGTCGGCACTCGACGACCAGGGGTGACGACGACCGCCGGACCTTCATGTCGAACATCGGCGTGACGCCGATGTAGTCCGCTGAGGCGTTGCTCGCGTGACAGCTCATGCCTTCCACGATCCGGCCTTCGCCGTCGACGGTCTGGATATTGAGCTTCTGCGTCGAATCGCCGGCCAGGGTGGCGCAGCCGGACAGCGCGCCGGCAAGAAGCAGCGCGCCCAGCATGCGGCTCGGCATAGCGTTCATGAGGGGCTCGGCCCTCCGACTTGGGGATGGCCCAGCGTAGCGACGCCGGTCTGCGGCTACCCTCCGGCAAAAGGATTAGCGGTCAGCCGCGTCAAGCGGCACTTTGGAGGTACTCACCGGGCTTTAGTGACTGTGGTCAATCGGCTGGCCGCGTCGTCCGACACGATTACGCGCAGGAGTCTTGCGATGAAGAAGCTCGTCCTGCTGGCCCCGGTTCTTGCGCTGCTGCTGCTGGCCGCGCATTTCGTACGAGCCCAGTGGTGGCCGCTGGCGGCCCTCAGCGTCGGCCTGATCGGCCTGCTGGCCTGGCGCTCACGCTGGAGTGCGATGTTGCTGCAGGTCTGTCTGCTGCTCGGATCGCTCGAATGGGTGCGCACCCTCATCGCGACGGCGTCGGCGCGAGTGGCCGTCGGCCAACCCTATGCGCGGATGGCGCTGATACTCGGCATGGTTGCGACGGCGACGCTGGCCAGTGCCCTGGTGTTCCGCCTGCCTGCGATGCGCCGGCGCTATCGCTCGGACCGTAGCTGAACTGGCCGGGCTAGCGGCCGAGAAACTTCTCCACCAGCCGGATCCAGAAGGTTGCGCCGAGCGGTATCAAATCGTCGTTGAAGTCGTAGCTCGGGTTATGCAGCATGCACGGGCCGAGCCCGTGGCCCGCGATGCGATGCGCGCCGTCGCCGTTGCCGATGAACACATAGGCGCCCGGTCGCGCCTTCAGCATGAACGAGAAGTCCTCCGATCCCATCGTCGGCTCGAGGCCGCGCACGACGTTGTCGCGCCCGACGATGTCGTCCATCACGCTCGCGGCGAATTCTGCTTCTGTGGCGTGGTTGACCGTCGGCGGATAGTTCCACTTGAATTCGACGTGCGACTCGGCACCGTAGGCGGCCGCGGTCATCTGCACGATGCGGCGCATGTTCTCCTCGAACTGCGCTGTGACGGGATCGCTGAACGTACGGACCGTTCCTGAGATGAAGGCGCTTTCCGGAACGACGTTGGTCGCGTCGCCGGCGTGGATCATCGTCACCGACAGCACCGCGGCGTCCATCGGCTTCTTCACGCGCGTGACGATCGCCTGCAGGCCGTTGACGACCTGAACCGCGACGAAGACCGGGTCGATGCCGAGATGCGGCATGGCCGCGTGTGCGCCCTTGCCGGTGATGCGGATCTTGAATTCGTTGGCCGACGCCATCGCCGGTCCGGACGCGACGCCGAACTGCCCGACTTTCATGCCGGGCCAGTTGTGCATGCCGAACACCGTGTCGCAAGGGCAGCGCTCGAACAGGCCGTCGTCGATCATGCGCTGGGCGCCTGCACCGCCTTCCTCGGCCGGCTGGAAGATGAGGTGCACCGTGCCGTCGAACGGCTTCGTTTCTGCGAGATAGCGCGCGGCCGCCAGCAACATCGCCACATGGCCGTCGTGGCCGCACGCGTGCATCTTCCCCGCGTGCGTCGACCGGTGGACGAACTCGTTCAGTTCCTGGATCGGCAGGGCGTCCATGTCGGCGCGCAGCCCGATCGAGCGCGCGCCCGTGCCGTGCCGCAGCGTGCCCACCACGCCGGTGCCGCCGAGGCCGCGCGTGACAACATAGCCCCACTCTGCCAGCCGGGCAGCGACCAGGTCGCTGGTGCGGTTTTCCTCGAAACGCAGCTCCGGGTGAGCATGGACGTCGCGGCGGATCTGCTGGATCTCGGCCCGGAACTGGACGACACGGTCGATCAGCTGCATGCGTACCTCTCTGAAGAGGACCGATGCTACTCAAGCGGCGCTACGTGCGCACGTGGCGCGGCACTAGAATGGTTGCGAAGCATGCGCCCTGACGATGAACCAGCCCCTGCCTGCTGCAGCGCTCGCCCCGTCCCCGGAAGCGCTCGCGATGATCGACCGGCTGATTGCATTCCCGACGGTCAGTCGCGACTCGAACCTTGGGCTGATCGAGTTCGCTCGTGACCACCTCGCGCGGCTGGGTGTACACACCCACCTCGTCTACGACACATCCGGGCGCAAGGCGAACCTGTTCGCCACGCTGGTTGATGATCCGGAGCGGGTCAAGACGGGCGGCATCGTGCTCTCGGGCCACACCGACACGGTGCCGGTCGATGGCCAGGACTGGACGGGCGATCCGTTTCGTGCACGCCACGCGGATGGCCGCATTCACGGCCGAGGCACGGCTGACATGAAAGGTTTCATCGCGATTGCACTGGCGTGGGTGCCGCGTTTCTTGGCCGCGCAGGCCACGATGCCGATGCACCTCGCGCTGACTTACGACGAGGAGACGACCTTTCTCGGCGTGCGCGGACTGGTCGCCGATCTCGCCGAGCGCGGCATCCGGCCGGCGGGCTGCATCATCGGCGAGCCCACCGACATGCAGGCGATCGTCGCCCACAAGGGCAAGCGCGACTTCTGCTGCACGGTGCGCGGACGCGAAGCGCATTCGTCGCTGACGCCCACCGCCGTCAACGCGATCGAATATGCCGCGCGATTGATCACCTACATTCGCGGCCTGGCCGACCGCCTGAGCCGCGACGAACCGCGTGACGCGCGCTTTGCAGTGCCCCACACGACGCTGCAGAGCGGAGTGATCCGCGGTGGCATCGCCGTCAACGTCGTGCCGCGCGACTGCACGTTCGACTTCGAGATGCGCAACACGCCGGGCACGTCGCAGGAAGTGCTGACGCAGGAGATCGTCGCGCATGCGCGCGACGTGCTGGAACCGGAGATGCGGCGGGTCGCGTCCGAAGCCGGAATCGCATTCGAGCTCGGCATGGACCTGCCGGCCTTCGGCATCGCACCGGACGATCCGCTGGTGCGTTGGGCGCAGGAGCTGGCCCGCACGCGCCACCTTGGCACCGGCGCGGTCGGCTTCGCAACCGAAGCCAGCGTGTTCTCCAGCGTCGGGATTCCGACCGTCGTTGTTGGACCGGGGTCGATCGAGCAGGCGCACAAGCCCGACGAGTACATCACACTCGACCAGGTCGCGGCCTGCGAGCAGTTCTTTGGTGAGTTGGTGGCGAGCCGCCCGCCGCGCCGTGGCTGAACGCGATCCGACCTTCGAGACCGTGCGCGCCGCGTGCCCGCACGACTGTCCTGACACGTGCGCGATGCTGGTGACCGTGAAGCGCGATGGGGACAAGCGGGTAGCCATCAAGATCGCTGGCGATCCGGCACATCCGACGACGGCGGGCACCCTGTGCACGAAGGTCAGCCGTTATCTTGAGCGCGTTTACCACCCGGATCGCCTGCTGTATCCGTTGAAGCGCGTCGGCCGCAAGGGTGAAGGACGCTTCGAACGCGTCTCCTGGGACGCTGCCCTTGCGGAGCTTGCGGCGCGACTGAAGGCCATCGCCGCAATCGACCCGCAGCGCATCGTGCCGTACAGCTATGCCGGCACGATGGGCATGGTGCAGGGCGAGGCGATGGCGCATCGCTTCTTCCACAAACTCGGCGGCAGCTTTCTCGATCGAACGATCTGCGCGACTGCCGGCGGCGAGGCGCTCAACGCCACGATCGGCATTCGCGATGGCACCGACCTCGAACAGTTCCAGAACGCGAAGCTCATCGTGTTCTGGGGCACGAACGCGATCGCCTCCAACCTTCACCTGTGGAGCCGCGCGCAGGAAGCCAAGCGGCACGGCGCGAAACTCATCGCGATCGACCCGTATCGCTCGCTGACTGCCGAGAAGTGCCATCAGCACATTGCTTTGCTGCCGGGCACGGATGGTGCATTCGCGCTCGGCGTGATGCACCTCCTGGTCCGCGAGAACTGGCTCGACCGCGACTACATCGAGCGGTATACGCTGGGGTTTGATGCGCTCGCGGCGCGCGCTCGCGAATTCGATCCGGCGCGGGTCGCCGCGATCTGCGGCATCACGGCAGCCGAGGTCGAGCAGTTCGCGCGCGACTACTGGGAGATCCGTCCCGCTGCGATCCGCCTGAACTACGGCATGCAGCGCGCCGCCGGCGGCGGAAACGCGGTGCGCGCCGTCGCTTGCCTGCCGGCACTTGCAGGACACTGGCGGGATCCGGCTGGCGGCGTGCTGCTGTCGACCAGCGGCAACTATCCGGTCGATGCCGCGCGACTGTACCGACCGGATCTGCTCGGAGGCCGCACACCGCGCACGATCAACATGTCGACGATCGGCCACGACCTGCTGCATGCCAGTCCGCCGATCGACGCGCTGATCGTCTACAACAGCAATCCGGTCGCGGTGGCGCCGAACTCGCGTGAAGTCGCCGCGGGCTTCGCGCGTGACGATCTCTTCACGGTCGTGCTCGAGCAGTTTCAGACCGACACGGCCGACTATGCGGACTTCGTGCTGCCGGCGACCTCGCAGCTGGAACACGTCGATGTGCACAAGTCGTATGGGCACCTGTACTTGTTGGCGAACAATCCGGCCATCGATCCGATCGGCGAGGCGCTGCCGAACAGCGAGATCTTCCGCAGGCTGGCTGCAGCTATCGGTTACGACGACGCGGCCTTCCGCGAATCGGACGACGAACTGGCGGCACAGGCATTCGCGCGCAGCGGTCCGACCGCGAAGTTCGACTGGCCGCGACTGAAGTCATCCGGCTGGGAGCGGCTCGATCTGCCGGTCTGCCACGCGCCGTTCGCCGCCGGCCGCTTTCCAACGCCATCGGGCAAGTGCGAGTTCTACTCCGAGTCGCTGGCGCGCCTGGGCGTCGACCCCGTCCCGGCCTATGTCGCTCCCAACGAGGGTCCGTCATCGAACCCGCTTCTCGCACGGCGCTATCCGCTGGCGATGATCTCTCCACCCGCGCGCAACTTCCTGAATTCCAGTTTCGTTAATGTCGCCAGTCTGCGGCCGGTCGAAGGCGAACCGACGCTCGAGATCCATCCGTTCGATGCGGCGGCGCGCAATATCGCCAGCGGGCAGGTCGTGCGGGTTTGCAACGACCGCGGTTCCCTGACGCTGCGCGCAGTCGTGTCCGATCGGGCGCGTCCGGGATGTGTCGTGGCTCTATCCATCTGGTGGAAGAAGCTCGCGGCCGACCGGCGCAACGCCAATGAGGTCACCAGCTCGGCGCTGACGGATATCGGCCGTGCGCCGACCTTCTACGATTGTCTGGTCGAGGTCAGCGCAGCGAACTGAAGATTTGCGTCATGACGCATTCATCGCGATCGTCCAGAATGCAAGTTGAGAAGAGGGCAGATGGCGGTGGTGATGCGGCAAGGACGTTCGGTGTTCAACCTGCCCGTTGCGCAGGAATTCGATCCGGCGCGGTGGGCTGAAGCCGCATTCGACGTCTGGCAGGCGTCGGGACTCTCAGCACACGAGATCGATCGCACGGCAGCGCGGCGTGTGCAGGTGCTGGTCTCTTACGCGCGCACGGCCTCGCCGTTCTACGCGCGGCGCTATCGCAAGGCGCCGGAACACCCGGCGCTGGCCGACCTCCAGCCGGTGACGAAGGCGGACCTGATGGACCACTTCGACGAGGTGGTCACGCACGCCGAGGTCACTCGCAGCAGCGTCGAGACTTTCATTGCAAGGCCGGACCGCATCGGGCGCTCGCTGGCCGGGCGCTACAGCGTCTGGACCAGTTCGGGCACCACCGGGCTGCCCGGACTCTTCGTGCACGATCCCGACGCGCTTGCCGTTTATGACGCGCTCGAGGCGCAGCGCTTCCGCGGGCTGCGCTCGCCGACCGATCTGCTGCGCCAGCTGATCGAGGGCGATCGTTATGCGATGGTCGCGGCCACCGACGGGCATTTCGCCGGCGTTGCGACGGTCGAGAGAATGCGGCATTGGGCACCCTGGATGGCCAGCGCGGTGCGTGCCTTCGCGCTGCTGCAGCCCTGCGGCGCACTGGTCGATCAGCTCAATGCCTACAAGCCGACGATATTGGCCACCTATCCCACCGCGGCGGAAATGCTGGCAGAGGAACAGGAGGCCGGGCGGCTGCAGGTGCGTCCGCGCGAGATCTGGACCGGCGGTGAAGTGCTGTCCGAGCCGACGCGACTCCGCGTGCAGCGGGCGTTCGGCTGCCGTGTCCGCAGTGCCTATGGCGCCTCGGAGTTTCTGCCGATCGCGTGGGAGTGCCCGCATCGTCACCTGCACGTGAACGCCGACTGGGTAGTGCTCGAGCCGGTCGATCGACTGGGCAACCCGGTTCCTCCGGGCACGCGCTCGCACTCGGTGCTGCTGACGAACCTGGCGAACCGGATTCAGCCGCTGATCCGCTACGACCTCGGCGATGCGGTCACCGTCGCGAGCGAGCCCTGCGCCTGCGGCAGCTATTTCCCGGTCATCGCCGTCGAAGGCCGTTGCGACGACACACTGCGACTGCCGGGGCGGCGCGGCGGCGAGGTGATGGTCGTGCCGCTGGCCCTCGAAACGGTCCTCGAGGAGAGCGCCGGTGCGCACGAATTCCAGGTGGTGCAGCGGCGCGATGGCACGCTTGCGGTGCACCTCGGTGCGCAGGAGCGCGAGCGCCGCGGCCAGGTCCGCGCCGCGCTGCAAAGCTATTTCGAAACCTGCGAGGTTGGCCCGGTCGACATCCTGTTGTCGCGCCGTGCTCCGGAGCGCGACGCGGCCAGCGGCAAGCTGCGCCGAGTCGTCTGCCAGCTGCCGCGCTGATCCCGGTCGCGCCGCATTCGGCAGAATGCTGGGATGTCGGTTGTTTCGCGATCCCGCATGGCTCGCCGCTCCTGGTGGATCGCCGGGCTGGTTGCCACAGTGCTCGCTGTCGCACTCGCGGCCGGCTGCTCGACACTCGGCTACTACGCGCAGTCGATCCACGGCCACGTTGCCGTGCTCGATGCCGCGCGGCCGATTCCCGATGTCATTGCCGATCCTGCAGCGGGCGAACAGCTGAAGCAGCGCCTCGAGCGCGCGCAGCAGATTCGCGCGTATGCCACGCGGGAGCTCGCCCTGCCTGACAACGGCAGCTACACGCGCTACGCCGACCTGAAGCGCCCGTACGTGGCCTGGAACGTCTTCGCCACTCCGGAACTTTCGATGGAGCTCAAGCAGTGGTGTTACCCGGTGGTGGGTTGCGCCGGGTACCGCGGCTACTTCGACAAGGCCACGGCCGATGCAGCGGCGGAAGAGCTGCGGGCGGAGGGCTACGAGGTCAACGTGGCCGGCGTGCCGGCCTATTCCACGCTCGGCTGGTTCGCCGATCCATTGCTGAACACCTTCATCGGCGGCAGTGAAGGGCAACTGGCCGGACTGCTGTTCCACGAGCTCGCGCACCAGGTCGTCTTCGTCGGCGGCGACACGACGTTCAACGAGTCCTTCGCAACGGCGGTCGAGCGCGAGGGCGTGAAGCGCTGGCTCGCATCCAATGGCGATCCGGCATCGCGTGCCGCGTACGCAGAATTCGCCGAACGGCGAACGCAATTCGTCGACCTGTTGTTGAAGTATCGAACGCTGCTGCAGCAGAACTACGACAGTCGTGCCTCGGACGAGGTCAAGCGTGCGCGCAAGCGGGAGCTGTTCGCGGCACTGCAGTCCGACTACGCCGCCCTGAAGCTCAGCTGGGGCGGATATGCGGGATATGACCGCTTCTTCGCGACGGCGCTCACGAACGCGCATCTCGCGGCAGTCGGCGCCTACAACGATCGGGTGCCCGCTTTCGATCGGCTGCTGGCCGAACAGGGCGGCAACTTCAAGGCGTTCTACGGCAAAGTCAAGGACCTCGCCGAGATGCCGAAGACGCGGCGCGATGCCGCGCTCGATCGGCTGCAGCCTTCGCGTTAGGCCGCACGGTAGCCAGCAGGTCTAAAGACTATGATCCTTCGGTTGCCCGCCCTGGGAAGGCACCGGAGCGGTGCCACTACATGCCGGAGCGCGGCAGTACCCTTTCGCGACCCCGGTGCGTTCAGGAGACGAGGATGGACAGGTTCTGGTTGAAGAGCTACCCGCAGGGTGTGCCTGCCGATATCGACTACAACCAGTACAAGTCGCTGGTAGAACTGCTTGAGGAAGCGTTCGAGAAATACAGCTCCAAGCCGGCGTACCGCTTCATGGGCAAGGATCTCACCTACGCCCAGCTCGACGAATATTCTGCGGCGCTCGGCGCGTGGCTGCAGAGCCGAGGTTTCACCAAAGGCAAGCGTGTCGCGATCATGATGCCCAATGTGATGCAGTACCCGGTCGCGCTGGCTGCGATCCTGCGGGCCGGCTGCGCCGTGGTGAACGTCAACCCGCTCTATACGCCGCGCGAACTCGAGCACCAGCTGAAGGATTCAGGCGCTGAGGCGATCTTCATCCTCGAGAATTTCGCGCAGACGCTGCAACACGTGTACGCCAAGGTGCCGACCAGGACAGTCGTCGTCTGCGCGATGGGCGACATGCTCGGTTTCGGCAAGGGACTGCTGGTCAACTTCGTCGTCCGCAACGTCAAGAAGATGGTGCCGGAGTTCACCGTGCCCAACGCGGTGCGGTGGAACGAAGCGCTCGCCGACGGGCTGCGTATGACGCTGAAGCGCGTCGACGTCGCCCCTGACGACACCGCCTTCCTGCAGTACACGGGGGGAACGACCGGCGTATCGAAGGGCGCCACGCTGACCCATCGCAACATCGTCGCGAACATGCTGCAGGCGGAAGCGTGGTACCAGCCTGCACTGTCGAAGCTCAAGCCGGGCGAAGCCCCGACGACGATCACCGCGTTGCCCCTGTATCACATCTTCGCGCTGACAGTCTGCGCAATGATGTCGATGCGGGTGGGCGGCAGGTGCCTGCTGATCGCGAATCCGCGCGACATTCCGGGCTTCGTGAAGGACCTGCAGCAGAACACCTTCCACGTGTTCCCCGCGGTCAACACGCTGTTCAACGGCCTGCTGCACAACGAGGAGTTCGGGAAACTCGACTTCTCGCGGCTCATCCTGTCGGCGGGCGGCGGCATGGCCGTTCAGCAGGCCGTGGCCGAGCGCTGGCTCAAAACCACCGGCTGCCCGATCGCGGAAGGTTACGGCTTGTCGGAAACGTCTCCCGTTGCCACCGCGAACCGGACCGACACCGACAAGTTCACGGGCACGATCGGCCTGCCGGTGCCCTCCACAGAGATCGCGATACTCGACGATCACGGCAACCAGCTGCCGGTCGGCCACGTGGGCGAGATCGCCATTAAAGGTCCCCAGGTGATGGCGGGTTACTGGAATCGGCCGGACGAAACGGCAAAGGTGATGACATCGGACGGATTCTTCCGCACCGGCGACGTCGGGGTGATGGATGCCGAGGGCTACACGCGGATCGTCGACCGCAAGAAGGACATGATCCTGGTGTCCGGCTTCAACGTCTATCCGAACGAGGTCGAAGGTGTCGTCGCATCGCATCCGGGCGTGCTGGAATGCGCCGCAGTCGGAGTGCCGGACGAGAACTCGGGCGAAGCCGTCAAGCTCTTCGTCGTCAAGAAGGATCCGGCGGTCACCGAGAAGGAGATCATGGAGTACTGCAAGGAAAATCTGACCGGCTACAAGAAGCCCAAGTACATCGAGTTTCGCAGCGACCTGCCGAAGACCAACGTCGGCAAGATCCTGCGACGCGAGCTGCGCGACCACAAGCGCGCTGCCTGACCCCACACGGATCATCAACGGGTCGAAGGCCGCCACGGGCGGCCTTCCTTTCCGCGGCAGACGGCGCTTCGACAATGGCCTGAAACGAGGAGCGAACATGAGGGATCGGGACACCAAGGGTCGCGCAGCGCCGCCCGGCGGAAGCCGGAGCGGTCCGCGCGCGCGGGCCTTTCAGGAGCGCAGCTACGGTGACCCGTACCAACGCGCCGAACGGCCGGACCGGAGGGGGCCGCCGCGCGAGCGGCTGCAGGCGCCGGCCAGCATTCGGCTGGATCCGGACGTCGCGCGGGTGTTCCGCGATTCGGAGTCGGTCAACGAGGCGTTGCGGCTGG
>Ga0335084_10002927_pt1 | contig 16603 bp, 14 predicted proteins | sample Lox_Sample_44_FD_206721 | JGI IMG/M metagenome (GOLD analysis project Ga0335084, IMG submission 206721) | Soil microbial communities from Loxahatchee National Wildlife Refuge, Florida, United States - Lox_Sample_4.4 | ecosystem: Environmental > Terrestrial > Soil > Wetlands | place: USA... | reverse complement strand
AACGGCATCCCGCGCGGATGTCTCAAGGGACATCTCTTCAATCCTGCGCCGCGCCTCGGCTTCTCCTGGGATCCGCTCGGCAATGGAAAAATGGCAGTTCGCGGCGGGTATGGAATATTCTTCGAACACACGAACGGTTTGGAAGCCAATGCCGAGGATCTCGAGGGCACTCCGCCCATCGTGCAAACTCCCACGCAGTACAACATCACCGGCTACGCTGGAGTCGGTGGGCAAGGATTGCTTTTCCCGTTATCCACCACATCGATCCCGGATCAGGCCGTCTGGCCCTACGTGCAACAATGGCACCTCGACGTGCAACGCGATCTCACGCGTAATCTGGTTGCGACCCTCGCCTACGTCGGCGCAAAAGGAACGCATCTGACCCTGCAGCACGAGATGAATCAACTCCCACTTATTGCTCCAGATCAGAATCCGTTTCTGCCCGGTGAGCCGATCACCGACGACATCTGCAATTCGCAGCGTGGAACGACCTTGAAACCCACTTTCAGAGTCAACGGAACGAGGGTACGAGGTCAGCCTGCCATCAACATCGCGGTTGCATGTGGAAATAATCCTGACTTGTTTCGCTCGAACTATCCCGGCCTCGGATCCATTCAGCGCGTAGAGTCTGTAGCGAACTCAAACTACAACGCCCTGCAGTTCTCTCTACGCAAAACGAACGGACCTCTCACCGTCGATGTGGCCTACACCTACAGCCACTCCCTCGATAATTCGTCGGATAATTTCGATAGCAACTTCGTGAACTCTGCCGACCTCCACTCCAACTACGCCAGTTCGAACTATGATCAGCGTCACATCTTGACCGCGGCCTGGACCCTCGATATTCCATTCCACGGGAAAGGCTTCTCGAAAGCTGTGCTTGGTGGATGGCAATACGCGGGCATCATGACAGCCCAGACCGGTACGCCATTCTCGGTCGTCAACGGGGTGTATGGCGACAGCGCCGGCGTGGCCGACGGCACAACTGGAGTGGGTTCATACGCGGATCTCGTCGGTGATCCGCACGCGCTGCCAATCTGTCCGCCACTCGAGCCCGATACCAAAGGTATCCCTCTCTACAACTGCAACGCATATGCAGAGACGCAGGGCCTCACGTTCGGAGACTCCGGGCGGAACAGCCTGCGCAATCCGCGTCGAATCAACTTCGACATGTCGATCTACAAGATCTTTAAGCCTGTTGAGAAGGTGGACGTCCAGTTCCGCGCCGAGGCCTTCAACATCTTCAATCACACCCAGTGGACGAGCGTGAATCCCTATGTGAGCACCACCAACTTCATGTATACAACCGGGGCTCACATGCCGCGCGTTCTGCAGTTCGCATTACGCATCACGTTTTAGAATTCAAATCAGCACTCGAGATGTCGTTGAAAGGAATGGCAAGGAAAGTCCTATGATCAGCGCAGTCGACATTGGAGGTACGAAAATTGCTGTAGGCATTGTGGACGATGATGGAAAAGTGTTGACGCGTACACAGACGCCCACCGATCCGGACCGTTACGACGTCGCAATTGATTCCATTGAGCGAATGCTGCGTGAAACCTCAGCGAACGTCAGCATGAAACTCACGGGCATCGGAATTGGATCGACGGGGCCCGTAGATCCGTCGAGTGGAGAATTTGGCGATGTCGATTTCCTGCCGGGTTGGAGAGGGAAGAATCCGGTTCGAGATCTGGAAGGAATATTCAACGTCCGCGTAGCTCTCGAAAACGACGGCGACGCTGCCGCGCTCGCCGAGGCTGGATGGGGCGCAGGTCGCAATCGCACGCGACTGATCTACATCACCGTCGGAACAGGAATCGGTGGCGGCATTGTTCTCGATGGCAAGCTCTACCGCGGCGTAGATGGCGCGCACCCGGAGGTTGGGCACCACGTCATCGATCCTGCGGGGCCTCAGTGCTCATGCGGATTCCGCGGATGCTGGGAATCCTTGGCGGCCGGTCCTGGCATGGTTGCGTGGCTCGAAACGCACGCGCCTGCAGGATATCTTCACCGCCCTGGCATCACAGCGAAACGAATCTGCGAACTCGCCCGGCAAGGAGATGAGATCGCCCAACAGGCTGTCGAGCATGAAGGCCGATATCTCGGCCTGGGCTTGGCCAATCTCATCAGCTTGTTCACTCCAGATGCGATCGTCCTCAGTGGTAGCGTCATGAAAAGCTCCGACCTGTTCCTGCCTCGAATTCACGAAGTCATTAGCGCTGGCTGCCGTTTCGTCCCTGCTGAAAAGACGCAGTTGACGCTGGCCTCGCTGGGCGATGACACGAATCTCATCGGAGCCGCGAGAGTCTGGCACTACAGATTCGGGTAACCCTCTCCGTCATTTCCAGTTCCCCGTCTGATCTGGTACTGTTTCCAGTTCGCTTTTTGTGGATTTCTGTGACATATGTCACAGATTTTGACCGCTGCCCGTGCGAGGATTCCGACAATGCTCACGTAGGGACAGCCGCCTCGGCTGTCCCGCGATGCGAAGCGAGCGGCTTCCCGGGGCTGCGGAAAGGACGAGAGTCGCGTGACCGTCGGAGTTCCGAAAGAAAGCTATCCCGGGGAACGGAGAGTCGCCCTAGTTCCCGGTGTGATCCCCAATCTCATCAAAGCGGGTCTGGAAGTCGTCATCGAAGCGGGTGCCGGCGAACAGGCTGGATATCCCGACGCCGCTTATGCCGAAAAGGGTGCGAAAGTTCTGCCGGACCGCGCCGCCGTCTTCAGCGCCGCCGATATTGTCACGCAGGTGCTCTGTTACGGCTCCAATGATGTCACTGGAAATTCCGACCTGCCGCTCTATCGGCGCGGCCAGGCGATCATTGGGTTCCTGCGTCCATTCGGAACGGCTGAAGTCGTACAGCAGATCGCAAATGCCGGAGTCACCGCATTCTCTGTCGAACTCATGCCTCGCACCACGCGTGCCCAAAGCATGGACGCTCTTTCTTCCATGGCCACGGTCTGCGGGTACAAGGCTGTCCTGCTCGCGGCTGAAACCTCCCCCCGCATCTTCCCCATGATGACCACCGCCGCCGGTACAGTCACACCGGCTCGCGTATTCGTGATTGGAGCCGGTGTCGCTGGCCTGCAGGCGATCTCAACTGCCCGCCGCTTGGGTGCAGTTGCCTCGGCGTATGACATGCGCCCTGCTGCCAAAGAACAGGTCCAGAGCCTTGGCGGACGCTTTGTCGAACTCCCGATTGAAGCCCAGAACGCGCAAGACGCCCGAGGCTACGGTGTAGCTCAAGACGAAACTTTCTATGCCCGCCAGCGCGAACTGTTGACCAAGGTCGTCGCCGAAAGCGACATCGTGATCACCGCGGCCGTGATCCCGGGAAAGAAATCTCCGGTACTCATTACCTCTGACATGGTCAAAGGAATGGCGCCGGGCTCCGTGATCGTCGATCTCGCGGCCGAGCGCGGCGGCAATTGCGAACTCACGCAGACAGGCGAGACGATCAAGTCCAATGGCGTAACGATCATCGGTGCCATCAACCTGGCCAGCAGCGTGCCATACCATGCCAGCCAGATGTACGCGCGAAACCTCATGACGTATCTGACATACATGGTGAAAGACGGCAAGCTGCAAATGAACTTGCAAGATGAGATTACAAGGGAAACGCTGGTGACCAACGCGGGAGAAATCGTGAACAGCCGTGTGCGGGAATTTTTCAAGCTACCGGCGCTGGCGCCCGCAGGATCCTGAACTGAGAACCGAGAACTGAGAACTGAGAACTGGGGTCTTACGCATGCCTGCTAATTTGATCGACGCGCTGTTCGTATTCATGCTGGCGGCCTTCATCGGATTCGAAATCATCCGCCATGTTTCACCGCTGCTGCACACGCCGCTGATGTCGCTGACTAACGCTCTCGACGCCATTGCTGTGGTCGGCGCGATCGTACTCGTCGGCGAGAAAAAAGCTCCCTACGCGACCGTACTCGGCGTGATCGCCATCGTCGCGGCAACCAGCAACGTAGTCGGCGGATTCTTCATCACCGACCGCATGTTAAGGATGTTCAAGACCAGCCGTCCCAACAAACCGCAAGTGACGAAGCCCTAATCTATGACGCCCGAGTTTGCCGGAAGTCAGTACGTCATCGAAGTCGTTTATCTCATCGCCAGCGCATTGTTCATTCTCTCGCTGAAGTGGATGAGCTCTCCGTCCACCGCCCGCCACGGCATTCTCGCCGGCGAAGTCGGTATGGTCCTCGCTATCGGTGGGACGCTGTTGCATCACGGACTCATCGACTACAAGTGGATCATTATCGGCCTCGTGCTCGGGTCTGGCATCGGAATTCCGCTCGGCATGGTGCAGATGACCGCCGTCCCGCAGCGGACCGCCTTGAGTCACGCGTTCGGCGCACTATGCGTCACTCTCGTCGGGAGTGCCGAGTTCTACCTGCAGACCCCGCACATCGCCAAGTTCACCATGTCCGTCCTGTCGATGGAGGTAATCCTCGGCGGACTCACGTTCACCGGCAGTCTCATCGCCGCCGGCAAGCTGCAGGAAGTCTTGCCGCAGCGCCCGATTACCTACAAAGGTCAGAACGTCGTCAACCTGCTCTTCCTCGCCATTGCCATTGCACTCGGCATCTATCTCGTCTTTCACCCGGAAGCCAAGCAGTTATTCCCGTTCATCGTGGGCATCGCGCTCATCTTCGGAATCTTCCTGGTGATTCCGATTGGCGGCGCCGACATGCCGACGGTCATCTCGCTCTTGAATTCCTACGCCGGACTCTCCGCCGCAGCCATGGGATTCGTGTTGAACTCAAAGCTGCTCATCATCGCTGGCGCTCTCGACGGATCCTCCGGCTTCATTCTCTCCGTCATCATGTGCAAGGCGATGAACCGCTCCTTCACCAACGTCCTGTTCGGCGCTTTCGGCCAGGTGCAGCCATCAGCCGCTGCCGGACAGGAAGCCCGCTCCGTGCGCAGCGCCACTCCCGAGGAAGCTGCCGCGATCCTCGCAGCTGCAAACAAAGTGGTCATCGTTCCCGGATACGGCATGGCCGTGGCGCAGGCGCAGCACAAAGTCCGCGAACTGTACGACAACCTCACAAAGAAGGGAGTGGATGTCCGCTTCGCCATCCATCCGGTTGCTGGGCGCATGCCCGGCCACATGAATGTGCTCCTCGCCGAAGCCGACATTCCGTACGACCGCCTGATCGAAATGGACGAGATCAACGGTGATTTCCCTCAAACAGACGTCGCCCTGATCATCGGCGCCAACGACGTGACCAACCCGGCCGCTCGCACCGATCAGTCCAGCCCAATCTTCGGCATGCCGATTCTCGACGTCGACAAGGCCCATACAGTAATGGTAATCAAGCGCAGCATGAACCCAGGCTTCGCCGGCATCGACAATCCGCTCTACTACCTCGATCAAACGCTAATGCTGTTCGGCGATGCCAAGCAGTTCGTGGGCGGAATCGTAAAAGAACTCGGCGGACACTAATCAAAGCACCGACTCTCTAGATCGGTGCTCAAGGTTTTCTGCCTGATTGAATCGTTTTAATTATGATTTAACTGCACTCAAGGTGACTCTATGCGTACTCTGACATCTACCGGCTTCATTATCACCCTCGCTCTTACTATCAGCATCAGCGCTCATTCTCAAACTCAACCCCAACTTAACTTCATGCCGATGCCCGCCAGCGTCCAGCAGGGAGTCGGCCAACTGGCGATCACCTCGTCATTCTCAGTGACGAATACCGGCGTTCACCATGCCTCCCTCGACAGCGGCGTCCAGCGCTTCCTGACGCAGCTTTCTCAGCAAACGGGAATTCCGATTCGCGCGAAAGCTGGCTCCGCTGCGACCCTTACGATTCAGGTCGAGCACTCCCGCGAAGCCGTACAGAAGTTGGGAGAAGACGAATCCTACGAACTCACCGTCTCGGATTCCGGCGCGAAACTCTCGGCCGCCACTCCGCTCGGAGCCCTGCATGGCCTCCAAACATTTCTGCAACTCGTCGAGATCACTCCCGCCGGATTTGCGGCCCCGGCCGTCACCATCAAAGATCAGCCCCGCTTTCCTTGGCGCGGAACGCTCATCGATGTCAGCCGTCACTTCATTCCCATCGACGTTCTCAAGCGCAACCTCGATGGCATGGCCGCGGTAAAGCTCAACGTCCTGCACTGGCATCTGTCCGATGATCAAGGGTTTCGAGCCGAGAGCAAGGTATTCCCCAAGCTAACCGGCATGGGATCAGAAGGCCACTACTACACCCAGGCGGAAATCCGCGACCTGATCTCCTACGCGTACGATCGCGGCATTCGCGTCGTGCCCGAATTCGACACACCGGGTCACAGCCGTTCCTGGTTCGTAGGCTATCCCGATCTGGCGAGCAATCCGGGCCCTTTTACCGTCGACGATGAAAATGGCCCGTCTTCCGTCACCGATCCTACCCGCGAAGAGACTTACAAATTCATGGACAAGTTCGTCGAGGAGATGGGCAAGCTGTTTCCCGATGCCTACTTCCACATCGGCGGTGACGAAGTTGACCCCAAATTCTGGGACGGCAATCCGAAAATTCAAGCCTTCAAACAAGCACACAACCTGAAGACCAATCAGGACCTGCAGGCTTACTACAATCAGCGCCTGCAGAAGATTCTCGAGAAGCATCACAAGCTCATGATCGGCTGGGATGAGATCCTGCATCCCGATCTTCCGAAAACCATCGTGGTTCAATCCTGGCGCGGACAGGAATCCTTAGCCGCCGCCGCGAAGCAGGGCTACAGTGGACTCCTTTCCTATGGTTACTACCTCGACCTGATGTGGCCGGCCGCGCGTCACTATGCCATCGAACCGATGAGTGGTGCCGCCACGACCCTGACCCCCGAGCAGCAGAAGCTGATTCTTGGAGGCGAATCCGCGCAATGGGCCGAGTGGGTCACTCCGGAAATTATCGATTCGCACATCTGGCCGCGCAACGCCGCCATTGCCGAACGCTTCTGGTCTCCGCAGCAGGTTGCCGATCCGGCTTCCATGTACAAGCGAATGTACGCGGTGGGCCGGCTACTCGAATATCTCGGTCTCACTCACTACTCAGCACGCGACCGCATGCTGCAGCGCATGGCCGGCGATGGGGACATTACTCCACTCCGCGTTCTTGCCGATGTCGTCGAGCCCGTCAAAGACTACAACCGTTGGGACGACGCCAAGGGCCCAATCGATTTCCACTCTCCACTGAACCGCATGATCGATGCTGTATATCCCGAGAGTGAGACATCGCGACAGTTCGCCGGTCTTGTAGAGTCCTATGCGAAAAGTGGTTACAAAGACAAAGCCGCGCTAACCCAACTCCGAGCCTGCCTGCTCGAGTGGCGCGACAACGATGCCAGGTTGCGATCCACACTCCAGCAATCGTCGTTGCTTCAGGAGACTATCCCCGTCTCGCAGAATCTCGCGATGCTCGGAGCAGCAGGGCTACAGGCGCTCGACTATTTAGACCAGGGGCAGCCCGAGCCCGAATTATGGAAGACCCAGCAACTGGCCGTTATCGAACAAGCGAAGAAGCCAGTCGCTGGACTCTTGTTGATGGTCGTCGCGCCAGTGCAGCAACTCGTCGAAGCTAGCGCCGTCGCGCACAACTGAATTGCGTGCAGCCTATGGCGTGAGCCTGTAGATCGCTCCGTCGTTGTTGCTGCCTCCGTGGACTGTGGCGCCATACAGATTGCCATCGGATCCGCGCACCATGCCGTTATATGCGAAGCCCGGATCGGGAGTGCCAGGGAAACTGTAGACCACGCTCTCGGTCCAGCCCGTTCCCCCGCGCGTCATCTTGAAAATGACTCCGCATCCGCACGAGGCTGCTCCGCCTTCGCTTGTGGTGCCGTAAAAATTCCCGGCGTCATCGGCAACCAGAGTGCTAATCGGACTCGCTCCGTCTGTTCCGCCTTTAAAGCTGTAGAGGACCTTCTCCTTCCAGGTACCGTTGATCCGCTGCAGTGTGTACACCGAGCCGAGGTCATTGGCTCCAGCGTAGTAGGTGGTTCCATACAGATTCCCGGCCTTATCCTGCGCGACGCCGCCGTAGGGAAGCGCCGCATCCGGAGAATCTTTGAACGCGTACAGAGGCGTGAATGTCCACTGCCCCTGATTCTGCGACATTCTGAATACGTTGCCAAACCCGTGAGCACCGCCTACCGTACACGCACCAAAAATGTTCCCTGCTTTGTCCACCAGCAGCCGTCCTGCTGATCCGCCACTACCGTCCTTTCCGCCCGTGAACGTGTGGATAACCCTGAAACTCCAGCCACCCGACGTCGTAGGCGTCATCTGAAAGACCACGCCAACTCCATTCCCGCCGCCGGTGGGCGTCGTTCCATAAAGCCTTCCGTGGCTGTCGAACGATACCGGAGCCCCCGGACCAGACCCGTCATGCGGACCCTGAAAGGTATGAATGACGCTTTGCGTCCACGTGCCGCCAGTGTTCGTCACTTTGTACACAACGCCGCAGCCACCTTCGCAGGTTCCTCCGCCACCAGTGACAGCTGTGCCATAGAGATTGCCTTCCGCATCCAGCGTGACGCCCTTGTAAGGCTCCCCACCGTCCGCGCCTCCGGTGAAGTTGTATAGAACGGTGTGGACGCCCGCAGGCGTGACCTGAAAAACAGTTCCCGATCCGTGGAGTCCGCCCTGCACGGATGAGCCGTAGAGATTGCCCGCGCTATCGGCCACGAGTTCTGTGTCTGTGTATTCGCCATCATCATCGCCGGCGAAACTGTAGATGAGCTTGGGCGTATCCGCCGCCCACGCCGCAGTCGCCAACAGCATTGTGGCGAGCGAAATCAAGAATGTGGGAGATGCCAAAGAAAGGACTTGCCTGCACCGCATGAGGACCCTCCGCAGTTAGGTTCCAAATGGAAAAACAGGCTACGTCACCGGTAGCGCGGGTAAGACTTTATCATCGAAACGGGTAAGACGGCACCGGTTAACTTTCGAGGCAATAGTGTCCGGTTCGCGGGACCTTCTGCCCAATGTACGTGCTATCCTATTAACTCCAGCTGCGCACCGTCTTGGCGGAATTCCCCGCAGTTCCTGAAAAAGTCAACGAACCATGCTTTCAGTCAGCAATGTATCCATGCGCTACGGCGCTAAAGTTCTGTTCGATGAAGTCTCTACGGCCTTCACGCCTGGCAGGCGCTATGGCCTGACCGGACCCAACGGCGCCGGCAAGTCCACCTTCATGAAGCTGCTCAGCGGCGAGATGGACCCGCAAAAGGGGTCGGTCGTCCGCCCGCGCAAAATCGGTGTCCTCAGCCAGGACCAGTTCGCCTTCGATGCCTACTCCGTCCTCGACACCGTGATCATGGGTAACAAGCGTCTCTGGGCCGCCATGCAGGAGCGTGACACCATTTACGCCAAGCACGACATGACCGACGAAGACGGCATGAAGCTCGGCGAACTCGAAGGCATCGTCGGTGAGGAAGATGGATACTCCGCTGAAAGCGATGCCGCTATCCTGCTCCAGGGCCTCGACATCCCGGAACACCTTCACTCCCGCAAAATGAGCGAACTGCAGGGCGGACAAAAAGTCCGCGTCCTTCTCGCCCAGGCTCTATTCGGTCATCCCCAGGCCCTGCTACTCGACGAGCCTACGAACCACCTCGACCTCGATTCTATTCACTGGCTGCAGGGATTCCTCAATACGTACGACGGCATCGTCATCACCATCTCGCACGACCGCCACTTCTTGAACAGCATCTGCACCCACATCGCTGACATCGATTACGAGACGATCATTACTTACACCGGCAGTTACGACGACATGGTGGTCGCCAAAACTCAGGTCCGATCGCAGATCGAGTCCCAGAACGCCCAGCGCGAAAAGAAGATTGCTCAGTTGAACGAATTCATCGCCCGCTTCGCCGCCGGCACGCGTTCCAGCCAGGTGCAATCGCGCCGCAAAGAAGTCGAACGCTTGCAAGTCACTGAACTCGCAAAGTCAAACATCGCGCGGCCCTTCATCAAGTTTGAGCAGAAGCGGCCGTCGGGAAAGCACATCCTCGAAATCGAGCATCTAGGCAAGGCTTACGACGACAACAGAGTCATTCGCAACTTCACCGCCAGCATCAGCCGCGGCGAAAAGATCGCGCTCATGGGACGCAACGGTGCAGGGAAGACCACTCTGCTGAACGCCTTGCTCGCCAACTCTCCCACTACGCCGGAATCCGAACTCCGCAGGACCAGTGGCTACGTCGGTCCCTTCGTCGACTCAGGGAAAGTCGCTTGGGGACACGAGGCCTCAATCGGCTACTTCGCCCAGGACCACCGTAGCCTGATCGAAGACGGCACCACTACCATCGAGTGGCTGCACCAGTGGGATCCTTCGGCTGTCACCGAAGAACTCCGCGGCATTCTTGGCCAGATGCTCTTCCAGCGTGAAGAAGCCACGAAGTCGACGAGTGTTCTCTCCGGCGGAGAAGCCGCCCGTTTGTTGTTCTGCAAGCTGATGCTGCAGAAGCCGAACGTACTGATTCTCGACGAGCCCACCAACCACCTCGATCTGGAATCGATCAATGCATTGAACATCGCCCTTCAGCGCTATCAAGGCACGGTCCTGTTGGTTACGCACGATCACGATCTCATCGACGAAGTCGCCACCCGCATCTGGCATTTCGAAAGCGACCACAAGATCACCGATTTCAAAGGAACGTACGAGGAGTACCAGTCAGCCATGGTCGCGGTATAGCAAGCACTCAGCCCTCAGCCAAGTCTAGTCAGACTACCAGGAACCTCGAATGGCCAAATGCTAAGTGCCAAGCGCTAAGAGCTGAGGCAGTTGCACCATTTTCGTTGCATGTAAATCAACCAGGTTCTCCACAGCTTTTCACAGCGTTCCCAGTTGCGCTGCTTTCCACGATTGGACGATAATGAGCCGAACGTCCGGCCAAGGGCGGACGTAGTGTGTCTGTACCGTGTATAGTCGAGCCGATCTAATAAGGATTTTGCACATCACAGCGCGCCAGTTGGCCAACTGGGAGCGCGCGGGCCTGGCAACGTCTGCCGAGGCCTACTCTTTTGCCGACCTGCTGGAAATAAAAAAAATCCGGGACTTGTGCGCGATGAGCGTGCGTCCCAACGTCATCCGCGAGTCGCTTGATGCCATGCGCAAGCAAGCTGCGGGAGTCGAAAAACCTCTGCTCGAAGCCGGCGCGTGGACCACTTCCAAGCATCGCGTCGCCTTCCGTCACCAAGGCAAGCTACTCGAGCCGATTGCTGGACAATTTCTTATGGATTTCTCCGAACGCGAGAAGGTCGTGACCAGTACGCCTGTGCCACGCCCAGAGCCCACTCCAAACGATCACGAAGTGGCTTCGTGGTTCGCGCGCGGTATCGCCCTCGAGGAAGATCCGAACACGCAGAGCGAAGCGATCGCCGCCTATCACCGCGTTCTCGATCTCCAACCCAATCATGCGGCCGCTCACATTAATCTCGGGACGCTTTATTACAACCGGCAGGAATTCAGCCTGGCTGAGCGTCACTATCGCCAGGCAATCGAAGCCGACCCGCGCTATGCCTTGGCCTATTTCGATCTCGGCAACGTTCTCGACGAAACCGGACGCGTCCAGCACGCGGTCCAAACCTACAAGACCGCGCTCCAGTTGGCTCCAACCTACGCCGACGCGCACTACAATTTAGCCCTCGCCTACGAGAAGCTCCGCGAGCCCCGCAAGGCCCTCAAGCACTGGCAGGCCTACATCAAACTAGACACGGCTGGCCCGTGGTCCGTGCACGCCCGCAGCCAAATCAAACGCATCCTGCAAGCAGACGGCCTGAAGCTGGTCTACAAACGCAGCGAAAATCGATAACCACAAAGGACACGAGGTCCCACGAAGGAATTCAGGGTTGCCTTCTTAGTGAACCTTAGTGTCCTTAGTGTTAAGGGTTTTGCGATTCCTTCCAGGAAGTCCCGTTCACAAACCGTCTAATCCCGTCCTTGAGATGCAGCACGTTGAAGTTGATCAGCAAACCAATAGATCGACCACTGAGTTTCAAATATGAAATCACTTGTGCCTGATGTACGGGTGAGACGCATTCGACCGACTTGATCTCCACGATCACCACATTCTCAACCAACAGATCCATCCGATAACCCAGGTCCAGCTTCGCCCCGCGATAGACGACCGGCAACCCAACCTGCGCCTCAGATCGAATCCCGGCCTCACGAAGTTCGAATTGCAGGCACGCCTGATAAGTGCTCTCGAGCAAACCGGGACCCAACTCCGTATGAACCTTCATAGCAGCAGTAATAATCGCGTGACTCACGTTCTGCGCACTGACACGACGGACCGCAAATGTAGCCATAGGACCCAGAACTACTGATTTAAGGCTGAGAAATCCAGTGCACTGGTCACAAATAATCAAAAAAAGTTGAGCAAATCCCAAACCGGGAAACCACAAAGGACACCAAGTCCCACGAAGGAATTCAGGTTTGCCTTCTTAGTGAACCTTAGTGTCCTTAGTGGTTGATGCCTTTAGCCGGAAAGCGAGGAGGGCGAGCCAGTGCTACGATAAGAAGTAGTTCGAAGCGAAGGTGCCCGATGCCCGAAACTCTCCAAGCCGCCCCACCCACTCCTCTGACCGCGCTGACTGAAGACGAAGTTCTCTTCCGCGACAACATTCGCCAGTTCGCCGAAGAGAAAATCCGTCCTCTGGTCAAGGAAATGGACGAAAAAGGCGTCTTCGAAAAAGATCTCATTCACGATTTCTTCCAGCTCGGTCTGATGGGCATCGAGATTCCCGAGCAGTACGGTGGTGGCGGAGCCAAGTTCTTCGAAGCGATCCTCGCGGTCGAAGAACTCTCCCGCGTCGACGCCTCCTCCGGTGTCATCGTCGACGTACAGAACACTCTCGTCAACAACGCCCTGCTCCGCTGGGGTAATGAAGAACAAAAGAAGCGCTACCTTCCCCGCATGGCCACAGAACTCTTAGGCGCCTACGCCCTCAGCGAAGCGGGTTCTGGCTCCGACGCCTTCGCGCTTCAGACGCGCGCCGCACTCAAAGGCTCCGATTACGTCCTCAACGGTCGCAAACTCTGGATCACCAACGGAAAAGAAGCAGGCGTATTCGTTCTCTTCGCCACCCTCGATCCCGCAGCGGGCTACAAAGGCATCACAGCATTTCTGATCGAAAAAGATTTCCCCGGATTCACCGTCGGCAAGAAAGAAGACAAACTAGGAATCCGCGCCTCCTCAACCTGCGAGCTGATCCTCGAAGACTGCCGCGTCCCGAAAGGAAACGTCCTGGGTGAGCCCGGCAAAGGCTACAAGATCGCTATCGAGACCCTGAACGAAGGCCGCATTGGCATCGGAGCCCAGATGATCGGCCTGGCCCGCGGCGCATGGGAGTACGCCTGCAAGTACGCCGTCGAACGCAAGCAATTCGGCAAAGCCATTTCCGATTTCCAGGGCATCCAGTTCCAGATCGCCCAGATGGCCACCGAGATCGAAGCGGCCCGCCTGATGGTCTACAACTGCGCCCGCATGAAAGATGCCGGCATGCCCTTCGTCAAAGAAGCGGCGATGACCAAGCTCTTCGCTTCTCAGGTCGCCGAACGTGTTACCTCGCTTGCCATCGAAATCTACGGAGGCTACGGCTTCACCAAAGATTATCCGGTCGAGAAATACTGGCGCGACGCCAAGATCGGCAAGATCTACGAGGGCACATCAAACATGCAGTTATCCACGATCGCCAAGCTCGTCTTGGGAAAATAATACCCGCGTAGGTGCGAAAGCCTCGTCCGCCCACGCAGGCTAAGCGAGCAGGTGGGATAGTGAGTGCAGTATCGGCAACCCAAGTTCTAAATCCGATGCCCGAAGGCTGCCAGCCGACGACCGATAGCCAGTTGTTACGGTGTGAAGTGCAACTCCACATTCTCCCGAGACTCCGCTCCCGGAGCGTACTTCCACTGCGCGATGGCACTCTCAGCCGCCTGTACTAGTATCGGGCTACCACCGACGGGCTCAACTTTTTTCACTTTTCCATCCGAGGCAACGACGGCGATCACTTTTACCGTTCCTCCGAGCCCGATGCGCCGAGCCGCGTCCGGATACTGCGGAGCCACCCTACGGACGACCTTTCGTCCGCTATCAGGCGAGGGCTGTTCGCTTTGGGCCCAGGCCGCGGGACCAACGCAAGAGGAGAGGGCTGTAATCAATATCAGAGCGTACCGAATCGGCATGTCTTCGTATTCCTGATGTATGAATTGTGTTAACGCCGTATACAGAACATTGGATATTAGAAGAAGCTTCCCCCCTGCGGAAAGTAACGGCAGTAACCCGCCCGATTGGTGCCCTCCCAAAACCCGCACCAGACGGGCCATTCGGAGCCTTCACCTAAAGTTGCTTTCGCGCACTCGTCCCTTCCCGGCAAATTTCTCTTGCTCATTATGTGCATCGACTTGCACTTCGCCAAACCCCGACATCTCCACAGTTTGCAGTTAACTGCAACGGAATCAATATGCTACGGAATTATTCAACGTTGGCGCACCGGATGCATTCTCCACTGTGCCCGCTGGCCGGGGCACTTGATCGGGGTGCAACTTGATGACGCTCATGGGTGCTGTCGAATCGAACGAGGTTCCTACGACTCCCATTACCGGGATCCACGTGGTATCTACGATTCCTTCTGCCCCTACAAAGAAATTCTCCTGGCTGCCCGTCCTTACCGTGCTCTTTCTGATCTCCTACGGTCTGATGACCATGCTGATCGTTGAGCAAGGACAGACCATTGAATCCCAGCGCGCCCTGATTCGCGAGCTTTTCCGCGATAGCACCGAACTATCCGCTGTAAAGATGAAAGCCAACGAACACCGCGCCCAGGCGCAAGCAGGACAAAACCCGTCTTCCCAGACTCCGTCGACCCAGGCAGCACCCAGGCAACAGGCTCCGTCTACCCAGGTGGAACCACCGCAGCACCGCGCCGATAACCAGGTTAAGCCCGGCAAGCCGCACTTCCAGATCCCGTCCAAACCGGCCAACGATCTGGGAGACAGCCGCAGGGCTTTGATCACGATCTAGTCAAAAGTTAAAAGACCGTTTGCCGTACCGCCGTTCGCAACACCTTGTTCTGTGGTTTGAGCAGTAAGCAAGAGAAGCAACAATGAAGGTTCTGACCCTAGCCTTGTTGTTGAGTCTGCCCGTGGGGACCCTAACCCCACCAAGGCCCCTCCGTCAGCCCACCACGCAATTGACCAAGCACTCCAAGGGCGGCCGCTGGTACTTCGCCGCCAATGGACACGCAGTTTACTGCTATGGCCCAGTCATGACAGTTCCCCGAGCTAACGGCGACCTCCAAAGAGTCGCCACCTTCTGTCGCGATGGCAGCACCGTCGTTCCCCTCAAAGACTAGCGCGGCAACTCGCCTCGCAAATCTGAGCCCCAGCACACCCGCCTCGCTTCTGCTACCTTGTTTCCACTGCCATTTGCGTCCAACAGGGTCCTTGTTGCATCAAAAGTAAACATCCCAAGAGGCTTCTATGTCCATTCGTCCGGTCAAGCGTCTGATCAAGTCCAAACCCACCATGGAAGGTGCCGGAGTTCATCTCCGCCGCGCCTTCGGGTTCGGCAACACGCACGAGTTCGATCCCTTTCTGCTTCTCGACGATTTCCGCAACGATGTTCCCGAAGACTACCTGGCTGGATTCCCCTGGCATCCGCATCGCGGCATCGAGACGATCACTTACGTCCTCGCCGGAACCGTCGAGCACGGCGACAGCATGGGCAACAAAGGAGCCATCGCCGCTGGGGACGTCCAGTGGATGACCGCCGGCAGCGGCATTATCCATCAGGAAATGCCCAAGGGCGATCAAAGCGGCCGGATGCATGGTTTTCAGCTCTGGGCCAATCTCCCCTCAGCCCAGAAGATGACCGCGCCGCGCTATCAGGAAGTGAAGACCAAAGACATCCCCGAAGTCACCGATGACGATGGCACTCATGTCCGCATCGTCTGCGGAACTTTCTGGGGCAAGAGCGGACCAGTAGACGGCATCGCCACCGATCCCATCTATATCGACGTCTCGGTCCCGCCTGGCAAGCGCAAGGTCCTACCCGTCGAAACGACTCGCCACGCCTTCGCCTACGTCTTCGCCGGAGACGGAAAATTCTGCAACGCATCGGGACCACTCGCCGTGCCCACCGAAAGCGTAGGCTGGGCCGATACGAAACCGCCCTCCGACGCCCAGAACCGCTCCTTGGTTGTTTTCGACAGCGGAGACGAAGTTGCCATTCAAGCCGGAGAAGATGGAATCCGCTTCCTGCTCGTATCAGGAAAGCCCTTAGAAGAGCCGGTAGCGTGGTACGGCCCGATCGTAATGAACACGCAAGAGCAGCTTCAGCAAGCATTTCAGGAACTACAGCAGGGAACCTTCTTAAAGAAGTAGAACGTTAGAAAAGAAGTAGTAGAGTGTTCCTTCGTGTAGCTTAGTGTCCTTAGTGGTGAATGCCTTTCTAACCAATGCCCGAACTACCCGAAGTAGAAACGATAGCCAGAGGTCTAGCCAAACGCGTCACCGGAGACGTAATCGAATCCGTCTGGCTGGGCCAAAAAAAAGAACCACTAAAATCCCCAGCTTCGCAAATCGCCGCGGCCCTGGAACA
>Ga0335084_10002926_pt1 | contig 16603 bp, 11 predicted proteins | sample Lox_Sample_44_FD_206721 | JGI IMG/M metagenome (GOLD analysis project Ga0335084, IMG submission 206721) | Soil microbial communities from Loxahatchee National Wildlife Refuge, Florida, United States - Lox_Sample_4.4 | ecosystem: Environmental > Terrestrial > Soil > Wetlands | place: USA... | reverse complement strand
TCGCGCGACATCAGCGGAGTGAGCCACGAAATTCTGCATGCGATCGCGACAGAAGCCGCCTCGTTGATCGAAAACGCCCGGCTGGTACAGGCTGAGGAAGAGGCGCGGAGATACCAGCAGGAGTTGAGCATCGCGGCTAGCATCCAGCAGCGGCTGATGCAGGTGAAGATTCCCGAGGTGCCCTTTGCGCGGCTGCGCGGGCGCAATCTGCCTTGTAAGGAAATCGGGGGAGACTTCTTTGACGCCGTCAATACGAAGGAAGGATTGACTGTGGTGCTGGCGGACGTCAGCGGGAAGGGAGTCTCGGCGGCCCTGTTGGCTTCGACGCTGCAGGGGATGATCTATTCGCATCTTCTGGCAGGCATGCCGCTGCTCCACGTGGTTTCGGCGGTGAATCGTTTCTTCACGGAAAAGCTGGTTGGAGAGAAGTATGCAACCGTACTGTTGGCACGCCTGCGCCGCGACGGCGAACTGGAATATGTGAACTGCGGGCACGTGCCACCCCTGCTGGTATGCGGCGGCGAGGTGATTCGTCCCACGCATGGGAATGTCCCGGTAGGACTGCTCGCCGAGGCGCAGTATGAGAGTGCAACCTGCCAGATGAAATCGGGTGACCGCTTCATCATGGTGACTGATGGGGTCACTGAAGCGGAGAACGCACTGGGAGATTTCTTTGAAGATTCGCGGCTGGAGCTGGCGGCTGCCAAGTCGCCGACGCTGGAAGGAATCTTTTCGGCAGTGACTGAGTTCTGCGCTGGCAATCCGCTGAGCGACGACTGCACCGTGGTGGAGTTGTGCTATGCGAGTTCAGAAACGTAGAGTGTCGTGCGTCCAGGACAGGACACCCGGAGGAACGACCATGAAACGCTTCTGCTTCTTATTGGGTCTTGCATGTTTGCTTGCCGGTTCTCTCTGGGGCGCCGACGAGTCTTTTGTCGGGAAATGGAAGCTGAACACCGAGAAGAGCAAATTTGCTGGTGAAATAACGAAAATTGAAGACCTCGGCGGCAATAAGTATAAATGGACCTCCGGCAATGTATCTGACACGATGACTGCCGACGGTACTGACCAGCCTGTTCACTTCGGCAGAACTGTATCCATCACTCCGGAAGGAACGAATGAGTGGAAGATGGTGATCAAGAAAGACAATAAAGTTCTCAGTTCCATGACCCACACGCTTTCAGATAACGGGAAAACACAGACGATCAAGGGAACCGAAACCAAGCCGGATGGCACGACGTCAGAATTCAACGTGGTATTGAAGAAGGTCAGTGGCGGTTCTGGCTGGGGAGGCACATGGGAGAGTACCGACGTAAAATTCACTTCCCCAGACGAGTGGGAGATTGCTGCATTCGAAGGCGGCGGGCTGACTTTCTACACTCCTGCTTATCAGGACACGATCAGTCTGAAATTCGATGGCAAAGATTATGAAGAGAAAGGCCCAAATGTTGCGCCGGGTTCGACCTCATCGGGCAAACGAGTGGATGCGCACACTCTGGAACTTACTGACAAGATTAAAGGCAAGGTGATGGATCATACGAGATTCGAAGTCTCTGCCGATGGGAAGATGTTGACTCTAACGATTCACGAAAGTGGACAACCAAAGCCACTAATCGTCGTATACGACAAGATGTAGGGGCACGAAAGAGCGAAGTTCATTAATGGAGCAAAAGAATGCTGCACATTGGGGCACGACGTTCAGTCGTGCCCCTGACAGGTTCAGCTAAAAAGTCAGTCCGATGGAGCAGTTCATCATTCCACTTTCACCCGAAAATCCGTTCCTTCCCAGCGATTTTCGTTCGGCCAATAGAAGGTAAACACAGCTTCGCCGCCTGAGGGCAGGGACGCCGTCGGAAGATCCAAGGTGTGAATGCCGAGGGCGGTATCGCGTGTGCTGGTGTCGTGCGAGGTCTTCCAATTGTCGATGCTCCAGTGCACCATCGCCGGGGACAGGAGCACGATGCGCAGAGTCTTGTTGCGGGGCACGCTGCGCGTTTTATTGTTAAACCGCCAGCCGAAGATCTGGCGGACGTGTTTGTCTCTCAGATATCGCTGTACCGTTTGCGGTGGCTGGTCAAAGATTTTGCCGTCGTGCAGCGAACGACGCAGCTTGATGTACTCGGAATGTGCCCACACTAGTGGGCACGCGGAACCGGTAGGTTTTCCACGGAACAATTCCAACTCGGGGATATCGGCAGCATCCCAGACTTGTTCGGGAATCAGGCGCCCGTCGCCGGCGGTGGAATTCTCGATCACCGTGAGCAAGGCCTCAGCCTCATCGGCGTGGCCGCCGGCGAGGGCATAGTGAGCGCGCTCTCCGGCCAGCAGCGGCCATGGACGGCCGATACCGCTGCCGTCAAAGGGCGAGCCATCCTTGTGCTCACCGTAACCATCTCCGTTGTAGCGGTACCAGCAGGGACCCTGCGGCATTTCGACCGCGAGGAGAGCATCGATGGCGCGCAGAGTATTAAGGATCCGCGGATCATCGGGCGCGCGCAATCCGAAGCGCACAAGCGCCAGCGCATCAGGGCTGATGATGTGATACGCGCGTTCTCCATCCTGTCCGGGAGGCTTGTTTTTGATCGGAACGAATCCTTGCGTCGGTGAGGCTGCGCCGTCGATATCCGGCGGCGCGATGCGCACGTAATATCCCCCGATCCCGAGTTGCTGCGCCAGATCTCCACCTGTGGCGTAGGTCCACCGTTCGACGTTGTCGTTCCATGCGTCGGCGGTATCGCGCAGGGTTTGCGCCTGTTCTGGATGGCCCGTCAGATCTGCAATATCAGCCGCCGCCAGCAGCGCCGAGATTTCTGCCGCCAAGGTGAACGGAGAGTATCCGGCATCCTCTTCCCACCGATCCTGTTGCGTGACCGGGCCGTTGCGAATGATAAAGGCCGCTGCGTTACGCACCATCGGCCACCAGCGGTCCAGCCTGCCAAGGGCCTCAGGGGCCTCGCGGCGCATCAGATCGACAAGCAGAATGGGGAAGGCGGTCTCATCCATTTGGATACCGCTCCAATAGGGACGGCCGTCAAGCCAGAGGTTCTGAGCCCAGTTGCCATCTGCCTCTTGGGTTGCCTCCAAGTAGCGAAGTACCCGAGCCGCATCCGGGGTTGCTCCGGCAGCGAGCAATGCGCCAGCGGTTTCGACCAGATCGCGCGGCCAGACGAGGTGGTATCCTCCCAAATCTTCGTCGCCCTTGTTGAATCCCCAGGGAATCGAGAGGCTGGCGATGATCCCGCCGAGAAAATCCTTTGATTCGTGGGTGCGCAATACCGCTGTCGAAGAACGATACAGATCGTGCTCGCGCAAGGGATCATCGAGCTTGAGCAATTTCTGCTGCCAACCGCGCCACTGGGAGACATAGCGGGCCCGAAGTTCACCATAATCTTCGTACAAACTGGAACGAGCCTGCTGGCCTGCTTCTGCCCAAATCGCACCGAAACCGAGGGCCACCATGAACTCGCCGTTGCAGGCCGCGAGGTCGATTTCGCCCGTAAACGCGATATTGCCGTTCTCGGCGCGGGTGTACTCCCAGACCATCTGGAAATGTTGCGAGATGTCCTGCCAGCCATCTGAGATGCCGACAAACCCTACGGACATTTTCTTCCATGGAGCTGAGGAAGCCATGCTCAGCGCGGCACCGTTATGCTCGGCGAGGAACATCGGGAAACCTTTGTAGTCACCGATCCAGCCAGTGTTGCCGTATCCGCAATTAGCTAGATGCGGCGATAGCAGCGCAAACAAGCGATAGTCGGAAAGGGCGCCCTGCAACGGTTCGAAGCGAACTTTCTGGAGCACGACATGTCGCAGCGGGTCGGTCAGCACGTCTTTGTGAATGCGATACCTGCCGGACACTTCCGTGTTGGTCAGCAGAAACAAAGGGACGCCGAGTTCGCAAGGGCGGTTCTCGAAGGTGCAATGCCGTTTTTCCTCGGAGAAGAAATCGCGGCCGTCGGTGACAAGAAATCCCATGTCGCGGGTACAAGCCTGATCCACACGCGGGTAGTAGATTTCATTGAGAATGCCGTGGCTGAGCGTGAACCAGACCTTGCTGTGCTGGTTGAGCGCCGTGCCCAGGCCGGTTTTTGCGCTGGATGTCCAGCGCGGAGAAATGCCCGGCCAGCCGGGCGCGTGGCGGATTTCAGCCATGAGTCTTAGTCACCAGAGTCATGCAGTTCCCAGACTGTTTTGACATAACATTTACAAAACGATGCGGCAGTTCCTACTCCCTCTATCATCGAAGTAGTAAGCGCCCACGACAGATTTCCATTGCAGCCAGAGTGAGTTGAAAGATAATAGACCCGCACGGGCGTGGGGACCATGCGTAAACCTCCAGATGCACGAGGATGGATGTGGGCAACAATCTTCGCGGTGGGTTGTGCCGTATGTCCCAGTGTACACGCCAAAGACGTTGCCGCACCGACGCTTGCATCTTCACTCGATCGTGGATTTGCGGGTCTGTATAACCTTGACTTTGGTGGCGCCCAACAACACTTTGCGGACTGGCAGAAGATGCATCCGGAGGATCCGATGGGGCCGGTCAGCGAAGCCGCGGGGTTCCTCTTTTCTGAATTTAGCCGGCTGGGAGTTCTGGAGGCGCAGTTTTACGAAGACGACGAGGCGTTCGACAAACGCCCGAAACTGAGTCCTGATCCGGTTCTTCGCGATCGCTTCCGGGACGCGATTACGCGTAGCGATACGTTGGCTCGTGCGAAGTTGGCCACAAATCCGACGGATAAGGATGCGTTGTTTGCCCTGACGCTGTCTTCTGGTTTGCAGGCCGACTATGCTGCATTGATCGAAAAGCGAAACCTGGCCTCGCTGCATTTCACAAAACAGGCTTCCACCTCCGCGCAGCAGCTGCTCGCGGTTTGCCACGACTGTTACGATGCGCTGTTAGCAACCGGTTTTAGCAAATATATTATTGGGAGCATGGCAGCCCCGGTGCGCTGGATATTGCGAATGGGTGGTCTTCCAGCGGACAAGGAAGGCGGCATCGCCGATCTACAGACGACTGCCGCTAAGGGGCACTATCTTGCCCCATTTGCGCGTATCCTGCTGGCGATCGCCTACGTGCGCGAAAAAGATAAGCACCGTGCTGTGGAATTGCTGAGCGGACTGCAGCGCGAGTTTCCCGGGAACACGCTGTTTCCACGCGAGATCGCGCATCTGCGCGGCTCTCGCTGAGATCGTTCCTCACAGCGCAAGCACGGCCGGTTCACGAAATCCACTGTTTGGTTTGTCCATTCACCAGAAATTTACTCTTTTGTAACCGTCCTTTAACACTGCGCCGATAGAACCAGTTCTTACATCCACAAAAGGAGGAATTATCCAGCGATGCGCAAACTTGTGCTTCTGGTCGTGTGTGTGCTACTGGCTCTGCCAGTAATGGGGCAAACCACGCTGAACGGAGCCGGTGCGACGTTTCCGTACCCTATGTATTCGAAGTGGTTCAGCGAGTACTCGAAGCTGCACTCGGATATACAGATCAACTATCAATCGATCGGTAGCGGCGGCGGGATCCGCCAGGTTACGGCGGGCACCGTTGATTTCGGCGCCAGCGACATGCCGATGACCGACAAGCAACTGCAGGATGCAAAAGCCAAGATTCTCAATATTCCGACGGTGCTGGGTGCCGACGTACCCGCCTACAACATACCGGGAGTCACCGGGGAACTGAAATTCACGCCCGAAGTTCTAGCCGGAATTTTTCTGGGCAAAATTTCCCGATGGAACGATAAAGCGATCACGACAGCAAATCCTGATGTTACATTTCCAGACAAGGAAATCATCGTCGTTCATCGTTCAGACGGCAGTGGAACTACTTTCATCTGGACTGACTACCTTTCGAAGGTGAGTCCGGAATGGAAGACTTCAGTGGGAGCCGACACCTCCGTCAGGTGGCCGGTTGGTATGGGGGCCAAGGGCAACGAAGGAGTTTCGGGGCTGATCCGCCAGATGTCGGGTTCGATTGGATATGTGGAGCTGATTTATGCCGTGCAAAACAAGATTCCTTTCGGCAGCGTCAGAAATTCAGCAGGGACCTTTGTCAAAGCGTCGTTGCAGAGCGTAAGCGCGGCTGCCGCTTCAGCACCGAAGATGCCGGCTGATTTTCGGGTCTCGATCACCAATGCGCCGGGCAAAGACGCCTACCCGATTGCGAGCTTTACCTGGCTGCTGATTCCGGCACAGTCCAAGGACGCAAATAAGGGGAAGATTCTGCGCGAGTTTCTTGGTTGGATGGTGAGCGACGGCCAACAGATGACCTCGGCTCTGGAGTACGCGTCGTTGCCGGACAACGTAGTGGCCAAAGTTAAAGAAGCCATCAAGCAGGTCAAGTAGAACCCCGGCCCAGGCGTCATTTGTCGAGGGGAACAAAAAAGGAGAAGAAGAGAATGAAGTCCGCATGGACGTTGTGTGCGATTTTATTGCTGGCGACGTGTTTGGTTGCGCAAACCAGCACGAAGCCAAAGACATCGACAAAAAAGGCAGCTGCCGGCACCATTACCGCGGCTGACGTGCAAGCACTCAAGGACGCGATTGCCGCGCAGCAGTCGGCCATAACGCAGCAGCAACAGCAGATCCAGGAGTTGCGGGATGAACTGCGGCGCAAAGACCAGGCTGTTCAGCAGGCGCAAACGGCGGCTTCCGACGCTGCTGGGAAGGCCGATGCCGCGCAAGCTGTGGCTACACAGCAGCAGGCGACGGTGACCGAGTTGAAAGGCAATGTGACCGACCTGCAAGGGGCGGTCGCTAACACCGTTGTCAACTTGCAGGAAACTCAGAAGAGTCTCTCCGAGTCGCCACTGGCGTTGAAATACAAAGGAGTGACGATTATTCCGGTAGGTTTCTTCGCGGCAGAAACTGCACGTCGCTCGCGCGCTCTGGCCGCCGACGTCAACACTCCTTTCAATTCCCTGACTATGCCGGGTGCGTCGCAAAGCGCCATGTCGGAATTCTTCGCTTCCGGACGTCAGTCGCGAATCGGAATGCTGGCTGAGGGACGGCTTAAAAGCGCCAAGCTCAGCGGCTACGTCGAGGCTGACTTCCTTTCGGCCGGTATTACCTCCAACAATAACCAGAGCAACAGTTACACCCTACGGCAGCGGCAATTCTGGGGCCAAGCTGCGTTTGATAACGGGTGGAGCTTTACCGGCGGCCAGATGTGGAGCCTGGTGACCGAAACCACGCATGGGCTCGACAACCGCACCGAAGCCTTGCCCATGACCATCGACGCAGCATACACGGCAGGCTTCAGTTGGGCTCGGCAGTTTGGTCTGCGCCTTGTCAAGAACTTCAACAATAAGGTTTGGTTCGGCGTCTCTGTGGAAAACTCACAGGAAACGGTCACCACGCACAACAATGCTGCGAATTTCCTGATTGGCTCGGCAGGGGCGAATGGTGGCGTCTACAACGGTGGCATCACCACCTGCTCGACCAGCCTCAACGCCGCCGGAGCGCCCGTCACCACTTGTACCCCGGCAGCCAGTTACTCGTTCAATGCATCGCCCGATCTCATTGCCAAGGCCGCGTTTGAGCCAGGATTCGGGCACTACGAGGTGTTCGGCATCTACAGCCGGTTCCGCGATCGTGTCTTCCCATGTATTAACGTTTCGGCGACGGCTCCCTGCGCCGGCACAACCGGCCCTAGTCCGATCCTGGCGCACAATGCTTCCGAGGATGGGGGCGGGTTCGGTGCGAACGCCCGTTTCTCTATGTACAAGAAGGGTACTAATCGCCTGGACCTTGGATTGCACGCGTTGTACGGCAGCGGTATTGGGCGTTACGGCGCGAGCGGTCTGGCGGATGCCTCCATCACCGACCTGGGAACGTTGCACCTCATCCGCAGTTCGCAGGGCCTTGCCACACTCGAGTTGCGCACATCCAAACTCGATTTCTACTTCAATGCAGGAGCGGAGTACGCCAGCCGCACCGCCAGCTACGATCCTGTCCAGAAGAAAGCCGTGGGATACGGATCGCCGGCGTTCAGCAACTCGGGGTGCTTTACGGAGACAGCTCCGGCCAACAACAGTGGATTCGTGCCAGGGGGCCTATCGAGCTGTACTGCGGACACGCGTGTGCTGATTGAAGGCACGGCCGGTTTCTGGTATCGCTTCTACAACGGACCGAAGGGGCGCTTTCAGTTTGGCCCGCAGTATTCTTACGTAACGCGTAACGCCTGGTCGGGCACATCGGGCTTTGAACCGCATGGTATCGACAACATGGTCTTCACCTCGTTCCGGTACTACCTGCCATAACCTAGACTTCGTTAGCTTAGATGTCGGCGTCTGGATAACTCCAAACGCCGATTTTCTTTGCTTGGTCGCGGCGGCTAGGGTACCTGCCACTGATGAGGCCGATGCTTTATACTAGGTATCCGCGGCGCAAGAAGGGGAAGCTTGTGTCTGCGATCTCCACTCCGGGAAGTCAATCCGTAAATTGTCATGGCCCGCGTTTCGCTCGATGACCCAAAGTATTTTCTGAACCGTGATACGTCCTGGCTGGCATTCAACCGGCGCGTACTGGAGGAAGCCGAGGACGAAGGCAATCCACTGCTCGAGAGGTTGAAGTTCCTCTCGATCTCGGCCAGCAATCTGGACGAGTTTTTTGAGGTCCGGGTAGCTGCGATGATGCAGCAGATCGAGGACGGCTACAACGAAGCCGGACCCGACGGACTGACCCTGACTGCAAAACGGGATGTTCTTGCGAAACTGACACACGAATTTGTGGAACATCAGTATGACTGCTGGAGCGCGCGTTTGCGTCCGGCGCTTTCACAGCAGGGAATCCGGGTGCTCGGGCTGCATGAACTGGATACTGACGCCCTGAGGTTTGTCGATGAGTACTGTGAGAGGGAACTCGATCCTCTGCTGACGCCGGTCACGGTCGATCCGGCGCATCCGTTTCCCCGAGTCATCAACAAGGCTTTATGTGTGGCGTTCCTGCTGCGTCGTCGCCGCCGCTCCGCGCTGACCTATACCGGAGTGGTTTCGGTTCCCCGGGTATTGCCGCGACTGATCCGCCTGCCTTCGACCAATACCGTAGATTTCATCTTCCTGGCGGATCTGGTTGCCCATCACGCTGTCCGCATGTATCACGGCTACGACATCGTTTCCTCGGCGCCCTTCCGCGTGACCCGCAATAGCAATTTATATCTGGCGGAAGAAGAAGCGCGTAGCCTGCTTGAGTCAGTCCGCACCGAACTCCATAATCGGCGCAAGGGTGATGCCGTCCGAATGGAGATCGAAGCTGATGCCGATCCTGAGATTATCGAGCGATTGCGTACGGTGTTCGAACTCGATCCCTGGCAAGTTTTCCCGGTCAATGGTCCTGTGAATCTCGTGCGCTTGTTCAATATTTACGAGCAGGTAAACCGCACGGATCTCAAATACCGCAGTTTCACTCCACGCGAGCTTCGACTCACCGCGAAATCAAAAGATCTCTTCGAAGAACTGCGATCGCACGATGTCCTACTGCACCATCCCTTCGATTCGTATGATGCGGTGGTTCATTTCATTGAGTCGGCCGCGGAGGACGATCAGGTGCTTTCCATCAAACAGACGCTTTATCGGACGAGTGAGCACTCGCTGATCGTCCCGGCGCTGATCGAGGCCGCATCCCGCAAAGAGGTTACGGCAGTGGTGGAACTAAAAGCCCGGTTTGACGAAGCGTCGAACATCCGGTGGGCGCGCGACCTGGAGGATGCCGGAGTGCAAGTCTTCCATGGTCTGGTCGGATTGAAAACGCACTGCAAGCTCTCGTTGCTGGTTCGGCGCGATCCGGATGGACTTACGCGCAGCTATTGCCACATCGGAACGGGAAACTATAACGCCACTACGGCGAGAATTTACACCGACCTCAGCTTGTTCACCGCGAATCCAGAAATCACACGCGCCGTGCACGATGTGTTCAGTTTCCTGACTGCGTACTCCGAAAATCCCAGTTACGAACCGCTGCTGGTTGCGCCGCTAGATCTGGCGGAGAAATCGATCGCGTTGATCGAGCGTGAGGCTGAGCATGCCAGGCAGGGAAGTCCTGCGCGCATCATCGCGAAAATGAACGCGCTGCTCGATAAGAATGTCATCCAGGCGCTCTATCGGGCGTCGCAGTCCGGAGTTCGGATCGATCTGATCGTACGCGGGATTTGCGCCCTCCGTCCCGGGGTGCGTGGCGTGAGCGAGAATATCCGAGTACGCAGCATCGTCGGACGCTTCCTCGAGCACAGCCGGATCTACTACTTCGCGAATGGAGGCGAGGAGGAAATCTACATCGGGAGTGCCGACTGGATGCCCCGCAACCTCTATGAGCGGGTCGAGGTGATTGTGCCACTTCGCGACGAGATGCTTCGTAACCGGGTGCGCCACGAGATTCTGGATGCTTATCTCGCAGATAACCGCAAGGCGCGAGTTCTTCTTCACGATGCCGGCTATATCCGCGCGTGGCAACCCATACATGGCAAGCGAAATCGCCGTCAGCCGATGGGCGCGGCGGCGTTTAATGCTCAGGATTTTCTGATTAGCGTGGCTGAGGGCAAAGCGCCGGCCGCATTTCCTGCGCCCGAGGTTCCTGGCAAACCTACGAAACGCAAGTTGGCTGCGGAAAGAGTACGATAAAACCATATGATCCTATACTTCTTACGCCACGCCAGTGCGGGAGAACATTTGACCAATCCCAAGAAAGATGAGAAGCGCGCTCTGGACAAGGAAGGCATTGAGCAGTGCGGTTACATTGGCCGTGCTCTGGCGGCGCTCGACGTTCAGGTGGACGTGATCATCTCCAGTCCGCTGAAGCGTTGCACCCAAACCGCATCCCTAGTGGGCAACGAACTTGGATACGAAGGGAAAATGCAAACGGATCCGGGATTGCGGCCGGAAGCCGGGCTTGCCGATTTCCGCAAAATCCTCGAGAAGTGCTCGCGGCAAGAGGCGGTAATGGTCATTGGGCACAATCCCAACCTTAGCCAGTTTCTGGGATCGGTGATCAGCGATTCGGGCTGCGAAGCGTCGGTGGAGTTGAAGAAGGGTGCCGTGGCGAAGGTTGAAATGCGCCGCAGTTACGGCACCATGCAATGGTGCGTGACGCCGAAAGTCTTGCGCAGTCTCTACGACGCCGCTATCGAAAGCTCCCGCCCGAAGACTTCCCGGAAATAGTCCCGCTCCTTCTCCAAAGCCCAGAGTTCCAAGTCCATACCTGTCCGCCGCCGGGGTATCAGGGTCACCTTCACCTCGGCGGCATGCACGCGAACGCGTACTCTCTCTACGGCACGGCTGCGGCTCAGGTTGAGCGCACGGGCCATACGGAGCAGCACGATCGCCTTCTGCACGCTGGCGCGCTCAGCGCTATCGATCACTTTCATCGGCACATCCTCGATGTTCGGGCGTGATTTTCCCAGGTATCGTGCTATGGCCGCGATGATCCGCCGCTGCTGTGGGGTATAACCAAGGATTTCCGAGTTCGAGATGATGTAGTACGTGTGACGATGGTGACCGCTGCGATTCACGTAATCACCCACCTCATACAGCATTGCCGCGGCGGAGAGCCACTCGCCGTATTCCGGCGGCAAGCGATGTGCAGAGCGGAGCGCGGCGAATAGGGAAGTGGCGGCCTCACGAACGTCCAGTGCGTGTTTTCGGTCGATGCGATAGCGATCGACGGCTTTGAGTATCGATTCCCATCGTTCCGACTCGATCTGTTTGCCTGAGCGTGTGCTGCGATCGTAATCCGCAGCCATCTGCGCCAGAACTCCATCCCGAAGGCCAAGAGATGAATAGCGAAATCCTTTCAAGCGCAGCCGATCGAGGAGTTCGTGATAAACGACGGCGCCAGCCACGATGATTTCGGCACGACGTGGACCGATTCCTTCGATCTTCCTCCGCTCGGCAACAGGGAGACGAGAGAGTCGTTTGGCGATGCGGCTCATCTCCGCACGCGAGACGAGCATTCGTTGGCGGTTTCGTCCTCGCCGCAGATGGCCCGCCACGGCTGCAAGGGCTGCGGCCGTTCCCGAGGTGGCAATCACGTTTCGCACCCGCGCAGAACCAATCCGGGGCACGATCCGGTTCACCTCGCGAGTGACAAAGCCATGCATACGCTTGAGTTCGCCTTTGCGAGCCGGATCATGGCTTAGAAATTCATTCGTCAGCCGAACCGCACCGAGTGGAAGGCTGACCGCATCGCGGATGTGTCCACGGTGCGAAACTGTCAATTCGCAGCTGCCGCCACCCAAGTCCATCATGAGAGCGGGTACGCGATCGATACGCGTGCCCGAGATCAAGCCCAAATGAATGAGCCGCGCTTCTTCAAGCCCAGAGACGATTTCCACTTTCCATCCAGTGGCCGACCGAACCCACTCGAGAAACGCCTGGGAATTGCGTGCGTCGCGCAGGGCGCTGGTGGCGACGACGCGAACGTTGTCGGTAACAATCTGTTGAGTGGTGCGATGAAAACGGCGCAGGACCTTCACGGTTTCCGCCATCGATTCCGGAGTCAGAAATCCGGAGCTGAAGACACCCTCACCGAGCCGAGTGACCTCACGATCCTCGTGTAGAGCGTGCAGGCGCCCGGAGTGCAACCGCGCAATCTTCAGGCGGACGGAATTGGACCCAATGTCAACGGCAGCAAACGTGGGCATAGAGAGCTCCACAGTTTACATGCAGAGGAGAAGTGGGAAAACAGGGTTTCCACAGTACGCTTTGGATATTGTGAATTGCACTCCACCGTGATATTCGGATGAAGACTTGGCGCTTCTTCGGCTTGGGCGCTCCTGGTACGAATCCGCAAAACGCTTGAATCTGTTAGAATGAATTGCGTTGGGTGCCGCTGGTTCCACCATATCGTTGGACGTGGACTCTCTTACTCCTCACTCAGCTGTTGAGGTCAGTCAGTTGAAGCGGAATCAGTTGGAGATGGTGAATTCGGTCAAAATCCCCGAAAACGCCAGGATTGTCACGGGTTTCACGCTAACCCGTCCCAAATAAAAGCGGGGACGTAGTTCAGTTGGTTAGAACGCTGCCCTGTCACGGCAGAGGCCGCGGGTTCGAGTCCCGTCGTCCCCGCCATTCCTTTCAAGCACTTGCAACCCTGATCAATTCGAGATCAGGGGATATTAGGGGACGATAAGCGAAAACCGCACGCCCCACCTCTTTTTTCCTGCCTTTCACGATCATTGGACAAGAGTTGTTTTCGGCAGAAATCCCGCCGCTGGCATAATCGCCTCGACCAATTTCTCCTGCGCCGACCGCTTCGTCTTCGATGTCGCCTGCAAGTATTTGTTGGTGACATGAAGATTGCTGTGGCGCAGGTAGTCGCGGATGGTCAGTTGATGTTCTCCCATTTCGGCCAGCATGGTTCCAACCGTATGGCGGAACGTGTGCCAACCAACTCCGCATATGCCCACCGATTTGAACGCTGGCTGGATCTTCTTCTTTAATACTGATGCGAGATCCAGAGGTTTCTTGCCTTTGAGTCGTTCCGACGGGAAGACGAAATTGTCCTCCTTGTTGTAAAGGCTCTGCGAGCGCCACTCCAGCAAAGCTTCCTTCAAGATCGGATGCATAGGCAACGGTTTTGCCGATGCCTCTGTCTTTGTACTCTTCAGACTTCCGCCCCGGCGCCAGTAATACGAATGCTCGACGCTGAAGCTCAGGCTTTCGAAATCGCAATCCAACCACCGCAGTGCTCCCAATTCGCCCTGCCGTATTCCGAGGGCTCCGTCGAGAAATACGAGAAGTTGTTCGCGAAATTCCAACTTGGCCAGGCCCAGTTTGACTTCTTCCGGTGACAGTACCAGGGGGGACTTCTGGCGTTTCGCGCTGATCCGGACCCCGGTGCTCGGGCCTCGCTTCCCACCACTCCCAACCGGAATACCTGAAGAAATGGGGTTGTGAGAGCAAAACTCCCAGCGAACCGCGTGCGAAAACAAGGCCGACATTACGCACTTGATCTTGGCCTTGGTTCCGTCCGCAACTTGGGCTGATCGAAGCCAGCGCTCTACCTCGACGGTTTTGATTCCTTCGAGAGGGAGGTTCCCCCACCTGGGAATGATCCAGTTGTTGGCGTAGATCACGTACGCATCTTGTGTGGATAGGGCTTTGAGAGGCAGTTCCTCGTCTGAGTAGTGCTCCCAGAGCGTGTTGACAGTTGTGTGGCGCAAGCTTCGATGCGCGCACTGATTGTTGATGGTTAAACGAAGCGCATCGGCCGCAGCGTGCGCAGCAGACTCTGTTGGATATTTCTTGACGTCTCCAACTTGAGCCTTGCGATGCACGAGTCTTCCGTTGATGTCTTCTTCCCACCATCTGTATACCCAAACTGCGGGGCCTTTCTTGCGCTCTTCCTTTTCGATACTTCCGTGCTGATAACGCAACCGCTTAAACAAAGTTCCTCCTTTGCTTAAACGGTGTCGGCAGACACTGCCAGAATATGAAAGTTGCTTGTCGTCGTCGAGAGGTTTTTCTCGCATGGCTATTTTTCGCGAATCTATTCGATAAGGAACTTAGTTCGGAGTTGAGCCCGAATCACCTGAACACAAACTCGCTACGATCAAGGTGGCGCGGCAGAGAATATCCTCGGGCAGAACCTTGGCCACAGGAAGTGCACGTCCTATTTCCTCAGGCGTCGGGAAGATCAGATCATTCTCTATGTAGGCTTCGCCCAAATCCTCATTCGAACGGATCAATTCAAGAAACTGGTTCTTTCCTTCAGGAGAGGAAAAAGAGAAGAGGAACTCATAAGCATTGTCGGCGGAGTCGCCGACGAGAGCTAAGGACCGTGTATCAGTCAATTGGGCATAGCCCATCAGATAACCGACAACGTCCGCGGCGAAAAGCCTAGCTTCCGGGTCGTCTGTGGGGAAGAGTTCTACAGTGCACAGCCAATCCTTCTCATCGATCCAGTGGGGCTCGGACAAGAACGTTTGATGCATCACACAGCTCGATACTGCGCACTAGCGCGGTTGAAAATTAGGTCACAACCCTTTCACGGCGGTAACACGGGTTCAAATCCCGTCGGGGACGCCAACTTTATCAACCACTTGCAAATCCCCTCCAGAATTTTGTACGTCCGTTAACGTCCGATAAGCCTCGGTGCTTGGTTTTTCTTCGTTTTTGTCGAGCAGCAAGCTCACAACCCGGCTCTGCGCGTCGCGCTTCGACTGCGTGATCGCTTGCGCATAGATGTTCAACGTGACCGAGATGTTCGCGTGCCGCATGAGCTCTTGCACAACCTTCACGTCCTCGCCGTTGCCTTTGAGGAGTGTCGCATATGTATGCCGGAACGTATGCCAGCCGAAGTGGCCCACGATTCCGACCTCTTTTGCCGCCGGCTCCAGATGCGCCTTGTAAAGCGAACCTGGCCAGTACGGCAGTTTGCCTCTGCTGTGAGGGCTAGCAAAAACCCAGTCCTCATCGGTGGGGTATGGGCTCTGCAGTCGCCAGTCCCACAGAACTTTGGCCAATCGCAAATCGAGTGGAACGGGTTTGCGAGAGGCTTCCGTTTTGCAGTCGCCAACGTGCTGCATGACGATCGAGCGAACGACGTGGACCACCATCTTCTGTAGATCGATGTCGCTCCACTTGAGACCGAGCAACTCGCCAACTCGAAGGCCCGTGAATACGGCGACGAAAACCATCGTCCGTGTCGGCTCCTTCAGGATGCGAAGCAGTGCCGCGACCTGCTCGATAGATAGCACGATAGGAATCCTCGTGCGCTTGGCACTTTGACGCACCATGCGAATGGGATTTGTGTCGAGCCATTCCCACCTGACTGCGTGATTGAAAACCGCACTCATGATGTTTCGAGCCTTCGCCTTGCTTCCGTCTGCATACTGCAGCGAACGGAGCCACTGCTCTACGGCGACTGCCTTAACGTCGGTGACGCGATAGCTTCCCCAGCGAGGCAAAATCCACTTGTTGAAATAGCCTTCGTAGGTGACTTTCGTCTTCCGAGTTTTGCTGCAATTCGGGCCCAGCTCTTTTTCCCGATAGTGTTCGACCAGTGTTTGAACATTGATCGGAGTCAAACTGGTGCGCGGATTCTCAGCGTTGATGTCTGCCCGAAGCGCTGCGACAGCCTTTTGAGCCGCCGTCTCGTTCGGATATTGTTCGAGCGATCCCAGAATCAGACAGCGTCGCTTGCGAGTGCCGTCTGCTTGGATTTCGTACCACCGATATTCCCAAGCGTGTCGGCCACGGGCGCGCTTCACTATCTGAAGGCTGCCTTGCTGAAATCTCGTCCGTCTCATCACGGTCCTCCGTGTTTAGGGACGGTACGGATAGCTGCCTAACTTTAACCTCAAGTCGACCCATGCGTCGAGATCGGATGTGCGGAATCTCCACAATTTTCCGATTCGCATCGCACGGATCTCGCCCTTGCGAGCGAGGCGCTGGAGTGTCTTCGGATGAATTTGCAATAGCTCTGCCGCTTGATGTGAATCAAGGAATCGTTCGAAATGAGGGACAGGCTGGGTGACTGGTGTCGCTTGATGCATCTCGCTCATATCAACCCCACAGAATGCAGAGTCGAGACGTGGCTGGAATCAAAGACTCGTTTGGAAACCGAATTCGTTGGTCGGCTACATTCGAGCGACTTCGAGATCCTTCAC
>Ga0335084_10002925_pt1 | contig 16606 bp, 18 predicted proteins | sample Lox_Sample_44_FD_206721 | JGI IMG/M metagenome (GOLD analysis project Ga0335084, IMG submission 206721) | Soil microbial communities from Loxahatchee National Wildlife Refuge, Florida, United States - Lox_Sample_4.4 | ecosystem: Environmental > Terrestrial > Soil > Wetlands | place: USA... | reverse complement strand
CCTGCGGGGGATCAGGGCCAAGCCGCGGCCTCCACCACCGCTGCAGCGTCGGCGGTGTCCGCCGCTGGCGGCAAGCAGGCGGGGGGAGGACCCATCAGTCCGGCGCCCAAGTAGAGAGAACCTCAGCTGCCGCGTCTATAATCGCAGGCTATGAGCGATCTCGAAGCAGCCGACGCCCGCCCGCCGCGCAGCTCCCATGACATGGGCGGCGAGCCCGCCGGCCCGGTCGAACGCACCGAGCATGACTATGCACTGTGGGAGAAGCGCGTGGATGCGCTTCTGGTGCTGCTGTCGCGCAAGGAACCCCGCCTGATGACGGTGGATGAGCTGCGCCGCAACATCGAAAGCCTCGGCGCCGATGCGTACGACAAGATGAGCTACTACCAGCGCTGGATCCACTCCATCGGCCAGACTCTGATTCAGCGCGGCGTGATCACCATCGACGAGCTGGGTCGCAAGATGGCAGAGATCGAGCGGCGTCGTGAGGCGGGGGAATTGTGAGAGCGGCTGGCAAGGTACGGCCGCGTTTCAAGCCAGGCGAGCGCGTGCGTGTGCGGCGCGCTTATCCACCGGGGCATGTGCGCATCCCGAGGTACATCCGGGGGCGCACCGGCATCGTGGAGCGGTTGTGCGGCGCTTATCCGAACCCCGAAGAGCTGGCGTACGCGCGCAGCGGCCTGCCGGCGCAACCGCTGTACCGCGTGCGCTTCTTGCAGCGCGAGGTATGGCCTGACTACACCGGTGATTCCACCGACACCGTGGATGTCGAGATCTACCAGCACTGGCTGGAGCCGGTCCCAGCGGAGGGCTTGTCATGAGCGAGCATCACGAACGCGATCACCCGCACGCCACGCTGCCGGACGCCGCAGACCAGCTCAGCTACTACCAGATGATGGAAGTGGCGGTGCGCGAGCTGCTGATCGAGAAAGGGATCGTCACCGCCGATGAGATGCGCCGCCAGATCGAGGACATGGACGGACGCAACGCTGGGCTGGGCGCGAGAATGGTAGCCCGGGCGTGGGTCGATCCCCAGTACAAGCAGCGCATGCTGACCGACGGGAACGCGGCGGCCGAGGAAGTCGGCCTCGAACATGGCGCGTTCAAGCTGGTCGTGGTCGAGAACACTCGGGAAGTCCATAACGTCATCGTCTGCACCCTGTGCTCGTGTTATCCGCGCTGGCTACTCGGCCTGCCTCCGGACTGGTACAAGAGTCGTAACTACCGTTCGCGGGTCGTGCGCGAGCCGCGCGCCGTGCTCCGCGAGTTCGGGCTCGAGCTGCCGGATCACATCACCGTGCGGGTGCACGACTCCAACGCAGACATGCGCTATCTGGTCTTGCCGCTGCGTCCGCCTGGCACCGAAGGCTGGAGCGAAGAGCGACTCGCTGCGCTTGCCACGCGCGATTCTATGATCGGCGTCGCTCTGGCCGATTCCGCAAGACCCTGAGCCCACGACGCAGGCACCCGCGACGGAGTCGATGCTCCCTCTGCAAGGGATAACTGTAGTTTCTCTGGAGCAGGCGGTGGCCGCCCCGTTCACGACGCGGCAACTGGCCGATCTGGGTGCGCGTGTGATCAAGATCGAGCGCCCGCAAGCGGGCGATTTTGCGCGCGCTTATGACCGAAGCGTTCTGGGGCAATCCTCCCATTTCGTGTGGCTGAACCGCTCCAAGGAGAGCTTGACGCTGGATGTGAAGCACGCGGCCGCCAAGCAGGTACTGGAGCGCCTGCTGGTCAAGGCCGACGTGTTCGTGCAGAACCTGGTGCCCGGCGCCGCGGAACGGCTGGGTCTTTCCTCCGAGGTGCTCGTGCAGCGGCACCCACGCATGGTCGTGTGCAACATCTCGGGCTACGGACCGGACGGCCCATACAGCCAGAAGAAGGCCTACGACCTGTTGATCCAATGCGAGTCGGGGTTGGTATCGGTGACGGGAACGCCCGACACCCCGAGCAAGGCCGGTATCGCGATCGCCGACATCGCCGCTGGCATGTACGGCTTCACGGGGATCCTGACCGCGCTGTACCGGCGGGAGAAAACGGGCAGGGGCGCTGCCTTCGACGTCTCGATGTTCGAGGCGCTGGGAGAATGGATGGGCTTTCCAGCCTATTTCTCGGCTTATGGCGGAAAGGCACCTCCGCGCACCGGCGCTGCGCACGCCACCATTTGTCCTTACGGACCATTCCCCGCGGGCGACGGGAAGACCGTTTTCTTCGGGATTCAGAACGAGCGCGAGTGGACGGCCTTCTGCTCGAGCGTTCTGGAAAAACCCGAGCTGATCCACGACGAGCGCTTCAGCGATAACAGCCGGCGCGGTGCTAACCGCGAAGCCCTCGCCGAGATCATCGTGGGTGCTTTTTCACGCCTCAGCGCTGAGCAGATCGTGACGCGGCTGGATGCGGGGCAGATCGCCAACTCCCGCCTCAACGACATGCGCGCCTTTTGGGATCATCCGCAGCTCGCGGCGCGCGGCCGCTGGCGCGAGGTGGAGTCTCCCGGAGGCCACGTCCGCGCGTTGCTCCCGCCCGTCAACCTCGACCAGGACGAGCCGCGCATGGATCCGATTCCGTCGGTCGGGCAGCACACTCGTGCGATCCTGTCCGAACTGGGCTTCGATGAGACTTTTGTCGCCCGGCTACAGCGCGACAATGCCGTGTGACCGCAGCTGCACCCGAGGATCGAGACATGGCAGTGAAAGAGGGCTGGAAGGGCAGGTTCTACGAAGACTTCGAGCCGGGCGACGTCTACCGCCACCCGCTAGGACGCACAGTAACGCAGGTGGACAACATCTGGTTCACACTCCTCACCCAGAACACTGCACCGATTCACTTCGATGCACACTACGCGGCGCAAACCGAGTTCAAGCGCCCGCTGGTGGATTCGACGTTTACCGTTGCACTGGTCACCGGCCAGAGCGTGACCGACATCTCGCAGAACGTGTTTGCTAACCTGGGGTGGGACGAGATTCGCTTGCCCAACCCGGTATTCGAAGGCGACACGCTCTACTCGCAGTCCGAAGTGCTGGAAAAGCGCGAATCGAAATCGCGCCCCAACGTGGGCATTGTCACCGTCAAGACGACCGGCTTCAACCAGGACGGAGCGGTGGTAATCACGTTCCGGCGCACGGTCATGGTTTACAAGCGCGGTCAGGCGCCGATCATTCCGCAGCCCGACGTGAAGAGCCGCTGAAGCAGCCTGCACTCATCTCCTCGCCCCAGCGACGCGCGTAGCCCTTACCATCCCTGGGGCGCGGTCGTAGGTCAGCTCCGCCGCGCTTTGCCCGGAGCCAGCGCCGCCAGCGCTGCTACGACGATGAACAACGCGAACCACACCAGCGCCCATTCGGGGATGGATAGCCCGAGAAACTTCCATACCACCTTGGCGCAGTCGCCCTCGCCCTTGAAGACCTTCGGAAGGACCTGCGTAAGCGGCAGCGAATCGAGCATGTAGGCCAGGTCGGGTCCGCAATCGAGCACTTCAGGCGGGTTGTGCTGCAGCCATGTCTGGCGCCCGGCGATGACCGCGCCGGTCCCGGAGGACAGCACCAGCAGCGTCCCGTAGATCCAGGCGCCGATCTTCCGTGGGCCGTGGATTGCCGCGATCAGCGCAATCAGCCCGGTGACCACGAACGCATAGCGCTGCAAGATGCAGAGCGGACATGGCTCCAGGTGCTTCACGTGCTGCAGATACAGGCCAAAAGCCATAAGCCCGGCGCACGCGAGCAAGATCGCGAGGTAGATCGAGCGCGGGCGCAGCACTGGCATGACGCGACCCGGTCAGATCGCCGCCAGGGCGCGATCGAGGTCGGCGATCAGATCCTCGGCATCCTCGATCCCCACCGACAGGCGCACTAGATTGTCGGTGAGCTTGAGCTGAGCGCGCCGCTCCGCAGGCAGCGACGCGTGACTCATCAGACCGGGATGACCGATGAGACTCTCGACGCCGCCGAGGCTTTCCGCAAGCGTGAACAGCTCGCAGCGCTCGAGAAAGCGTCTGGTGCCCGCGAGATCGGTTTTCAGGTAGGCGGCGATCATCCCGCCGAAGCCTTGCATCTGTTTCGCGGCCAGTGCGTGCTGCGGGTGCTTCGGCAGGCCGGGATAGATCACCCGCTCGGTCTTTGGGTGCGCGTCCAACCAATGCGCGATCGTCAGGGCGTTGTAGCAGTGCTGATGCATGCGCAGCGGCAGGGTCTTGACGCCACGCAGCGCGAGAAACGCGGTGAACGGGTCCATGATCGAGCCGATGGCGTTTTGCATGAACTCGAGCTTGTCTTTCAGCTCGTGGTTGTCGCCGATCACGACGATTCCGCCCACCGCGTCGGAATGGCCGTTGATGTACTTGGTGATGGAGTGCACCACGATGTCGAAGCCCAGCTCGAGCGGTCTCTGCAGCGCGGGCGAGGCGAAGGTGCTGTCGCACGCAGTGAGGATGCCGCGGGACTTGGCCAGGCGCGCCACAGCCGTCAGATCGGTCACCTTGAGGGCCGGGTTGCTGGGCGATTCCACCCATATCATGCGGGTGTCGGGCTGGATCGCCTTCTCGACCGTCTCCGGATGATCGGGGTCCACGTAGGTCAGTCTCAGCCCGGCAGTGCGCTTGCGGATGCGCTCGAACAGCCGCCAGCTTCCGCCGTACATGTCGTCTATCGCGACGATATGGCTGCCCTGGTCCAGCAGCTCCAGCACCGTTGCCATGGCCCCCAGGCCGGAGGCGAAGGCGAAACCGTGCGCGCCGCTCTCCAGGTTCGCGATGCAGCGCTCGAAGGCCATGCGGGTGGGATTCTGCGTGCGCGCGTACTCATAGCCGGTGTGCACGCCGGGCGAGGTCTGTTTGAACGTGGATGTCGCGTAGATCGGTTGCATCACCGCGCCGGTTGTCGGATCGGGTGCCTGCCCGGCGTGAATGGCGCGCGTAGCAAACGCGAGGGAACCCTCGTCTGCCTTGCCGGGGGAGGGCTCGCGTGGGGGTGACTTGTCTGTCATGGCGCTTTGTGCCGCAGGTAGTTGAGCACGTCGATGCGGGTGATGAGACCCCAGAACTTGCCTCGATCGAGAACGATTGCGACGTAGCCCTTGTTGAAAGTGTCCATCAGCGACGCGAGCGGTGTCTTCAGCCCGACGGTCTCGAGCCGTTGGGTCATGGCGCTGCGCACTGGGTCGCGAAACTTGGCCGGGTTCTCCTGCACGGCCGAGAGCAGATCCCATTCGTCGATCAGGCCGATCACCTGCTCCTCGTCCAGCACGGGGATCTGCGAAATGTCGTACAGCTTCATGCGTGCGTAGGCGGTCATCAGTTTGTCCTCGGGCCCGATCGTGACCACTGCGCGCTCGTCGGCGCGGCGGCCGATGATATCGCGCAGGTCGCCATAGCTGTCGCGTTCGAGGAAGCCTTGGTCGGCCATCCAATAATCGTTGAACATCTTCGACAGGTACTTGTTGCCGGTATCGCAGATGAAAGTGACGACGCGCTTGCGCGTCTTCTGCTCCTTGCAATAGCGCAGCGCGCCCGCCACCAGCGTGCCCGATGACGAGCCGCCCAGGATGCCTTCCTCCTTGAGCAGAGCGCGTGCCGTGTTCAGGCTCTCTGCATCGCTGATCGAGTAGGCTGCTTTGACGCGCGACAGGTCGGCGATCGGCGGGATGAAGTCCTCCCCGATGCCTTCCACCACCCAGCTGCCGGCCTGGCGGTAATGGCCGGTCTTGACGTAGTCGCACAGCACCGAGCCCACCGGGTCCGCCAGCACCATCTCGGTCTGAGGCGACACGCGCGCGAAAAACCGCGACAGCCCCGCCAGCGTGCCGCCGGAGCCCACGCCGCACACCACGGCGTCGACGTCGTGCTCCATCTGCTCCCAGATCTCGGGGCCAGTGGTCTTCTCGTGTGCCTCGGGGTTCGCCGGATTGGCGAACTGATTGACGTAGACCGCGCCGGTCTCGGCGGCGATGCGCTCGGCCATGTCCTGGTAGTACTCGGGATCGCCCTTGCCGACGTCCGAGCGCGTGAGTATCACCTCGGCGCCGAGCGCGCGCAGATGGAAGATCTTCTCGCGCGCCATCTTGTCGGGCACTACCAGCACCAGCTTGTAGCCCTTGCGCGCCGCCACCAATGCCAGGCCCAAGCCGGTGTTGCCGGCCGTGGCTTCAATGATGGTGCCGCCGGGCTTGAGCCGGCCGTCGCGCTCCGCCGCTTCGATCATGGACAGGCCGATGCGATCCTTGATCGAGCCTGCCGGGTTCTGGTTTTCCAGCTTCACGAACAGCCGGCACTTCCCGCTGGGCAGGCGCGTGATCTCGAGCATCGGCGTGTTGCCGATGAGCTCTAGGAGGCTTTTCGCGGTCATCGTGCATCTCCCCGGGGAATGCGCGCGGCCAGAGCGCATGGGCGAATCGTGCGACACCGCCGCTGCGGGCGCCGGCCGCAAGTTTACCCTTCCGCGCGGGGCGGCGGGCATCGGCCGGAGGAGATAACGGGCGACAGGCCCGGGCGCAGGTTGTCAGTCGAAGCGCAGCCTTGTGCCCGGTATCAGAAGCGCCAGCTCACGCCCGCCAAGGCGGCCCAGTTGGCGGTGAGCTGCACCCCGTTGACGTACTGGTAGAGCGGCAGCTGAAGGTAGGCGTAGACCTGCCACGCATGGGAGAGGTCGAAACTCAAGCCCGGCGAGAAGAATTGCCTCCGCTCAGATCCGGCTCGGCGTTATCGCCCTGCTCCGGGCGCTTGTATGCGAAATTGAGCTGCAGCCCCAGTCGTGACGTCAACCAGCGATTGTAGCCCAGGTTGAGATAGACGCGATTTCCCGGGCGATACGCATCACGGCTGTCCAGTGCCGCTTCAAAGCTGAGCTGGACGAACATCGAGTCTTTCGCCCCGAGCGGACGGCTCAAGAATCCCGTCACGAGCGCGTCGGTCGTTCCAGTGCCGGGCTGCAGCATGCGCTCGGCGGCAACGCCCTCGGAGTTGGTGACGGTGAAGCTGCCGGTCGGCAGTTTCAAGCCCAGCGCGATCCCGGCGCTAACCGGTCCGTCGGCGCTTAAAGTGAACCGATAGCGCCCTTGCACCCGTATGTCACCGAGCTCGGTGAATGACCATTGCTCGGGCGTGGGGTCGTCTTCAGCATCCGCGATGTGGTGGTGGTAGCGGTTGACCAGCGGCACTGCGGCGGTCACACCCCAATGTCCGTCGAAGTTGTAGTCGAAGGACGCAACCCAGTTGCGGTTGATGGTCTGGACTTCCTCGGTTTCCTCCGGCACCTCCCCGAGACCGACTTTGGTCGCACCCTGCTTGGGTTGCTTCAGGTCGATGAACTCGAAGCGTAGATCGACGCGGCCGCCAGGCTCGGTCCACAATCCCTGTGTGCCCCAATCGGCGTTGACCGTGCAGAAGGCGCTGCCACAGCCGGCGTAAGCACGGGCCGACAACAGGGTTGCAAGCGCAAAAGCGACGCCCAGGCGACGCCCCACGGATACTCCTTTCCGACGGTAAAGGACAACCGCAGAATAGCCAGACGCACGCGGTGTAAGAATGCGACAAATCGTCGCAAGGCTGGCGTCAGCCGCGGGCAGGGCGCTTGGAGAGTTTCCGTTGGAGCGTGCGGCGGTGCATCCCGAGGCTGCGCGCGGTGGCGGAGATGCTGCCGCTGTTATCGGCCAGCACGCGTTGGATGTGCTCCCATTCGAGGCGGTCCACCGACAGCGGCCGGCCAGGAACGGGCGTGGCGGGGTCGCCCACCGCTCGACCGAAGGCGGCCACCACTGCATCGGCATCGACGGGCTTGGCGAGATAGTGGGTCGCGCCCAGCTTTATCGCCTCGACCGCCGTGGCGACGCTGGCGTAGCCGGTAAGCACCACGATGCGTACCCCATTGGACAGCACGCGCAGCTTCGGGATAAGGCTCAACCCGGAATCACCGGGCATTTTGAGATCGATCACGGCGTAGGCCGGCGGTTCTGAGCGTGCGCAGGCAAGCGCCTCGCTCACCCCGTGCGCCAACGAGACGCGGAAGCCGCGTCGGGTGAGGGCGCGGCGCATGACGTCGCAGAACGTTAGATCGTCGTCGACCAACAGCAGCGCGGGCGCGGACGCTTGACTCATACGCGTTGCCCGGGCGCCAACCCGCTCAGCGGCAGCTCGAGCAGCGTACAGACGCCGCCGCCCGCGCGCCGATCAAAGCGCAAATGTCCGCCTAGCCGTTCCAGGGTGGCCCTGGCCAGCAGCAGGCCTATGCCGTTGCCCACGCCCTGCGGCTTGGTGCTGAAGAATCCGCGGCGGGCGCGCAGCTCGGTCTCGTCGGTCAGCCCTGGCCCCCGATCGCGGATCTCCAGGCGCAACCGATCTTCCGCCCAGCTGCAGTCGAGCTCAATGCTTCCCGGCGAGGCGTCCGCGGCGTTGTTGAGCAGGTTCAGGATGGCATGCCGCAGGGTGTGCTCGTTGAAAATCATTGGAGCGGGCGTGGGGCCACTCAGCCGCTCGGCGAGGGTCACGGACGGCCGCAGCAACCGCCAGCGCTCCAGCGTTTCGCGCAGAAATTCGTCCACCGCCTGCGCGTGGCCGCCTTCCGCTCGCGCCTGACCGGCGTCGGCGACCATGCGCGTGATGGTCTGCTTACAGGCCTCCACCTGCTGTCGCAGCGTCAATAGGTTCCTGGTTAACCCCCCATCGTGCGCATGGTCGCGCGACATCTCGCCTAAAACCACCGCCATGGTAGAGAGCGGGGTGCCCAGCTCGTGGGCAGCACCGGCCGCCAGCGTGCCGAGGGCAACAATGCGCTCGTTGCGCAGGGCGTTTTCTTTCTGATGGGCGAGCTCGGCATCGCGGGCGCGGACCGCCTGCGCCATGCGCGCGACGAAGAAAACGATGAACGCTGCGCTCATCACGAAGTTGACCCACATGCCGACCAGGTGAACGTCGAAGTCCACCTCGCCATGGCCCGAGTGGATCGGGGCAATCGGCGGATTAGAGAAGAACAGCAACCCATAGCAAGCGGCCGTGATGGCTGCCATGCTCCAAGCGTAACGCCATGGCAGCGTCGTCGCGGAGATGACCACAGGCAGCAGATAAAGGGACACGAATGGGTTGGTCGATCCTCCGCTCAGATACAACAAGCCGGATAGCACGCCCACGTCGAGAAGCAAGTGCAGGAACAGCTCGGCCTCGTGCACCTGGCTGCCCCGAAGACGGATGCCCGCGAGCACGTTTGCCGCGGGCAGCAGGACCAGGACCGCCGCCATGGGGCCCCAAGACAGGTCGATGTGGAAACCGAAGACGAACACGGCAACACCCGCGACGAGGGCGCAGGCAAGTACGTTGCGAAGCAACATGAGCCGCTTCAGATGTTCGGCAATCGGGGCGGACTGGGCACTGGTCAAGGTCATATGAATCTTTCTCGGACCGAGGATTCTAACCCCACGCAGGGGCACGAAGCTGCATGCTTCCCGTTCGCGAGCTGTCATGGGCTGCCTGGCGGAAACCGGGACCAAAGAACGCGAGGTTGCTGACAGGTAAACCACCTGCCAGTGGGTGTAACCTGCGTTTCGACGACTGAAGGGGACGGCGTCGAAGTGTCGCGCACCTTCGCTTAGGGGAACGGTGGTGGCTGCAGAAGAGACTTTTCCACAATCTCAAAACGGATCCTACGAGGAGCTCAATATGGAACTGACAAGACGCGCGTTTCTGACAGGGGCTGCGGCTACCACCGCGGCGGTAGCGACCGACGCCCTGGCGCTGAACAAGTTTGCTACGGATCGCGACTGGACCGGCGAGGCAACCGTCACCTATCCGGAGCCCGCATGGGAAGTCAAAGACAAGCGGTTCACTGCACGGCAGGGCAACGCGACGCTGCAGCGCATTTGGCACGGGATGGGCCCCAACGCTGCGCTATGGTGTGAAGGCCCTGTGTGGATGGGAGACTGGGGTTGCCTGCTATGGTCCGACATCCCCAATCACCGGGTGTTGCGCTGGTGCGAGGACGATGGCCACGTGAGCGTGTACCAGACCGAGTCCGGCTATTCGAACGGACATACGCGCGACAACCAGGGCCGACTGATCGCGTGCGAGCACGACACACGTCGAGTTCGGCGCAGAGAATACGATGGCATGTGGACAGTGCTTGCCGACAACTACGAGGGTAAGAAACTGAACGCCCCCAATGACGCGGCCGTTCACGCGGATGGCTCGGTCTGGTTCACCGATCCGGGATACGGCATCCTCGGGCCCTACGAGGGGCACAAGGCAGAGTTCGAACTCCCGACCCGGGTATACCGTTTCGACACTAGGACCGGAAAGCTCAGCATCATCGCTGAAGGGCCGATGCGCCGCCCCAACGGTATCTGCTTCTCGCCCGACTTCAAGAGAGTCTATGTGGTCGACACGGGTGCAACCGATGGCCCAAACTATCCCGCTAACATCATCGTGTTCGATGTCAACAGCAGCGGTACCGGCGTCAGCAATCCTAAAGTGTTCGCAGACTTCGCGCCGGGCTTCACCGACGGCGTCCGCTGTGATACCGACGGGAACGTCTGGTGCAGCTGGGGTTGGGGTGGCCCCGACACCGACGGTGTACGCGTGCATGCGCCGGACGGGACCTTGCTTGCCTTCCTGCACACGCCCGAAGTCATCGCTAACCTGGCCTTCGGCGGAACCAAGCGCAATCGCTTGTTCATGTGCGGCAGCACTTCGATCTACGCCATTTATGTCAACGCCGTTGGCTTTCCATTGAGCTAACCATATCCAGCGTGATGATGAGCCCGCATGCCAACCCATGCGGGCTTTTTTCGGTGCACTGCAGCTATGTAAGCCTATTGAAAGCAGCCCCCCCTTGTTGTACAAGGAGCGCTCTGCTACCGAACACAACAACCCGCCGCAGCTCTTACGGGTCGCGGCTGGGATGCACGCTGCAGCGACGAGCGGGCGTCGGTTCGTGGTGGAGGAGGTTCAGCTCAATAACGCAAATACAGGAGCGATCAATGGAACGAGTACAACTGCATAAATTCATCGACTTGGCAAAACCAACCCCGCAGCCTAAGGAGCCGAAGGGGATGAACCGCCGCGATTTCCTCGCGGCGGTCGGCACAACCGCTGCGATCACCGCGATGGCGCCCGACGCCTTCGCGCGCAACTTCATCGACCAGTACGATCCCGATGGCCCGATCGCGCGTTACCCGAACGTGGACGTGATCGTCCTGGACAAGCGCTTCAAGTACAAGCTCGGCAATACGCCCATCGTGCGCTTGTACCGCGGCACCATGTGGGCGGAGGGTCCGGCCTGGAACGGGGTGGGCCGGTATCTGTCCTGGAGCGACATTCCGAACAACGAGCAGCTGCGCTGGCTCGACGAAGATGGCAGCGTGCATCGGCAATACCGCTACCCATCCCACAACTCCAACGGCAACATCTATGACTACTCGGGGCGGCAAGTCGCGTTCGAGCATTTCACGCGCCGAGTAGGTCGCTACGAGCTGGACGGCAGCTACACCATCTTGGCTGACAGCTACCAGGGCAAGGGGCTGAACGCCCCCAACGACGGCGCGGCGCATCCCGACGGCTGGTACTTCTTCACCGACCCCGGCTACGGCGGCTTGATGAACTACGAGGGGATGAGGCTGAACACGGGATCGGTGCAGCCGGTTCAGAAGGAAGCGGTTTACCGCATCGATGCGCCGGGCAAGATCGAGATGGTGACCGACCAACCGTGGAAGCCCAACGGCCTATGCTTCTCGCCGGACTTCAAGAAGGTCTATATCGCCGACACCGGCAAGTCGCACTATCCCGACGCCAAGAGCGTCATCTGGGTGTACGACTTGGATGGCAAGAAGCTCAAGAATGGAAAATTCTTCGCCGAGATGACCATGGGTGGAAAGACCGGCTTCGCCGACGGTATTCGCTGCGACGAGGACGGCAACGTCTGGGCGGCCATGGGCTGGGTCGGTGACGGGTATGACGGCGTACACGTCTTTTCGCCGGACGGCACGCGCATCGGCCAGATCCGCATGCCGGAAATCATCTCCAACATCGCCTGGGGTGGTAAGTTCCGTCAACGCTTGTTCATGACTGGAAGCACCTCTCTCTACGCGGTTTACGTGGAAACCCGCGGCGGCCCGATCGGCGGCTAATACTTCCATCATCACCAGTCAGCCCCGCCCGGCGACTCCGGGCGGGGTTTTTGTTTTTGCCCCCATGCGCCTGCGACCCCCCGGCGCCTCACAGCGGGGTTGCGCTTACCTCTCCGCGATCGATGATGAACAAGGTATCCAAAAGCGCCTTCGAGTGCGACAGATCGGACTCGGTCAGCAGGATCGACAACCCCTGCTGCTTCAAGCCGGCGATGACTTCGGCCAGGCGGCGGGCGAGCACCGGCGCAACGCCCTCGAACGGCTCGTCCAGCAGTAGAAGTTTGGTGCCGCACATCAGCGCGCGGGCCAGCGCGACGAGCTTCTGCTGGCCGCCCGAGAGCAACATCGCTTTGCGCAGCGCAAACGCTTCGACCTCCGGGATCATCTCGTAGACTTTCGCGAGCCGCGCCCGGATGTCGGGCTGGCCCGTAGCCCAGGCTGGCATCAGCACGTTCTCCTCGACGCTGAGATCGGGCACCAGCCTGCGGTCCTCGGGCATGTAGCCGATGCCACCGCGCGCGCGCATGTGCGTGGGCAGCGCGTCGAGCGTGGCGCCGTCGAAGTGGACCGACCCGTTGCGAGTAGGGAGAATACCCATGATGGACCGCATCAGCGTAGTCTTTCCGGCGCCGTTGCGGCCGATCAACCCGGCGAACTGGCGCGAGGGCAGCTCGAGGTTGACGTTGCGCAGGATGCCGACCGGACCGATGGCGACATCCAGCCCTTCAACGCGCAGCACCAGCGGTCTCCCTGCGCGCAGCGTGGATCTGTTCCCCGATTACGTAGCGGCGCACCTCGGGGTCCTCCAGCACCGTGTCCGGGTCGCCGTCGGCGATGATGCGGCCCTCGTAGAACGCGAGCACGCGGTGCGTGTAGCGGCTCACCACGTCCATGTCATGCTCGACGAACAGCACGGTCACCCCTTCGGCTTTCAGCGCACCCATGACCATGTCCATGAGCCGGAACTTTTCCTCCGCCGAGACGCCGCTCGTGGGTTCGTCCAGTAGCAAGACCCGCGGGCTGCCCGCCACCGCCATCGCGATGTCGAGCAGCTTGCGCACCCCTTCGGGCAACAGGCCGGCGGCCTGGGTGCGGTAACCGCTCAGGTTGAAACGATCGACCAGCTGGTCGGCCTCGCTGCGCCCTCTCTCTGCCGCTGCCGCCCCGCGGCGCGTACGCGCCGAGCGCGCTGCTATGCCCACTCCAATCGCGAGGTTCTCGAGGACGGACAGCGTGTTGAACAGCTGCGGGATCTGGAACGAGCGGCAGATGCCGAGCTGAGTGATGCTGCGCGGCGGCATACCCGTGATATCGCGGCCCTGATACAGGATCTGACCGGAACTGGGCGTGAGATACCCGGTCACCATGTTGATGAAAGTCGTTTTGCCCGCTCCATTGCTCCCGATCAGCCCGACCACGCTGTCTTGCTCGATGCGCGCGTTGAGCTCGACTGCTGCAGTGACTGCACCGAAGCTCTTGTTCAAATTGCACGCTTCGAGGATGACCGGCACGTTACGCTCCGCGGGGGCGCAGACGGAACATCGACCAGAGCCCACCGGGCAGAAACATGATCACCAGCAGCATCGTGATGCCCAGTGCCATCTGCCAGGTGTTCGGAAAGCGCTCCAGCGCAAAGGTGCGCACCGCCTCGAAGATGCCCGCGCCCAGAAACGGCGCCAGCACACTGCCGGTGCCGCTCAGGATCGCGATGAACACGAATTCGCCGGAGGTGGTCCAGTTGGCTGTTGTCTCTGGATCGACGTGGCCGATGACGCCCGCCATGAGCGCGCCGCCGACGCCCGCCAGCGCTGCGGCGATGACGTAGTTGAGGTGGATGATCCGGCGTACGGAGGCACCCATGTACTCGACGCGCAGCTCATTGTCGCGGATCGCCCACGCCAGCCGCCCGAGATGCGAGCCGTAGTAAGCCTGCATCGCCGCAGCGCTGGCGGCTGCAAGCAGCGCAGCGAACGCAAAGATGATGTAACGCACCCAGTGTGCGCCCATCGCCATGCCTGCGAAGGTCTTGACCGATAATCCGAACCCGTCCGTGCTGCCCAACGCAGAGGTCTTCACCAGCAAGCCGTACAAGATCATCGAGAACGCCAGGCTCAGCATGGCGAAGAAGATGTCGCGGTACTTGGCCATCAGCAGGCCGAGCACGAGCGCGACGAGCACAGCGAGGAGCGCACCGGCCACCACCATCAGCAGCAGGTCCGAGGTGCCGTAGAAGTGATCGAGCGCGCCGGCCGCGTAGGCTCCCAGACAGTAGTAGAGCCCCTGTCCGAACGATACCAGGCCCGTGCGCATGAGCAGGGCCATCCCCAGCACGACGATGCCGAGGTTGAGGGCGATGGTCAGATAGGACAGCGCCCACACCGGCAGAAACGGCCCCGCCGCCAGGAGGCACGCGAGCGCGCCTCCCAATAGCATAAGCGTAGGATCGCGCCTCATTTGGCTAGTCGCCCAAGCTGTTTAGCCGCCTGTTCCGCGCCTCCGGCGCCTTTCATATCTTCCGCGCCTCGGGCGCGGCGAACAGCCCCTTGGGCCGCACGATCAGCACCAGCGCCATCACCACGTATACGCTGAAGAGCTCCACTTCCGGCTGGTAATGCACGGCGGCGGAGCGCACCAGGCCCACGATCAAGGCCCCCAGCGCTGCGCCGCCTAGGCTTCCAAGCCCACCGACCACGACGATGGCGAAGGCGAGCACGATCACTTCCGCCCCCATGCCAGGCTGGACCGACGTGGTGGGCGCGCTGATTGCCCCGCCCAGCGCCGCGAGCATGGCGCCCGCGGTGAAGGTGACCAGGTACACGCGCGAGACGTTGATGCCCACCGCCGCGCTCATCTCTCGGTCGTGGATCACTGCGCGCAGCATCTTGCCGTGGCGCGTCTGGCTCAGCACCAGGGCCAGGGAGATGCCCACCAGGATCGCCAGGGCCACCAGCGCCACGCTGTAGACCGGATAGATGAGATGGCCCATCTCGAGGTTGCCGAGCAGGGCGTAGGGCGCCGCAATCAGGATCGGATCGACGCCGAACAGCAGCTTGGTGAGATCCTCCAGGATCAGGAACAAAGCATAGGTGACCAGCACCAGCACGATTTCGTCGCGCCCATACATGAAGCGCAGCAGGCCGCGTTCGATGAGCGGCCCGGCAATGAGGCCAACCACGAGCGCCGAGATCAGCAGGACTCCGTAGCTGCCGAACGGGGCGTGACCGTGTGCCAGCCAGTAGCCTGCGAAAGTAGCGGCCGTGTATGCCCCGAGTGCATACAGGCTGCCGTGAGCGACGTTGAGGATCTTCATCACGCCGTATATCAGCGTGAGCCCCACGGCGATGATGAACATCCAGGAGGCGTAGAGGATGCCGTCGATGATGACGGCTGGCAGTTGCTGCATTGTCGAAAGTCGATTCTGATCGAGCGTTCTTAACGACGCCTGGAGCGTGCGGCGCGTGCGAAGCAATCCGGCTGGAGCTGGAAGCTTGCGCGAATCTAGCAGCTTGGAGGTGAGTTCTCAAGCGCAGGAAGCGAGCAGCTTGTCGATCATGTGCTGCGCTTGGCGCAAATAGCTGCCGCCGAACAAATTGAGGTGGTTGAGGACGTGATACAGATTGTACAGGTCACGCCGCTCGCGATAGTCCGGGTCGAGGGGCCAGACGCTTTCGTAAGCAACGTAGAAGTCTCCGGGAAAACCACCGAACAGCGTAGTCATCGCCAGATCGGCTTCCCGGTCACCGTAGTACACAGCAGGGTCGAACAGCACTGGCTCGCCGCCGGTGGTCGCCGCCGCGTTCCCGGCCCAGAGATCGCCATGCAGCAGAGAGGCAGCAGGCCGGTAGCCCGCGAACAGCTTCGGGAGCCGCTCCAGCAGCTGTGCGCCGCTCGGCTCGAGTGCCGTCCTGTAACCTTTGCGGGCGGCCAGGTCGAGTTGATAGCCGAGCCGATGCTGGCCCCAAAAGGCGCCCCAATCCGATAGCAACGCGTTGATCTGCGGCGTAGAACCGATGGTGTTGTCGCGCGTCCAGCCGAAGCGCTCCTGTGTGGTCCGATGCATCGCCGCCAGGCGCTCGCCGAGCGCCGCCGAGGCACCTCGTCCGCTGCTCGACAGCGGCAGGTACTCGAGCACCAGCCAGGCCCGTACGCTATCGGTTCCAGCGCAGACCGGGGCCGGGACGCGCACCGTGCGCGTTGCGGCGATCTCTTGCAGGCCAGCCGCCTCGGCCTCGAACATGGCCAGCGCGGAGGGTGCGTTGAGCTTGACGAAGAACTCACGCCCGCCGCCCTGGACGCGGAACCCTCGATTGATGCAACCGCCGTTGAGCGGCTTGGCTCGCTTGACCCTGAATGGCTCGCCGGTGGCGCGCGCGATGGAAGCTGCAACCGCGTTCCACGCGCCGATGACCATCGGGACGCTTAACGTGTCAACTCTTCACGCGCGCGCGCGATCGCGGCGCGCACCTGCTCCGGCGCCGTGCCGCCGACGTGGTTTCGGGCGCGT
>Ga0335084_10002923_pt1 | contig 16607 bp, 18 predicted proteins | sample Lox_Sample_44_FD_206721 | JGI IMG/M metagenome (GOLD analysis project Ga0335084, IMG submission 206721) | Soil microbial communities from Loxahatchee National Wildlife Refuge, Florida, United States - Lox_Sample_4.4 | ecosystem: Environmental > Terrestrial > Soil > Wetlands | place: USA... | reverse complement strand
GCCCGAGGCGGGCGAGAGACCCGGCGAGTACCTCTACGACCTGGGCGGGCAGTTTCCGATCGAGCGCGTACGCTTTACCCTCCCGCAAGAGAACACCATCGCCCGCGTCGAGCTGCTGTCGCGTGCCGACCCGCGCCGTGACTGGCAGCTGGTCACCGGCGGCGTGATCTACCGATTGACGCAGCAGGGTCACCAGGTTTCCAGCCCCGATCTCACAGTGCCGACCAACGCCGACCGTTATTGGCTGCTGCGCGTGGACCAAAAAGGCGGAGGGCTGGGCAGCGGTCTTCCGCGCCTGAGCGCCGGCTGGGTTCCGCAGAAGCTGGTGTTCGCGGCGCGCGGGAAGGAACCGTTTCAGATCGCCTACGGCAGCAGCAAAGTGCAGGCGGCAGCCTATCCAATCGAGACCGTGGTGCCGGGCTGGCGCAGCGACCAGAGGCCCAAGCTGGTGCACGCAGAGCTTCTGCCCGAGCGGCTGCTCGGCGGGGCCGCGGCGTTGCACCGTCCGTTCAATTACAGGGTCTGGGGCTTATGGAGCGTGCTTGCGCTTGGCGTGGTGCTGCTCGCCTGGATGGCCTGGCGCCTGAGCAAGCAGATGCAGATGCAGAGCCCACCGCCCACAGGCGCGGCGGGGGCAGCAGACAAAGCCAACTAGGCGGGTGTGGTAGAGCCGAGAACCATGCTCGCGCGACCCTCGAGCGCAGCGACCAAGGTATGCCAAGCGAGGACCGCGCAATCGCGTCGCGAGGGGAACGCTCGCACGACAGCCAGCACCGCAACTTCCCCCAGATCGTCCTCGAGCTCCGGCATGCCGGCACCCGACAGCAGCGCCGTGAAACGCCGATAGAGCTCGCGGACCTGCGTCACGCTGCGGCCCTTTACCGTCTCGGTCATCACCGAGGCAGAAGCCATCGAGATCCCGCAGCAGGAGCATTGGAAGCTCGCATCCCGGATGATCTCGCCGTCCAGCTGCACATAGACCGTGAAGCTGTCGCCGCAGAGGGGATTGATTCCCTCCGCTGTGCGGTCGGCCAGCTCCAGCGCACGGTAGTTGCGGGCGTTCTTGATGTGATCCAGGATCACGTCGTCGTAGAGATTGTCGACAGTAACCATCCGGCTAGTATACCGGTATGTCCCGCAGGATATGGCGTGTGGCGCGAGCGTGCGCCTGGTCTGGCTATTTGGCCGCTTCTCTAGGCTTGACCCGGGCGGCCCAGAGCGCCGGATTCAGGTGTTCGTCGGACTGCTGACTGACGAGAGGGCTCGCTTCGAACCCTGCCTGCATGCCGGCGCGCATCCGGATGAGCTGACGGCGACGCTCCATCTCCGGGGATCGGTACGGCAATTTAGCGATCGCCTCGAGCAGGGGCAAAGATGAAGTGCCGGCGTAGAACGACGAGAAAAACCGCAGCCTCTCCCACTGCTCTACGACGGCGCAATGCACCCACTCGTCCGCGGGCGCGCCCGTGGCCAGCCGTTCGTAGCGCGCGGACGGCGCGAGAAACGGTTCGTTGTAAACACTTGCGTCCTCAGCCTGGACACGCTTGCCGGCGCTCGCCAGCAGCTCCACCGCAGATGTACGCTGCCCCAGTTCCGACGTCAGCCGAGCGGATGTGAGCAAGCGTGGCAGCGTGTTGCGCTCCTGTAACGCGGTAGCGGCGAGGTCGGCAGCTTTCTGCAGCAGGGCGAGGTGCACCGTCGCACCGCACTGCGAATCCCGGGACTGCGCAAACAGCGCGAGCGCCTGGAAATAGGTTTTGGTGTGCGAGGCCGCGAACAGGCCCGGCTTCGACGGCCACCCGCCAGCAAGCTCGCGTGCGTAGAGTGCGGAGTCGAGGTAATTGCGCCATGCACCCTTCGCTGGCGCTACCGCAACGCTGTCGCCGGCGGCGAGAAACCCGTCGGCTGCGAGCCGCTGCGCACGATCGGCTTTACAGGCGAACAAGTTCAGCGTAAACCCGTCCAACGCCTCCCCTGATGCGACCGGAGCCAGGAGCATCGGTCCAGGAACCAGCCGGTAGAACGCGTATCCCATGGCCTGGAATGGGGCCAGAGGTCGCAGATCCACATCCGCGCCGGCCTTGATCTCGAACATCACCAACGGGGAGGTCTGCGTGAAGAACGACCGCCCGCCCGCAATCACCTGCAGCTCATGGCCTTCGACATCCAGCTTCACGAAATCGACGTCGCGCCAGCCGAAGTCCGCGCCAGCCTGATCGAGCGTCAGGCTCGGCACGGTCACGATCGCGTCCCCTGCTTCGCCAGGCTTCGCGACCGCGTTGACCTCTGAGTTGGGGTTCGTGACGAACTGCACAGTGCCCGCTCGTTCCGACAGCGCGGCGCGTGTGAGGGTCACCTGACGGGCCCCGTTGCGCGCGAGCGTTGCCTCCAGGAACTCGGCCGTGCCTGGCGTGGGCTCGAAAGCCCAGACGCTTCCGTGCGGACCCACCGCGTTCGCCATCGCCATCGAGAAGATGCCGAAGCTGGCGCCGACGTCAATGGCCGTCATACCCGGGCGCAGGAGGCGGCGCACGAAACGAACCTCGTCCTCGAACCAATCCTCCTGCTCTAGCAGCACGTAGGGCGTGAGCAGCGCGATGGAGTCAGGGACGCAAATCTTCGCGCCGCCGCGAATCGTCACGTTGATGGTGTCCTGGGTAGCCATGGAATCGGATCTGTGCACTACTCTCAGCTGAGCGGCCGGCCGCCGTCGACCGCAATGATGCAGCCGTTCGAGTATGTCAGGGTAGTGGCGACCGCGAGCACCGCCGCGCCGATCTCATCGGCCGTCGCGAGGCGTCCCAGCGGCGTACGGGCCGCTTGTTCGTCGCGCCACTTCTGATCGAGGTTGCGCACGAACTCGGTGTCCACCAGCCCCGGTGATACCGAGACCACGCGTATCTCCGGCGCCAGCGCGCGTGCCAGGGACTTGGTCATGCAGTCGAGCGCCGCCTTCGAGGCGCAATAGGCTACGTTGCTGCCCATGCCCGTGAGGCCAGCGATAGAGGAGATGTTTACCACTAAGCCGTTGCCGCTCGCCTTGAGCAGCGGGCAAAACGCGCGCACAGCAGCAAACGCACCACGCCAATTGACGCGGAAGATATCGTCTATCACTGCGTCGTCCAACGCGTCGAGCTCGCCGTGCGGCACGAAGCGCGTCATGCCGGCGCAGTTCACCAGCATGTCGCAGCGGCCGTGCTTCGATGCCACGTCGGCCGCGAGGGCCTTGAGGCCGGCGCTGTCGTCTACTGCGACCTGCTTGGCCCAGTGCCCGGCTCCCGGCAACGCGGCAAGGATCCGTCGAGCCGGCTGCTCGCGCGTGCGGTAGGTGAACACCACGGTCGCTCCGGCTTGCGCGAGATGCCAGCAGATCCGCGAGCCGATCCCGCCGGAGCCGCCAGTGACGACGGTGACCCGGCCTTGCATACTGGCTGGCATCATCCTCCGCGCTCGATGCGCACGCCCACCTGCCCCGCGCCGGGGACCACGCCCATCTTGCTCACCTCCAGCTTGATCGAGCGTGCGTCGAAGCGATCCAGCAGCTGCCTGGCGATAGCTTCGGCGAGCGGTTCAAGCAGATGAAATTCGTGCTCCGCGAGGACCGTCTGGATGACCCTCACCACTTCCGCGTAGTTCATCGTGTCCGCGAGCCGGTCGGTGGCGCAGGCCTCCAAGCGTTCGCGCGCCAGCTCGAGGTCGAACTGCAGGGTCTGCACCTTGCGCCGCTCGTGCTCATAGGCCCCGATGCGCGTGTCGAGCCTGAGGTCCCGGATGAAGACGATGTCCATGGGTCGGGTGGGGCGGCACGCGCCGCCGAAGCGCTCAATCGTACTTGATGTACTCGAAGCGCTGATCCTCGTTGGGCGTGCCCTCCAGCGGCCCGCCTTCCTTGCCGGGCTGCCACTGGATGACCTCCTCGATCTTGCGGGCCAGGGCGAAGTCCTTGTCGGTCACGCCTTTTGCGCTGTGCGTCATCAGCTTCACGGTCACAGAGGCATAGGAGACCGTGAGGTCCGGGTGATGCCACGCAGCCTCGGCCAGATGGCCCACGGCGTTCACCACCATCAGCGTGCCCTTCCAGCCCGAAGTCTTGTACGTCCGCTGAATCCAGCCATCCTCGTAGGACCAGCGCGGAAGCTCGGAGGCCAGGCGCTGCTTGACCTCCCGCTCGCTGTAGCTCTTTTCCATGGGATCTCCCCTTGCGGGTGAACGGCGATCATTCTAGCAGCGTGCTTCCCCCGGACTGAAACGAGGCTACTCTTTGTCTGGGGTGCGGGGATCAAAGCGGTGGAGTGTCAAAAAGACACCATTACCTGTTCGATCATGACAGCGCCAGCCTCCAGTGGCGTTCGAACTAAGGAGGAAGAGCCGACGCCCGCTCTGCGCCCCGGGGCGCATCGGCCGACGGCCCGGAGTTGACAAGCCCCTGCGGGGACGCTAGAACCCGCAGACAAGAACCAGAGGGAGGAGCGGCAGTGTTCGGTCTGAGCGTATACGCGACGCAGGGCCTGCACGGGATCGTCTACGGCATGCTGCTGTTCCTGGTGGCCTCGGGCCTCACGCTGGTGTTCGGGATGATGGGCATCCTCAACATCGCCCACGCCGCCTTCTACATGCTGGGCGCCTACCTGGCCTACACCACCGTAGCGGTCACAGGCAATTTCTGGCTCTCGCTGTTGGTCGCCCCGATCGCAGTGGGCCTCCTCGGCGCTCTGGTTGAGCGCGGGTTGCTGCGGCGCATCCACCGCTTCGGCCACGCCTACGAGCTGCTGCTGACCTTTGGCCTCTTCTTCATGCTGGCTGAGGCCGTGCGCTGGATCTGGGGCAACTACACGCTTCAGGTGCCTACACCGGCGCTGCTCGCAGGATCGATCCCCTTGCTGGGCAGCCAGTACCCTGTGTACCGCCTCTTCATTCTGGCGTTCTCGGGCATGATCTGTCTGATCATGGCAGCGGTTCTGCTGCGCACACGCGTGGGTATCATCATCCGCTCGGCGGTATCGGACGGCGAGATGCTCGGCGCGCTCGGCGTCAACACGCCGCTGGTCGCTCTCGGGGTGTTCAGCGCAGGCGCTGCGCTGGCCGCCGTCGCCGGCGTGATTGCCGCCCCGTTCCTGCAGGCCGACCCCGCCATGGGTGCGGCCATCCTCACCGACTCCTTCGTGGTGATCGTCATCGGCGGCTTCGGCTCGCTGCTGGGCGCGCTCCTGGCCTCGCTGATGATCGGCGAGCTCCAGTCGTTTGGCATACTCTGGTTCCCCGCCTTCGCCCTCGTATTTCAGTTCTTGCTCATGGCCGCTGTGCTGATCCTGCGGCCGCAGGGGCTGTTCGGAGAGAAGGGTTGATACGCCGCAACGCCCTGATCGCTGCCGCCCTGGTGACGCTGTACCTCGTGCCGCTGGGGCTCGACACACTGCGCCTGCGAGTAGCGATCGAGATCCTCTACTTCGGCCTCTTCGCCGTCTCGTTCAACCTTCTGTTCGGTTACGCCGGGATGCTCTCTTTCGGTTATGCGGCAACGTTTGGGGTGGGCGGCTACGCGGTCGGTCTGATCTGGAAGCATCTGGGCGCGGTACCGATGCCATTGGCGTTGCTCGTGGGCGCGTTGGCGGGGGCAGGCGCCGGAGCTCTCATCGGCTTCTTCTGCGTACGGTTGCGCGGGACGTACTTCTCGCTGCTCACGCTAGCCTTCAGCCAGTTCCTGTTCGCGGTGGCGCTCAAGTGGCGCGCTGTGACTCGAGGCGACGATGGGCTCACCGTGAGCCCGCCCGATCTCACCTTGCCGGGCGGCATCGTGCTCCATATGGGAAATGCGCCGGACTTCTACTGGTTCGAGCTCACTGTGGTCCTGATCTGCCTCTGGCTTGCCTGGCGCTTCACGCGCACGCCGCTGGGAAATGCCGCGCTGCTGATGCGCGAGAACGACGAGCGGGCCGCCTTCCTCGGTTACAACGTGTTCGGCACCAAGCTGATCGTGTTCACCTTCGCATCGACACTCGCGGCGGTTGCGGGCGCACTCTTCGCGAGCTTCCAGCGCCTGATCACGCCGTCGGCGGTCGACTTGGGCACCGGTACCGAGGTCGTGTTCATGGCCCTCCTGGGAGGCGCTGGTGCTTTGCTCGGGCCGTTCCTCGGAACCACGGTGTACATCCTGCTGCAGAACTGGCTGTCCCGGGTGACCGAGCACTGGCCGTTCGTGATCGGCCTGCTGTTCGTGGTCATGATCCTCTTCATGCACACCGGCCTCATCGGGCTGTTCGGTCGCAGCGGTCCGCTGCGGCGCATTTTCCGACCTCGCGGCATCTCGGCAAAGGAATCGTTGTGACCCCCGCCCTAGAGCTGCGCGACATTCACCACGACTTCTCCGGCCTCCAGGTGCTCTCCGGCGTCAACCTCGCTGTGCCGCCGGGCGAGCGCCACGGGATCATCGGGCCCAACGGGGCCGGCAAGTCGACGCTGTTCAACATCATCAGCGGCCGCTTGCATCCACGACGCGGGCGCGTGCTATATCGCAACCATGACATCACCGCCGCGCCGCCGCACCGCATTGCGCGCCTGGGCGTGGGCCGCTCGTTCCAGATCATCAACACGTTTCCCCGCCTCACCGTGTACCAGAGCGTGCGCAGCGCGGTGGTGTCGAGACGGGGCATGCGTCTGAACGCCTGGCGCCTGCTCGACCGCCAGATGGATGTGGGGCGGGAGACCGACGAGGTGCTGGAGTTGCTCGGTCTTGCCGATCGGCGCGACACGCCGGCCAATGCGCTCTCCTACGGCGAGCAGCGCGAGCTCGAGATGGCACTGACGGTCGCGGTGCGGCCGGAGCTGATCTTGCTCGACGAGCCCACTGCGGGGCTCAACGCGGAGGAGACGCGCAAGGCAATCGGCCTCATTCGCCGCGTGAGCGAGGGCAAAACCCTGGTGATGGTGGAGCACGACATGGAGGTCGTGTTCACTCTGGCCGATCGGATCAGCGTGCTCCACTACGGACAGGTGCTCGCCAGCGGGCCGCCCGAGGAGATCCGGCGCAGCGAGCAAGTCCAGCACGCCTACCTCGGGACCAAGGTCGTCGCTGCCGGAGGGTGACCATGCTGCAGGTCAACACGCTGCATTCGCACTACGCGAAGTCGCACATCCTGCACGGTGTGAGCCTTACCGTGGAGGCCGGTGAGATCGTGTGCCTCCTGGGGCGCAACGGCGTTGGCAAATCCACCACGCTCAAGACGCTCATGGGTCTGGTCAAACCGTCCGCGGGCAGCGTGAGGTTCAAGGGGCAGGACATCACCGGGCTGGCCGCGTACCGGGTAGCGCGGCTCGGTCTGGGCTACGTGCCCGAGGAACGCCGCATCTTTCCCACCATCAGCGTGAAAGAGAATCTCCTCATGGGGATCAAGGGGAGTCAGCGAGCAGCGCGGCGCGCAAACGGCAACGGCTGGACGCTCGACCGCGTCTACGAATTCTTCCCGCGGCTGCGCGAGCGCGAGAACCAGAGGGCCGGCACGCTGTCCGGCGGGGAGCAGCAGATGTTGACCACCGGGCGCACTCTGATGGGCAATCCCGATCTGCTGCTGGTCGACGAGCCCACCGAAGGGCTGGCCCCTATGATCGTGGAGCAGGTCGAGCGCATACTCACCGAGATTCACCGCAGCGGCACCCCCATCCTGCTGGTCGAGCAGGCCATGGAAACGGCGCTGGCGCTGGCTCACCGCGTCTACGTCATGTCCAAGGGGCAGATCGTCTTCACCGGCAGCGCGGCGCAGCTGCAGGCCAACGAGCAGGTCAGGAAGCAATATCTCGAGGTGTGAGGGAACGCGCTACCATCTGGGGCGCGGATTGCAATAAGGAGACCGAGCATGAAGAAGCGAATCAGCCGTCGATCATTCCTCAAGGGAGCGGCTGCAGCCGGGGCCGCAGCCGTTGGGCCGTGGGTCATCACCCGACCGGGCTGGAGCCAGACCGGGCCGATCAAGATCGGCGTCACCGAGCCGCTGTCCGGCCCGGTGACGTATGTGGGGGAGGGCTTCGTGGCGGGCGTCAAGTTCGCTGCGAACAAGCTTAACCAGAGCGGTGGCGTGCTCGGGCGCCAGGTCGAGATCGTGCCCGCCGACAGCGAGCTCAAGCCCGACGTCGCCACCCGGCGTGCCAACGACCTGCTGTTCGGCGAGAAAGTGGACATCCTTGCCATGGGCACGGGTTCGTCGATAGCCAAAGCCGTCTCCCAGGTGGCCAACCAGAACCACAAGATCTTCATCTCCTACAGCACCGAGGCGGCGGAGTTCACCGGGGAGGAGTTCTTCGACACGAGTTTCCGCTGCTGTCTCAACACCGACATGCACTCGGGCATGCTCGCCGTGTACTTCTGCAAAACCGCGCCGCAGAAGCCCACCAAGTTTTATCTGCTCAACCAAGATTACAACTTCGGCCGCGCCTGCGCCGATGGCTTCAAGAAGGCCTTCGACCGGGTCAAGGGTCCCAACCAGGTCATCGTCGGGGAGGAGTACCACCCGCTCCAGAAAGTGCAGGACTTCGGGCCGTACATCACCAAGATCATGGCCTCCGGCGCCGAGGTGGTGATCACCGGAGACTGGGGCCAGGACAACCGGCTGCTGCTGCAGCAGGGGAAAGCCCTTGGGTGGAAGGTGAAGACGGGCGAGTACTTCCTGAATGACGCAGTGGTGCTACAGGCGGTGAAGGACGCCGCCGTCGGCCACATCACCGCCGACGCCTACCACATGACGATCGACACGCCGGAGAACAGAGCGTATCTCCAGGAGTGGCGCAAGCACTATCCCGATGCGCCGATCAACTATAGATACCCCGACCTCGCAATCACCCGTGCTGTCAATGCGATCCTGTGGGCGGGCGATGTAATCAATCGCGCCGGCAGCCTGGACACCGACAAGATCATCAAGGCCTGGGAGGGAGCGAAGTTCAAGGCGGTCTGGGGCGAGGTGGAGATGCGTGCTTGCGACCACCAGATTCAGACGCCGGGCTTCGTATCTGAGATCATGGACCCGGACAAGATCCCAGCCAACATCCGCTACTGGGGCATGGATTTCCCGTACATCGGCAAGCCCACTCGCATCTCCAAGGAAGACATGTCGGTGCCGCCCAAGGAGACCGGCAACAAGCGCTGCGCGTGAACAATGGGCGCACGACGTCAAGAGTAGGTTTCCGCCCTCCGACGTACCCCTCCGGGGATGCGACCGTGGAGGTGCGCACTAGCGCGCGCACATCCGACGAACGCATCCCGCTTCGGGGGCGCACTCATCGACACAGGGTTGATGGCGGGCAAAGGGAAAGGGTCCCCTGGCGACGGCGAGTTGAGGGGCGCAGGTCAGCCGTTGGAGCGAACCGACAGCTTGCTATCCACGGACTTCACGTCGTCGACCCTCCGTGCAATCTGGACTGCGCGGATCGCGTCCTCTGGCTTATCGACCGCCCCGCTCAGCACCACTGCTCCATCCTGGCTGTCGACAGAGATATCTGAAGTCTTCAGTGCTGAGTCTTTGAGGATTTCATTCTTTACCTTCGCGGCGAGCACCATGTCGTTGAAGGTGGCGTCCGCCTTAGTGGCCTCTTGCCGAATTGCGTCGGACGATTCGGCCAGCTTTTCCTTTCCCGCCTCGGCTGCCTTGTCGATGTTCTGGCCGACGTTATCCGCGTCGTTGTCCGAGCACGCAGAGATACACACTAGCATCGCTGTGAACAGCGCAAGCATGGAAGACTGTTTGACGGTAATCATGTTCGACTCCTTTAGCCGGTTCGCATACGAAAGGGTCGCCCCAAGCGGCGACCGTGCTGCAAGCGAGCCTGTGTCGCATGCACGAGATTCGGATTCGCAACCGCCGTGCCACTTGCTTCGCAATAGAAAAGCCCGCTGATACATGCCTATACGAACCACCGAGGCGCGCGTCAGGAAGCTCGCGATGTAGGTCCTTCTAAGTGTCTTTGTACTGCTTACATCGCGCACGAGAAGCGCGACATGTGAAGCTTTGGTTGACCTCCAACCTGGCGACTCTGCGGTGCTTCAGGAATGTGGCCCCGTTTTCCCGCCAACCCTCCGTCGATTGCGTCCACGCATCGACGTTTACCGGCGACGGTATCGAGCATGTGCGTAGGACAGACTCCGACAGCACGATCAGCGCCGCTCCTATTGGGCATGATCGAGGTGCTGCGTAGCATTCACATTTGAACAGGGGACCAACGGTCCGGAGTCCTGCCAAACACTTTGTCGCCTGTACTCAGCGACACGTCCGATACCGAGACCGCGGAGGTAGCTCATGCAAAACCCGGAATGGCTCGACGGCAGCAACGTGATGGCGTTCCCCTTGTCGGGACCTAGAGCAAAGGCCTCTCCTCTTGTATACCAGAAGCGGTCGCTCGCGCTTGATGGCTTCGGGCTGCTACGCGGCTCTTCTCGGGAGATGGTGCATGTGTATGGCATGATCGAGCGGGTCGCGCCGACCGATTCCACAGTGCTAATTGTGGGGGAAAGCGGTTCGGGCAAAGAGCTGGCCGCCAACACGATTCACAACATGAGCCTGCGCAGAGCCGGACCGTTCGTCGCTGTGAACTGCGGAGCAATCCCTTCAACCCTGATCGAAGCGGAGCTGTTCGGTTATGAGAGAGGCGCGTTCACCGGTGCAGCCAAGACACACCGCGGATACTTCGAGCGGGCAACCGGCGGTACGTTGTTCCTCGACGAGGTCACCGAGATGTCCTCGGAGATGCAGGCGCGCTTGCTGCGAGTGCTCGAGACGGGCAACTTCTATCGCGTGGGCAGCGAGCAGGAGCGGAACACGGACGTGAGGATCATCGCAGCCACCAATCGAGATCCCGCGGTGGCAGTGCGCAGCGGCTGCTTGCGCCAGGACTTGATGTATCGGCTCGCCGTCTTTCCGATCGCCCTGCCACCGCTGCGTTGCCGGAGCAACGACGTGGAGCTGCTGGCCCGCCATTTCCTCGAAACGCTCAACCAGCAAGCGGGTACCGAAAAGGCGTTCTCGGCGTCCTCGCGCGCGTTGCTGCACGCTCATACCTGGCCGGGGAACGTTCGGGAGTTGAAGAACTGCATCGAGCGCGCGTTTCTTCTGGCCGACGAGACGGTGGAGCTCCACGCTTTCACGCCGGCGGCTGGACCTGGGCACTCGGTGGACGGCTGTCTCAGCTTTCCCATCGGGACCCCGCTTGCCGAAATGGAGAAACAGACCATATATGCCACGCTGGAGCAGTACGCCGGAAACAAGCGTCGATGTGCCGAGATTCTAGGCATAAGCCTCAAGACCCTTTACAACCGGTTGACTGAGTACGCGACGCGGGTCGGTGACGACCGCCAGATTGCGCAGTCCTGACAGCACGGTCGCGAACCAGCGTCTCGGGGAGCGAACGAGGGCCGCAAGCGGCCCGAGCAGCGGCACCGAAACACCCTTTTCACGGCGCCTCTTTCGCGCTAACGTGAGAATGTTGTTTCTGCTCGAAACTCCCAGCGGCTAGCCTAGACAACGCGGCGCAGATGATCCGGATACTCATCGCTGACGATCACGCCATCGTGCGAGCCGGCTTGAAGCAGTTCATTGCCGACGAACCCGACATGGCGGTCGCAGGAGAGGCGGGTACGGGCGAGGAGGCCCTGGGCTTCGTGCGGGCCCAGGAATGCGACATCGTCCTGCTCGATATCTTCATGCCGGACTGCAACGGCATCGACACGCTACGCCGGCTCAAGCAGATCAACCCCGAGCTGCCGGTCCTCATCCTGAGCGGGTTTTCCGAGCAGCAATACGCACTCAACCTGTTGCGTGCCGGGGCCAGCGGCTACATCGCCAAGGAATCGGCCCCCGAGCAGCTGGTCACAGCGATTCGCACCGTCGTGCAAGGCAGAAAGTACGTGAGCCCGGCCGTGGCTCAGATCCTGCTGAACGATCTGGGGCCTGATTCTAGCCAGCCCTTGCATGCGAGCTTGTCAGAGCGGGAGTTCCAGATCTTCTGCAAGCTGGCGGTGGGCCTCAGCGTGTCCAAGATCGCCGAGGAGCTATTCCTCAGCGTCAAGACTGTGAGCACCTACCGGACGCGGATCTTGGAGAAGATGAACATGACCACCAATGCCGACCTCACCTATTACGCGATCAAGAACAGGCTGATGGACTAGCCGGACACCCTCCCCGCGCACGGATTCAGCTCGGCCGCAGGGAGGGCGGAGTCGGTCCGTCAGAGCCGTGTAGGACAAAGACCGACAGCCAATGCCAGTGGTTGCTGGTACCTTGAGCGAGGTCTCAGATGCCTCGGAGCAAGGACAGCGGACGGTGGCAAGGAACCAACACAGCAGCGCGCCTTACCGCGCCCCTCTCCGGGTTTTCTTGGTGGAAGATTCGCCGATCATCCGCGACCGGCTGACCGAGTCGATCAGCGCGTCTGGCCGGATCCAGATCATCGGTCACGCCGACACCGAGCAGCAAGCCATCGCGTCCCTGATGCAGCTGGATTGCGATGCCGTCGTGCTAGATCTGCGGCTCCGAGAGGGCAATGGGTTCAATGTGCTCAAGGCACTGCGCGTCGCCCCTGGAGTGAGCATGACCATCATCGTCTTCACTAACTACTCGCTGCCTGAGTTCCGCACGCGCAGCCTGGCGCTGGGGGCCGACTACTTCTTCGACAAGGGGCACGAATCCGACCGCGTGCGCGAGGTGCTCGAGGAGATGGTCTCGGCCGATCCGTCTGCCGCTCACTAGCGGGTACTTGTAAGAACTGCTATAGGATGGAAACATTTTCTCGGCCCAGCATCTTGACCCCCGACCCCAATACCGAAGCGTCGCTCCCAACACGTTGAAGCGCTAGGATTCGCGCGCGGTGTATCAGCGACCGACTGCCTGGCACAGCGCTTGCGAAATCGTTTCTGTCTGCAGGAAGTTTCGTCAACCGTTGGAGCTGCCCGAAGGCGGCACCATCGCACCTTGGGAGGCGAGGATGTATGCGAAAGTCATGGCCATCATGATCGCCGCCGCGCTTCTGGCCGGCTGCAATACGGTCCAGGGCATCGGGAAGGACGTCGAGCGCGGCGGCGAGAAGCTCCAGAACGCCGCGGAGAAAGCCAAGAACTGAAGGATTGTTCTCCCCCCTCGAGAGGCGGTGATTCCCCTTCCCCCTTTTTTCGCTGCCTCTCTCTTTTTTTTTCTTTGTCCCTCTACCCCACTCGTGCACGTTCGGTCTACCGGCTGGAGCTGACGGGAGCATCGACCCTAGATGGTGATACCACGGTCCCAGCCTCCCGTACGGTCGGGACGACAACATCTACGGTAGTTCCGGCGCCAGGCGAGCCCTGCACGCTGAACGCTCCCCCCAGCGCAGTGATTCGCTGCCGCATGCCGTGAATGCCGTGTGACAGCTTGTTGAGTTGAGCCTCAGGGCGAACCCCGACCCCGTTGTCCCTGATTCGCAGTCGCAAGCAGTCATCGGAAGCGGTCAGCGTGATCCATGCGCGCGTCGCCTTGGCGTGGCGCAGGACGTTGGTCAGCGCCTCTTGCACCACCCTGAACAATGCAATCGCCACTTCGTTCTGGATCGGAGTGTCCTCCTCCGGAACCCATACCTCGCATCGAACTCCACCCTGGTCGCACGTGTGCTTCGCGTGCCAGGCGATTGCGGCACCCAGACCGAGGTTGTCGAGTAAAGTCGGGCGCAGGTCCTCGATGATGCGTCGCTTGATCTGCACGCCTTGGTCGAGCGTCTGAATGGCACGCGCAAGCTTTTCTGCGGCCACGGGGTCGGCGTTCTTCATCCGGCTGTAGGCCCACGACATATCCATCCTGACGGACACCAGGATGCTGCCTAGCTCGTCGTGGATATCACGGGCAAGCTTGGACTTCTCCGCTTCTTGTACGCGCTGCAGGTTGCTGGAGAGCTCAGACAGCTCAGACGTGCGCTCCGACAGCTCGGCCGTGCGTGCGCGCACCTGGTGCTCCAGAGTGCGACGAATACGCTCACGCTGGACCATGTCGCGACGCGTAAGAAAGTAAACCACGAAGATGAGTAAGAGGCTAAGCGCCGTGATGACAGTCAGACCAAACCGAGACGAGGCGACGTCCTCGTTCCACCGAGCGGTGCGGCCTATGAGCTCGGCGCGCTCGGCTTCCTGAATCTCCCCGATTACCTGACGGATCCCGTTCATCGTCCGGCGTCCCACGTCCGTCTCAATCAGCTCCTGCGCCGCGCGCGCCCCTTTACGTTTGTGCACCGCGAGGGTCGCCTCGAGCTCCGCGAATTTCTCTCCGATCAGCTTGGAGAGTTGGCTCAAGCGCTCCTGCTGCGTCGCGTCTTGTGCCGTGAGCTCTCTGAGCCTCTTGAGCTTCGGATCGAGCTTGGGCAGGGCAGCGATATAGGGCTCCAGGTATTCGCGGCGTGCAGTGAGCAAAAACCCGCGCTGTGCGGTCTCGGCGTCGCTAACCAACGAAAGCATCTGGCTCGTTACCGCTTGGATTTCGAGGGAATCCGTGATCGATAGGTTGGCTTGCGCTAGACGTTGATGGCTGCGCTCGGAAAACACCAGCACAGAGGCCGATACGCCGCAACACAACAGCAGAGGGATGAGTAGCTTCGCGATCGGGGTGGACATCGTCGCGTCGGGCCGGTTGAAACTCAATCACGTTAGCGCGAGACCTCTGCACGCGCGCTGGACTGAGGGTCGAACGCGCCGCGCCGCATTTGCTCCACCGACTATACGTGACGACACGGCGACATACAAGTCGATGCGACGCACGGTCATCCATCGCTGTGCTTCACGCTCATGCACTCGAACTCGGCATCTCAGTCCTGCGCAGTTTTTGCCTCGGCTATCGGCAGATCTTACACATGAGTTTCAGCCGGCCTGCGCTAACACATTGAAACACCGGCAGGGCGAAATGGCACGCCGTGTGCGACACAGGACGTACCGGCGGAGAACCTTCGCCGTGTTCCGGGTGGCGAGTGGAAGGCTGACCGTCCTCTCGCCGCGGACGACCCGGAGCGGCTCCGAGGCAGGTGGATCAGCGGCGGCTCGGCTATGTACTTGCGTCGGGACGCAGTGACGTCGATACCCGCCCGGGTTTCGGTAGATGACAACAGTACGGAAAGGAGACGACATGAGCAAGTTGCTTACGACTCTCGCGGCCGGCGCCCTCGCGCTGGGCGTGAACTGCGCAGCCTTCGCGGCCGAACAAGAGCAAGGCCAGCAAGACCAGCAGAAAGAGCAGTACATCGCAGCGCTCAAGAAATGCGACTCTCTGCAGGGCGCCGCGAAGCAGCAGTGCGTGGACGAGGTGAACAAGAAGTTTGGGCGCATGTAACCGGACTTCGGCTGAACCGACACGCCAGCGGGTGGATGAAAATCCGCCCGCACCCCCTGGGTCCGCATCCTGCGGGCCCAGGGCCTTCAGGTAACGACCCCCCCACTGCTCTATACTGCCCCCTCGTAACAGGCAGATAGAGTCTTTCAAACTCGTAACGCAACGGCGCGTGCTCGCGCGCCGCCCTCTGTGTCTGGGCTTTGACAGCGGTTTGGCCCAGGGTGGGCTGCTGGGCACCGCGAAACTCGGGAGCCGAAGATCGGAACCGGACTTGCGCGGTTGTGCCTCGCGATGGTGGCGATGCTGTACGTGGACTCGCTTGCCGCCGCCGAACCTACGGGCGAAGATCAGTGCCCCAAGGGCGCGGTTTCCGAGCTGTCGGACAGCGTTCGCATGCGCGTGGACGATCAGACGGGAATCACGTGGTACACGGATCAGACCACGCCCGAGGACATCACGGGCGACGCCTTCTATCTTTATGTGGGCAAGAAGGGGTGCGACGTTTGGCTGCGGCTGCGCATGCAGCACGCTAGCGAGAAACCGCTGTCGGTGATGCGCGTTCAGATCAAGGCCGATGAAAAGACCTTCGAGCTCTCAGAGCCGCGCTTCAGGCATAGCTCCAAGGGGAAGCTCGCGTGGGAGTGGTACGACGAGCCTGTCACCCCGGATTATCTACTGATGCTGTTCAAGATCGCGGCCTCCATAGAGTCGGTGGTCCACTATATCGGCCAGTATCGTCCGGACGAGAAAACCGTCACCGCCATCCACACCATCACTGCTCCGCAGAAAGAGGCGGTGAAGAACATGCTCGGCGCCTATCACAGTCTCGGCGGAAAGCTCTAGCTGACGTCCTAACTCTTGTCGCCGGTCGACTCGCGTTCTCGCGAGAACCCTGCGTCCCCGGGTGAACATCGTCGCTCTCGGGATGCGGGTCACGCCCGATGATCGGGTCCGCACTCATGCGTGAGGAGTGAAGCTGACCCGCACCATTGCATTGTCTTTCAAGCAAGGGCTACAAAGGGCTTGTAAGAACGGGCAGGTGACGCCTCAGGCTGAACGCGTGTTCTGCGCGCTAGTCACGTGTTTCTTCGGGATTTGCCGGACGTCTCGTCAACGGGCACAGGGGCTGCTAACTCCCATGGCACGCCACTTACTCTGTTGGAATCCGTCATGCTTCACTATGCCGCCGTCTTTTTGGTTATCGCCCTCGTGGCAGCAGCCCTCGGCTTCAGCGGCATTGCAGCCGGGGCGGCCGAGATCGCCAAGATCTTGTTCCTGATCTTCCTCGTCCTT
>Ga0335084_10002922_pt1 | contig 16609 bp, 16 predicted proteins | sample Lox_Sample_44_FD_206721 | JGI IMG/M metagenome (GOLD analysis project Ga0335084, IMG submission 206721) | Soil microbial communities from Loxahatchee National Wildlife Refuge, Florida, United States - Lox_Sample_4.4 | ecosystem: Environmental > Terrestrial > Soil > Wetlands | place: USA... | reverse complement strand
TCCTCGGACATCTCGTCCGAGCGCCGCCCGATCACCTGCACCAGGTGCCAGCCGAACGGCGTCTGGATCGGCTGGCTCACCTCGCCGTCCTTGAGCGCGTTCATCACGCGCTCGAACTCCGGGACGGTGTCGCCGGGCGCCACCCAGCCCAGGTCGCCGCCCTTGGAGGCGCTCGCGTCCTCGGAGTTGGTCTTGGCCACCTCGGCGAAGTCGGCGCCCTCGATGATGCGCTGGCGCAGCACGCGCAGCCGTTCGCGCGCCTCGGCCTCCGAAAGGCCCTCGCGCGAGCGCAGCAGGATGTGCCTCACGTGCGTCTGCTGCACGCCGGTGGCGGCCGCCTTGCCGCGTTTCTCGAGGAGCTTCACGATGTGGAAGCCGTTGGGGCTGCGCACGATGTCGCTCGTGTCGCCGGGCTGCAGCTTCTCGATCGTGTCCAGGAAAAGCGAGGGCAGGCGCGCCGAGGAGCGCCAGCCGAGGTTGCCGCCCTGCGTGGCGTCCGGGGCGTCGGAGTAGGCGGCGGCGACCTGCGCGAAGTTGGCGCCGCGGCGCAGCTCCGAGAGCGCCAGCATGGCGCGGCGGCGGCGCTGCTCGATCTGCTCGGGGGTGGCCTGCGGCGGCACCATCACGAGGATGTGCGACAGGCGGTACTCGGATTCGCCGGTGGCCTGCTTCGCCTCGCGCGCCATCTCGGTCTCGACCTCGGCGTCGGTGACCACGATGCCGTTGTCCACTTCCCGCTCGCGCAGGCGCGACAGCATGATCTCGTTGCGGATGTCCTCGCGGAAGCGCGGGAATTTCACGCCGTCGCGGTCGAGGGCGGCGCGGAACTCCGTCATCGACATGTTGTTTTCCTGGGCGATGCGCTCGATGGTCTTGTCGAGCGTGGCGTCGTCGATCTTGATGCCCTGGTCCTTGGCCATCTGGACCTGCACCAGGTCGTTGATCATGCGCTCGAGGATCTGGCGGCCGAGCACGTCGGAGGAGGGCAGCTCGCCGCCCTGGCGCTGCAGCTGGCGAACCACGAGGCTCACGCGCTCGTTCAGGTCGTTCTGCGTGATCACGTCGTCGTTCACCACCGCCACGATGCGGTCCACGGGAACGATTCGCGAAGGGGGCACGCTCGCGAGCTTGGTCTCGAGCTTGGCCGCCGGCTGCTGCGCGGCGGCGAACCCCGCGGCGAGCGCGACGAGGGGGAGGAGCAGGATGCGCAGGGCCATGGACTTCATTGCACGATCTCGTCTGTCCGGCGGTAGCCGGAGATGTTCTGCCGCAAGGTCTCGAACGGATTGATGCCGATCCTCGTAAGGCCCGTGAGCTCCAGCTGGATCTGGAACGAGGTGGAGTAAGTCTGCGTGGCCGTGATGAATCGGTGGGCCACCGCGCGGACCTGCCAGCACCCCGCATTATATTCGAACCCCACCAGCCCCTCGAGGATCTTGCGGTCCTTGAGGCTCCAGTTCCAGCGGGCCAGCGCCGTGGTGTTGGCGAGGATCGGCCACTGCGTCGAGAGGTCCACCTGCTGGATGCCGGGGTGGGTGAGGTCGGTGGGATCGTCGGAGCCGCGGGCGTACTTGTAGTAGGCGTTGAAGACGCTGCCGGGCTGCGGCGCGTAGCGCCCGCCCACCACGATCTTCTCCGAGCGCGAGACGTCCGGCGTGTACTGCAGGCCCGCCTCGACGCTCGAGGACTTGGTGAGCTGGCTGGAGAGGACGCCCACGAGGTCAGAGGACTTGGACTCGGCGAGCGGGGCGCCCAGGCTCACCTTGGGCGCCTTGAAGTAGTACGACTGGCCGATGCCCGCCACGAGGCGCTCCAGGCCGTTGTCCGATTCGACGAACCGCGTCGTGACCGCGAGCGTGAGCTGGTTCGCATCCCCGATGCGGTCGCCGCCCACGAAGCGGTTCTCGGTGAACAGGCGCTGGAAGTTGAAGTCCGCCTCGTCGGTCGTGAAGTTGGGGAGCTGGCTCTGGTCCTTGAACGGCACGTAGAGGTAGTAGAGCCGCGGCTCGAGCGTCTGCAGGTAATCCTTGCCGGCCCACGCGGTGCCGCGCTCGAAGTACAGGCCCGAGTCCAGGCTCGCGATGGGCAGGCCGCGCGTCGCATCCACGAAGCCCTGCGTGTTCTGGTCCATCTTGTAGCGCGTGTAGTGGTAGCCGACCTTCGGGATGATGAACCCGTAGCTTTGCCGCATGGGGTACGAGATCGACGGGTAGAGGATGAAGCGCTCCCCGTTGGCGAGCTCCGGGTGGCGGAAGTTGGAGAATTCGCCGATGAGCTGCCAGTCGAAGCCGTACACGTTCTGCTTCGCGCCGTTGGCGAGCACCTGCGGCAGGATGTTGTACGGGATCGGCACGGTGCGCAGCGGGTCCTGCAGCGTCTGGTAGCCGAGGGCGCGCGCGGAGACGGTCCACACGTCGTTGTTGTAGGCGATGATCGCGTCGCGCGGCAGGTTGGTCTGCGAGGTGAGCGCGATCTTCGTGGTGAGGTCGCGGAAGTACGCGTCGTCGGAGACCTTCTGCGCGTTCACGCTGGCCGTCCAGCCCGTCCAGAGCTGCTGCACGTGGTGCAGGCCGAGGAAGTAGCGGTCGATCCCGGCGATGCGGTCGTGCGGCAGGAACTCGGCGTCGACCTGCCCCGTGTACTTGGGCTCGAGGTAGCGGAACTCGGCGCCCACCTGGACGCCGCGCTTGGTGAAGATCTTCGGCGTGACGGTCGCGTCGATGTTGTCGGCGATGTACCAGTAGTACGGCACCGAGAATTCGAAGCCGCTCTGCCCCGAGGTGCCGAGCGTGGGGGCGAGGAAGCCGCTCTTGCGCTTGTTGTCGAGCGGGAAGGTGAGGAAGGGCAGGTACACGATCGGCACGCCCAGGTAGTACACCGTGGCGTGCGTCGCCGACCCCACGTTGCGCCCGCCGTCGATGTCGAGCTCGCTCACGCGCAGCACCCAGTCGTTGCGCGGCACGGGGCACGACGTGTACTCGGCATTCACCAGGCGGCTCTTGCGCTCCTCCTCGAGGTACGCGTGCTCGGCGCTCGCCCGCGTGGCGATGTGGCGGTCGGCCTTCTTCGGGAATTCGAAGGAAGGCGTGTCCATGTCGCCGCTGTCGTCGTCCAGGTGGTATTCCGCGCGCGGGCCCGAGGCGGTGTCGCCGTCGCGGTCGATCTTCACGTGGCCGATCGCGACCGCCTTCTGGTCCTCGTCGTAGTACTCGAGGCGGTCGGCCTGGATCGCCACGCCGCGCTGGCGCAGCGTCACGTTGCCCGTGGCCACGACGTCCTTGTTGCCGACGGTGTCGATGCGGTCGGCCTCGAGGAACTTGGCGCTGTCGCGCTCGGGCCGAGTGGGCGCCATGTGCAGCTGCCGCTCGAGCCGCAACCGCATCTCGTCGGGATCCTGCGCATGCGCGGCCGCAGTCGCCAGGGCCGCCGCCAGCGCGAGGCTGCCGGTGCTTCTTCTGCTCAAGGCAACGATCGGGCGGGTGCTAGAATGAATGGCGAAGGATACACGCAAAACAATCCCGCGCTTCACTCATGGACGAACGTTTTCGCGCGCTGGGCGCGTGGCTTGCCGCGGCCCTCGACAACGCTCCCATGCGCATCGAAACCGCCTCCGCCGATGCGAGCTTCCGCCGCTACTTCCGCATCTTTCTCGAAGACGGGCGCACCCTGGTCGCCATGGACGCACCGCCGGAGCGCGAGGACTCCCGGCCGTTCGTGCACGTGGCGGCCCTCTTGCGCGGCGCGGGGCTGAACGCCCCCGAAGTCTTGCGCCACGACTTCGCGCTGGGCTTCCTCCTCGTCACGGACCTGGGCACGTTGCCCTACATCAGGGCGCTCAACGCGGGCAATGCGAAGGCCCTCTTCGGGGACGCCACTTCGGCCCTCGTGAAATGGCAGTCGTCGAGCCGCGAGGGGGAGCTCCCCGCCTACGACGAGGCGCTGCTGCGCCGCGAGCTCGCGCTCTTCCCCGAGTGGTACCTGGGCCGGCACCTGGGCGTCCGGCTCACGCCGGCGCAGGCCGAATCGCTCGAGGCGATCTTCCGCGCCGTGCTCGCCCGCAACCTCGCCGAGCCGCGCGTGTTCGTGCATCGCGATTTCATGCCGCGCAACCTCATGGTGAGCGATCCCAACCCCGGCATCCTCGACTTCCAGGACGCGGTGCACGGCCCGATCAGCTACGACGTGGCGTGCCTTTTGCGCGACGCGTTCATCTCCTGGGACGAGGAGGTGGTCCTCGACGGCACCATCCGCTACTGGGAGAAGGCCAAGCGCGCTTCGCTCCCGGTTCCCGCGGACTTCGCCACGTTCTGGCGCGACGTCGAGTGGATGGGGCTGCAGCGCCACCTCAAGGTGCTGGGCATCTTCGCGCGCCTGCATTACCGCGACGGCAAGGCGGGCTACCTCGAGGACACGCCGCGCTTCCTGGGCTACGTGCGCCACGCGGTCTCGCGCTACGACGAGCTCGCGCCGCTCGGCCGTTTGCTCGACGAGGTCGAGGGCAAGCGCGCCGGAGCGCGCGACACGTCCTGATGGCTTGCGCGATCATCCTCGCGGCCGGCCGCGGCGAGCGCCTGCGCCCGCTCACCGATACGCGGCCCAAGCCGCTGCTGCTGGCGGGCGGCCGGGCGCTCATCGAATGGCAGGTCGAGCGCCTGGTGCGCGCGGGCTTCGCCGATCTCGTGGTGAACCATGCGCACCTGGGCGCGATGATCGAGGCGGCGCTGGGCGGCGGCGAGCGATTCGGCGCCACCATCCGCTACTCGAGCGAGTCGCCCGCCCTGGAGACCGCGGGCGGCATCGCGAAGGCGCTCCCGCTGCTGGGCGCCGACCCCTTCCTCGTCGTGGCGGGCGACATCCACACCGACTTCGACTACGCCAGGCTGCATGCGCCGCTCGAATCCATCGCATGCGATCCGCTCACCCATTGCGCGCACTGGGTTTTGGTGGACAATCCGCCCTGGCATCCGCGCGGCGACGACATGGGGCTCGTGGACGGGCGCATCGTGCGGGGCGGGACGCGTCTCACCTACGCGAGCATCGGCCTCTACCATCCATCGATCTTCCGCGAGATAGCGCCGGGCACGGTGCGCAAGCTCTTTCCCTGGGCCTACCGGTTCGCGGACGAGGGGCGCGTCACCGGCGAGCACTACCGCGGCCCGTGGGACAACGTCGGCACGGCCGCGCAACTGGAAGCACTGGACAAGAGGATCTCGAGATGACGCTTTACGTTCCGGCGCACTTCCGCATCGAGGATCGCGCGAAGCTGATCGCGTTCATGCGCCACAACGCATTCGCCGCCGTGGTTTCCGCGGGCGATGCGGGAATCCACGCGAGCCACCTTCCGCTGCTCGTCGACACGGACGGCGACAAGGTGCTTTTGCGGGGCCATTTCGCGCGGGCCAACCCGCACTGGGAGGCGATCGGGGGCGCGAAGCAGGCGCTCGCGATCTTCACGGGGCCCCACGCATACGTCTCGCCCACGTGGTACGTGACGCATCCTTCGGTGCCCACGTGGAACTACACCGCGGTCCACGCGACCGGCAAGGTGCGCCTCACGGACGAGGCGGAGCTGCACGAGATCGTGTCCGAGCTGGCCGCCCACTACGAGGCCGGCAACGACCCGCCGTGGCGATTGTCCGGGCAGCCCGCCGCCTACGTCTCCTCGATGCTCAAGGCCATCGTGGGCTTCGAGATGGAGGTCGAGCGCCTCGAGGGCAAGTTCAAGCTCACGCAGAACCGCCCTGTCGAGGTGCCTCGCGTCGCCGAGCGCCTCGAGGCCCTCGGCGAGCGCGAGCTCGCGCGCCTCATGCGGGAACATGCGCCCGCGGCCAAAGGGTAAAATCGCGCCATGAAGATCGAAAATCCGGTTCCTTCCAAGGTGTTCCGCAAGCGCCGTGCACAGCTCGCGCAGGCCCTCGGCTCGGGCGTGGTCGTCGTCCCGACCGCGCCGGAGCGTTCCCGCAACGCCGACTCCCACTACGACTACCGTTGGGACAGCGGCTTCTACTACCTCACGGGCTTCCGCGAGCCCGAGGCGGTGCTGGTGATGGTGCTGGGCGCGAAGCCCCGCTCCATCCTCTTCTGCCGCGAGAAGAACATGGAGCGCGAGATCTGGGACGGCTTCCGTTTCGGGCCGGAGCTCGCGCGCGAGCACTTCGCCTTCGACGAGGCCTATCCGTACGACGAGCTCGACGCGCGCATGCCCGAGTACATCGCCGACCAGGACGCGCTGCACACGCCCGTGGGCTCCGACGCCGCCTGGGACCAGCGCGTGGCCGGATGGCTCAACGCCGTGCGCGCCAAGGTGCGCACCGGGGTCACGGCGCCCGAGGGCATCCACGACGTGCGCGCCACCGTGAACGACATGCGCCTCTTCAAGGACGAGCACGAGCTCGCCGTGATGCGCCGCGCCGCCGAGATCTCCAGCGGGGCCCATGCGCGGGCCATGCGCACCGCCGCGCCCGGCATGCGCGAGTACGAGGTCGAAGCCGAGCTGCTGCACGAGTTCTACCGCAACGGCGCCCGCTCTCCCGCCTACGGCTCCATCGTGGCCGCCGGTTCCAACGCCTGCGTGCTGCACTATCGCGAGAACTCCGCGGAGCTGCGCAAGGGCGACCTGCTGCTCATCGACGCCGGCTGCGAGCTCGACAGCTACGCTTCCGACATCACGCGCACCTTCCCGGTGAACGGCCGCTTCTCGGCCGTGCAACGCGACGTGTACGAGCTGGTGCTCGCCTCCCAGGAGGCGGCGATCAAGGCGGTGAAGCCGGGAGCCGACTTCATCGACTACCACGACGCCGCCACCCGCGTGCTGGTGCGCGGCCTGATCGACTTCAAGCTCTGCAAGGGCAGCGTCGATTCGGTGCTCGAGGACAACTCGTACAAGCAGTTCTACATGCACCGCACGGGCCACTGGCTCGGCCTCGACGTCCACGACGCGGGCGACTACATGCAGAAGGGCAAGTGGCGCAAGTTGAAGCCCGGCATGGTGCTCACCGTCGAGCCGGGCCTGTACATCCGCCCCGCGCCCAACGTGCCGCGTCCCTTCTGGAACATCGGCGTGCGAATCGAGGACGACGTGCTCGTCACCTCGAAGGGCCGCGAGATCCTGAGCGCCGATTGCCCGAAGAGCGTGAAGCACGTCGAGGAAGCGGTCCTCGACCGCTAGGGTGGCCCTACTCGACGTCGCCATCGTCGGCGCCGGGCCGGTCGGCGCGACGGTCGCGGCGCTCTGCGCGCGCGAGGGGCTCGCGCTCGAGCTCTTCGAGGCGCGCGCCCGGTTCGCCAGCGATGCGCGCACGCTCGCGCTCTCCCAGGGATCGCGCGAGCTCCTCGAGCAGGCCGGCGCGTGGCCCGCGGGCGCCACGGCCATCGAGACGATCCACATCTCGCAGAAGGGCGGGCCCGGGCGCACGGTGATCAGCGCCGCGGAGCAGCGCGTTCCCGCGCTCGGCTACACGGTGGCCTTCGATTCGCTCTCCCAGGCACTGCACGCGCAACTCGAACGAGCGGGCATTCCCGTGCGGCTCGGCGAGGCGTGCGAACGGATCGCGCTCGATGCCGGGGGAGCGGATCTCGCATTCGCGTCGGGGCTCGAGGTGCGCGCCCGCCTGCTCGTGCTCGCCGACGGAGGCGCGAACGCGAGGCGCATCCCGGGCATCGCGTTCCGCGAGAAGGACTATGGGCAGGTGGCGGTGGTGGGCTCCGTGAAGACCGATCGTCCGCATGGCGCCCGCGCCTACGAACGTTTCACGCCGCAAGGCCCGGTGGCGCTGCTGCCCGTGGGCGATCGCTTCGCGCTCATCCTCACCACGACGGCATCGGATGCCGGGCGCCTTGTCGCGCTCGACGACGCTGCGTTCCTCGCCGAGCTGCAGGCGCACTTCGGCGGGCGCGCGGGCCGCTTCCTCGAGGTCGGGCGGCGGGCCTCGTTCCCGTTGGCCCTGCGCACGGTGAACGTGCCCATCGCCCTGAGGACCGCGATCATCGGCAACGCCGCGCAGGCGCTGCATCCGATCGCCGGCCAGGGATTGAACCTGGGGCTTCGCGATGCGGCCGCGCTCGCCGCGATCGTGTCGGGCACGCCGCCGGCGAGCCTGGGGGGCGCGCCGATGCTCGACGAATACCGCCGCTCGCGGGAGCGCGACGTGGCGCGCGGCGTCGCGTTCACCGATTTCCTCGTCTCCGCATTCGCGGATACGCGTTTCATCCCCACGTGGGGGCGAGGGCTCGCCCTCGCGGTGCTGGATACGATCCCGGCCGCGCGGCGGGCGCTGGCGGGCCGCATGATCCATGGGGCGGCGCGATGAGCCGGCCGCGCGCGATCGTCGCGGGCGGCGGGCCGGTGGGCCTTGCGTTCGCCTGCGCGCTGCCGGAGTTCGACGTGACGGTGGTGGAGGCGGCCGCACCCGTCGTTCCCGCCGCCGAGCTCGACATCCGCGTCTATGCATTGAGCCCCGGCACGCGCGACTTCCTGCGCGACCTCGGCGCGTGGGACCGGCTGGACGCCTCGCGCGTGGCGCCCGTGCGCCGCATGGAGATCTTCGGCGACGCCGGCGCGCAGCTCGCATTCTCGGCGCGTCCCTCGGCCTCGCTCGCGTGGATCGTCGAGGCCGGGCGCCTCACGCATGCGCTCGAGGAGCAGGCCGAATCGCTTCCGCACGTGACCGTGCGCCGGGGGCGCGCCGCGGCCTTCGGCGCGCAGGCCTCGGGCGCGTGGCTCGAGATCGAGGGCGGCGAGCGAATCGAGGGCGACGTGCTGGTCGGCGCCGATGGTCCCGACTCGCGCGTGCGCTCGGCCCTCGGCATCGGGTTCGTCGAGGAGCCCTATGCGGAAGCCGCGGTGGTGGCCCATTTCGGCACCGGCGAGGAGCACGGCGGGATCGCGCGCCAGTGGTTTCGCGACGATGGCGTGCTCGCGTGGCTGCCGATGCCCGGGGCGTGCATCTCGATCGTCTGGTCGGCGCCGCTCGCGCACGCCGACGCGTTGATGTCGCTCGAGCCGGAGGCGCTCGCGCGAAAGGTCCAGGAGGCGGGCGCATCGGCCCTGGGCGAGATGAAGGCCGCATCGCGCGCCGCGAAATTCCCGCTGCGATCGATTCGCATCGCACAGCCGGTGGCCGAGGGCGTGGCGCTCATCGGCGATGCGGCGCATGCCGTTCATCCGCTGGCCGGCCAGGGCGTGAACCTCGGCCTGCACGACGCGCGCTGCCTCGCCGAGGTGCTCGCGGGGCGCTCGGCCCTCGAGCGGCCGGGCGACATTCGCCTGCTGCGCCGCTATGCGCGCTCGCGCCGCGAGGACGTGACGGCGATGCAATTCGTGACCGACAGCCTCGACAAGCTCTTCGCGAGCGGCACGCCCGGCATGCGGACCTTCCGCAACCTGGGCCTGCGCCTGGTGGACAGCCAGCCCTGGGCGGTGGACGCCCTGGCGCGTCACGCAATGCGATAATTCGTTACAGCCGTAGTGACAAACGGAACTTTTGCCGGTCCGGCGGCGCCTTAGAATGTCGTTTTCGCTTGGGGACACCATGAAACTGCCCGCACTCCTGGCCGCCATCGGCCTCACGGCGCTCGCCGCCTTTCCGGCCGCCGCCGACGAGGCCGCCGTCAAGGCCGAGCTCAAGAAGCGCATCCCCGAGGCGCCCATCGACTCGCTGCACAGGGTTCCGTACGGCGGCCTCTACGAGGCCGTGATCGGCGGCGAGATCTATTACACGAACGAGAAGGCCGAATTCCTCGTCGCGGGCTCGATCATCGACCTGAAGACCAAGGAGAACATCACCGAGACGCGCATGCGCCAGGTGAACGCGATCGGCTGGAACACGCTCCCGCTGGACAGCGCGATCAAGATCACGCGCGGCAACGGCTCGCGCAAGGTGGCGATCTTCGAGGACCCGAATTGCGGCTACTGCAAGCGGCTCGAGCGCGACCTCATGACGATGAGCGACATCACCGTCTACGTGCTGCTCTACCCGATCCTGTCGCCCGACTCCGTCGAGAAGTCCAAGCAGATCTGGTGCTCGGCCGACCGCGGCAAGGTGTGGCTCGACCACATGGTGCGCGACGCGGCCATCTCCGGCGACGCGAAGTGCTCCACGCCCGTGGACAAGATCCTCGCGCTCGGCCAGGCGAAGCGCGTGCAGGGCACGCCGACGATCATCTTCGAGAACGGCGACCGCGTGCCGGGCGCGATGCCGCTCGCCGACATCGAGAAGAAGTTCGCGCAGATGAAGGTCGCTTCCAGCGGCGCGCCCGAAGGGGCCGTGCCCATGTTCGCGCCGCCGGCAGGCGGCGCGGCCGTGAGCCCCGCGCCCGCCAACGCGCCGGCCTCGAAGTAGCCTCCTAGACCCCGGGGGCGTCCGCCGGCGCCGGTGCCGGCGGCGTGTAGCCCTTCGGCAGCAGCACCCACATCCTCCCGGACTGCTTCATCTTGCCGGCCTGCGCCCCGGCCGCGTCGCCGAATCCCCAGAAGAAGTCCGCGCGAACGCCGCCCGCGATCGCGCCGCCGGTGTCCTGCGCGACCATCAGCCGGTTGAGCGGATCGGGGCTGTTGGGCCACGTCGTGGCGAGATAGACCGGGACGCCCAGCGGGATTACGCGCGGGTCCACGGCGATGGAGCGTTCCGCGGTGAGCGGCACGCCGAGGGCCCCGAGCGGGCCCGAGAGCTGGTTGGGCAGTACACGGAAGAACACGTAGCTCGGGTTGCCGTTCAGGTAGTCCTGGACCTTGCGCGGATTGCGCCGGGCCCAATCCTTGATGCCCTGCATCGACGCGCGCTCGGGCGCGATCTCGCCGCGCTGGATGAGCAGCCGCCCGAGCGAGCGGAAGGGGTAGCCGTTCTGGTCCGCGTATCCCACGCGGATGCGCTCGCCGTCTTCGAGCTCGACCTGCCCCGAGCCCTGGATGTGCAGGAAGAAGAGGTCGATCTCGTCGTCGACCCACACGAGCTCGTTGCCCTTGAGCCGTCCCGAAGCGGAGTCGATGTCGCCGCGCGCGAAGTACGGCACGACTTTGTTGCCCTCGACGCGACCGCGGAGCCTGCGGTTCTTCAGGTCGGGGTACACCGACGAAAGGTCGATGGTGAGCAGGTCGGGCGGCACGGCATAGATCGGGTACCTGTAGCGCGCGGAGCGCGTGCGGCTGCCGCGCAGCAGCGGCTCGTAGTAGCCGGTGACCATCCCGGTGGTGGAATCATCCGCGTTCACCACGCTCCACGGATCGAAGTTGAGCTCGAAGAACGAGGCGATGTCGCGCTCGGAAGTCTCGGGGCCGAGCGTCTGCGCGCCGGCGCACACGCTCTTCCACGGGTCCTGGCGCTCGAGCACGGCGCAGCTCCTCGCGAACGCCTCGAGCGAGGGGCGCAGGCTCTCGCGTCCCCAATCCGGCAGCTCGACCCACGAGGCGGCGACGAGCTTGCCGCGATATTCGATCGCGGGCGGGGCGGGGAGCTTGGGCGCGGGCGCGGGACACACGGGCTTTTCCACCGGTGGGCACGCCGGCGGGGCGACGGCCACTTGGCGGGGCTCGGTGGCGCATCCGGCGAGCCACGCGGCTGCCCACGCGCAAAGGACCGGCCCCGCGATGCCGGATAATGGAAACCTGCGCGACATCGTGGAGCGGCGAGTGTTCTGGGTGTTCCTGGAGGTGGTGGCGGCCTTGGCGATCGCGGTGGCGATCGTCTGGTGGACCTTTCCGAAGAAGCCGAAGGACCGCGACGGCGAGCCTTGAGGCCTCAATGCAGGACGCGCGGCACGCTCAGCGTGAACTCGGGGATCGAGGCCTCGAAGCGCGTGCCGTCCTCGGCGACCAGCTGGTAGCTGCCGCGCATGGTGCCGACCGCCGTTGGGATCGACGAGCCGCTCGAGTACTCGAACGTGTCGCCGGGCTTGAGGACCGGCTGCTCGCCCACCACGCCCATGCCGCGCACTTCCTGCACCTGGTTGTCCGCGTCGGTGATGATCCAGTGGCGGCTCACGAGCTGCGCCGTGGCGCTGCCGTTGTTCGTGATGCGGATCGTGTACGCGAAAACGTAGCGATCCTCCTCCTCGTCCGACTGGTCGGGCAGGTAGGTCGAGTGCGCCGTGACCGCGACGCTGTATTTCTTTGCTGCCGAAGGCATCGGATGATGGTAGCGTAGAATCGCACGCCTTGCGCATCGCCCAATCGACCATGTCCGGAAAGACTTTCCGCATCGCCCCGAGCATCCTTTCGGCGGATTTCGCGCGCCTGGGCGACGAGGTGCGCGACGTGATTTCCGCGGGCGCCGACCTCATCCATTTCGACGTGATGGACAACCATTACGTGCCGAACCTCACGGTGGGGCCGCTCGTGTGCGAGGCGATCCGGCCCGTCGCGACGGTGCCGATCGACGTGCACCTGATGGTCAAGCCCGTGGACCGGATCGTTCCCGATTTCGCCAAGGCCGGCGCGCGCATCGTGAGCTTCCACCCGGAGGCGAGCGAGCACATCGACCGCACGCTGGGCCTCATCCGCGACAACGGCTGCAAGGCGGGCCTCGTGTTCAACCCCGCCACGCCGCTCGACTACCTCGACCACGTGATGGACAAGGTGGACCTCATCCTCATCATGTCGGTGAACCCGGGCTTCGGCGGGCAGTCGTTCATCGCCTCGGCGCTGCCCAAGATCGCCGCGGCGAGGAAGCGCATCGAGGCGAGCGGGCGCGACATCTGGCTCGAGGTCGACGGCGGGATCAAGGCGGACAACATCGCGCGGGCGGCCGAGGCGGGCGCCGACACGTTCGTCGCGGGCTCGGCGATCTTCGGCGAGAAGGACCGCGGGGCGGCGCTCGCGCGCCTGCGCGCGGAACTGAAGCGCGCTACAATCAATTCCTGATTCGATTCCGGGAACCCCTCCCCACATGGCACTGCGCGGAATTCACTTCGGTTGGCGATGGCAAAGCTGGCGCTGAAGCGCTCGCTCGGCCTTTCGCAACCGTAACGTGAACCGTGTGGTGACCCATGACTGAAGACGAATTCCAGGCGCTCGTTCGCGCCGGCTACAACCGAATCCCGCTGCGCCTCGAGACCCTCGCGGACCTCGACACGCCGCTTTCCATCTACCTCAAGCTCGCCAACCGTCCCGGCTCCTACCTGCTGGAATCGGTGATCGGCGGGGAGCGCTTCGGGCGCTACTCGATCGTGGGGCTGCCCGCGCGCGAGCGCATCGAGGTGGACAAGGGGCGCTTCACGCGCATCCGCGACGGGCGGGTCGAGGCGTCCGCCCAGGGCGATCCGCTCGAGCACATCGACGCCTACCTCAAGACGTTCCGCGCCGCGCCGCTGGGGCCGGCGCTGCGCTTCGCGGGCGGCCTCGCGGGCTACTTCGGCTACGACACGGTGCGCTACATCGAGAAGAAGCTCGGCCGCCCCGCCAAGCCCGATCCGGTCGGCTTGCCGGAGGTCCGCCTGCTGCTCTCCGAAGAGCTCGCCGTGGTGGACAACCTCTCGGGGAAGCTGCACCTCATCGTGTATGCGGACCCGTCGCAGCCCGAGGCGTACGCGCGGGGAATGCGAAGGCTGCAGGAGCTGCGCGCGGCGCTGCGCGCGCACGCCGAGCTTCCGCCGCACGCGCCGCGGCCCTCGCTGGAGGCCCCGCGCTCCAACATCGGCGAGGCCGCTTTCCACGAGGCCGTCGCCGTGTCCAAGCGGCTGATCCACGACGGCGACATGATGCAGGTGCAGATCTCCCAGCGGATCGCGCAGCCCTTCCCGTATTCACCGGTGAACCTCTACCGGTCGCTTCGCTCCATCAACCCCTCGCCGTACATGTTCTATTTCGACTTCGGCGACGCGCAGCTCGTGGGCGCATCGCCCGAGATCCTGGTGCGCCGCGAGGGCGACAAGGTGACGCTGCGGCCCATCGCCGGCACGCGCAAGCGCGGCGCCACGCCGGAGAAGGACCTCGCGATGGAACGCGAGCTCACGAGCGACCCCAAGGAGCGTGCCGAGCACCTCATGCTGATCGACCTCGGCCGCAACGACGTGGGCCGCATCGCGAAGATCGGCTCGGTGAAGGTCACCGAGACCATGGTGGTGGAGCGCTACTCCCACGTGATGCACATGGTCTCCAACGTGGAGGGCGAGGTCGAGCCGTCGCTCTCCGCGATGCAGCTCCTGCGCGCGACCTTCCCCGCCGGCACCGTGACGGGAGCGCCGAAGGTGCGCTCGATGGAGATCATCGACAGGCTCGAGCCCGAGGCGCGCGGCGTGTACGCGGGCGCGGCGGGCTACCTGGGATTCAACGGCAACATCGACCTCGCGATCGCGATCCGCACGGGGGTCGTGAAGGACGGCACGCTCTACGTGCAGGCCGCCGCGGGCATCGTGGCCGACTCGATCGCCGAGGCCGAATGGCGCGAGACGCAGAACAAGGCGCGCGCGCTGCTCGCCGCCGCGGAGCAGGTGCACGCGGGCCTGGACGCGCCGCTGCCATGAGCCGCGCCCACGCCCCGGGCGCCGGGATGCGGCGCCTACTTGCTCCAGGCCGCGATGTCGGCGGCGTCGAGCTTGAAGTTGGTGTCCACCGGCTGCGAGGCCCGGTTGAGCCCGTCCTCCACCTTCTGGAAGGCGGCCGCGAGCTTGAAGCTCAGTTGCGCGAGCAATTCGGGATCGGAGGAAAACGCGATGCCTCCCTGCGCGGTGACCTTGGCGCAGTCGCCAACGAGGCGCGCGTAGATGTCTCCCGCGAGATCGATGACCTTGGGCTTGAGCGGTTCGGCGAGCATGTCGGGGGCGCCTTTCGGGGATATGGAGTCCCATCCTACGCGCGAAGGAGGGTGCCGTCGTGCTGCTGATGGTCGACAACTACGATTCGTTCACCTACAACCTCGTGCAGTACCTGGGCGAGCTGGGCGAAGAGGTCAGGGTGATCCGCAACGACGAGATGACGGTGGACGAGATCGAGCGCGCGGCGCCCGCGCGAATCGTCCTTTCGCCCGGCCCCTGCACGCCCAACGAGGCGGGTGTCTCGCTCGGCGTCATCGCGCGCTTCGCCGGGCGCGTGCCGATCCTGGGCGTGTGCCTCGGCCACCAGGCGATCGGCCAGGCCTTCGGGGGCAAGGTCGTGCATGCGAAGACCCTGATGCACGGCAAGGTCTCGCGCATCCACCACTCGGGCAAGGGCGTCTTCCGCGGGTTGCCGACGCCCTACGACGCGACCCGCTACCATTCCCTCGCCATCGAGCGCGCGAGCTGCCCCGCGCAGCTCGAGATCACGGCGTGGACCGAGGATGGCGAGATCATGGGCGTGCGCCACCGCTCGCTCGCGGTCGAGGGCGTGCAATTCCACCCCGAGTCGATCCTCACCGAGCACGGGCACGCGCTTCTGAAGAATTTCCTCACGGAGCAAAGGTAATGGCCACCTTCACACCCCTGGAAGCGATCAACCGCCTGTGCGACAAGCGCGAGATCTTCTACGACGAGATGGTCGACCTCATGCGCCAGGTCATGGAAGGCAAGGTGCCGCCGGTGCAGCTCGCGGCGATCCTGATGGGCCTGCACGTGAAGACGGAATCGGTCTCGGAGATCGCGGCGGCCGCCTCGGTGATGCGGGAATTCTCGACGAAGGTGGACGCGACGGACGTCCCGCACCTGGTCGACACCTGCGGCACCGGCGGGGACAAGGCCCACACGTTCAACATCTCCACCACGGCGGCGTTCGTCGCGGCGGCGGCGGGCGCGCACGTGGCCAAGCACGGCGGGCGCTCCGTGTCCTCGCAATCCGGGAGCGCCGACGTCCTCGAGGGCCTGGGCGTGAACCTCGCGCTCACGCCGGAGCAGGTGGCGCTTTCCATCCGCGAGGTGGGTCTGGGATTCATGTTCGCGCCCAGCCACCATCCGGCCATGAAGCACGCGGCGCCGGTGCGCAAGGAGCTCGGCATGCGCACGATCCTCAACATCCTGGGGCCGCTCACCAACCCCGCGGGCGCGCCGAACCAGGTGATGGGCGTCTTCCACGCGGACCTGGTGGGCATCCAGGCGCGCGTGCTCAAGATGCTGGGCAGCCGCCACGTGCTCACCGTGCACGGGCACGACGGCCTGGACGAGGTCACGATCACCGGCCCCACGTTCGTGGCCGAGCTCAAGCACGACTTCATCACCGAGTACTCCATCGAGCCGCGCCAGTTCGGCCTGGACGTGGCGCCGGTGGAGTCGATCCAGGTGAAGGACGCCGCCGAATCGCTCGCGCGCGTTCAGGCGGTGCTTGCGAACGAGGCCGGACCGTCGCGCGACATCGTGATCCTCAACGCGGCCGCGGCGCTCTACGTGTCGGGCGTGGCGGGCAGCCTCTGGGACGGCGTGGCGCTCGCCCGCGATGCGCTCGCGAGCGGCGCGGCGCGCGCGAAGCTCGAGCAGCTCGTGAAGTTCACGCGCGGATTCACCAAGGCCTGACGTGTCCGACATCCTGCGGCGCATCCTCGAGGCCAAGCGCATCGAGGTGGAACGCGCGAGGGCCGTCGTGCCGCTCGAGCAGGTGCGCGAACGGGCCGCCCGCGCTGATCCGCCGCGCGGCTTCGCCGCGGCGCTGCGTGCGAAGGCGGCCGCCGGAAAGCCCGCGGTCATCGCCGAGATCAAGCGCGCGAGCCCC
>Ga0335084_10002921_pt1 | contig 16610 bp, 15 predicted proteins | sample Lox_Sample_44_FD_206721 | JGI IMG/M metagenome (GOLD analysis project Ga0335084, IMG submission 206721) | Soil microbial communities from Loxahatchee National Wildlife Refuge, Florida, United States - Lox_Sample_4.4 | ecosystem: Environmental > Terrestrial > Soil > Wetlands | place: USA... | reverse complement strand
CCCGGAGAGTCGAGCCCATGGGTTCGGGCGGCAGGATAACCCGTGCTCACGAGTGCTTCACGCCGCGGCGCTAGGATCGGGGGGTGGCGCGCGGGATCTCCTTCGCGATTCCGGTTGCCGCGGCGCTCGGGCTCGCCGCGTGCGCCTCGGCGTCCCGCGCCGGGGCGGCGTTCGGCGTGACCGTCTATCGAACCCCGGCCGGAAACGGCGTTCGGATGCCCTCGGGCTGCCGGCTTCTCGGCGAGAGCGGGTCGCGGACGATGAGCGAGTCGGACCTGGACGGCCCCGGAGCCTTCTCGGGCGACCTCGCCTCCGCCGCGGCCGCGGGCGCGAACGTGCTCCTGAGTGTCGAGACGATGATCTCGCCGCGCCGCGACTTCGATTGCGCGGCGGCGCAGCCGATCTCCGACTGTCCGGGGACGCTCGGCGCCTGGTATCGCGTGGTGCTGCGGTCCTACGCCTGCGACGACGCCGCGCGGCGGACGCTGGCGACTCCCTCCGCGCCCTGATTCGGCCGCGAAGCCGGATCCGCGACCGCCGGCGGATATGCTTCTGCGGCAGAAGGGAGGTCTCGATGCCGACGCCGCGTACGGGGTCTCTGCTCGCGCTCGTCCTTCTCGCCGCCGTCGCCGTCTCGGGCGCCGCGCCGTCGCGCGCGGCCCGCCCCCGCGTCGTCGTGACGTACCGCGGCGGACTCATCCCGGAGGGCGCGCCGCAGGACGGCCGCCTGCTGCTTCTCTTCTCGACGGACAAGACGGCCGAGCCGCGATTCCAGGTGAGCGACATCAGCCTGAACAGCCAGCAGGTCTTCGGGATCGACGTGGAGGGCTGGAAGCCGGGTCAGGAAGCGCCCTTCCCTGCCGACGTCCTCGGCTATCCGCTCGAGCGTCTGTCCGAAGTGCCGGCCGGCACCTACCAGGTGCAGGCTCTCCTCCACCGTTACGAGACGTTCCGCCGCGCGGACGGCCACGTCGTGAAGCTTCCGCCCGACCGCGGCGAAGGGCAGCAATGGAGCAAAGCTCCGGGCAATCTCTACTCGACGCCGCGCGAGATCGCGTACGACCCGGCCGGAGGCGGCACGATCCGCATCGAGCTCGACCAGGTCATCCCGCCGATTCCGGATCCGCCCGAGACGAAGTACGTGAAGCACGAGAAGATCGTGTCGCAGATCCTCTCGAAGTTCTGGGGGCGGACGACGTATCTCGGCGCGCACGTCCTGCTTCCCGAAGGCTTCGACGCGCATCCGGAGGCGCGCTACCCGATCGCCGTCTTCCACGGCCACTTTCCCGACACGATCTCGGGCTGGCGCGAGGAGCCGCCGGACCCGAACCTCGCGCCGGACTACTCGGAGCGCTTCCGCCTCTCGGGCTACAACCGGATCCAACAGGAGCAGGCGTATCAGTTCTACAAGGACTGGACGGCGCCCGGTTACCCCCGCTACCTGGTCGTCGAGATCCAGCACGCCAACCCGTTCTACGACGACTCCTACGCCGTCAACTCGCAGAACGTCGGCCCGTACGGCGACGCGATCATGTACGAGCTCATCCCGTACCTCGAGAAGAAGTACCGCGGGCTCGGCGCGGGATGGGCGCGCTTCCTGTACGGCGGCTCGACCGGCGGCTGGGAGTCGCTCGCGGTGCAGATCCTGTATCCCGACGAGTTCAACGGCTGCTGGGCGGGATGTCCGGATCCCATCGACTTCCGCGCCTACACCGTCGTCAACATCTACGAGGACGCGAACGCGTACTTCTCGAAGGGGCCGTGGAAGGTCGTGCCGAAGCCGGGTCACCGGGACTACCTCGGGCACATCCAGTCCACGGTGGAACAGATGAACCGGCTCGAGAACGTGCTCGGCGGCAAGAGCCGCTCGGGCGGCCAGTGGGACATCTGGCAGGCCGTCTTCTCTCCCGTCGGGAGCGACGGATATCCGAAGCCCATCTGGGACAAGCGCACGGGCGTCATCGACAAGGAGGTCGCGACCTACTGGAAGGAGAACTACGACCTCGTGAACATCCTGCGGCGCGACTGGAACAAGGGCCTCGGCCGCAAGCTCGAAGGCAAGCTGCACATCTACGTCGGAGAGGCGGACAACTACTATCTGAACGACGCCGTCTATCTCGCCGAGGAGTTCCTGAAGAGCACGAAGGACCCGTTCTACGGCGGCGAGGTGGACTACGAGCCGCGCGCCGAGCACTGCTGGAACGGCGATCACACGCGGCCGAACGCGATCTCGCGTCTGCGCTACCACCAGATGTTCGCTCCCAAGATCGTCGAGCGGATCGAGAAGACGGCGCCGCCCGGAGCGGACCTCAAGAGCTGGCGATACTGACGCCGGCGGGAGCGCCGTCGCGCCGGCCATGAAGATCACCGACCTGCGGCTCTCCCGCTCGGGCGACACCGCGCGCGCGGCGGCGCGGATTCTCTGGGAAGACGCGCCCCGTCCGCCGTTCGATCTCTGGTTCGAGACTTCCGGTGCCGCCGTGGAAGACTTCGACGCCGCGCCGGAGGCGTTCTTTCTCGCGAGCGTCCTTCCGGCGATGAAGAACCGCGAGCGGCGCGTCTTCGTCGAGGGGACGCTCTGCCCGCGCCTCGCCGACGGCGTGGCGGCCGCGATCGCGCTCCTGCGGGGCTGGTACGGTCCGCCCCGCGGCCCGGTCGCGATCGAACCGTCGAAGGGATTCCGCCCGGTTGCGCCGCGGCGCCCGGATCGCGCCGCCTTCTTCCTGACCGGCGGCGTGGACTCGCTCCACCTCCTCCAGACCAACCGCCGGCACTATCCGCCCGAGCATCCGGCGTACTTTCGGGACGCCGTCTCGGTCTTCGGTCATCTCTGCGCCGAGGGCGACGAATCGCCGTGGTACGAGCGGGCGGGACCGAATCTGGCGCGGATCGCCGCCCGCTCGGGGCTCGGGCTCGTGTCGGTGCGCACGAACGTCTGGCGGCTCGAGCCTGACCTGCCGTTTGTCGCGGAGGAGAGCCTCTCGGCGTCGCTCCTCTCGAGCGTCCACCTGCTGCGCCGCCGATGGACGCGCGTGGCGATCGCGACGGGGCGCTCGGCCGGCGAGGAGGTCGTGCGCGGAACGCATCCGATGCTCGATCCCCTCTATGGAAGCGGCGCCGTGGACGTCCACCACGACCCGAGCCCGTTCAGCCGGTTCGAGCGCCTCGCCGCGCTCTCCGCGACGCCCGGCGGCGTCGAGGACCTCGTCGTCTGTCTCGCGTATCCCGACCCGCCGGATCTCAACTGCGGGCAATGCGAGAAATGCCTGCGCACGATGACGCAGCTCGTGGCGCTCGGGAAGCTGCCGGAGGCGCGGCACTTCCGATCCGAGGTCCGGCCCGAGGACATCGGCGCGATCTCGATCAAGCCGGTCGAGGCGCCCTACTGGACCGAGATCCTGCCGGCGCTCGAAGCGCGGGGACGCGGAGACCTCGTCACGGCGATCCGCGAGCGTCTTTCGCAAACGCGCCGGTTCGAGCGCTGGACTCTCGACGAAGGGTGGAAGGGCCGCCTTCGCAGGCTCGACCGCCGCTTCCTCGGGGGGCGGGTGCTCGGGCTGCGGAAGCGACTCTTCCCCGGCGGTCATCCCTCCCAGAACCCGACGACGCGCGCGAAGCGGCCGCCGGGGGAGACGTCGTAGACGTTCAGCCCGCGGCCCATCGGGTCGCCGCCGTCGCGGCGCGCGACCCAGCGGGCGACCGCCGTCCCGTGCGAGAGGCGCACGTCCCCGTCCCGCGCGAGCGTGACGCCGGGGAAGAAGTGCTGGATCGCGTCGAGGTTGGCGAGCAGGTCGTCGAGGCCGTCCGTCGCGCTGTAGGCGTCCCGGAAGACGACGTCCGGCGTCGCGCAGGACGCGATCCGCTCGCGCCGCTTCGCGGCGTCGGGATTTCCCCAGGCGTCGAGCCACGCGTCCACGTTCGCGACGACCGCGGGCAGGCCCTCCTCGGCGACCGTCTTCGAGAAGATCGCGAGCTGGTAGCGCCAGCCCTGCACGTGCGCGTCGCGGATCTTGGCGCTCGAGAAGGCGTGGCGCAGGTCGAGGACGGTGCCCTGCGGCTCGGCCGCGAGCGTGATCGTGACGAGCGAGCCGCCCGCGGGGACGCCGCTCGCGTACTGGTAGGTGAAGACGATGCGGCGCGGCGGCTCGATCTCGACGACCTTTCCGTTGACGACCGTCCCGTCGGGGTATCGGATCTGCACCTCGCCGCCGGCGCGCCCGTCGATGTGCGATCCCTCGCCCCACCAGCGCGCGAAGCGCCGCGAATCCGTGAAGTATCGGAACACGGTTTCCGGCGTCGCGGCGATCGTGATGCGGCGCTCGAGGGCCTCGGGGAAATCGGAGTCGGTCATCGTCTCGATCCTTTCTCGCGCGCGCTCTCAGGAACCGCGCGTCTTGTTGCGTCGTCCGCGCCTCGGGGACCGGTCGGCGGCCTCGTCGGCCTCGGCGAGGGTCTTGAGGTCGGAGAGCGCCGCGTCCCACGTCGTCTCGAGCCACTTGGCGAGCAGGCCCATCTGCCGGCGGCGCGCGGAGTAGTAGCGGAAGCGCCCCTCCTCGCGCCGCGCGACCAGCCCGGCCGCTTCGAGCACGCGCAGGTGCTGCGAGACCGCCCCGAAGCTCACGTCGGGATTGGCGCGGTGGATCTCGCCCGCCGAGCGCTCGCGGTCCCAGACCAGCCGGAGGATCTCGCGGCGGCGGGGGGCGGCCAAGGCGTCGAACACGGCGGCCATGGAAATAGTTTAGCACAAACTAAAATAATCTCTCTGACATGATCCGCCGCCTCGGGTTGTTCTCGCTGTCGAGGAGGCCGAGATGAAGAAGCCGCGCCGTTCGCCGGGGAAGAAGGGGCCGCCGGGCCGCCGGCGGGCGAGCCCCCGCGGCGCCGCGGTCCGCGCCGGGCGCCGGGCCCGGGCCCGAAGCCGCAAGCCCGACCGTCCCTCCGAGAGGAAGCGCCGCTACCTGGAGCGCTTCGCGCGTGAGCTCGAGCGGACGCTTCGCGTCCTCGACGCGTTCCCGCCGGGCCGCGACGACTTCAAGCCGCACGAGCGGTCCGGCGCGGCGGTGCGTGTCGCCCACACCTTCCGTCTGGAGAATGAAGCGGTGGTTCGGGCGGCGCGGGGCGAGTGGACCCTCCAGCCGAGCTTTCCGCCGCCGCCGGCGACCGTCGCCGAGGCGCGCGAGGCCTACGCCCGGGGAGCGCGCGACCTGATGGACGCCGTGCGGGAGATGCCGGAATCGCGGCTGGACGAGACGGTTCCGTTCTTCACGGGCCCCGGGACCATCGGGCCCATGCCGATTGACGACGTGCTCTGGCACATGCTCCTCGACTCGATCCATCACCGGGGACAGCTTTCCGTGTACGTCCGGCTGGCGGGCGGCAAGGTGCCGTCCATCTACGGCCCGAGCGCCGACGAACCCTGGAGGTAGAGATGAAGACGCTCTCCAAGATCTTCGTTCCCGCCGTTCTCCTCGGCGCCGGTCTCGGCGGCCTCGCCGCGGCCCAGACCACGACGCCGCCGCAGCCGGTCCGCGTCCTCGACTTCTTGCCCATGATGACCGGAACCTTCGACGGCTCGACGCCCGGCAACGAGCTCCACGCGATCATCTCGAGCCTCGCGTCGCAGTCCCCGGCCGACGTCTCGAACCTGTCGATCCGGGTCACGGGCAAGTACCTCGACGACGCCGTGCGCCTCCAGGGCGTGCTGCGGCTCGAGAGCCAGGGACGCACGCTCGTGGCGACGTACGTCCCGCACTTCGATCCCACGGTCGGCATCGTGTCCACGGAAGTCCTCGTGTTCCAGCCGCGCGAGCTCGAGGCCGCGTGCAGCTTCGACATCTCGCGGCGCGGCGACGGCTTCTACGGCGAGACGATCGGCCAGACGACGTGCGCGCGGGCGATCCGCGGCGCGACCGGCAAGTGGAGCTTCGAGGTCGAGCCGGGAGCCATCCGGATCCGTAGCGCCGCGTCGGGCGAGACGCTGCGCTTCAAGCGCGTCTCGAAATAAGCGCCGGCGCTCCGGGGTTTCGTGACCGACACGCCGAACCGAGAAAGGCAGGTCGTCACGTGAGAACCGCCGTCCGCCCCGCCGTCGTCATCGGATTGCTCGCTGCGGCCGCGGCCTTCGCAGCCGGCGCTCCCGACCCCGCGCCGGCGGGCGCTGCCATGGAGAAGCTGCGAGGCCTGGCCGGCGAATGGGAGGGCCCGGTCGAGTGGACGGGCGCGCGGAGCGACCGAGGGACGATGCACGCGTCCTACTTCGTGACGGGGCTCGGCTCGGCGGTCGTCGAAACTCTCTCCGAGCCCGGCGGATCGCCCGCGATGTCGACCGTCTACCACCGCGACGGCGCGGACCTGCGGCTGACGCACTTCTGCGGCGCGCAGAACCAGCCGCGGCTGAAGGCGTCGCGGATCGATCCCGCGCAGGGCGCGCTCGACTTCGACTTCGTCGATGCGACGTACCTCGCGGCGCGCGACGCGCCGCACGTGACGGGGCTCCAGGTGCGGTTTCTCGCTCCGGATCGCCTGGGCCTGACCTTCCGCTTCGAAGGGGGCGGAAAGGTGAGCCTCGAGCGGATCGAGCTCGCTCGCGTCCCGGCGCCGCGCTGAGAAGCCGAGCGCTCGCCGTTTATCCCCGAATTCGCTCCGTTCGGCCCGCGGGAGGCCCGCCCTCCGTCCTCCCTGTCGAACTCTTGCTCCCGGCGTCCGTATGATGCGATTCGGCGGGCCTTTTCGGGCCCAAGGGGGAGGTACGACGTGGTCTCGAAGGGAATTCGCCGGATGACGACGGCGGCCGCGGCGGCGGCGGCGCTCGCGGTCCTGGGAGCCTCGGGGGCGGCGGAATCGAAGAGTCCGGCGGCGCCCGGCGAGCCTTCCGCGGCCCGGCTGCGGACGCTCGACGTGGCCGGCATGGACACCTCGGCGCAGGCCTGCACGGACTTCTATCAGTACGGCAACGGCACCTGGCTCTCGAAGAACCCGATTCCCGAGGACCGGCCGCGGTGGGGAACCTCCGACGAGCTGCGTCAGCGCAACCAGGACAACCTGCGGAAGATCCTCGACCGCCTCGCGGCCGACGAGTCGGCGCCGAAGGGCTCCGACGAGCAGAAGCTCGGGGACTTCTACGGGGCGTGCATGGACGAGACCGCGATCGAGGCGAAGGGCCTGGCGCCCATCGCCCCCGAGCTCGCGAAGATCGACGCGATCCACGACCGGGCGAGCCTGCGCGCGGAGATCGGGCGGCTCCAGTCGATGGGCGTCAACGCGCTCTTCGCGTTCGGCTCCGAAGAGGACCGCAAGGACGCGACGAGGGTCATCGCCGCCGCGCTGCAGGGCGGGCTGGGCCTTCCGGAGCGCGACTACTACACGCGGACGGACGAGAAGTCGGTCAAGGTCCGCGACCAGTACGCCGCGCACGTCGCGAAAATGCTGGAACTCGCGGGCGCTCCGGCGGACAGGGCGGCCGCGGACGCGAAGACGATCCTGGCGCTCGAGACGAAACTCGCCAACGCGTCCATGACCAACGCGGACTTCCGCGATCCGTCCAAGACGAATCACCCGATGACGCTCGCGGCCTTCGACAAGGCCGCCCCCAACCTCGAGTGGACGAAATTCTTCGAGGAGCAGGGCCTCGCGTCGTCGACGCCCCTCAACGTCTGGCAGCCGGACTTCTTCGAGGCCGCCGACAAGCTCCTCGTTTCCGAGCCGCTCGCTTCGTGGAAGACGTATCTGCGCTGGCACCTCCTGACCGCGGCGGCGCCGACCTTGCCGAAGAAGTTCGTGGACGAGAACTTCGCCTTCTTCGGCAAGACGCTCTCGGGCACGCCCGACATTCCGCCGCGTTGGAAGCGCTGCGTGACCGCGACGGACAACGCGATGGGAATGGCGCTGGGCAAGCTCTACGTCCAGGAGTACTTCCCGCCGGCGGCGAAGAAGCGCGCCGACGAGCTCGTGCGAAACCTGCTCGGCGCTCTCGACGACGACATCAAGACCCTCGACTGGATGAGCGACGCGACGAAGAAGGCCGCGGCGGCCAAGGTCGCGACGTTCCACCCGAAGATCGGCTACCCGGACAAGTGGCGCGACTACTCGTCGCTCACGATCGCGCGCGACTACGCCGCGGACACGCTCGCGGCGAACCAGTTCGAGTGGCGCCGGGATCTCGGGAAGATCGGCAAGCCCGTGGACCGCTCCGACTGGGGCATGACGCCGCCCTCGGTCAACGCCTACTACAACGCGGCGAAGAACGAGATCGTCTTTCCGGCGGGCATCCTGCAGCCGCCGTTCTTCTATCCCGACGGGGACGACGCCATCAACTACGGCGCGATCGGCGGCGTCATCGGCCACGAGATCACGCACGGCTTCGACAACTCGGGCCGCAAGTTCGACGCGCACGGAAACCAGGTGGACTGGTGGACCGAGCAGGACGGCAAGAACTTCGACGCGCGCGCCGAGTGCATCATCAAGCAGTTCGACGGCTACTTCGTCGAGAAGGACCTCCACGAGAACGGCAAGCTCGTCCAGGGCGAGTCGATCGCCGACCTCGGAGGACTGACGATCGCGTACCGCGCGTTTCGGAAGACGCTCGAGGGCAGGCCCGAGCCGGCGCCGGTCGACGGGCTGACCGCCGACCAGCGTTTCTTCGTCGCGAACGCGCGCATCTGGGCGACCAATCACCGGCCGCCGTTCGCGCGGCTGATCGTGCAGACCAACGAGCACCCGCTCGGACAGTTCCGCTCGGTCGGAACGCTCTCCAACATGCCCGAGTTCGCGAAGGCGTTCGGCTGCGGCTCGGGCGCCGCGATGGTGCGTCAGCCGCGCTGCCAGATCTGGTGAGCGGCCGGCTCTAGTCGCCGCCGCCGGCGGGCGGGCCCGCGAGGAATCTGCGGGCCTGCCCGAGCTCCGGCCGCGAGGAGCCGGCCACGCACTGCGCGACGAGCTGCGCGTAGAGCTCCCGGGCGCGCGCCGCGTTTCCTGAGCGCTCGGCCGCCTGCGCGGCGCCGAGAAGCCCGTTGAAGCGGCCCGGCGAATCCCGCAGCGAGGTCTCGTACTCGGCGAGCGCCTCCGCGGGCCGGTTCATGGCGAGGAGAAGGTCTCCGGCCAGCTCGCGCGCGGGCAACAGAGCGCCGGGCGTCACAGGGTGCTTGCCGATCTTCTCCTCGAGCGCCGCGGCCGCTCGCGCGGTCTCGACCGCCTCGGCCGTCTTGCCGTCGGCGTGCGCGACCCACGCCGCCGCGGCGAGGCGCATCGACTCGACCTGGCCGGCCCAGTCGTAGGGTCCGGGGACGGGAGAGGCCCGCAGTCCCACGGCCATCTTCGCGAGGTCCTCCAGGTCGGCGCGCGCCCGGTCGAGCTGTCCGCTCCGCGCGGCGCCGAGCGCGCGCGCGTAGGACGTGATCGCGGGGACGTAGGGCATGGTCTGCCAGGGAAGGTCCGCGCGCGGAGGCTCGAGCGCGGCCGCGGCCTTCCAGTCGCGCCGCTCGAGCGCCCAGCGCGCGGGAATCGCCGCGAGCGCGTACCCGGCCTGGAAGGCGGGCTCGTCGAAGGTCCTGGCCGCGGCCGCTTCATCGAGCACGCGGTGGGCGCCGGCGCCGTCGCCGATCTGGAGGTATGCGTACTCCAGGTAGTCGAGGGCGTGGAGGGTTTCGAACGCAGTCGCTCCCGGGTGCGTCCGCGCGACGATCCGGCGTCCCGCGTCGGCCGATGCGAGGTTCGAGTCGATCGACTCCTGCCAGAGCCCGAGCCGGGTGAAGATGTGCGACGGCATGTGGAGGGCATGCGGCGAGGAGGGCGCGATCTTCGCGTAGGAGCGGGCCGCCGGGAGCGCCTCGGCCGCGAGACCCGGGTAGTCGAAGGCGTGAATCATGTAATGCGCGATGCCCGGGTGATTCGGCTCCACCGGCAGCAGGTCGTTCAAGAGCTTCGCCGCGCGCTTCTGCTCGGCGTGGGTCGGATCGTTCTCGGGAGCGGTGGCTCGGATCTCGAGGGCGCAGAAGATCGTCGCCTCGTGGTCGTCGGGAAACCTCTTCGCGAGCGTTTCCATGGCGGCCTTGTAGTCGTTCGCCCGCGTGGCGTGATCGCGATCTTCCCAGTCGCGGTAGAAGGCGCCGATGGCGGCGATGTAGCCGCGCTCGCGGTCCGTCTTCGCGCCCAGCTCCTGCGCCTTCCGCGCCGCGGCGGCTCCGGCGGCAAGGTCCTTTGGGGTGGGCGGCGCCCAGAGCGCGTGGTACCAGGTCATCGCGACTCCCCAGGACGCCATCCCGCAGCGCGGATCCTTCCTCGCGACGTCCTGGAAAGCCTTGCGCGATTCCTCGTAGTCGAACGAGTGCAGGAGCGCGACGGCGCGCGTGAAATCCGCGTCGACCCCACTACAGGAGGTCGGGAAGTGGACGACCCCGAGCTGCTCCCCGGCGTCGTGGGCGTGATGGTGCTCCTGGCCGGGAGCGCGGGCGGGGAGCGCGAGGACCGCGGCGGCGAGGACCAGAGAAAGTGTCTGACGCGGCATGGCGGCCTCCGGAATCGAGCTTCGAACGAAGACGAAGAGTATGTCGAAGCCGGCCGGAAGATTCGGGCCGCGGGCCGCCTGATATCGTCCTGACGTGGCGCGCAGACGGCTCGGCGCGACGGACCGCTCCGTCTTTCCGGTCGGCCTCGGGTGCATGGGCCTCTCCTGGGGCTACCACGACCCCTCCGTGGACGAGGCCGCGGGGATGGATCTCATCCGCTACGCGATCGACCACGGCGTCGATCACCTCGATACCGCCGACGTCTACGGGCCTTTCACGAACGAGTCACTCGTCGGCCGCGCCCTCGCGGGCCGGCGCGACCGCGTGACGCTCGCGACCAAGGGCGGGTACGTCGTCGACGACGCGGAGGCGTACAAGTACCACCGCGACGGTCGGCCGCAGCACCTCCGTGCGGCGTGCGACGCGTCGCTCCGCCGCCTCGGGGTCGACGTCATCGACATCTACTATCTCCATCGCATCGATCCGCAGGTCCCGCTCGAATCCACGTGGGAGGCCATGGCCGGTCTCGTCGCGGCGGGCAAGGTGCGCTGGCTCGGGATCTCGGAGGCGGCGGTCGCGGACCTCGAACGCGTCTCGCGGATCCATCCGGTCACGGCGGTGCAGTCGGAGCTCTCTCTGTGGACGCGCGACTACCTACCCGAGGTCGTGCCGTGGTGCCGCGCGCACGGAGCGTCGTTCGTCGCGTTCTCGCCGCTCGGCCGGGGCTTCCTGACCGGCGCGATCGGCGCATCGGCACGCTTCGGGCCGGGAGACTTCCGCTCGCGGCTGCCGCGCTTCCGTCCGGAGGCCGTCGCCGAAAATCAGAGGCTCGTCGAGCGCGTCCGGGCCGTGGCCGCCCGGCGCGGCGCGACCGCGGCGCAGGCGGCGCTCGCCTGGGTGCTCGCGCAGGGAGATCACGTGCTCGCGATCCCGGGCACTCAGCGGCGCAAGTACCTCCATCAGAACGTCGCGGCGGCGGAGCTCGCGCTCTCGCCCGAGGATCTCGCCGAGCTCGACGCGCTTCCCGCGCCCGCCGGCGGACGGTACTGAAGCGGCCGTGAGCGACTGGCCCGCCCTCCCGCTCGAAGACTGGAAGGACACCTACGCGACGCTCCACATGTACTCCCAGATCGTCGGCAAGGTGCGTCTGGCCCTCGCGCCGCGGCTCAACCACTGGTGGAGCGTCCCGCTGTACGTCGACGCGCGCGGCCTCACGACGTCCGCGATTCCCTGGAAGGGCGGTCTCTTCGAGATCCGGTTCGACTTCCTCGACCACGCGCTCGTCATCGAAAGAGACGATGGCGCCTCGCCCCGGCTGGCGCTCGAGCCCCGTTCCGTCGCGGACTTCTACCGCGAGGTCCGCCGGATGCTGCGCGAGCTCGAGATCGAGCCGAAGATCTGGCGGATGCCCGTCGAGATTCCGGACCCGATTCCCTTCGACGAGGACCGGACGCACGCCGCCTACGATCCGGAGCGGGCCGCGGCGTTCTGGCGCGTCCTCGCGGCGATCGTGCCGGTGTTCGAGGAGTTCCGCGGCGGGTTTCTCGGCAAATCGAGCCCGGTGCACTTCTTCTGGGGGAGCTTTGATCTCGCCTCGACGCGGTTCTCGGGGCGGCGCGCGCCGGAACGGCCGGACGCCGACCCGATCACGCGCGAGGCTTACTCGCACGAGGTCTGGAGCGCGGGCTTTTGGCCGGGCGGCGCGGGCGTGGCCGGACCCGCCTTCTATGCCTACGCCGCTCCGGAGCCGCCGGCCTTCGCGGCCGCCGCGGTGCGCCCCGCGAAGGCCTTCTACCATCCGGACCTCAAGGAGTTCCTCCTGATGTACGACGACGTGCGGCGCGCCGGCGATCCGCGCGGCACGCTGCGCGCGTTCCTCGACTCGACGTACGAAGCGGCCGCGGATCTGGGCGGCTGGGACCGCGAGAGCCTCGAGCGCTGAGGGCGCCGCCCGCGCCGGCGGAGTGTCCGTTTCCGGACGGCCGGCTCCCGGAACCGGTCGGCCGCCTGACGGGCGGAATCGCGAAATCCTTCGAAAGGCGCGCCTCGAAGCGGGCACGCTCGTCGCAATCGGACGCACGCGGGAGGCGAGCCCCATGCGCTCCTTTCTTTTCGACCTCCGCTACGGCCTGCGCAGCCTGACGCGGGCGCCCGGATTCGCGACCGCGGCCGCCGCGACGCTTGCGCTCGGCATCGGCGCGACGGTCGCGATCTTCGGGGTCGCCGACGCCGCGCTCCTTCGGCCGCTGCCGTACCCCGATCCGGAGCGGCTCCTGCGCGTCGGACAGCTCCACCCGGTCAAGAACGCCGACGGCGTCGGGTGCTCCTACATGGACTACCGCGATCTGCGCGACCGCAACCGCTCCTTCGAGAGCCTCGGCGGAATGCTTCTGACGTCCGCCGTCCTCGGCGGGAGCGAGAGCGCCGAGCAGGTGGACGCGGCGTACGTCTCGACGGAGCTCTTCGCGGCGCTCGGCATGGAGCCGATCGCCGGCCGGCTCTTCCGCGAGGAAGAGGACCGCGAGGGCGGGCCGTCGCGCGTCGTGCTCCTCTCGAAGAATCTTTGGATGGCCCGCTACGGCGGCAACCGGTCGGTCCTCGGCCGCAAGATCCTGCTCGACGGCGTGCCGCACGAGATCGTCGGCGTCGTGCCCGACGACGAGATGGAGCTCGAGAACGCGGGCGTTCTCGCGCCGCTCGTCAACCAGGCGTTCCCGAGCCGTTCGGGCCGCGCGCTCGACCTCGTCGGGCGGCTGCGGCCCGGCGTCACGGCGGCGCAGGCCCGCGCCGAGATGGCCGCGATCGGCGAAGCGCTCGCGCGCGAATACCCCGAGGAGGACGGCGGATTCTCCGTCGTCGTCTCGCCCCTGCACGAGGCCCTTCTCGGGTCGCGGCGCCCGGCCCTGATCGTGCTGGCCGGCGCGGTGGGGCTGCTCCTCCTCATCGCCTGCGCGAACACGGCGAACCTGCTCCTCGCCCGCGGCACCGCGAGGCGCCGCGAGCTGTCGGTCCGCGCGGCCCTCGGCGCGTCACGCGGCCGCCTCGTGCGGCAGCTGCTCGGGGAGGCCGCGGCCCTCGGTCTGGTCGGCGGTGCGGGCGGCCTGGCCGTGGCCTCGGGCTTGCTCGCGGCGATCCGGGGGATGATCGGCGCAACGGTGCCGCGCATCGCCTCGGCGCGTCTCGACGGCCGCGCCATCGCGTTCGCGGCGGCGGCCTCGGCAGCGACGGTCCTTCTGTTCGGCTCCCTTCCGGCGTTTACCGCGGCCGGCCGCGCGATCGCGGCCGGGCTCTCGTCGGCGTCGCGCGGCGCGGGCGGCGAGAGGTCCCGGGCGCTCGACGCGCTCGTCCTCGTGCAGACGGCGCTCTGCGTCGTCCTGCTCGTCGTGGCGGGGCTGCTCGCGGGGAGCTACGAACGCCTCTCGACGACGAACCCGGGACTCCGCCCGGAGCGCGTGCTCACGGCGAGACTCGCCCTTCCGCGCGGCGTGTACAAGGACGACGCGGCACGGCGCACGGCGTTCCTCGAGCGCGCCATCGGGCGAATCGGGCGGCTGCCGGGCGTGGCCGCGGCCGGCCTGACGGGCTGGCTGCCGTCGCGGCAGTCCATGACGATGTCGTACTCCGCCGAGGGCCATCCGCGGCTCTCGCGGGCGCAGTCCCCGCAGACGGAGCTCCGCGAGGTCTCCTCGGGCACGTTCGCCGCGCTCGGGATTCCGCTGCTCGAGGGGCGCGGCATTTCAGACGCCGACCGCGCGGACTCGGCGCCGGTCGCGGTCGTCAACCGCAGATTCGCCGAGGCGACGTGGCCGGGCAGGTCGCCGATCGGGATGCACGTCCTCCTCTTCGTCGACCAGGTCGAGCGCGAGGTCGTGGGCGTCGTGGGCGACGTGCGGCGCATGGACCGCGCCGCGGCGACGCCGGCGCAGATGTACGTCCCGCTCGCGCAAGACCCGCTCTTCATCGGCGTCTTCGCGGTCGTCCGGACGGAGGGCGAGCCCCGGGTGCTCGCCCCCTCGATCGCCCGCGCGATTCGCGAGCTCGACGCGGGAGTCGCCGTCTCCGACGTCCGGACGATGGGAGAGGTCCTCTCCGGCAGCCTTTCGGAGCCGCGGTTTCGCGCGACGCTCCTGGCGTTCTTCGCGGCGGCGGCGCTGCTCCTCGCATCGATCGGCCTGTACGGGGTCATCGCCTACGCCGTGACGCGGCGGCGTTACGAGATCGGCGTGCGCATCGCGATGGGCGCGACGCCATCCGAGATCCTGCGCCTCTTCCTCCGGGGCGGCATGCGCCTCGCGGCGGCCGGCGCCGGCGCGGGAATCCTCGGTGCGATCGCGGCGACGCGGATGCTCGGAGGTCTCCTCTACGGCGTGCGTCCGCTCGATCCGGCGACCTTCGCCGGCGCCGTGGCGGTCCTCCTCCTCGTCGCGCTCGCGGCCACGGCGGTGCCGGCGCGGCGCGCCGCGGCGACCGACCCGATCCAGGCGCTCGGGGCGAGCTGACCCGCGCGGCCGCCCTCGCGCGGCTCCATGTCAGGCTGCGGCGGCCGTCTCTCGCCGCAGGCGGCGCGCGCGGAGACGCCGGCGCAGCGCGAGGAGCGCGCCGAGCACGATCGCCCAGGGCAGGACCGCGATCGCGCCCTCGAGAAGGGCGGCCAGCGAGCGCGAGAGCGTGGCGAACGAATTGCGCAGCACTTCGGCGAGCGGGTCGAAGGCGGAGGGGCGGGCGGCGCTCTCCGGCTCCGCCAGATCGGCGGCGATCGTCGAGAACGCGATCCGCCGGTCCTCGTAGCGGCGCTCGCCCTCCATGGTCTCGATCTGCTCGACGAGGTTCGAGAGCTCGGTCTCGGCCTTCAAGACGTCGGCGAGCTTCGCCGTGCGGTCGCGGAGGATTGCGCGGATCCGCTCGGCGGCGTCGCGCTTGACCCGCAGGCGCGACTCCAGGTCCGCGTAGGCCTTCGTCACGTCCTCGACGGACACGTGCTCCGAGCGGACGCGGCCGAGCGCCTCGAGAGCGGCGAGCGCCGCGTCGAACCGGTCGGCCCGCACCCGAAGCGTCAACATTCCACGCCGCCGCCGCGTCTCGCCGCTCGACTGCGCGTCGGCCACGTAGCCGCCGAAGGAGCGCGCGATCCCGTCCGCCTTTCGGTTGGCGGCGGCGAAGTCATCGACCTCGACGCTCACTTCGGCGTTTCGGACGAGCTTCTGCGCCGCGGCCATCGACGCGAGCGCGTCGCCCGAGGCGCTCCCGCCCGGCGCGGCCGGAACATCGACCTTGTCGGCTGCCGCCGACGACGGAGACAAGGTGCTCGCGACCTGTGGATCCGACCGGAGCTGCCCGAGGAAAGCGGCGTAGCGTCTCGGATCCGCCCGCCGCGAGCAGGCCGCCGCGGCGAGAATCGGAGCCAGGGTCAGGATCGCGGCGGCGGCGACGCGTCGGGTGGCCATCGTGCGTTTTCTCCTCCGGATGGCAGACACCCGCGGCCGCCGGCCGGTTCCCGACGAAAGAAAAAGGGCCGGGACAGGCCCGGCCCGGATCGTCGCGCGGACGCCCTACGGGCGATGCGCGTGGCGCACGTTCGGGTGGGCGCCCGACAGCGCCATCGGATCGAGGATCGAAAGGCGCTCCTCCTTGCGGCGGCGCCCGACGAGGACGACGACGATCGCCAGGCCGGCCGCGGCGAGCGCGATCAGAGCCCAGTTGCCGAGATCCGCGCGTGTCGAGGTCTTCTCCTCGCGCGCCGCGCTCGCGGCCGTCGTTTTCCCGGCCGCGGGCTCCTCGGCGACGGGAGGAGGGGGCGGCGGTTCGGCGCTCGGCGCGGCGGACGCGGACTCGGCTCCGGCGGCCGCGGCGGCGGAAGAGGTCGAGGTCGAGCCGGCGGCCGGCGGAGGCCCCGAAGGGGACGAAGGGGCGGGATTCGTGGACGCCGGGGCGCTGGCGCTCGACACCGGAGTCCTCGTCGGCCGAGGCGTTCTCTTGGTCGGCGCCGCCGTGACCTCCGGCGTTGTCGCCGGCGTCGCGATCGGAGTCAGAAGGTTCGGCGTCGTCTGAACGAGCGGCGTCGCCGGCTCGGAACCCGGCGGCGGTGGCACTTGTGGTGCCGCAGTCACC
>Ga0335084_10002920_pt1 | contig 16610 bp, 13 predicted proteins | sample Lox_Sample_44_FD_206721 | JGI IMG/M metagenome (GOLD analysis project Ga0335084, IMG submission 206721) | Soil microbial communities from Loxahatchee National Wildlife Refuge, Florida, United States - Lox_Sample_4.4 | ecosystem: Environmental > Terrestrial > Soil > Wetlands | place: USA... | reverse complement strand
GGGGGCGGAGGCCACGGTGGAGGGGGATGGAGCGGCGGCCACGGCGGAGGAGGCCACGGCGGCTATTGGGGTGGCGGCCACGGAGGCTACTGGGGCGGTGGCCACGGTTACTGGGGTGGCCGCGGCTATTGGGGCGGCTGGCGCGGAGGGTACTGGTATCCGGGTTGGGGCTGGGGTTGGGGAGTCGGTGTCGGGTGGGGATGGGGATATCCCTACTATGGGTACTGGGGCTACGGGTATCCGTACTACGGCTACGGCTACGGGTACGCCTCCCCGGGTTCTGTGTACGCCGTGCCGGGGTACTGGGCAGTGATCGACACGGGGGTTTCGCCGGATGAGGCGCGTGTCTACCTGGACGGCGAGTACATCGGGACCGCCGACGACTTCGACGGGTTTCCCGACTACCTGTACCTGCAGAAGGGACACTACCGACTCGAGTTCCGCCTCGAGGGTTTCGAGACGAAAGTGGTCGAGCTCGACGCCCGGCCGGGCACGAAACTGAAGATCGACGACAAGCTACAGAAGATCAAGGGCGCCAAGCAGTACGGGTCCTACGACACTCCCGAGCCGCCGGGAGGCGTGCAGCGTTTCTTCGGAAAGGGTCGGGATGGGAGCACGGTCGTCTCGCCGCCGGGGGACGCGGGGCCCGGAGCCGGCTATGGTGAGGAGAATCAGGCCTCACCGCCTCCAGCCGCATCCTCTCCCGGCGATTCTTGGCGAGATCGGCCGAGCGGCTCCGGCGTCACGACGGTGCGGCCGGGGAGGTCTCACTCAACCCGGCTGATCATTAGAGCAATGCCTCCGGATGCAGCCGTGTATGTCGACGATCGATTTGTCGGCACGGCGCAGGAGGTCTCCGAGGAGGAACGAGGACTGAAGGTCGAGCCTGGCCCGCATGCGGTGACCGTCTCGCGTCCCGGCTTCAAGGACAGGACGGTCAAGGTTCAGGTCGAGGTCGGGCAATCCGAATCGGTCGAGGTCGAGCTGGAACGCTGAGAGGGCTCGGATCCGGGCGAGGTTTCGGTCAGCGCACCGGGGCCTCGCCCGAAGGGCCGCGGGAGAGATAGAGGTCCAGCAAGAGGGACTCGTAATGGAGCCGCCGGTTGCCCCGGCGGCTGTCGGGCGGCGCATCGACGGCCCTGAGCGCTGCCCGCTCGAGCGCCGAGCGCGGAACCGTCTTCGCTATTCTCTGCAGCGGTCCCGCTACCGTGCGGTGGCGCAGAAGATCCGCAGACACGATACGGCTCGCGGCCGCGTCGGCGAGCAACTCCGCCAAGAGCCCTCCGCGCTCGTCGGTACGGGCAAGCGTCTCGGCGAGAAGCAGGAGCGCTGGCAGGCGCCCCCCTTCCAGACCCGCTTCGAGCGCCTCGAGCACGATTTCCCGAGCCCGTCGATACTGCGAGAGATCCTCGGGGCTGGTGTCCTTGCCTTCCCGCTCGGCCAGCGCGAGGTCGGGCACGTCTTCCTCCGAGAATCCTCGTTCGCGCCACGCGGCGAGACGCTCGGCGGGTGGGTCCGGTGGAATTCGCGCCACGGCACATCGGGACCGGATGGTCGTCGGCAGCGATTCGGGCCGCGTCGTCGTCAGGATCCACGAGAAACAGGAGCCGGGTTCTTCCAGGGTCTTCAGGAGGGCATTGCCTGCCTCCGCTCCAATTTGTTCGGCGCGCGAAATGATCGCCACGCGTCGGCGGCTCTCGTAGGGACGCCCGGCGGCGAAGGCGATGGCCTCGCGGATGCGATCGATCCGGATTTGAACCCCTTCCGGCGCGATGACGAGGAGATCCGGGTGTAGTCCCGCGGCGACCCGCCGGCAAGAGTCGCACCGGCGGTCCGGGTCATTCCCCGGGCAGAGCAACGCCGCGGCGAGCGCCGTCGACTCCCGCGCCAGGATCGCGTTTCCCGGGCCGGTCACGAGCAGGGCTCCGGGAAGGTTCCGGCCGCGCAGGATCCGGTCGGGCAGCGCGATGCGTTCCGACGAGTTCAAAGCGAAAAGCGCTCCGCGATGTGCTTCCAGGTCTCGGTGAAGACGGAGTCGGGATCTCCCTCCGAGTTGACCACGATGACGCGTTCCGGCTCCCGGCGCGCGATCTCGAGGTAGGCCGCGCGCACCGCGCGGTGAAAGGAGAGGTCCGCGCCCTCGAACCGACCCGTCCGCGCCCCGTCCCGCTTTCGCGCCCGCGCGAGCCCCGCTTCGGGCGCGAGATCGTAGAGCAGCGTCAACTCTGGTAGGAGCCCGTCCCGGGCGATGGCGTCGACCCGCCGGACGACACCGGCATCGAGGCCGCGGCCCGCGCACTGATAGGCCTCCGTCGAGTCGCTGAATCGATCGCACAGGACGAAGGCACCGGAGGCCACCGCGGGAGCGAGCACTTCCCGGACGTGCTGCCGACGGTCCGCCTCGATCAGGAGCCATTCGGTCACCGCATCGAGCTCCTTCTGGGCGGGGTCCATCAGCACGGCCCGGATCCGTTCTCCGACGGCCGTGCCGCCGGGTTCTCGCGTTTCGGTCACCGGGTGCCGGCGTTCGCGCAGGCGCGCTCCCGCCAGGGCGAGCTGCGTCGACTTCCCGCATCCTTCGACACCCTCGAACGTCACGAAAGGCATGTCGGCGGAAGGATATCGGAGGCGGAGTCTCGCCGGGCGCCGGAAGGCGCGATCGGTTCGAGCGGTTAACATTGTCGTTTCCGAGGAGAGTGAGGATGGCGGAGGATCGGGTCTTGGCGGCCGGCGAGCCGCGTCCCACGCCGGCGCGTTCCGGCCGCGCGTGGTTCTATGCCGCCGGCCTGCTCGGCCTCGTTCTGGCGATCGTTTCGATGGCCGACATGTTCTCACCTCGTCCCAACGACGGAATCGTGCCCATGCCCTACAGCCGCGGGGGGATCGAAGTCCGCGCGGTCAATCCGGCCGGTCCCGCTCAGGCTGCCGGGATCCAGGCGGGCGATCGGGTGCTCGGGATCGGGCGACGTCTGGTCAACACGGCATCGGACGCCTCGGAGGAGCTTCTCAAGCACTCGATCGGCGAGAGCGTGCCCTACCTCGTTCGGCGAGGGGAGAGCCTGCTCAATCTCCCCGTCAAGCTCGCTTCCGAGCGCCTGGGTGGGACGACCTATCTGTACGCGGCCGCGATCGGATTCCTCTTCTTCTTGATCGGCCTCTTCGTCTTTCGACATCAGCCCGACGACCGGGCGGCGCGGCTGTTCTTCCTGCTCTGCGTCCTGTTCCTGCTTTTCTTCGTGTGCCGACTGCGGCCCGCTTCCTACTGGTGGATCGACGTCTTCGTTCAGAACACCGGCACGGTCAGTCTGTTTCTCTTGCCGGCGGTGTTCATCCATTTCTTCCTGGTCTTCCCGCGGCCCAAGCAACTCTCGTTCGCGCAGATCGACGAGTGGACGGGCGAGGCGCCGGCCCGGTGGAAGAGCTGGCTTCAGGATTTCCTGTCCGCGAGCCCCAGCCTCTTCTACCTGCTCTATGCCATTCCCCCCTTCGTCTTCCTCTACGACGTCTTCCGCCAGGTGCGAGGCGAGCGCGTCTCCGTGCTGTCGGGGGCGCCGCTGTCCTCCTGGGTGCTCTTGGGCGACTACCTGGTCCTCGGCCTGATCGCCCTCGCGCATTCCGCCTTCACCTTGCCCGACGCGCGGGAGCGGCGGCAGGCGTTCCACGTCTTCGTCGGGACGATCCTCGGGACGGCCCCGTTCGTGCTGCTCGGCATCGTGCTGCCGTCCGCATTTCGGATCGACGACTACGTGTTCTGGGGCATCGTTCCGATGATCCTGATTCCGCTGACCTTCGCGTACGCGATCGTCCGCTTCCAGATGCTCAACATCCGTTTCGTCGTTCGCCGCACCTTCCTTTACGCGGCGACGACCGCGATCCTCTTCGGCTTCTATGCCTTGGCGATCGCGACGGCCGCCAAGCTCTTCGCCGGCTCGCGGCTGTCCGCTTCGCCGGTCTTCAACTTCGGCTTTTTCCTGGTCGCCATCCCGCTCTTCGAGTTCCTCCGCCGCCGCCTCCAAACGCCGCTCGATCGACTCTTCTTCCGCGACAAGCTCAACTACCAGACGGCCCTGCTCGACATGAGCGAGACCATCACGGGAGAGCTCGATCTCGGAAAGATCGCCGATTACCTGACCGCCAACGTCGCCGCGACGATGCGGCTCGAAAAGGCCTCGATCTGGCTGCGGGATCGGGAGGGATGGCTCGAGCGCCGGGGGCGGCGAGAGGACCGAATGTCGCCGGAGGCCGCGCTGCGCCGGATCCTCCGCCAGGAAGGGAAGCCCGCGCTCTTGGCCGAGCTCTCCTTTCACTTCGCCGACGCGGAGAGCCAGGAGATTCGCGAGCGGCTGATCGAGGAGGGCTTCCAGCTGCTGGTGCCACTGGTCTACCGCGAGCGTTTGATGGGGATCCTGGCTCTGAAGGAGAAGCTCTCCGGCGAGCGGTTCGATCGAGACGACGAGGCATTGCTGACGACCCTGGCCAATCAGTCCGCCCTGGCGATCGAGACCGCCCTTCTCCACGACGAGATGACCCGGCAAGCGGAATGGAAGCGGGATCTCGAGATCGCTCGCGACATCCAGGCGAGCCTGCTCCCGCGCTCGGTTCCGGTCGTGCCGGGCTTTTCGTTTCTGGGCGGCAGCCTGCCGGCCAAGGTGGTCGGCGGCGACTTCTACGACTTCATCCCCTTGGAGGACCATCGGTTGGGTGTCGTGATCGGCGACGTGTCGGGAAAGTCGGTTCCCGCATCGCTCCTGATGGTCGCCTCCAAGGAGATCGTCTACTCCCGCGCGCTGACGACCCGCGATCCGGGAGCCCTCTTCCAGGAATCCAATCGCCGGATCTACGCCATTAAGCGGCGCATGTTCGTCTCCCTCGGCTACTTCCTGCTCGATCCCGAGGCCATGAGCATTCGCTACGCGATCGGCGGCCAGCCGCTGCCCATCCTGCTGCGCTCGGGCGATGGCGGTCCGCAGCTGCTGGAGCCGCCCGAGCAGCGGCTGCCGTTGGGAGCCTTCCGAGAAGTTCCCTACGATACGCGGGAGCTCTTCCTGCGCCGCGGCGACCTGATCTTCTTCTACACCGACGGCTTCTCGGAGGCCATGGACGAGAAGATGGAGCCCTTCGGCGAGGAACGCCTCATGGAGTCGGTCGGCCGGCTGCGAAAGGAGCCCCTCGAGGAGGTCGCCCGGGGCGTACTTTCCGATGTCCGGGAGCACACGCGGGGGGCCGAGCAATACGACGACATGACGTTTCTAATGCTCAGGGTGGAATGAACGACTTCGCGGGGCGGGTAGTATTAGATTGGACGCGAGCGGCCGGACCCCGGAGCGGCAAACGGCCGGCTGGCGGGCTACGTCCTTGAAACTTAGGGGGTTTCTAGTCGTATGACTCCCAGGAAGACCATGAGAAAGCGGCTGGTCATCGGGGCGGCGGGCCTCGTGCTCCTGATTGCGGTGGGAGCCGCGGCGGCTCTGTACTTCGGCAGTCGCCGGGAGGTGACGACCTCCTCCGAGCCGGCCTACCGGGCCTACCGCGAGGCGCTCGAAAACGAGCGGCGGTTCTACTACAAGGAAGCGCGCGACGGGTTTGCCAAGGCCCTGGAGCTCGACCCGCAGTTTGCCGAAGCCATGCTCGGCCTTTCTCGGATGACTCGAGGCGATCAGGGGCTCGCGCTCGTGCGGCGGGCGGCCAAGCTGAGGGACCACCTGACCGAGCGGGAGCGGATGCACGTCGACATGCAGCTGGCCAAACGCGAGGGGCGTTCGGAGGACGCCGTGGCGATCGCCAGGAGAGTCCACGAGAGGTATCCGGACGACGTGAGGGCCGCGATGGATCTCTGCGAGCACGAGATCATGGCGGGCAACGGCGAAAAGGCCCTGCAAATCCAGGCGGAATTGCTGGCGGTCGAGCCCAACAACGCCAACGCGTATAACCAGATCGGTTACTACTACGCGTATCGCGGGGACTACGAGAAAGCGATCGAGAACATCAAGAAGTACCAGTTCATGGCGCCGGATCAGGCCAACCCCTACGATAGCCTCGGCGAGATCCAGGCCTATTCGGGCCACTACGACGAGGCGATCGGAAACCTGAACCAGGCGCTCAAGCTCAAACCGGATTTCTTCGCCGCGTACCTGCACATGGGGATTGCCTACGAAGGCAAGGGCGACTATGCCAAGGCGATCGAGAGCTTCCGCAAGGGCGCCAAGGAGGCGATGGACGAAGACCTCCGCCACGAGCACCTGCGGCAGGCGCTTCGGGCCGCCTATGTCGCCGGGGATGTGCCGGTGGCGAAAGAGCTCATTTCGGAGCTCCTGGTGTTTCCCGGCGAAAAGCACCGGGAGCTGACGCGCCTCGCCTACGACGCCCTGCTCGACCTGATGGAGGACCGGCCCGTCGAGGCAGAAAGGCGGCTTCGTGAGCTCCAGCCCAAGGTCGAGGCGGTCGACAAGCAGGAGACCAAGAAGGAGAGCTACGGGGGCCCGCCGCATCCGGACCTGACTTTCCTGATGGCGCAGGCTCTGATGCGTCAGGGGCGAGTCGATCAGGCGATTCCGCTCCTGGAGGAGTTGGCGGGTTCGCCGAAGCCCTTCGTCAACTTCGAGTCACGCCGCTGGGTCTTCGCGGGTCGCGCCCTGCTGGCCGAGGCGGTCGCGCGCAAGGGAGATCTCGACCGAGCGGAGAAGCTGCTCGTCGAGAATCGGAAGTGGAACCCGAGCTGGGCGCCGGCGGGTCCGTCGGAGCAGGTCGTGGCGCAACTGCGGCGCGAAAAGGTGCTCGCCGCCACCAAGTAGGAATTCCGTCGGACGCATGGAACCCGCCGGCCGCGACTTCGAGACCCAGCACAAGCTTCTCCTTCTCGAAACCCTCTACGACGCGGGCTTGTCGCTCGGGTCCTTGCCGAGCGAGGAGGCGCTGGTCGAGGACGTCCTGGGACGGGCGGTGGGTGTGCTCGACGCCTCCCGAGGGTACCTCGCCACCTTCGGCGAAGGGGGCGCCTTGCGCGCGGAAGCCCGCGTCGGCCTTCCGCGACGCGTCCCCGAATCCGTCGTCGCCGAGGACGAGTTCCTGCGCGAGGTGCTCGCCTCCGATGCGGCGGTTCGCCGCGAGAAGTTCCGATTCCTGCGGACACCCGTCTCGGCGGCGATCGGCGTGCCGATTCGCGGCGGCGCACGCGGCCTCGGGGTCTTGGTGCTGGCGGAGAAGGAGCTGCGGCGAGGCGAGAAGGCTGCCTTCGGCGAAGAAGACGCGCGCTTCCTCTCTTCGCTGGCGGTTCTGTGCGGGATGGCGATCGAGAACCGTCGTCACCTCGAGCGCTTGACGCGGGAGCGGGAGCGTCTGGAGGAAGAGAACCGGAGGCTGCTCGACGAGACGGGCCGTTCGGCGGCCGGGCGTCTCTTCGTCGGGGACTCGCCGGCGGCGCGCGCCGTGCTCGACCTGGTCGGGCGGGTCGCCGCGTCGAGGATCTCCGTGCTGATCACCGGAGAAAGCGGGACCGGCAAGGAGCTCGTGGCGCGATCGGTCGGACAAGCCCTTCGTCGCCATCAACTGCGCCGCGCTTCCGGAGACGCTGCTCGAATCGGAGCTCTTCGGGATCGAGCGGGGCGTCGCCACGGGGGTCGAGGCGCGGCCCGGGCGTTTCGAGGGGGCGAGCGGCGGCACCCTCTTCTTGGACGAGATCGGGGACATGCCGCTCTCGCTCCAGGCGAAGCTCCTCCGGGTGCTGCAGGAACGAGAGATTGAGCGGGTGGGCGGCCGGCGGCGGATTCCGATCGATGTGCGAGTACTCGCCGCCACGCACGCGGATCTGCCGCGCCGAATCGCCCGGGGCGAGTTTCGCGAGGATCTCTACTATCGGTTGCGGGTCGTCGAGATCGCGTTGCCCCCGCTTCGGGAGCGGCGGGAGGACATTCCCCGGCTGGTCCGGCACTTCCTCGAACGGTTCGCCGCGCGCGAAGCGCGGGACGTCCCGACCCTGGACCGGGATGCCTATGCCGCGCTGCTCACTCACGAATTCTCCGGCAACATCCGCGAGCTCGAGAACTTGCTCGAGGGCGCCGCGGCCCTGTGCCGGGGAGGAGTCATCCGGCGGGAAGACCTGCAGTGGCTTCCCGCGGCTTCCCGGGCGGCCGCAGCGCCCACCGGCTCCGGCGCTCCGGAAGAGGAACCGTCGAGCCTGAGGGCGCTCGAAGACCGCCACATCGAGCGGGTCTTGAGGCTCGCGGGCGGAAACAAGAGCCGGGCGGCGCGGCTCCTCGGTATCAGCCGACGAACGCTCTACCGGAAGAAGTCAGTGGGACAATAGTATACGGTGACAATAAGTCACGTATTTCGTCAACTGCTTTAAAAATTGATTGTTAGTGGCTAATCTATCCGGCGTTAGTACCAATGTGTAGCGTAAAGACACACTAGCGGCCTGAATCAACAATGGCCCGATTTGACTCTAAGACCTTGTTTGTCAGTAGCTTAGCCTCTGGCTCTCTTAGACGGTCATCCTGGCAGGCGGCTTGCGATATGCCTACGGTCATACGCCGTGAAGAAAGAACTGGTATCCACTGCCACGGACCTGGGGACGCCTTTCGTCCTCTGGTCGCTTCTGCTGGGCGAACTCGCCATCGCCTCGCTCTTCCTGCTGTCCGGTAAACTCCCCCCGATCTTGACTCGGTCGCTGCAGCTCTTTCTGCGATTCTGACGGCCGGGGGTCCGACCGAAAACCGAATGGCTCATCGGAAGACAGCTCCGCTTACGCCCCGACACGCGGGCTCGCGCGATATCTCGCTGACGATCCCGGTGGCGCCGGAGATGGAGATTGTCGCCACGGCCCAGGCCGCCGCGCTCGGCGAGTATCTCGGAATGTCCCGCGATAAGATCGACGAGGTCAGACTCGCGCTGGTCGAGGCGTGCATCAACGCCTTCGAGCACGCGCAGACGCGCGACGAGCGCCTGCACCTGACTTTTCGAATGGGCCGGGAAGACGAAGGGGCCGATTGGCTGGAGATCGAGGTCTTGGATCAGGGCAAGGGCTTCGATCACTTGCGCATCGAGCCTCCAACCCCCGAGCAGACGTTCCAGGGAAAGCGCAAGCGCGGATGGGGGCTTCAGATCATCCGAAGTCTGATGGACAGCGTTCAGATCAGCTCCGGCGACTGGGGGACGCGAATCGTCATGAGGAAATACAAGTGAGCGACGCGTGCAAGGTTTCGGCGCAACGCCGAGGGGACGTGGCGGTTCTTTGGACCGATGGATACATCAACAACCAGGGAGGCGAGGAGATCGCCCGCGAGGCCTACAAGCAGCTCGATTCCGGTGCTCGGGCGCTGGTGATGAACCTCGAGAAGACGCGCATCGTCAATTCGATCGGCATCTCGATCCTGATCGAGGTGCTGGAGCGGGTGATGGATCGCAAGGGCTTGCTCGCCTTCTGCGGGTTGACGCCGACGATCGACAAGACCTTCCGCATCATGGGTCTCGCCCAATATGCGTCGATCTATCCCACCGAGGAGGAGGCACTCCAGGCGGTCTCCGCGAGGGTTTAGGCCGTGGAACCGGTTCGTGGCGGCGCGCCCGCTCGGCTGCGCGAAGCATGGCGAGAGGTCGGAAATGCGCTCACGCACGATCCTCGCCGGCCGCTACCGACTCGACTCGCCGACGCGGCGGCGACCCTGGCGGGGGCGGGAAACGCCGCCCTGTATCTGAAGGACAAGGCCAACTGGATCCTGGTCGCCTCCGTGGGCGATGGAGCCGCCACGCTGCCGTTGCCCGATCCGTGCCCGTCGGTGAGCGGGTTCTCGCGGGGGATCCTCTGGATCCGGCTCGAGGCCGAGGGAGAGCTGCACGGGCTGCTCGGCCTCGACCGGGTCGCCGACGAGGACGTGGAGCTTGCCGAAGTGCTGGGAATCTTGCTCGGCCCGTCGCTCGGCGCGCATCGCTTCTCGCGTCTGGTGAAAGAAGCCGACTTCGAGGTTCGGACACGGCTGCTCGAGCTCGAGTCTCTTTACGATCTCGGACTCTCCCTCGCCGGACAGCTCGACCTTTCTTCCCTGGCCGACGAGGTTTTGTTTCGGTCCATTTCCTTGACCGACGCGAGGAAGGGGAGCCTCGTCCTTCTTTCGGAGAACGGCTCGGTGCTTCTTTCGCGGCACATCGGCGGCGAGCTGGTCTCCCCGGGGGAGGTGCCCCGGTGGGTATTGCCGGAGGGGGAGGCCTCGATCAACAACAGCGCGTCCTCCGTTCCGACGGCGGGGCTGCGCCTCGCCTCCTGCGAAAAGTGCCTGGCGGTGGCGATTTCGGTCGGCGGCCGGCGCCTGGGCGTGCTCGCGGTCGCGGACAAGGAGTCCCGCGATGGAGGCGTGCTCGATTTCACGCCGACCGACGCGCGCCTGCTCTCCCTGTTCGCCAATCAGGCGGCGGCGGCGATCGAGACGGCGCGGCTCCACCGCGAGGCGATCGAGAAGGAGCGGATCGAGCGGGAGCTCGAACTCGCCGCCGCGATCCAGCGCGAGATCCTGCCGCGCTCGCTGCCGCGGGTCGAGGGCGTGGAGCTCGCGGCGGCCAACGTGCCGACGCGGCAGGTCGGGGGCGACTACTACGACTGGTTTCCCCTGTCGGGCGGCCGCCTGGGCTTTCTCGTGGCCGACGTCTCGGGCAAGGGCGTTCCGGCGGCGCTGTTGGTCTCTACTGTGCATTCCGCGGTCCATCTGCAGATTGACGAGGCCAAGACCATCGCGGACCTGGTTGCCCGCATCGACCGCCACCTCCAGCGCTTCGCGGCCACGCGCAAGTTCCTGACCCTCTTCTTCGGATTGCTCGAGCCCGATTCCGGGCGCTTCCGTTATGTCTCGGCCGGCCACAACCCGGTGCTGCTCGCTCGCGCCACGGGAGAGCTGGTGCGGCTCGAATCGACGGGCGTTCCCGTCGGCATGCTTCCCAACGCCTCTTGGAGGGAGGAGTCCGTTGATCTCGCGCCGGAAGACCTGCTCTGTGTCTACACCGACGGCGTGACCGAAGCCGTGAACGAGAGCGAGGAGGAGTTCGGTCTCGACCGACTTTCGGAGATTGTCGGCCGGGGCGCCTCCCGGCCCGTGCAAGAGCTGTGCGACTCCGTGCTCGCGGCCGTCGCGGACCACGCGAGAGGCATGCCGCAGTACGACGACCAAACACTGCTGCTCGTTCGGAGGATGCCCCTCGGCGGTCGGGAATCGTGAACCGCGCGCTTCGGCCCCTGCCCGGTTGCCGTTGAGGATTCGCGGCTCCGGCGGCCGCCGGTTAAGATTCCAGAGATGAGCCCCGCCTGGCCTCTGCTGCTCGCGCTCGGCTCCGCGGCGCCGGGAGGCGATTCGGGCCTGTTGCTCGAGGGGGCAACCGTCTATGTGGCCGCCGAGGCGGCCCCGCAGCGCGCGAGCATTCTCATCCGGGACGGCAAGATCGCCTTCGTCGGCGAGGCGCGGCAGGCGCGGGCCATGGCCGCAGACGCGCGGGTCGTCGACCTGACGGGTCGCTTCGTTTTCGCCGGCTGGTCGGATGCGCACGGGCACCTCTATGGCCTGGGCGAGGCGATCGAGACTGCCGATCTGAGGGGAGCCTCGAGCGCGTCGGAGGCGGCGCGCCGGATGGCGGAAAAGGCGGCCCGGCTGCCCTCGGGAGTGTGGGCGGAGGGGCGCGGCTGGGACCAGAACCTCTGGCCCGGCCAGAGCTTCCCGGACGCGAGGGAACTCGATCGGGTTCTCCCGGAGCGTCCCGCTCTGGCGCGGCGGGTCGACGGCCACGCCCTCTGGGTCAACTCCGCGGCACTTCGAGCCGCCGGAGTCACCGCCTCCACCCCCGATCCCGACGGGGGACGCATCCTGCGGCGCCCCGACGGGAGCCCTTCCGGAGTTCTCGTCGACAACGCGAAAACGCTCGTCGAGGCCCTTCAGCCGGCTCCCTCCGCTTCGGACCGCGAGCGCCGCCTGCTCGCGGCAGCCCGCGCCTGTGCCCGTGCCGGCTTGACCGCTGTCCAGGACGGCTCCGCCTACGGGCCGGAATCGATCGAGGTTCTCGAGCGGCTGGTGGCCCGAGGAGAGCTGCCGATCCGTGTGTACGCAACGATTTCCGCCGAGCCCGCGGCCGCTGGGGAGGCCTCCCCGGGAGACACCGCGTCTCGGCTTCCGCACCTCGGGAAGATTCGCGAAGGAAAGGGCAGCGACTTCCTGACCGTGCGCGCAATCAAGGCGTACGCCGATGGCGCGCTCGGCTCTCGGGGCGCCGCCCTGCTCGCCGACTATTCCGACGAGCCGGGCTGGCGCGGGCTCCTCGTCACGCCGGTCGAGCGTCTGGACGCGCTGGCGCTTGCCGCGCGAAGCAACGGCTGGCAACTCTGGATCCACGCCATCGGAGACCGGGGAAACCGGGTCGCGCTCGACGCCTTCCGCAAGGCGGCCCGGGCCGTGCCCAAGGGTCCGCCGGGAGGCGATCGGCCGCGCGTCGAGCACGCGCAGGTCGTGGCGCTCGCCGACCTCGCGCGGTTCGGTGCCGAGGGTGTCATCGCTTCGATCCAGCCCACCCACGCCACCTCCGACATGCCCTGGGCCGAGCGGCGCGTGGGCCCGGAGCGGATCCGGGGCGCCTACGCCTGGAGGAGCCTGAAGACGGCGGGGGCGAGGCTGGCCGGCGGGAGCGACTTTCCCGTCGAGTCGGAGAATCCGCTCCTCGGGTTCTACGCGGCCGTGACGCGCAAGGATCGGTCGGGTCATCCTCCCGGCGGTTGGCGCCCGCAGGAAAAGCTCACTCGATCCGAGGCGCTCGCCCTCTTCACGTCGGACGCGGCTTACGCGGCGTTCGAGGAGGAGCGGCGCGGGAGGATCGCGGTCGGCTACGAGGCGGACCTGACGGTCCTGGCGCGAGACCCCATGACCGTCGCGGAGAGCGAAATCCCGACGATCGCCGCGCCTCTCGTGATCGTCGGCGGAAGAGTCTTCTCGGGGGAGAATCCGGTGCGATGAGATCGCTCGGCGGGTTATTGTTATTGACCCTGGCCGCCGGATTGGGGTGCAGCCGCCCGGCGCGCCCGGCCCCTAACGTGACACCGAGCAACGACTCACGGGCCGCGCAACGCGCGCACATGGTGGAAACTCAGATCGTGTCGCGCGGCGTGCGCGACCCCCGGGTGCTCGCCGCGATGCGCGAAGTTCCTCGGCATCTGTTCGTGGAACCGAGCGAGCGGTCGCGGGCCTACGACGACACTCCGCTGCCGATCGCGGGGAACCAGACGATCTCGCAGCCGTACATCGTGGCGCTGATGACCGAGCTGCTGGACCTGCAGCCCGGAGAGAGGGTGCTCGAGATCGGAACCGGCTCGGGCTATCAGAGCGCCGTCCTCTCGAAGCTCTGCGGCGAGGTCTATTCGATCGAGATCGTGCCGGAGCTGGCCTCGACCGCCTCGGAGCGTCTTGCCAAGATGGGCTATCGAAACGTCCAGGTTCGCGAGGGGGACGGCTACCGCGGCTGGCCGGAGAAGGCCCCCTTCGACGGCATCATCGTGACCGCGGCGCCCGAACGGATTCCAAAGCCGCTGCTCGACCAGCTCGCCTCGGGGGGCCGGATGGTCATCCCGGTCGGCGGCTTCTTTCAGGAGTTGAAGGTCTTCCGCAAGGACTCCGCCGGCAAGATCACCGAGCAGGCAATCCTGCCCGTGCGATTTGTTCCCATGACCGGGGAGGTCGCAAAGACACCCACGGTGCCGGACAACTAGCGGCCCCGGATCCGCCGCTCTTGCGACAGACTTTCAAGGCGTTCACCTACACCGACTTTCGCCGGCTCTGGGTAGGCGCCTTCACCTCCAGCACCGGCACCTGGATGCAGGAGGTGGCTCAGAACTGGCTGATCCTCACGATGACCGGGTCGGCCTTCCTGCTCGGCCTCGACGCCTTCCTCGCCGACGCTCCGTTCCTGCTCTTCTCGCTCTTCGGCGGCGTGCTCGCCGACCGCCTGGACCGCCGGCGCATCCTGCTCGGCTCGCAATACATTCAGATGTCGAGCGCGCTCTTGCTGGCGGCGTTGGTCGTGGCCGGCGGCGTCCGCGTCTGGATGATCCTGACGCTCTCGTTCGTCGTCGGCCTGGTGCAGTCCTTCGGCGGGCCCGCCTACCAGGCCCTCGTGCCCACGCTCGTCGACCGAGAGGACTTGCCAAACGCCGTCGCGCTCAACTCCATCCAGTTCAATCTCGCGCGCGTGATCGGTCCCGTCCTCGCCGGCGTGGCCTTCTATCGCCTGGGCGCCGCGGCCTGCTTCGGTTTGAACGCCCTGTCGTTCCTCGCGCCGATCGCCGCGTTGCTCACGCTCCGCCGGGGAGGCGGCACGGCGCAGACGGCCGAACCGATGCTCCAGAGCCTGAGAACGGGTCTCCGTGCGGTCCAGGAAACCAAGGCGCTCCGGGGCTTGGTCGCGCTCTCTTTTGTGGGGAGCTTCTGCGCGCTGCCGCTGGTGACCTTCCTGCCCATCTTCGCGAAGGATGTCTTTCACCGCGACGCCAAGGGCTACAGCTTTCTGCTGGCGGCATTCGGCGTGGGTGCGATTGCCGGAGCGATCGGTGTGGCGGGCTTCGGGCACGTGGCGCGAAAGGGGGTCGTGGCCATCGCCATGCAGATGACCTTCGGGGCCCTGGCGGTCGGATTCGCGCTTTCGCGCTCCCCGCTCCTCTCCTACGCGTTCTTGGCGCTCGCGGGGGCCGCGCTGATGGTTGTCTTCGCTCTCTTCATGACCCTCGTGCAGACGAGCGTGGACGATCGGCTGCGGGGGCGGGTCGTGTCGGTCTACTCCCTGGCCTTCCGCGGCGCCATGCCCCTCGGCAACCTCGCCGCCGGCTTCTTCGCGTCGATCTTCTCGGCCCCCGCCGTGCTCGTCGCCAACGGAGCGGTGCTGATTTGCGTCGGCGCCGCTGTGCTGCTGCGCAGCCGCGGAGGCGTGACCTCGCTCTAGCTCCTCGGCCCGGCGGCCCGCAGGCGAAAGCGCTGGATCTTTCCCGTGGCGGTCTTCGGGAGCTCGGGAACGAACGTGATCCATCGCGGGCACTTGTAGGGCTCGAGCTTCTCCTTGGCGAGGCTCTTGAGCGCTTCCACGAGGCCGCCGGCATCGGCCTCGGGCTTGAGCGCCACGAAGGCGTGGGGCTTGGTCAGACGGTCGTCGTCTTCCTGCCCGATGACGGCGCATTCCAGCACGGCGGGATGAGCGATGAGCGCCGCTTCGACCTCGACCGGGGAGACCCAGATCCCGCCCACCTTCAGCATGTCGTCGCTGCGTCCGGCATGCCAGTAGAAGCCGTCGGCGTCCCGGCGGTACTTGTCCCCGGTCGAGATCCAGTCTCCACGAAGCGTTCGCTTGGTGGCCTCGTGCTTGTTCCAGTAGAAGGCCATGGTCGAGTCGCCGCGGACGAGCAAATCGCCGACCTCGCCCGGCGGGACGTCCCGTCCCGCTTCGTCCACGACGCGCAGGTCGTAGCCGGGGACCGGCCGTCCGCTCGAGCCGGGCCGGATCTGCCCGGGGAGATTGGACGCGAACATGTGGCAGGTCTCGGTAGAGCCGATGCCATCGAGAATGGGAAGTCCCGTTCGGTCGAGCCAGCGTTCGAAGAGAGGCGCCGGGAGCGCTTCCCCGGCGCTCGCGCACTGCCGAACGCTCGAAAAATCGGCGGCGATGCCGCGGTCCATGGCGGCGAGCATCTGGGCATAGGCCGTGGGCACGCCGAAGAAGAGAGTCGGGCGATGTCGGCGGACCTGGTCGAAGACCGCCTCCGGCGTCGGGCGCCCCGCGTAGAGGACCGAGGAGGCGCCGACATCGAAGGGAAAGTACTGGGCGTTGCCGAGGCCATAGGCGAAAAACACCTTGGCGATGGAGAAGCAACGATCCTCCGGAAGCGTGCGCAGAACCTCGACTCCGTAAGTCCGGCTGCACACCCACATGTCGTGCTGGAGGTGGACGACCCCCTTCGGTTCTCCGGTCGTGCCGCTCGAGTAGAGGAGGAAAGCGAGAGCGTCCCGGTGCGTGGGAGCGTAGGCGGGAGGCGCCGGCACTCGACGGATGCGCCGCCCGGTCTCCCGGGGATCCCAAACCGCGCACCCGTCGTTGGCCACGGCCGCACCGTCGATCACGGCCGGATCGAAGACCAGCACGCGCGGGTCACAGTCGGCCAGGACGGCCTTCAATTTCTCGGGCTTCAGGAGCGTGTTGAGCGGCACGGCCACGGCGCCCGCGGCGATTGTTCCCCAAAAGCCCGACGACAGGAGGGGAGTGTCGGGCAGGATCAGCGCGACGCGGTCCCCGCGGTGAACTCCCGCCCGTGCGAGCGCACCGGCGAAGCGCCGCGCCAGGAGGTCGAGCTCGGCGAAGCTCGTCTGCCCGTGGTCGGTGACGATCGCCGGTCGCCTTCCTCGCCCTTCGGCCGCGTGGCGCCCCACGAACCACTCGGCGGCGTTGAAGCGGTCGGGGAGGTAGTTGCAGGCGCGCATGAGTCTCGGGCGGCTAGGGTCATTCTAAGGGCCGTCAGTTTAAAGAAAAATCGAGCCCGCGGTCCTCAACTGGCGAGTTTGCTTGGTTCGCGGCGCGAGGAGTCTCCCGAGGTAATCGAGGGAGGAGCCTCG
>Ga0335084_10002919_pt1 | contig 16612 bp, 13 predicted proteins | sample Lox_Sample_44_FD_206721 | JGI IMG/M metagenome (GOLD analysis project Ga0335084, IMG submission 206721) | Soil microbial communities from Loxahatchee National Wildlife Refuge, Florida, United States - Lox_Sample_4.4 | ecosystem: Environmental > Terrestrial > Soil > Wetlands | place: USA... | reverse complement strand
GCTCGGCGGGGCGCCAGGGGTGGGCGGCGTGGCCGAAGGGACGATCGACGGCTCCGGCAACGTCACGTTCCCGGCCGTCGACGTGCACTTCACGACCGACGTCGCGCCCGGCGTCGACCTCGGCGCGACCGAGCCCGTCACTACCGGCATCGCGGCCGTCGCCCTCGGGGGCAAGGACTACGTGACCGAGGGCTCCGCGCTCGACTTCGCGACCGGCGCGCTCCGTTTGGAAGGCCAGGCCATCATCCACAACGCGCCGGTGGTCGGGGAGACGACGTCCGGCGTCTCGTTGTCGTGCACGCTGGCACCCATCCCGTCGCAGAGCGCGCTCCCGAAGGGCCCGGTGCTCGCGAAGATGCACGGGGCCGGCAAGCCCGCGAAGCCGTCCACCGGGACCGACCCGGTCGGCGATTCGGTCACCTTCGCCGGTAAGCTCACCGCCGGCGCCGCCACGCTCGATCCGTCGACGGCCGACGTGTTCGTACGCCTGACGCTGCCCTCGGGCGACAACTGGCTTCTCCTGCGCGCGCCGGCCGGGGTGCTCGCCCGCAAGGGGAACAAGTTCAGCGCGACGGACAGCGACGGCTCGGTGCTGCACCTGGTCGACGGCGTGAAGCGCGCCGGCGGCAAGGCGGCGCCCGTCTCGGGGACGCTCACCCTGAAGAAGTCGAAGAAGGGCTTCGCCGTCACGCTCAAGCAGACGGGCATCGATCTCTCGGTGCTGTCGGCGTCACCGGCCGTGACGAGCGCCACCATGACCGTCGGCATCGGCCCGTTCGCGGCGAGCGACGACGTCGCGGTGAAGGTCGGCACCAAGAAGACGACGTTCAAGTAGCCGTGCGTTGCCCGCCCTCGTGGCGCGCGGTACAACCATCGGGGTCGCGTCTCGATGGATACCTACACGTTGCGCTCGCGACCGGACACGCGCGAGACCGTCCGCTATCGGATCGACTACGCGGGTGAGCTGAACCCCTCGCAGCTCGAAGCCGCGACGACGCTCCAGGGCCCGGTGCTCGTGATCGCCGGCGCCGGCAGCGGCAAGACGCGCACGCTCGTCTACCGCGTCGCCCGGCTGGTCGAGTCCGGCATCAACCCGGCGCAGGTGCTGCTGCTCACCTTCACCCGCAAGGCGGCCGAGGAGATGCTCCGGCGGGCGGCGGTGCTCGTCGGCGCGTCGTGCGAGCACGTGGCGGGCGGCACGTTCCACTCGTTCGCGAACCTGGTCCTGCGTCGCACGGGGCGGGCGGTCGGGATCGCCCCCGGCTTCACCATCCTCGATCGCAGCGATTCCGAGGACGTCGTGAACCTCCTGCGGGCCCGTGCCGGCCTCGATCGCAAGGAGCGCCGCTTCCCGCGCAAGGCCGCCATCCTGGAAGTCTTCAGCATGGCGGTGAACAAGAGCACGACGGTGCCCGACCTGATCGAGACGACGTACGGGCATCTGGCCGACCACCTGGACGACCTCGTGCGCCTCGAGCGCGCCTACCGCGACTACAAGCGCGACCAGGGGCTCGTCGACTACGACGACCTGCTGGTGCTCCTGCGCGACCTCCTGCACGGCCATCGCGACGTGGCCGAGCAGCTCTCGCGCACGTACCGCTACGTCATGGTCGACGAGTACCAGGACACGAACCGCCTCCAGGCGGAGATCGTCCGCGGGCTCGCCGTCACGCACGACAACGTCATGGCGGTCGGGGACGACAGCCAGAGCATCTACTCGTTCCGGGGCGCCGACTTCCGCAACATCATGGACTTCGAGCAGCTCTTCCCGGGGACGCGGCTCGTGAAGCTCGAGGAGAACTACCGCTCGACGTCACCCATCCTCGGGCTCGCGAACGCCATCATCGACCGTGCCCGCGAGAAGCACACCAAGATCCTGCGCGCGCGCACCGCCGGCGATCAGCCGCCGCTGCTCGTGCAGTGCGGCGACGAGCGCGCGCAGTCGCGGTTCGTCGCCCAGCGGATCCTCGACCTGCGCGAGGAGGGCGTCTCGCTCGACGACATCGCGGTGCTCTTCCGCTCGAGCTACCACTCCTTCGACCTCGAGCTCGAGCTGCAGAAGGTGGACATCCCGTTCGTCAAGCGCGGCGGCTTCAAGTTCATCGAGACCGCGCACGTGAAGGACGTGCTGGCGCACCTGCGCGTGGTGGCGAACCCACGCGACGCCGTCTCCTGGCATCGCGTGCTCCTGCTGCTCGACGGGCTCGGCCCGAAGACGGCGGGCGACGTCTTCAAGCACCTCGCGCCGGCGACCGATCTCGCCGCCGCCGTCGAGCTGATCGGCTCCTTCCCGCGCAAGGGGGCGTACTCGAAGGACCTCGCGCGCCTGGCCACGCTGCTGGTCGAGGTCGGATCGGAGGCCGTCCCGGTCGCCGACAAGGTCGCGGCCGTGGTCGGCTTCTACGCACCGATGCTCCGCCACCTCCACCCCGAGGACTATCCCAAGCGCGAGAAGGATCTGGAGCACTTCCTCACCATCGCCGCGCGCTACCGGAGCCTGGCCTCGCTGCTCGCCGACATGGCCCTCGAGCCGCCGTCCGACAGCGTCGGCGACGTGCTGGCCGCGGAGATCGACGAGGGGCTGCTCACGCTCTCGACCATCCACTCCGCCAAGGGACTCGAGTGGCGGGCGGTCTTCGTCATCGGCATGGTCGACGGACGCTTCCCGTCCCTCTACAATCTGCGTGACGACGGGGAGGTCGAGGAGGAGCGGCGCCTGCTCTACGTTGCGGTCACGCGCGCCAAGGAGCATCTCTTCCTCACCTATCCGATCGACATCTACGACCGCTCGACGGGGATGGTGCTGGGGAAACCGTCACGGTTCGTGGATGGGCTGCCCGCGACGCTGCTGCCCGGTCTTCAAGTGGTGGAGGAGGAGTACGAATGGGGCTGACCGGATCGCGCAACGAAACTCCGAACGCAGTGTTCCGCTGACATGCGCTCACGAATCGGGTTGGCGCTTGCCCTGCTGATCGCTGTGGCGGCCGCTGGACCGATCGCCGCCCGCGCCGATTGGGACGACCGCCCCGATCCCGGCGAATACGAGACCGCCCTGTCGCCCCACGGCTACTGGGTCGACGACGGCGGCTTCGGGCGCGTCTGGCGCCCGTCGGTCGCGTGGGACTGGCGTCCCTACGACGACGGCCAATGGGTCTGGACCTCGTACGGCTGGACGTGGGTCTCCTATGAGCCCTGGGCGTGGACGTTCCACTACGGAAACTGGGGCTACTCGAACCTCTACGGCTGGGTCTGGTCGCCCGGCTACGTCTGGAGCCCGGCGTGGGTCAACTGGTACTGGGGCGACGGCTTCGTCGGCTGGGCGCCGCTCGGCATCGCCGGCTACCCCATCGCGCCGAGCTACTGGAGCTACGTGCACGACTACCACTTCTGCTCGCCGCGCGTGGACGGCGTCATCATCCACGACCGGCGCTTCCTGCCCGACTACATCGTCCACCATCAGGGCCGTGGCGTCGCATACGCGCCGGCGCTCGACGACATCGAGCGCGTGAGCCGTCACCCGATCGTCCGGCGCTCGGATCGTCCGAGCGATTCGATCGCGCCGTGGGTGCACACGCGCCTCGATCGTGGCGAGCGCGTGCGGGAGCGCGTCGTCGATCGGGGCGGCGAGCGCGTGATCGAGCACGGCGGGCGGCCGCACGATCGCAACGACGCGCCGGCCGTCGTCGACGACGGCAACTGGCGGCGGCGCGGCGACGACGACGGCCGCGCGGGGGGCGTCATGCGGCCCGTCCAGCCGAACGGCGGCGGAACCCTCACGCACCGGCAACGCGACGTGGACGACGACGTCGACGCCGCGCGCGACCACGGCGGGCGCAGTGGTGATCGGCAGATCGTCGTCGATCCGGGTCCGCGGCGCCACGACGACGTGAGTCCGGGGCATCAGATGGATTCGCGCGGCTGGGCCAGCCCCGGACGGCAGGGGCCGCAGCGCGACGTCATGGTCCCGAAGGTCGATCGACGGGTCTCGCCGCAGCAGGGTGGCTCGTCGGTGGCGCAGCAAGCTCCCCGCCAGCAGGGCGCGTGGGGCGGCGGCCACCAGAGCCCGGCGGTGCGAAGCGGAGACGGCGGCGGTGCCGATCGCGGCGGCGCGTACACCGGAAGCAGCCAGGGCGGCGGCATCGTGATCCAGCGCTGACGCTCTACGGGCGGCGCGCGGTGTATTGGACGACGCGCAGCCGGCCCGTCGCGAGCGCATGCTCGATCGTCTGACGTCGGCGCACGAGCGGGTGGCCGTCGCCCAACCGCCGCGCGAGCTGTGCCCGCGCGACCTGCTGTCGCGACCCGTGCTCGACGGCTTCGGCCGTGACGTCGCGCTCCGCGATCTCGACGAAGCCGGCGCGCGCGAGATCCCGGGTACGTGAGCACGAAGGGCCGAGGATGCCAGGCAGCGGATCGGCCTGCGTGCCGACGAGGTCCTGGATGCCGAGGTGTCCGCCTGGTCGCAGGACGCGCGCCGCTTCCGCCAGCGTCCGTTCCGCCGGGCCGAGCTGCGGCAACGCTTCGATCGCCCAGACGTGGGTGAAGGCCGCTTCGCCGAAGGGAAGGCTGGCGGCGTCGGCGGCGACGTGAAACACCTGCCAGCCGAGCGCCGCGCGCCGCGTGAGACCGCCGGCGGCACGCGCCTCCGCCGCCGTTCCCGTCGCCGTCGCCGTGCATCCGAGACGCACGGCCATGTAGCGCGTGCTGGCGCCGAGCCCACCACCCAAGTCGAGCACGTGCTCGTACTTGCGGAAGATCCCGCGCGCCGCGAGCTCGTCGACGAGGCGCAGGCGCGTACCGCTCGGATGGTCGAGCCCGAAGTAGGGCATCCCGCGCGGCGCGGGTCCTCCGGCCCCGATCGTACGGACGACGTCCTCGATCGCGGCGGCGATCTCGGCCGAGGCGTCGGGCGGTGCGGGCATCGGCCGGGTACACTGGCATAGATTGCGTGCCGCCGCGCCTGTCCGATAGTGTTCGCGTGCGCCGATGGCGACCGAGCTGCGCCCGCCGGGTCCGAGTCCCGCCTGGTACAAACGGCTTCCACCGGCGTTGCAGCGTGTCGCCGCCGCGAGCGATCGCGTGACGTCGCTGCCGCTGCGCCCGGGTGCGGCGCTGATCGAGGCCGTGAACGAGCTGCCCCACGTCCTCGCGACTGCACGCGCGGTCGAGGTGCAGGTCTACGCGCAGCGGATCGCCGACGGGATCTGCAGCGCGTTTCGCGTGTCCAAGGTCTGGGTGCGCGTCGCGGAGCGGCGCCCGCACGATCAGCGCGGCGAGCTGCACGGCCTGTACACGCCCGGCGAAGCGCCCGCGCGCGACACGATCACCCTGTGGATGTTCACCGCCAAACGTGCCCAGGTCGTCGCCGCGCGGACCTTCCTGCGCACGCTGCTCCACGAGCTCTGCCACCACCTCGACTACACGCATCTCCGCCTCCGCGACTCCCTCCACACCCAGGGCTTCTATCGCCGCGAGTCGAGCCTTTTTGCGGCACTGGGGGCCGATCGGATTGACAGCGCCCGGGCCGTCCGATAGAGGCGACGCCGCTGACCGGGCGGTCTAAACCGACCGGTCAGGGGGTGCGGGAGGCTGACGAAAGGGCTAGAAACTGGCCGTTCGACGATGGGCGGCTGCAACACCACGGCACGCGCGAACGTCAACGTGGCGCTCGTGAAGTACTGGGGTAAGCGCGATCCCGTGCTGAACCTTCCCGCCAACGGCAGCATTTCCCTTACCTTGGAGGGGCTCTTCGTCGATGCGAGCTGCGCCTTCGAGGAGGGTCGGGCCGATTCGTGCACGATCGACGGTGCCCCGGCCGGCGGCGACGAGGGCGCGCGAGTGTATCGCTTCCTCGACGTCGTGCGTGCCGAAGCGGGCGTGACGGCTCCTGCCCGGGTTCGCACCACGAGCGGCGTCCCGAAGGGCGTCGGCCTCGCCTCGTCGGCGGCCGCTTTCGCCGCGCTCGCGCTTGCTGCGAGCCGCGCCGCCGGCCTTCGCCTCGAGCCCCCCGCGCTCTCGGCCCTGGCCCGACGCGGATCGGGCTCGGCGGCCCGCTCGATCTTCGGCGGCTTCGTCGTGTGGCATCGGGGCGAGCGGCCCGACGGTCGCGACTCGATCGCCGAGCCGCTGCTCGATCCGGCCGCCTGGGACGTGCGCATGGTCGTCGCCGTGACGAGCACGGCGCCGAAGAGCGTCTCGTCGCGCGAGGGCATGCAGCGGGCCGCGACCTCGCCACTCTATCCGGCGTGGGTCGAGACGGCCGAACGGGACCTCGCCGAGGCCCGCGCCGCGATTGCCGCGCGCGACCTCGAGGCCTTGGGGCTCGTGGCGGAGCACAGCGCCCTCAAGATGCACGCGGTCGGTCTCGCCGCGCGCCCCCCGCTGCTCTACTGGCGCGGCGCGACGGTCGAGTGCATCCGTCGCGTGTGGGCGCTCCGCGCCGAGGGCGTGCGGGGCTTCGTCACGATCGACGCGGGTCCGCAGGTGAAGGTCCTGTGCGAGCCCGGCGACACGGAGCGCATCGCCGCCGCCCTGCGCGAGATCGCCGGCGTGGAACGCGTGCTCACCTGCGCGCCGGGTCGCGGCGCCGAGGTCATCGCATGATCGTCGCGACGGCCCCCGGCAAGCTCTTCGTCTCCGGCGAGTGGGCCGTCCTGCGGGGCGCACCCGCCCTGGTCGCGGCCGTCGATCGCACCGTGCGGATCGAGCTCGAGACAGCCTCCGGCGAGCTCGTGATCGAATCCCTCGCCGAAGGTCGCACGTGGCGCGGCGATGCCATGACGGGCGCGATTCCGGAGGGCGACGCCGGAGCCGTGCTCGCCGCCGTTCGAACGGCGGGCGGGCTCGGTGGGCGCATCCTCGTCGATTCCCGCGCCTTCCTGATCGGCGAGCGCAAGCTGGGCCTCGGACGCAGCGCCGCCACGATCGCCGCCGCGACGGCCGCCTGCCGGGCGGCAGCGGGCGAGGATACCGGCCCGGCCGCCGTGCTTCCGGCCGCCCTCGCGGCCAACGCCGCGTTCCAGGCCGGGCAGGGCAGTGGCGCCGACGTCGCCGCGGCCGTCCACGGTGGCCTCGTCGAGACGCGGCGCGCCCAGACGAGCGCGGGGGTCGCGGAGAGATCGCTGCCGGACGGCCTGCACCTCATCGCCGGGTGGACCGGCGAGTCGGCGGCCACGACGCCGCTCGTCGGACGCTTCGCCACGATGCCTGATCCGCCCGTCCTCGCCGAGCTCACCGCGGCCGCGAGCGACGCGGCGCAGGCGGTGGCGCGCGGCGACGCATCGGGGCTCTGCGCGGCCATCGACCGGTCCGCCGACCTGCTGGTGCGCTTCGGCGACGAGACGGGGCTGCCGATCGTGACCCCGTCGCTCGGCCGTCTGGTGCAGGCGGCACGTCGCGCCGGCGCCGCCGCCAAGCCGTCGGGTGCGGGCGGCGGCGACTGCGGCATCGCGCTCGCGACCTCCGCGGGCGTTGCGGCTGCGGTGCGCGCCGCGTGGCGCGACGCCGGCATTCTCCCGCTCGACGTCACGATTGCAACGCGAGGAGTCGCCGTTGGCTGAGACCATCAGCGACCGCAAGCGCTCGCACCTGGACGTCTGCGAGCAGAGCCCGGTCGAGTACGCCGGCAAGACGACGCTGCTCGAGGAGGTCGACCTCGTGCACGACGCGCTGCCCGAGCTCGCCGTGGACGAGATCGACGTCGGCACCACGTTCCTCGGCAAACGGCTGCGTGCGCCGCTCCTCATCACCGGCATGACGGGCGGCACGGCCGAGGCGTCGGAGATCAATCGCGATCTCGCCGGGGTCGCCGAGGAGTTCGGGATCGCGTTCGGCCTCGGGTCGCAGCGCGCCATGCATCGCCGCCCCGAGCTGGCGTACACGTTCGAGGTGCGCAGCCATGCCCCGACGACCCTCGTGCTGGCGAACATCGGGCTCGTGCAGGCGGCGGCGCTGCCCACGACCGAGATCGCGCGGCTCGTGTCCGCGGTCGGTGCCGATGCGCTCTGCCTGCACCTCAATCCGGCGCAGGAGCTGATCCAGCCCGGCGGCGATCGCGACTTCCGCGGCGGCCTCGCCGCCATCGAGCGCATCGTGCGCGAGCTCGGCGCGCCGGTGGTCGTGAAGGAGACGGGCTGCGGCATCTCGCGCGCCGTCGCGCTCCGCCTGCGCGATGCGGGTGTCACGACGCTCGACGTGTCGGGCGCCGGCGGAACGTCGTGGGTGAAGGTCGAAGCCGTGCGTGCGGAAGAGCCCGGGCGCGAGCTCGGGCGCGTGTTCTCCGAGTGGGGCATCCCGACGGCTGCCGCCGTGCTCGGCGTGCGCGACCTCGGCATGGCCTGCATCGCGAGCGGCGGCGTCCGCACCGGGCTCGACGTGGCCAAGGTGGTCGCGCTCGGGGCGCGGATCGCGGGCGTGGCATTGCCGGTGTTCCGCGCGTATCGAGAAGGGGGCCTCGCGGCCGCGAGGCGCTACATCGAGCGGCTCGTCGTCGAGCTGCGAACGGCCATGGTGCTGACAGGATCACGCAACGTCGACGCGCTCGGTCGGGCGCATACCGTGCTCGGGCCGCGCCTGCGTACGTGGGTGCTTGCGGGAGGAGGAGAATGACCAGTTCGAGGATCCCGGCGTTCTATCGGTTGACGATCGAGGAGCGCCGTCAGAAGCTCGCTGAGGCCCTCGGGCTCAGCACGGACGATCGCCGTGTGCTCGAGGCGGCCGATGCGCTGCCGCTCGAGGTCGCGGACATCATGGTCGAGAACGCCGTCGGGACCTTCGCGCTCCCGTTCGGCGTGGGACTCAACTTCCAGGTGAACGGGCGCGACTACGTGATCCCGATGGTTGTCGAGGAGCCGTCGGTGATCGCCGCCGCCTCGAACGCGGCCCTGGTCGCGCGGGCCGGCGGCGGCTTCGTCGCCGAAGCAGATCCGGGGGCGATGATCGGGCAGATCCAGCTCGTGCAGGTGCCCGATCCCGGTGCCGCGATGGAGCGACTCTACGCCGCGCGCGAGCGGATCCTCGTCCGCTCCGAGGAGCTGACGCCGGGACTCTGCCGGCGCGGTGCGGGCCCGCGCGAAATCGAAGTGCGGCTCGTGCGCTCGCCCCGCGACGAGACGATGGTGGTCTTCCACGTGATCGTCGACACCGGCGACGCGATGGGGGCGAACGCGGTCAACTCGCTCGTCGAGGGGCTCGCCCCGATGGTGCAGGAGATCGCCGGCGGCGTCGTGTGCCTGCGGATCCTCTCGAACCTCGCCGATCGCCGGCTCGCGCGGGCGGCGGTCCGCGTTCCCGTCGAGGCACTCGGCCGCGACGGCATGGCGGGCGAGGAGGTCGCCGAGCGGATGCTCTACGCGTACGAGTTCGCGTGGGCCGACCCATATCGCGCGACGACCCACAACAAGGGCGTCATGAACGGCATCGACGCCGTGGCCGTGGCGACGGGCAACGACTGGCGGTCCATCGAGGCGGCGGCGCACGCCTATGCGGCGCGTGACGGCAACTACCGGTCGCTCACCACATGGGCGATCGAAGATCGGCATCTCACGGGCTCGATCGAGATGCCGCTCGCGGTCTCGACGGTCGGGCCGGCCGTCGAGTCGCACCCCCGCGTCGGGCTCGCGTTCCGCGTGCTCGGCGTCGCCTCGGCGCGCGAGCTCGCCGCCATCATGGCGGCCGTGGGGCTCGCGTCGAACATGGCGGCCATGCGGGCGCTCGCGACCGACGGAATCCAGAAGGGGCACATGGCGCTCCACGCGCGTGCGGTATCGCACGCGGCCGGCGCACGCGGTGAAGAGGCCGAGGTTCTCCGGCAGCGACTCATCGCGGCCGGCGAGGTGAAGATCGATCGCGCTCGCGAGCTCCTGCGTACGCTCGACACGAGGTCCTGATGGAGAAGGCAGCCCACGGCCGCGCCGGGGGCAAGGTGATCCTCCTCGGCGAGCACGCGGTCGTCTACGGACGGCCGGCGCTCGCGACGGGGATCGCGCTCGGCGTCGACGCGACGCTCGAGGTGGGCCAGGGTCCGCGGCTCGTCTCCGACGAGCCCGACGACGACCGCGGCGTGCGCCTGGTCGCCGAGGTGGCGCGTGCGGTCGGGCTCGATCCGTCGCGGACGATCGTGCGGGTCCGCTCGGCGCTCCCCGCCGGCCGCGGGCTCGGCAGCTCGGCCGCACTCTGCGTCGCCGTCCTGCGTGCCGCGGCGGCCGCCGCCAAACGCGCCCTCACGGTCGACGACGAGCTGGCGCTCGGTCGTCGCTTCGAGGCGATCTTCCACGGCACGCCGTCGGGCGTCGATCCGGCGGCGGCGGCGCTCGGGAGCTGCTTCCGCTTCGTGCGCGGCGAGCCCCCGGACGTGACGCCGGTCGTGCCCGGCCGTCCGATCGGCCTCGTCGTCGGGTTCGGCGAGCGGCCGCGCAGCACCGGCAGCGCCGTCGGGGGTCTGCGCGCGCGCTGGGAGACCGATCGTGCGCGCTACGAGGGCCTCTTCGACGAGATCGGCGCGATCGTCGACGACGGCATCCGTGCCGCGCGCGCGGGCGATCTCGCGGCGCTGGGCGCGGCGTTCGATCGCAACCAGGCCGTGCTGGAGGCGCTCGGTGTCTCGTCGCGCGACGTCGAGCAGCTCGTCGCCTGCGCGCGCGCGGCCGGCGCGCTCGGCGCGAAGCTGACCGGGGGTGGCGCGGGCGGCGCCGCGATCGCGGTCGGTGAGAATCCGGAGGCGCTCGCCGCGGCGCTGCGGCGGCGCGGCGTCACGACGCTGATCGTCGACGTCGCACGGGAGACGCAGGCGGCCTGAGAGGACGGGGAGTCGGGATGATGAACGGTGAAGGACAGTTGGTTCTGGTGGAGGAGCACGGGCACGACGGAACGCTCGTGCCGCGCGTGTCCGACGCGATCGACGCGGCGAGGCGCCATCTCTACGGGCTCCAGCACCCGCACGGGTACTGGCACGCGCCGCTCGAGGCGAACGTCACGATGGAGGCGCAGTTCGTCTTCTTCAACCGCCTGCTGGGCCGGCAGCGCTCCGACCTCGACCGCAAGATGGTCGAGCGGCTCGTGGCGCTCCAGCAGGCCGACGGGAGCTGGCCGCTCTACTTCGGAGGTCCGGGCCACGTGTCGGTCACGATCGAGGCGTACTTCGCCTTGAAGCTGGGCGGGCTGCGAACGGGCGAGCCGGCGCTCGCGCGTGCACGCGAGTTCATCCTGGCGCACGGCGGGCTCGCCAAGGCCGGCGTCTTCAGCCGCATCTGGCTCTCCTTCTTCGGCCAGTACCCCGCCGCCGGCATTCCCAACATGCCGGTCGAGCTGGTCCTCATGCCGCCGTGGTTCCCGCTCAACATCTACGCGATGTCGAGCTGGGCGCGCGAGACGGTCGTGCCGATCCTGCTCCTCATGACGAACCCGCCGCAGGGACGCCTCGCCCCCGAAGAGGGCGTGAGCGAGCTGTGGGTCCGCCCGCCGCGCGACGAGGACGTCGCGTTCCATCGCTCGCCCGAGCTGGTGTCGTGGGCGAACTTCTTCCTCGCCGCCGATCGCGCGCTGACGCAACTCGGGAGGAGCCCGTGGAAGCCACTGCGCCGGCGCGCCATCGCGCGGGCCATCGAGTGGATCCTGCGCCGTCAGGACTCGACGGGACAGTGGGGCGGCATCCAGCCGCCGATGCTGAACTGCGTGCTGGCGCTGACGCAGATGGGCTTTGCGGCGGACCACCCCGTCGTGATGCGGGGGATACAGGGCATCGACGACTTCCTCATCCAGTGCGACGGAACGCTCATGTACCAGCCCTGCGTCTCGCCCAACTGGGACACGGCGCTGTCGCTGAAGGCGCTCCTCGACGCGGGCACGGACCCGTCCGATCCCGTCCTGGGGCGCGCCGCCGACTGGCTCGTATCGCACCAGATCTTCCGGCCCGGCGACTGGTCGGTCTACAACCCGCGCCTCGAGCCGGGCGGCTGGGCGTTCGAGTTCGCGAACGACTGGTATCCCGACGTCGACGATTCGGCCGTGATCCTGATGGGGCTCTCGCAGCTCCCCGTGGCGCGCACCGCGGCCGGCAAGCGCGCCGTCACGTACGGCCTCAACTGGACGCTCGGGATGCAGAGTCGAAACGGCGGCTACGCGGCGTTCGACGTCGACAACACGCGCGCGTTCTGGAACGAGATCCCGTTCGCCGACATGAAGGCGATGATCGACCCGCCCACCGAGGACGTGACGGGTCGCGTGCTCGAGGTGATGGGCCGCGTCGGGTACGGCACGGACTTCGGACGCGCGCGCCGCGCGCTCGAGTTCGTGCGCCGCACGCAGCGCGCCGACGGGAGCTGGTGGGGACGCTGGGGCGTCAACTTCATCTACGGAACGTGGTCGGTGTTGATGGGCCTCCAGTCGATCGGCGAGGACATGAAGGCGCCGTACGTGCGGAAGGCCGTGGACTGGCTGGCGTCGCGGCAGAACGCCGACGGCGGCTGGGGCGAGACGGTGGCGTCCTACGACGACGAGTCGCTCGCCGGGCGCGGCGAGAGCACGCCGTCGCAGACCGCGTGGGCGGTCATGGGGCTCGTCGCCGCCGACGGGCCGCGCGCGGCGATCGAGCGCGGCGTCGACTGGCTCGTGCGGACGCAGGATGCCGACGGCACCTGGGCCGAGCAGCCGTGGACGGGCACCGGCTTCCCGCGCCACTTCTACCTCCGCTACCACCTCTACCGGCACTACTTCCCGTTGATGGCGCTCGGCCAGTACCGGGCCAAGGTCGCGGCCGGAACCGAGGTGGCGCCGTGAGCGTCGGCATCGAGCACATCTACGCCTACGCTCCGCAGCATGCCCTGCCGCTTCCCGCGCTCGCCGAAGCGCGCGGCGTGCCGGCCGAGAAGCTGACCCAAGGCCTCGGCGTGCGGGCGATGGCGGTGCCGCTGCCGTGCGAGGACGTCGTCACGCTCGCGGCGACCGCGGGCGCGCGCTGCCTGCGCGCCGCGGGCGTCGACCCGCGCACGATCGGGATGCTCGTCGTCGCCACCGAGACCGGCGTCGATCACTCGAAGCCCGTGTCGATCTTCGTGCACGAGCTGCTCGGCATCGGGCCGCACTGCCGCACCTACGAAGTGAAGCACGCCTGCTACGGCGGCACCGCCGCGCTCATGACGGCGGCCGACTGGGTCCGCGCGAACCGCACCAAGGCGCGCCACGCGCTCGTCATCGCCGCCGACATCGCGCGCTACGCGCTCGGCTCGCCCGGCGAGCCGACGCAGGGCGCCGGCGCGGTGGCGATGCTCGTCGGCCCGGAGCCGCGTGCGCTCTTCCTCTCGGAGGAGAGCGGCGTGCACGCTTCCAACGTGTACGACTTCTGGCGGCCGCTCGATCGGCGCGAAGCGCTGGTCGACGGGAAGTACTCGATCGACTGCTACCTCGACGCGCTCACGGGCGCGTTTCGCGCCTTCCGCGACCTCGAGCGGCCGGCGCTCGAGGAGGGCGAGGGGCTCGTCGACCGCCTGGCGCGCGTGCTCTACCACGCCCCGTTCCCGAAGATGGCGGCCAAGGCACACCGGCGCCTCCTCGAGGTCGACCGCGGCGGGACGACCGACGACCTCTACGCCGCCTCGTACCGCGACCTGGTCGCGCCCGGGCTCGAGGCGGTCTCGCAGGTGGGCAACACGTACACCGCCTCGCTCTACTTCTGTCTCGCGTCGCTGCTCGAGGACGAGGGGCGTGCGCTGAGCGGCCGCCGCATCGGGCTCTTCTCCTACGGCAGTGGCTGCTGCGCGGAGTTCTTCACGGGCGTCCTGCCGGCGGGCGCGGCGACGCTGGGCGCGACGGGCGTGCGCGCGTCGCTCGCGGGCCGCCGGTTGATCGACGTCCCGACCTACGAGCAGCTCCTGCACGAGGGCGAGCAGGGCGGCCGGGCGCCGGCCGACTTCACCGGCGACTTCGTCTTCGCCGGCATCCGGGACGACCGGCGCATCTACGGCCGGGCGCGGGAGGCGCTGGCGGCATGAGCGACGTCGCCGTCGCCTATGCCGAGTGCGAGCGGCTCGCGCGCGCGCACTACGAGAACTTCCCGGTCGGGTCGTGGCTGCTGCCGCGGCGGCTGCGGCGCGATCTCGCGGCGGTCTACGCGTTCGCGCGGCGCGGCGACGACCTGGCGGACGAGGGCACGGCGCCGGTCGCCGAGCGCCTCGCGGCGCTGGGCGCGCTCGAGGAGCAGCTCCTCGCCTGCGCGGCCGATCCGGCGGCGGCGACGGATCCCGTCTTCGTCGCGCTCGGCCACACGATCGCGGCCCATGCGCTCCCCGTCCAGCCGTTCCGCGATCTGTTGACCGCCTTCCGGCGCGACGCCGGCGCCGAGACGCGCGCCTTCGCCACCTTCGCGGACGTGCTCGAATACTGCCGCTGCTCGGCCAATCCGGTCGGGCGCATCGTGCTCGGCCTCTTCGGCCATCGCGACGAGGAACGGGCGGCGCGCGCCGACGACGTGTGCACGGCGCTGCAGCTCACGAACTTCTGGCAGGACGTGCGCGGCGATCTCGAGGAGCGGGGGCGCGTCTACATTCCGGGCGAAGACCTCGACCGGTTCCCCGGGAGCCGCGAGGCGCTCGCGACGCGGCGCACGACCGACGGCCTCCGGGCGTGTCTCGCGTTCCAGGTGGAGCGCACGCGCGAGCTCTTCGCCCGCGGCCTCGCGCTCGCGGGCCTGGTCGAGGGTCGCCTGCGCCGCGAGGTGCGCCTGTTCGCCGGTGGCGGGATGGCGATCCTCGATCGGATCGAGGCCGGGAACTACGACGTGCTCGCCGAGCGGCCGCGCCTGCATCGCGGCGATCTCGCGCGGCTCGTCTGGAAGGAGCTCTGGCGATGACGGCGACGGCGATCGTACGGCCTTCGGTGGAGGCGGCCTACCAGCATTGCGAGGAGGTCACGCGCCGGGCGGCGTCGAACTTCTACTGGGGCTTCCGGCTGCTCTCCACCGAGCGCCGCCGCGGCCTCACCGCGGTGTATGCGTTCTGCCGCGCCGCGGACGACATCGCCGACGAGCCGGATCTGCGCCGGGACCCGCGACGCCTGATCGCGCGCTGGCGCGAGGAGCTGCACGCGGCCTACGACGGTACGCCCCGCCATCCGATCGGGGTCGCGCTCGCCGACGCGGTGGAGCGCTTCGCCATCCCCCGCGCCCACTTCGAGGCCGTCGTCGACGGCGTCGAGATGGATCTCCGGCGTACGCGCTACGCCCGCTGGGACGGCGACCTCGCCGACTACTGCTATCGCGTCGCGTCGGCGGTCGGTCTCATCGCGATCGAGATCTTCGGGTACACCAACCCCTCGGCGCGCGACTACGCCACGAACCTCGGTCTCGCGTTCCAACTGACGAACATCCTGCGCGACGTCGCCGAGGACGCGGCGCGCGGCCGCATCTACCTGCCGCAGGAGGACCTCGCGCGCTTCGGGTGTGCGGAGGACGACGTGCTCGCGAGCCGCTGCACCGCGGCCTTCCGCCAGGTGATGGCGTTCGAGTGCGCGCGCGCCGGCGAGTACTACGGCCGCGCGCGCTTCTCGCTGGCGGAGGAGGACCGACCGGCGCTCGCCGCCGCGGAGGCGATGCGCCTCATCTACGAGCAGCTCCTGCGGCGGGTGATGTTCCGCCGCTACGACGTCTTCGGCGAGCGGGTGCGCCTCACCAGCGCCGAGAAGGCGGGCCTCGCGGTCGCCGCGTGGGCGCGGCCCCACCTGTCGTTCCTGTACAAGATCGCGTGAACGCGTCCCCGCACGTGATCGTGGCCGGCGGCGGCTTCGCCGGCCTCGCCGCGGCCATGCGCCTCGTGCGCGGCGGCGCGCGCGTGACGCTGCTCGAGCGCCGTCCGTTCCTCGGCGGCCGGGCCTACTCGTTCACGGACGTCGCGACGGGCGACGTGCTCGACAACGGGCCACACGCGTTCATGGGGGCGTACACCGAGCTGCTCGCGTTCTTGCGCGAGATCGGCGCCGAGGACGCGATCGCCTTCCAACCGCGGCTGTGCGTGCCGATGGCCGATCGCCGCCGGGGCGTCGCCGCGCTCGCCGCCCCCGCCGTGCCGGGCCCGTTGCAGGGGCTCGCAGCGCTGCTCGGATTCCCGCTGCTCTCGCGCAGCGATCGCCTGCGACTCCTGGCGGGTGCAGTGCGCCTCGTGGCGTTGCGGCCGCGCACGCTCGCCGGGCGGACCGTGGCCGAGGCGTTGAACGCGGTCGGACAGCCGCTGGAAGCCCGGCGCTGCTTCTGGGATCCGCTCGCCGTAGCCACGCTCAACGAGGATCCGGAGCGCGCCGCGGCGGCGCCCTTCGCGGCCGTGCTCCGCAAGGGCTTTCTGTCCGGCGCGCGCGCGGCGCGCTTCGGTGTCGCGCGCGGCCCGCTCGGCGACGCGTACGCGGGGCCGGCGCGCGCCGCGATCGAGCACGCCGGCGGCACGGTCCGCACGGGTGCCGCCGTCGCCGAGGTGACGATCGCCGACGGGATCGCGACCGGCGTGGTGCTGCGCGACGGCTCGCGCGTGTCGGCCGACGCCGTCATCCTCGCCGTGCCCGCCTCGGCGCTCCTGCGCCTGCTCCCGGCGCCGCTGCGCGAGGCGACGCCACTGCGGTCGCTCGCGCAGGTCGA
>Ga0335084_10002918_pt1 | contig 16614 bp, 15 predicted proteins | sample Lox_Sample_44_FD_206721 | JGI IMG/M metagenome (GOLD analysis project Ga0335084, IMG submission 206721) | Soil microbial communities from Loxahatchee National Wildlife Refuge, Florida, United States - Lox_Sample_4.4 | ecosystem: Environmental > Terrestrial > Soil > Wetlands | place: USA... | reverse complement strand
CATCCGGGCGCTGGAGGCGGACCGGCCGGGCTGGGTGGTCGGCGCGACGCCGGCCGACGACCGGCTCGAGAACGACGACGCGACCACGATCGGCGCCGCGCTCAGGCGGCCCACCCCGGAGCGGATCTTCCAGGTCAAGCGCGCCTTCCTCGCCGGGATCCCGGCGGAGCGGATCGCCGAGCTGACGGCCATCGACCCGTGGTTCGTCCGCCAGCTGGCCGAGCTGGTCGAGGCCGAGCGCGCGTTCGCCGCCTGGGCGGCGAAAGGCTGGACGCAGCGGCGCACCGACGCGGCGGCGCACGGCAAGGCGAAGCCGGGGCGGGGCGCCCCCAAGGGGGCCGGCGCCGGGAAGGGCGTCGCGGCGCGGCGGCGCGGCGGCACGGCCGCCGGCGCCGGCGCGGGGCCCGGCTCCGCGTCGGACGCCGAGGCGGCCGCGATGCTGCGGCGGATGAAGCGGATGGGCTTCTCCGACGTGCAGCTGGCGGCGCTGGCCGGCACCACGGAGGACGCGGTGCGCGCCGCACGGCACGCACTCGGCATCCGGCCGGCGTACAAGACGGTGGACACCTGCGCGGGCGAGTTCCCCTCGGCCACGCCGTACCTGTACTCGAGCTACGACGAGGAGAACGAGTCGGAATCGCTGGGCGGTCAGGGCATCGTGGTGCTGGGCTCGGGGCCCAACCGCATCGGCCAGGGCGTCGAGTTCGACTACTGCTGCGTGCGGGCGGCGCTCGCGTTCCGCGAGCTCGGGCACCGCACCATCATGATCAACTCGAACCCCGAGACGGTCTCGACCGACTTCGACATCTCCGACAAGCTGTACTTCGAGCCGCTCACCTTCGAGGACGTGATCGAGATCGTGGAGCTGGAACGGCCGCTCGGCGTGGTGGTGCAGCTGGGCGGCCAGACGCCGCTCAAGCTGACCCAGCGGCTCGAGGCCGCGGGGGTCCCGATCCTCGGCACCTCGGCCGACGCGATCGACATCGCCGAGGATCGCAAGCGGTTCGAGGCCATCGCCCGGCGGCTCAAGATCACCCAGCCGGCGAGCGGCACGGCGCGGAGCACCGAGGAGGCGCTCGCCGTGGCCGAGCGGGTGGGCTACCCGGTGCTGGTACGGCCGTCCTACGTGCTGGGCGGGCGGGCGATGGCGATCGTGTACGACGCCGGCGCGCTGCAGGAGTACTTCGCGCGCGCGGCCCGCGTGGCGCCGGACCACCCGGTCCTGATCGACCGGTTCCTCGAGGACGCGTTCGAAGCCGACGTGGACGCGATCGCCGACGGCACCAACTGCGTGATCGGTGGCGTGATGCAGCACATCGAGGACGCCGGCATCCACTCCGGCGACTCGGCCTGCGTGCTGCCGCCGTACCTGATCGGCGAGCGCGAGATCGAGGAGATGCGCCGCCACACCAAGGCGCTGGCGGCGGCGCTGGGCGTGGTCGGCCTGATCAACGTGCAGTATGCCATCAAGGACGGCGTGGTCTACTGTCTCGAGGTCAACCCGCGCGGCTCGCGCACGGTGCCATTCGTCTCCAAGGCCACCGGCGTGTCGCTGGCGAAGCTCGCCGCCGGGGTGATGGCCGGCCGGACCCTCGCGCAGCTGGGTCTGGCCGAGGAGGTGGAGCTGCCGTACGTCGCCGTCAAGGAAGCCGTGTTCCCCTTCAACAAGCTGCCCAACGCGGACACGCTGCTCGGCCCGGAGATGCGCTCGACGGGCGAGGTGATGGGGATCGCGGAGTCGTTCGGATGGGCGTTCGCCAAGGCGCAGATCGGCGCCGACGGCGCGCTGCCCCTGGAGGGCGCCATCATGGTCACCGTCAACGACAGCGACAAGCCGACGGTGACGCCGATCGTGCGCCGGTTCCACGAGATGGGGTTCCGCCTCATCGCGACCGAGGGCACGGCCCGGTATCTGCAGAAGCGCGGCATCGCGTGCGAGCGCGTTCACAAGGTGTGGGAGGGGAGGCCCAACGCAGTGGACCTGATCATTTCTGGCCGAGTGCAGCTGCTGATCAACACCCCGCTCGGCAAGTATTCCCAGCGGGACGACTACGAGCTGCGACGGGCCGCGCTGATGCACGGCGTGCCCTACACGACCACGATGTCCGCCGCCTCGGCGGCGTGCGACGCCGTGATCGCGCTCAAGAGCTCCCAGGCCGACGTGATGAGCCTGCAGGAGCGGTACGCGCGGCGCCTCACCTCCTCCGCGCAGGTGGCCTGATGGCCGCGCCCAAGAAGAAGGCCGAGCCGCGCGCCAGGAAGGCGGAGCCCGCGGCCAAGGGGCCGCCGAAGGGCATGGCGGCCTTCCCCGACGACCTCGGCGGCACGGTCAAGTACGGCGAGCCGCTGCTCAGGCACACCACCTACCGGATCGGCGGGCCCGCCGCGGTGCACTTCCAGCCGACCAGCAACGAGGCGGTGGCCGGCGCGGTGAGCTGGGCGCGGGATCACAAGATCCCGTACCTGGTGCTGGGGCTCGGCTCCAACGTGCTGATCCGCGACGGCGGGTTCCTCGGGCTGGTGATCAAGATCGGCAAGGGCCTCGACGCCGTGTCGCACCGGGCCGGGACCTGGAAGGTCGGCGCGGGGCTGCCGCTCCCGCTGCTGGCGCGCAAGACCGCCGAGGAGGGCTACGCCGGCGTGCACAAGCTGATCGGTGTCCCGGGCTCGGTGGGCGGCGCGGTGTTCATGAACGCGGGGGCGCACGGCCAGGACATCGCGTCGGCGCTCATCTCCGCCACCGTGCTGGACGCCAGGGGCAAGATCGTCGACAAGCCGCGCAAGGACATCCCGTTCACCTACCGCCGCAGCGGGCTGGAGGGGAACATCGTCCTGGGCTGCGCGCTGCGGCTCGACCAGGAGGAGCCCGAGAAGCTCAAGTCCGAGCTGGCCATGCTGCTCCGCAAGCGGCGCGAGGGCACGCCGTTCGACCAGCCGTGCTGCGGCTCCGTGTTCAAGAACCCGGAGGAGACCACCGCCGGCCGGCTGGTGGACCGCTGCGGGCTCAAGGGCCGGCGGGTGGGCGGCGCGGAGATCTCGAAGCTCCACGCCAACTACATCGTCAACGTCGGCAACGCCTCGGCCGACGACGTGCTGAAGCTCATCGACATCGCCCGCACGGCGGTGTTCAAGGAGTTCGGCATCGAGCTCGAGCTCGAGGTGAAGGTGCTCGGGGAGCCGAAGTGAGCACGCCGGACGGGCGCCGGTCCGGGAACGACTCCTCCGAGGCGCCGCCCGCCGGATCCAGCCCCGGCGCGAGTGGCACCGGTTACTACGCGCACCCGTCGGCGGTGATCGACGCGGGCGCCGTCATCGGCCGGGGCACCAAGATCTGGCACTTCTGCCACGTGATGCCGGGCGCCGTCATCGGCGAGCGGTGCAGCCTCGGCCAGAACGTGGTGGTGATGCCGGGCACCAGGATCGGGACCAACGTGAAGATCCAGAACAACGTGTCCATCTACGAGGGCGTCGAGCTCGAGGACGACGTGTTCTGCGGCCCCTCGATGGTGTTCACCAACGTGTCGTTCCCCCGCAGCCACGTGATCCGCAAGGGCGAGTACGAGCGGACGCTGTGCCGGACGGGCGCCACCATCGGCGCCAACGCGACGGTGGTGTGCGGCACCACCCTGGGCCGGTTCTCGTTCGTCGGGGCGGGGGCGGTCGTGACCAAGGACGTCAAGGACCACGCCCTGGTCGTGGGCAACCCGGCGCGGCAGATCGGTTGGATGTGCCAGTGCGGCGAGCGGCTGAAGCTGGAGCGGGGGCAGGGCCGCTGCGCCCGCTGCGGCTCCGCGTACGACGAGCGCGGCGGGGAGCTGGTGGCCCGGTGAAGGTCCCGCTGCTCGACCTCAAGGCGCAGCACGGGGCGATCCGCGAGACCGTGGTCGCCAAGGTGCTGGAGCTGGCCGACGCCCAGCTGTTCATCCTCGGCAAGCCGGTGGAGGAGCTGGAGGCGAAGATCGCGGAGCTGTCGCGCGCCCGCTTCGGCGTCGGCGTCGCGAGCGGCACCGACGCCCTGCTGGTGCCGCTCAAGGCGCTCGACCTCAAGCCGGGCGACGAGGTGATCACCAGCCCGTTCACCTTCTTCGCGTCGGCCGGCGCGATCCACAACGCCGGCGGCAAGCCGGTGTTCGCCGACATCGACCCCGCGACGTTCAACGTCGACCCGGCCGCCGTGGAGGCGGCCGTCACGCCGCGCACCCGCGCCATCATGCCGGTGCACCTGTTCGGGCAGATGGCGGCGATGGAGCGGCTGGTCCCGCTGGCGGCGAAGCACGGCATCCCGCTGCTCGAGGACGCGGCCCAGGCCATCGGCGCGCGCCGCCGCGTGGACGGCGCCTGGCGGATGGCCGGCGAGCTGGGCGCGGTCACCGGGTTCTCGTTCTTCCCGTCCAAGAACCTCGGCGGGTGGGGCGACGGCGGCATGGTGGTGGCGAACGACCAGCGGATCGCGGACCGGGTGCGGAGCCTCCGGACGCACGGCGGGCTCCAGATGTACCACCACGAGGAGGTCGGCACCAACTCGCGGCTCGACGCCCTGCAGGCGGTGGTGCTGCTCGCCAAGCTGCCGCACCTCGCGGCGTGGAGCGCGGCCCGGCGCGCCAACGCGGCGCGCTACGGGGAGCTGCTGCGGGGCATCGGCGCGGTGCGGGCGCCGGTCACCGATCCCGCCAACGAGCACATCTTCCACCAGTACGTGATCGAGGTCGAGCGGCGCGACGAGCTGCTGGCGCACCTCAAGGCGAAGGACATCGGGTGCGCGGTCTACTATCCGCTCGCCCTGCACCTCCAGCCCTGCTTCCGGTACCTCGGCTACCGCGAGGGCGCCTTCCCGGTGTCCGAGGCGGCGACCCGCCGCGTGCTGGCGCTGCCGGTCTACCCGGAGCTGTCGCCGGCCGAGCAGCAGTACGTGGCCGAAACCATACGCGGATTCTACGGGACATGACCACCAACTACGAAGCACAGCTCCTCGAGAAGGCGAAGTCGCGCACGGCGCTTCTCGGCATCGTCGGCCTGGGGTACGTGGGCCTGCCGCTGGCGGTCGAGCTGGCGGAGGCGGGCTACCGGGTCGTCGGGTTCGACCTCAGCCAGCGGGTGGTGGACCTGATCAACGGCGGCCGCTCTCACATCCAGGACATCCCCACCGAGCGGCTCGCGAAGCTGGTGAAGGCGGGCAGGATCTCGGCGACCACCGATCTCGCCCGGCTGAGGGAGCCGGACGGCGTCGCCATCTGCGTGCCCACGCCGCTGTCGAAGACGCGCGACCCCGACATCTCGTTCGTGAGCGCAGCCACCGACAGCGTCGCCAGGACGATCCGCCCCGGCCAGGCCATCATCCTCCAGAGCACCACCTACCCGGGCACGACCCGCGAGCTGATGCTCCCGGCGCTCGAGAAGAGCGGCCTCAAGGTCGGGACCGACTTCTTCCTCGCCTTCAGCCCCGAGCGGGTGGACCCCGGCAACCCGAAGTACAACACGCGCAACACGCCGAAGGTGGTGGGCGGCGTGACGCCGGCGTGCACCCGGGTCACGATGGCGCTGTACCAGCCGGCGATCGAGACGCTGGTCGAGGTCTCCTCGCCCGAGGCGGCCGAGCTGGTGAAGCTGCTGGAGAACACGTTCCGCTCGGTGAACATCGGGCTGGTGAACGAGATGGCGATCGTGTGCGACAAGCTCGGCGTGGACGTGTGGGAGGTCATCGAGGCGGCGAATACCAAGCCGTTCGGCTTCATGAAGTTCACGCCGGGGCCCGGCGTCGGCGGCCACTGCATCCCGCTCGACCCGCACTACCTCGCCTGGAAGATGCGGACCCTGAACTACCGCACCCGGTTCATCGAGCTGGCGGGCGAGATCAACGCCGAGATGCCGGAGTACTGGGTCGAGAAGGTGGTGGCGGCGCTGAACGACCACCAGCGGTCGGTGCGCGGCTCGACGGTGCTGGTCGTGGGCGTGGCGTACAAGCGCGACATCGACGACCTGCGGGAGAGCCCGGCGCTCGACGTCATCCGGCTGCTGGAGCGGATGGGCGCCGTGGTGCGCTATCACGACCCCTACATCCCGGAGCTGCACGAGGACAGCGTGGCGCTCACGTCCGTGCCGCTCACGCCGGAGACGGTGCGCGCGGCCGACTGCGTGGTGATCGTGACCGACCACAGCAAGCTGGACTACGCGATGGTGGCGCGGGAGGCGAAGGCCCTGGTGGACACCCGGCACGTGGTCGCCGGCCGGCGCCCAGCCCGCTAGCGCTTGCGCGTCGGCGTCACGGGAGCCGACGGACTCCTCGGTGCGGCGCTGGTGCCGCTGTGGCGGCGCGCCGGGGCCGAGGTGCTGGCGTGGACGCTCGACGACTTCGACGTGCGCGACGCGGCCGAGGTCCGGCGGGCGGTGCTCGCCGGCCGGCCCGACGCGGTCCTGCACCTCGCGGCCTGGACCGACGTGGACGGGGCGGAGGGCGCGGTCGCGGCGGCGCTCGCCGTGAACCGCGACGGCACGGCCCACGTGGCGGACGCGTGCCGCGTGGCGGGCGCGCACCTGGTGTACCTCAGCACCGACTACGTGTTCGACGGTACGGCCCGCGAGCCGGTCGGCCCGGCGGCGAGGCCCGCGCCGCTCGGGGCCTACGCCCGGAGCAAGGCGGCGGGCGAGGCGGCCGTCGAAGCGTCGGGGGCGCGCTGGGCCATCGTGCGCACGGGATGGCTGTTCGGGCCGGGGGGCCGCAACTTCGTGGACACCGTCCGCGCGGCGGCCGCCGCCGGCCGCGCGCTCCGGGTGGTCGACGACCAGGTCGGCGCGCCGACCTCGACCGGCCTGGTGGCGGAAGGGTTGTGGGGCCTCGTGGCGGGCGGGCGGACGGGCGTCTGGCACCTGGCGGCGGCCGGGGCGGCGTCGTGGTTCGAGGTGGCCCGCGAGGTCTACCGCGTGGTCGGGGCGGACCCGTCGCGGGTGGCGCCGTGCACCACCGCCGCCGCCGCGCGCGCGGCCCGGCGCCCCGCCTACTCGGTGCTCGACTGCCGGGCGACCGAGACCGCGTTGGGGATCGCGCTCCCGCGCTGGGAGGAGCACGTGGCGGCTCACCTCCGGACCGGGCGGGTCCCCCCGCTGGGCCTGATCGACGGAGACGCGTGACATGAAAGGCGTGGTGCTGGCCGGCGGGCTGGGCACCCGGCTCGCCCCGATGACCCGGGTGACCAACAAGCACCTGCTGCCGGTCTACGACCGGCCGATGATCTACTACCCGATCCAGACGCTGGTCGAGGCGGGGATCGCGGAAATCCTGCTGGTGACCGGGGGCAACAACGCCGGCGACTTCCTGCGCCTGCTCGGCAACGGCCGGGACTTCGGCCTCAAGCACCTGCACTACACCTACCAGGAAGGGGAGGGCGGGATCGCGGCGGCGCTCGGCCTCGCGGAGGACTTCGCCGACGGCGGCCCGATCTGCGTCGTTCTCGGCGACAACATCCTCGAGCGGTCGATCCGCCCCGCCGTCGAGCGCTACGCCCGCACCGGCCGCGGCGGCCTGGTGCTGCTCAAGGAAGTGCCGGACCCCGGGCGGTTCGGGGTCCCGGTGTTCGAGGGCGAGCGCATCGTCCGGATCGAGGAGAAGCCGAAGCGGCCCGGCTCCCGGTACGCGGTCATCGGCGTCTACATCTACGACGCGCGGGTGTTCGAGATCATCCGCACCCTCAAGCCGTCGGGCCGCGGCGAGCTGGAGATCACCGACGTGAACAACGCCTACCTCGGCTGGGGCGAGCTGGACCACGCGTTCGTGGACGGCTGGTGGACCGACGCGGGAGCGGTCGAGAGCCTGTTCCGGGCCGCCGGTCTCGTGGCGCAACAACGGGCGGAGGGCCGATGAAACGCTTCGAGGCGCCGGCGCGGCGTCCGATCGACGGCGTGCGCACCAAGACGCTCCGGGTCGTCGCGGACGAGCGTGGCCGGCTGATGGAGATGCTCCGGGCGGACGATCCGGAGTTCACCACGTTCGGCCAGGTGTACCTCACGGCCGCCTATCCCGGCGTGGTGAAGGCGTGGCACTACCACGAGAAGCAGACCGACAACTTCGTGTGCGTCGCGGGGATGATGAAGCTGGTGCTGTACGACGACCGCGAATCGTCGCCGACCCGGGGCGCGGTCAACGAGTTCTTCGTGGGCGACCACAACCCGCTGCTGGTGCAGATCCCGCCGCTGGTGTTCCACGGGTTCAAGTGCATCTCCGAGCGCGAGGCGCTGGTCGTCAACGTCCCCTCCGAGCCGTACGACCACGCGCGGCCGGACGAGTTCCGCATCGACGCGCACGATCCGCGCGTCCCGTACGACTGGGCGCGGAAGGACGGCTGACGTGCGCCTGCTGGTCACGGGCGGGCTGGGCTTCATCGGATCGAATTTCGTGCGGCTGGTGCGGGCGCGCCGTCCCGACTGGTCCGTCACCAACCTGGACCTGGTGACCTACGCCGGGAACCCGGCCAACCTGGCCGACGTGGCCGGCCGGCCCGGCTACCGGTTCGTGAAGGGCGACATCGCCGAGCCGGCGGACCTCGGCCGCGCGCTCGAGGGCGGCGCCGACGCGGTCGTGAACTTCGCCGCCGAGAGCCACGTGGACCGGTCGATCCTCGCGGCGGAGCCGTTCGTGCGCACCAACGTGCTCGGCACGGTGCGGGTGCTCGAGGCGGCGCGCGCGCTGGGCGGGTGCCGGGTGGTGCACGTCTCGACCGACGAGGTGTACGGGGCGCTCGGCCCCGGCGACCCGCCGTTCAGCGAGGCGACGCCGCTGAACCCCACCAGCCCGTACGCGGCGAGCAAGGCGGCGGCCGACCATCTGGCGCTGGCGTTCGCGCGGACCTACGGCCAGGACGTCGTGGTCACGCGCTGCTCCAACAACTACGGGCCGTACCAGTTCCCGGAGAAGCTGATCCCGCTGATGATCACCAACGCCGTCGAGGGCAAGCGCCTGCCGGTGTACGGCGACGGCCGCCAGGTGCGGGACTGGATCCACGTCGAGGATCACTGCGCGGGCGTGCTGGCGGCGCTGGAGCGCGGGCGCGCCGGCGAGGTCTACAATTTCGGCGCCCGGGCGGAGCGCGCCAACCTCGACATCGTGTCGCGGATCGTGGTGCTCGCCGGGGTCGCGCCGGCGCTGGTGGAGCACGTGGCCGACCGGCCGGCGCACGACCGGCGCTACGCGATGGACGCGTCCCGCGCCGAGCGCGAGCTGGAATGGCGGCCGGCGCGCTCGTTCGAGCAGGGACTGGCGGACACGGTCCGCTGGTACGTGGAGCACGAGGACTGGTGGCGCGCGGTGAAGGACGGGTCGTACCGGGACTTCTACCGCCGCTGGTACGAGGAGCGGGCGTCATGAACGTCGCCGTGGTGGGGACGGGCTACGTCGGGCTGGTGATGGGGGCGGGCCTGGCCGAGATGGGCAACGCGGTCGTGTGCGCCGACGTGGACGCGGGCAAGATCGAGCGGCTGCGCCGCGGCGACGTCCCGATCTACGAGCCGGGCCTCGAGCCGCTGGTCGCGCGCAACCAGGTCGAGGGCCGGCTGTCGTTCACCACCGACGTCGGCGCCGCCGTGGAGCGGAGCGACGTCGTGTTCGTCGCGGTGGGCACGCCGCCGGACGAGGACGGCTCCGCCGACCTGCGCCACGTGCTCGACGTCGCGGCCACCATCGGCCGCCACATGAACCGCCCCAAGGTCGTGGTGACCAAGAGCACGGTGCCCGTGGGCACCGCGGAGAAGGTCCGCGCCGCGATCGCCGCCGAGACGAAGACCGCGTTCCACCTCGCCAGCAACCCGGAGTTCCTCAAGGAAGGGGCGGCGGTCCAGGACTTCATGAAGCCGGACCGCATCGTGCTCGGGGTGGACAGCCCCGAGGCCGAGGCCGCGCTGCGGGAGCTGTACGAGCCGTTCGTGCGCTCCGGGAACCCGATCCTGTTCATGGACATCCCGTCGGCCGAGGTGACCAAGTACGCCGCCAACGCGATGCTGGCGGCGCGGATCGCGCTCATGAACCAGCTCGCGGCGCTGTGCGAGCGGGTGGGCGCGGACGTGGACGACGTGCGGGCCGGGGTCGGCTCCGACGCGCGGCTCGGCAAGGCGTTCCTGTTCCCGGGTCCGGGCTACGGCGGCTCCTGCTTCCCCAAGGATGTGAAGGCCCTGTGCGCGACCGGGCGCGAGGTGGGCGCGCGCCAGGACATCCTCGAGTGCGTGGACGCCTCGAACCAGCGCCAGAAGCGGGTGGCGCTCGAGAAGCTGGAGCGCGCGCTGGGCGGGAACCTGGCGGGCCGCGCCGTCGCCGTGTGGGGGCTGGCGTTCAAGGCGCAGACCGACGACATGCGGGAATCCGCCGCCCTGGTGGTGGTCGAGGGGCTGCTGGCCGCCGGCGCGACGGTGCGGCTGCACGACCCCAAGGCGATGGACGAGGCGCGGCGCCACTTCGGCGCGCGGGTCGCCTACGTCGAGCGCCGCTACGACGCGCTGGAGGGCGCCGACGCCCTGGTGGTGCTCACCGAGTGGCAGGAGTACCGCGTGCTGGACTACGAGCGGGCGCGGGGCCTGATGCGGCGCCCGGTCGTGATCGACGCCCGCAACCTGTACGAGCCGGCGCGGATGCGGCAGCACGGCTTCACCTACGACTCGATCGGACGGGCCTGATGCGGGTGCTCATCACCGGCGCGGCGGGCTTCCTCGGCTCGCACCTGGCGGACCGCTTCCTGGCGGCGGGCGCGGACGTGGTGGGCATGGACAACTTCGTGACCGGCAGCCCGGACAACATCGCCCACCTCACCGGGAACCGGCGCTTCACCTTCCACGAGCACAACGTCACCAACTTCATCTACCTGGACGGGCCGCTCGACGGCGTGCTGCACTTCGCCTCGCCGGCGAGCCCGCGCGACTACCTGGAGCTGCCCATCCAGACCCTGAAGGTGGGCTCGCTCGGCACCCACAAGGCGCTGGGCCTGGCGAAGGCCAAGGGCGCGCGGTTCCTGCTGGCGTCGACCTCGGAGGTGTACGGCGACCCGCTCGTCCACCCGCAGCCGGAGGGCTACTGGGGCAACGTCAACCCGGTGGGCCCGCGTGGCGTGTACGACGAGGCGAAGCGGTTCGCCGAGGCCATGACGATGGCGTACCACCGCTACCACGGCCTCGACACGCGGATCGCGCGCATCTTCAACACCTACGGGCCGCGGATGCGGGTGCGCGACGGGCGGGTGGTGTCGAACTTCATCGTCCAGGCGCTCAAGGGCGAGCCCATCACCGTGTACGGCGACGGCTCGCAGACGCGCTCGTTCTGCTACGTGGACGATCTGGTGGACGGCATCGTGCGGCTGTTCGAGCGCGGGGCCGCCGACCCGACCAACATCGGCAATCCGCGGGAGTACACGGTCCGCGAGCTGGCGGAGCGGATCATCCGGCTCACCGGCTCCCGCTCGACGATCGTGCGCGAGCCGCTGCCCGAGGACGATCCCAAGGTGCGCCGCCCCGACATCGGCCGCGCGCGCACGCTGCTGGGCTGGGAGCCGCGGATCGAGCTCGAGGACGGGCTCGGCCGGACCGTCGCCTATCTCCGGGAGAAGCTCGGGTGACGCGGGTGCTGCTCACCGGCGCCGCCGGCTTCATCGGCTCGCACGTCGCCGAGCGGCTGGTGGCCCGGGGCGACGAGGTCGTGGGCCTCGACAACTTCGACGACTTCTACCCGCGGGCCGTCAAGGAGGCCAACCTCGCCGCGCTGGAAGACCAGCCGCGGTTCCGGCTGGTCGAGGGCGACGTGCGTGACGCCGCGCTGGTGGGCGGGCTGCTCGACGCCGCGACCGTGACCGTGCACCTGGCGGCGCGCGCCGGGGTGCGCCCCTCGCTCGAGGACCCGGCGCGGTACGCGTCGGTGAACATCGAGGGCACGGCGGTGCTGCTCGAGGCGATGCGCCGCGCCGGCGCGCACCGGTTCGTGTTCGGCAGCTCGTCGTCGGTGTACGGCGACACCGCGCCGGTGCCGTTCGCGGAGGACTGGCCCGCGCTGCAGCCGATCTCGCCGTACGCCGCCACCAAGCGGGCGGGCGAGCTGCTGTGCGCCACCTTCGCCCAGCTGTACGGCCTGCGGATCATGGCGCTGCGGTTCTTCACCGTGTACGGCCCGCGGCAGCGGCCGGACCTCGCGATCCACAAGTTCACCCGGCTGATCGCGGGGGGGCGTCCGGTGCCGTTCTACGGCGACGGGTCGAGCGAGCGCGACTACACCTACATCGACGATATTGTAGGTGGCGTGGAGGCGGCCGTGGGCTGGACGGCCGGGGCCGCGCCGGGGGTCGAGGTCGTGAACCTGGGCGAGTCGCGGACCACCACGCTGAGCGCGCTGGTGGCGCTGATCGCCCGGGCGCTGGGCCGGGAGGCGCGGCTGGAGCGGCTGCCGGAGCAGCCGGGCGACGTGCGGCGCACCTGCGCCGACGTGCGCAAAGCCGCGCGACTCCTGGGCTACCGGCCGAGCACGCCGGTCGAGGACGGCATACCGCGCTTCGTGCGCTGGTTCGAGGAGGTCCATGGACGCACGCACTAGCCACCTGGTGGCCCGGGCGAAGGAGCGGTTCGACGCGGGCGACGCGTACGGCACCATCCATCTCCTCTCGGAGGCGATGGAGGCGGGGCAGGCCTTCGCCGACGCGCACAACCTGCTCGGGCTCGCGTACTCGGCCGTGGGGCGGCGCGAGGACGCGGTCGCGGAGTTCGACCGGGCGCTCGAGCTGAACCCCCGCTACGTGGACGCGCACCTCAACCGCGCCGTGATCCTCAACGAGCTGGGCCGCTACGACGACGCGGTGGCGGCGTTCGCCGCGGCCCAGGGGCTGGGCGCGGTGGACCACACCGGGTTCCCGGCGCCGGTCGCCTCGCAGCTGGCGAACCTGCACGCCGAGCTGGGCGAGGCGTACGTGGAGGCCGGCGGCCTGGGGCAGGCGATCGACGAGTACGAGCGCGCGGCCCGGCTCCGGCCCGAGTACGTGGACCTGCGCTACCGGCTGGCCCGGCTGCGGCTGGAGGCGGGCGACGCCGAGCAGGCCCGTCGCGAGCTGGAGGGGATCCTGGAGCTGCGCCCGAGCTTCTTCGACGCCCGTGCCGCGCTCGGGATGGCGTGCCACCTGCTCGGCGACACCGCCGGCGCCCGCCGCGCCTGGGAGCGCTGCCGCGTCGAGCGGCCCGACGAGCCGCGCATCGGCGCCTACCTCTCGCTGCTCGAGCGGGTCGAGGGCCGGCCGGCGGGAGCCGGCTCGTGACCGGACGCGGCGGCGCGCGGCGGGCGGCGTGGGCACTCGGGCTCGTGGCGGCGGCCTGCGTGGCCGGGCCGGACCACGAGCGGCTCGGCGACCGGCGCTACGCGGAGCAGGCGTTCGTGGACGCGCTCGCGGAGTACCGGCTGGCGATGCAGCAGCACCACCCGAGCTACCAGCTGCGGGCCAAGTTCGCCCAGGCGGCCCTCCGCTCGGGGGCGCTGAGCGACGCGGTGATCGCCTACCGCGAGCTGGCCAAGGCGGAGCCGGCGGCGCTGGACGAGGCCGCCGACGGCCTGACGCGCGCGGCGCGGCTCGCGGTCGGCGCGCGGGACATGGGCGCGGTGACCGATGCGATGGTGGCGCTCCACGACGTCGCCCCCCAGCGCCCGGTCGGCGCGCTCGCGGTCGCGCTCGGCGCCAGCTCGACCGCGCTGGCCAAGCGTCCCGAGGCGATGGACATCCTGCTCCAGGCCGCCGCGGCGGCGCCCACGCCCGCCGCCGCCGACTCGTTCCTGCTGGCCTACGGCGACGTCAACGCCCGGCTCGGCCGCTGCGACCTGGGATCGCGGGTCTACGCCGACGTGCTGCGGCGCAACAGCCTGCCGGCGCTGGCGCGGGCGGCCCAGGGCGGGCTCGCGGGCTGCGCGGTCGCCGACGGCCGGCTGTCGCTCAGTGCGGGCGCGCTGCAGGACGCGGAGTCCCAGTTCCGCCGCGCGATCGCGATCGGGGTGCCGGACAGCACCGTCCGGCTCGCCTGGCTGCTGATGGGGGACGCGCGCTGGGCCGACGGCGACAGCGCCCAGGCGCTCGACGCCTACCGGCACGCCGTCGCCGGGGGAGCGGAGCAGGACCCGATCGTGCTGCGGGCCACCGCGCAGCTGGACCGGCTGCTCAAGGGGAAGGCCACGCCGTGAGGGCGGCCGCACGCGTGGCGGCGGCGTTGCTGCTCGCGGGCGCGGGCGCGGGGGCGGGGGCGTGCCACCACTTCGAGCCGCGCGCGTATCCCGAGCCGGCCGACCTGCTGCGGGCCTCGCTGCGCGAGCTGCGGTCCGGCCACTACGACAAGGCGCAGAGCGGATTCCAGGTCCTGACGTTCAACGTCAGCGCGCGCGACTCGCTGTATCCCATCGCCCGCTACTACCTGGCGGAGGCGTACTTCGGCCAGGAGGACTACGCCACGGCGGCGCGCGACTTCCGCCGCGTGGCGGACGAGAACGCGACCTTCCGCCTCGCGCCGGACGCCCTGCTCCGGGCGGGCGACGCCTACGCCGCGCAGTGGACCAGCACCGCGCTCGATCCGGCCAACGGGCAGACGGCGCTGGCCACCTACCAGGAAGTGCAGAGCCGGTTCCCGGACACGCCGGCGGCGCGCATCGCGGCCGTGCGCATCCGCGCCCTGAACGAGCGGTTCGCCTCCAAGGAGCTGGAGAACGCGCTGTTCTACTTCCAGCGCGGGGCGTACGACTCGGCCATCCTGTACTTCAAGGACCTGATCGCGACCTACCCGACGTCGGCGCTGGTGCCGGAGACGTACGCGTACCTGGTGCGGTCGTACCAGGCCATCGGCTGGAAGGACGAGCTGTCCGCGTTCTGCGACCAGCTGCGCGCCTACTACGCGCCGTTCTACCGGCAGCGCGCCGACGTCAGGGAGCGGTGTGGCGACCGGCCTGCTGGGCGGTAGCTTCGACCCGGTCCACCTCGGCCACCTCATCGCCGCCGACCGCGCGGCGGAGGCCCTGGGCCTGGCGCGGGTGCTGTTCGTGCCGTGCGCGCGCCAGCCGCTCAAGGCCGTCGGCCCGGTGGCCTCGGGGGCGCAGCGGCGCGCGATGATCGAGCTGGCGATCGCCGGCCACCCGCCGTTCGCGCTCGAGCCGCTGGAGCTGGAGCGCCCGGGCGACGGACCGTCGTACACGGTGGACACGCTGCGCGAGCTGAAGCGCCGCTGGCCGGCCGAGCGCCTGGTGCTGCTGCTCGGGGCGGACGCCGCCGCGGACCTCGGGCGGTGGCGGTCCGTGGACGAGGTGGCCCGGCTCGCCGAAGTGGCCGCCCTCACCCGTCCCGGCGCCCCGGACGTGCCGGCCGGCCTGGTGCGCCACGTGGTGGCGACGCCGGCGATCGAGATCTCGGCGCGGGAGATCCGGGCCCGCTGCCTGGCCGGCAAGTCGATCCGCTACCTCGTGCCCGACGCGGTGGCGGACTACATCGCCCGGGAACACCTGTACCGCTGACGCTGATGACTGGTAACCCCTGCGCAACTTGCCGTCCGGCAACTTGAGACTGGTGTAACGGATGCCGCTGCCGACCGTCGTCACGAAGATCCTGGGCACGCGCTTCACGCGCGAGCTGAAGCACATCCGCCCGCTGGTGGATGCGGTCCACGGGCACGAGGCCACCCTCAAGGACCAGGCCGACGAGTGGCTGCGGGGCCAGACCGCCCGGTTCCGCGAGCGCATCGCGGAGCGGACGGGAACGCTGCGCGCGGAGGTCGACCGGCTGAAGCAGGAGAAGCACGGGTGCGCGGACCCGGACGAGCGCGACCGGATCGACCGGCGGCTGCTCGAGCGCGAGCACGAGCTGGCCGAGGCCACGGCCGACGTCCTCGACGAGCTGCTGCCCGAGGCGTTCGCCACGGTGCGCGAGGCGTGCCGGCGGCTCGTCGGCACCACGGTCCTGGTGACCGGGCGCGAGCTGACCTGGGACATGGTGCCCTACGACGTGCAGCTCATCGGGGGCATCTGCCTGCACCGCGGCAAGATCGCGGAGATGGCCACGGGCGAGGGCAAGACCCTGGTGGCGGTCCTGGCCCTCTACCTCAACGCGCTCCCGGGCAACGGCGCGCACCTGGTGACGGTCAACAACTACCTGGCGCGGCGCGACTCCCAGTGGATGGGGCACGTCTACACCTGGCTCGGCCTCACCGTGGGCTGCATCGACGACACCGAGCCCGGCTCGCCGGAGCGGCGAGCGGCCTACAACTGCGACATCACCTACGGCACCAACAACGAGTTCGGGTTCGACTACCTGCGCGACAACATGGTGTTCGCGCTGGAGCAGCGGGTCCAGCGGCCGCACACCTACGCGATCATCGACGAGGTGGACTCGATCCTCATCGACGAGGCGCGGACGCCGCTGATCATCTCGGGCCCGGTCGGCAACGAGACCGACACCAAGTACGCCGACCACAACCAGGCGGTGGTGGGCCTGGTGCGCCGCCAGACCGAGGTCACCAACAACCTCATGGCGGAAGCCGAGAGGCTGTGGTCCTCCGACGCGTACACCAGCGCGGTGAAGGCCTACCAGGTCCAGCTGGGGATGCCGAAGCACAAGCGGCTGCTCAAGTACCTCCAGGAGCAGG
>Ga0335084_10002917_pt1 | contig 16618 bp, 11 predicted proteins | sample Lox_Sample_44_FD_206721 | JGI IMG/M metagenome (GOLD analysis project Ga0335084, IMG submission 206721) | Soil microbial communities from Loxahatchee National Wildlife Refuge, Florida, United States - Lox_Sample_4.4 | ecosystem: Environmental > Terrestrial > Soil > Wetlands | place: USA... | reverse complement strand
CGCCTGCAGCAGGCCTCGCACAAGCTGGCGGAGGTCATGTACCGAAGCGCGTCCCAGTCGGCCGCGGGCGCCGGCGCCGGCGCGCCGCCCCCGGGTGGCGGAGCCGCCAAGGAGGACGAGGTCATCGACACGGAGTACGTCGATGCGGACAAGAAGTGACCGGCGGCGAGCCGGTCATCCCGGGGCGGGAGGGAGAAGCCCGCTCGGAATGACAGGGATTCGACGAGACGCTAAACTGTGTTGATCAAACCATGAGCGACTTCCGCTGGAACTCGCTCCAGGATCTCTTCGGGATCCAGGAGAAGATGAACCGGCTCTTCGAGGAGACGATCCACCGGACCGAGTTTCCCGACGAGGGGCTGTCGACGGCGCTGTGGTCCCCCGCGGCCGATGTCTACGAAACGCCGGAGGAAATCATCCTCCACATCGAGTTGCCCGGGGTGCGGCTGGAGGACGTGCGGCTCGAGTCTCTGGAGGGCAAGCTCAGGGTGACCGGGCACCGGCGCCCGGAGAACGGAGCCGAGCCGAAGAACTTCGTCCGGATGGAGCGGATCTACGGCAACTTCTCCCGCGAGTTCGCGGTTCCGGCTTCGCTCGATCCGGCGCAAATCAAGGCGACGCTGCGCGCCGGGGTGCTCAAGATCGCGGCAGCCAAGAGCGACCGCGGCCAGCCGATCCCGGTCGAGTCGAAGAAGGCCCGATGAAAGCGCGCAGTCGCCCGGGCGTCTACCGAATCGGGGCCATCTCGGAGCGGTTTGGCATCCATCCCCAGACCCTGCGTCTCTATGAGCGGGAGGGGCTGCTGCGGCCGGCCCGTACCGAAGGAAACACGCGTCTCTACGATGCGGGCACGATCGAGCGGCTGGAGATCATTCTCACCCTGACCCGGGATCTGGGCGTCAACCTGGCCGGTGTCGAGGTCATTCTTCACATGAAGGAGCGGATGGAGCAGATTCAGGGAGAAGTGCAGCAGCTGCTCGCCGCCATCCGTCAGGATGTGGGCGCTCGCCGCGGCCAGATCGACCGCCGCCTGGCTCTGGCCCCCATCCCCAAGGCCCGCTCCTAGGCCGGGCCGCCCGAGCACCGGCCTCGGCCTTCTTCCGTCCCCGCCCCTTCCGTGGGGCTAGAATGCCGCCTCTCGAACGAGGAGGATTCTGTGAAGAGAGCCATTCTGGCGGCTGCGGCGTTTTGCTTCGCTTCCGTCGCGCTGTGCCAGCTGTCCAAGTACAAGGAGTGGGCGAAATCTCCCGAGGCCTATTTCCTGACGGCCGCCGAGAAGCAGGAGTGGTCCAAGATCCAATCGGACGCGGACGCGGAGAAATTCATCGCGGATTACTGGGCCAAACGAGGCGGCGAGCGTTTCAAGGAGGCGATTGCCCGGCGCATCGCGGCCGCCGATCAGCAGTTCAAGATGCGGCGCCAGAAGGGGTCGGAGTCCGCCCGCGGTCGGATCTTCATCGTTCTCGGCAATCCGAGCAAAGCCGTCGAGGCCCAGGTGGGCGGCGAGTCCGGTACCAATCCGAGCGCGGCCGCCGGGCCGGGGGCGAGCTCCTTCGATACGAGTCCCGGAGCGACCGCCGTCGTCCAGACGTGGACCTACGCGAAAGACAAGTTCGACTCTTCCTGGGACATCGGGGAAATCCAGGTGCGCATCAATGTCGACCCGCAACGCGGCACCGATGAATTGGTCAGCGGCGGCCAGGTGAACAAGGCGATCGAAAAGGTCGCCGAACACACGATCGTATCGGCGGGAGGCAAGGCGGCACCGGGGGTGGCCGCGGTCAAGCCCGTCGCTCCGGCGGCCGCGACGGGTGCGGCTGCGGCGGTGGCGCCCGCTGCCGCGACGCCCCTGGCGGCCGCGGCTCGAGGGATTCTCGAGGCCCTTCTTCGCGAGCCGCCGGCGAAGTCGACTCCCGGATTTTGGGGCGGGGATTTCCGGACGGTCACGGGTGAACCCTTCTACGCGTTCCAGATCGTGCTGCCCGCAGCAAAAGTGTCGGCGGGCGGCGGGATCAAGCTCGCGGGCATCGTGACGAAGGCGGATGGGCAGGAGGTGTCGGCTTTTTGGGAGGATGCGGCACTGATCGATCTGAAGCGAGGTCCGGCGACCGACAAGGCCTGCGACCGGTCCGTCGTCCTGCCGCCGGGCAGCTACCGCGGGGCCTTCGGTCTCTTTGGCGCGGAGGGTGGCGCGGCGCTCGTGTCGGCGGCGGCGAACTTCAGCATCCCGGAAAAGTCGAGCGAGTTCCGCGTGTCGCCGATGATCTTGTCGGCAACGCTCACGCCGCTGACCAAGGCTCCGCAGCCGACCGATGCCTTCGTCTTCGGAATGGAGAAACCGGTCCGCGTGGAGCCGAAGGGCAACGGCGTCTTCACCCGCGAGGACGGACTCTGGTACTTCTACACGGTCTCGAATCCCGCGGTTCCGGCAGAGGCGCCGGCTGCAGCGGCCTCGAGCCCCGCCGCCGGGCCGACCCCTGCCGCCGGCGCGCCGACACCGACGGCCGGTCCTGCGCCCAAGCCGCGCGTGATGACGCGCTTGGGAGTTCTGCGGGACGGCAAGCCCGCCTTCCAGCCGGCCACACTTCCCGCAGAGCTCCAAAATCTCGGCCCGGACTACTACGCGAGTGGAAGCGAGATTCCCCTGGCGACGTTCGAGCCGGGCTACTACACCTTCACGCTGAACGTCCGCGACTTAAACGCCCCCCGCGACTCCGTGGCCTTCAAGGGAGTCGATCGGAGCGGCGACTTCGTCGTCCTGATGCCCGACGGCGCGATGCCTCCGGTACCGACACCGGCGGCGGCCAAGCCAACGCCGACGCCCAGGCCAAAGCCCAAGAGACCGTAGCGCGGCAGCGCTGCGGCGCCCGGTTCATGGTCTCCCGCCCGATCGGCTAATCGGCTCGGCTGATTTGCTCCGGTTAAACGTTCCTGGAGCTTGATCCGTTTCAGTGGATGAAAATCCAAATTGTCGGATTCATCGTTCATCTTGAAGTAATCTTTATCAAATAACATCTTCTAATTCAATAATTTACAAAATCGAGATGTTGGGACAATTCTTGCGTATACAAGTCCCTCAGTGAGTAGCTCCCGAAGCCCCATTCCGGTTGTCTCCGAACAACCTTCTTCGAAAGGAGTCTGCATGCGTGGGAGAAGTATCGCTGCATACCTGATTGTCTTGGCCGTTGCGTTCCTGGCTGCGTCATCGCTCTACGCGGACGGAACCCTGCTCGGCACGATCGGCGGTCGCGTCGTCGATCAGGAGGGCAAGGTGCTGCCCGGGGCGACCGTCGAGCTCATCAGCCTGGACAAGGGCTTCACGCGCTCGATTGTCACCGACGCGGTTGGGGCGTTCAACTTCCCGCTTCTCCAGCCCGGTCCCTACACGGTGAAGGTCAGCCTGGCTGGCTTTCAATCCGTCGAGGTGAAGGGCAATACCGTGTCGCCGGAGAAGACGACCGCCGTCAACGTCACCTTGAAACTCGCGGCGACGGCGGAATCGGTCACGGTGACGGGCGAGGCGCCCCTGGTCGACAAGACGAACACAGCGGCAACGACCAAGGTCGACTCCACGCTGACGCAGACGCTCGCGGTCGCGCGCAACTACCAGACGCTGATCAATTTCGCGCCGGGCGTCACCTCCGTCAACGGAAGCGGCAATCCCAACTCGCACGGCGCCACGAACATGAGCAATCTGTATCTGTTCGACGGCGTCGACACGACCGACACGACCACGGGCACCTTCGGCCAGAACTTCAACTTCGAGGCGATTCAGGAAGTCAACATCTCGACGACCGGGATCTCGGCCGACTACGGGCGCTCGCAGGGCGCTTACGTCAACGTCATCACGAAGTCGGGCACGAACCAGCTCCACGGCTCGTTCAAGGCGATCCTGACCAACGACAACTGGAACTCCCAGAACAAGGGCGTCAACCCGACCAACTGCAGCCTCCCGAATCAACCGGCGCCCTGCGGCACGCCGTGGGCCCGGACCAAGGCGGATGTGCTGGTCGACGACAATGCCGCCACACTGGGCGGGCCGATCTGGCAGGACCACATCTGGTTCTTCGGAGCCTACGAATGGGTCAACAATACGGCCCCTCCGGCCCAGACGGCCACTTCCCAGATCTACCCGGGCCAGACGGGCCAGAGCTACACGCAGGTGACCAACGTTCGTCTCTGGGACGGGAAGCTGACCGGCCAGGTCACCCCGTCGCAGTTGCTGACCGCGCAGTTCAACAGCGACCCCATCACCGGCTTCATCGTGGACTACTGGGGCGCTTCGGCAGACCTCGGGGCCTTGACCGGTCAGGGTCAGAATGCCTGCAGCGGCTTCGGCTGCCTCGGGTCGATCCGCTGGTCGGGAGTGTTCGGCTCGAAGATTTCCGCCGAGGCCGGCTGGTCGAACGCCGGCGGCAACATCACTGTGGCTCCGTACTCGGGTGACGGAACTCCCTACTATTCCGCCGGCGACCAGCTCTACTACAACGGCGCGACGTTTACCGGAATCGTCTTCCGTCCCCGCACGCAGGCCAACCTGTCGGGCTCCCTGTATCACGAGCTCTTCGGCAAGGCCGCGCAGCTGAAGCTCGGAGTGGACTATCAGCAGCTGCGATCCGAGAATGACTTCCAGTACCCGACCAACAACCTGTACTACATCACGCAGTACAACCCGACCGTGCCGGCGGCCAACCAGGTCTTTCAGGTCGGGGACGAGTGGGATCAGTTCATCAATCCCCAGCCCTCGACTTCCCGCGGCAAGATCTGGGGCTTCTACGGGCTCGAGAAGTTCGAGCTGGATCGGATCTCGCTCAACCTCGGCGTGAGGGTGGACTACCAGACCGCCGACAGCGATCTCGGTGGCGTCGTCATGAATTCTACCAACTGGTCCCCGCGACTGTCCGCGGCATACGACGTCATGGGGGACGGGAAGACCCTCGTCTCGGCGGGGTTCGGCACCTACTACCAGTGGGTCGTTCAGAACCTGGCCGACTCGATCTACGCGGGCGTGCCGCAGCAGGTCAACAAGAACATCTATCTTTGGGACGGGTCTCAGTGGGTTTTCGACAGGACGGTCAACGTCGGGGGCAACAACCAGCCGGTCAACACCAACCTCGAGCCGTCCTACTCCAACCAGTTCAACATCGCTGTCCAGCAACAGATCGGAAGCACGATGGCCTTCGGAATCCGCGGCATCTACAGCAAGTGGTACAACCTGATCGACGACGTCAAGCACTTCGACGGAGAGCAGGAGATCACGACCCCGCAGAACTTCCCGTCCGATCTGGTCCAGCGCTCGTACAAGGCGATCGAGCTGACTTTCGAGAAGCGCTTCAGCGGAAACTGGCAGGCCCTCCTGACCTATACCCTGGGCCGGGCCTACGGGAATCAATTCCCGGCCGGCGGCGCGGTTGCCACCCAGCTCTACGACTTCCCGGGCAGCACCTGCAACGTCACGGGTGTCGGCCCGATCGACTGCGCGGTTGCAGCAAACACGAACCAGAACAGCCTGGCGCCCTACGACCGGACGAGCATCCTGAACGCCTTTGCGGCGTACACGTGGAACTTCCCGATCGTCAATCTGACGGCGGCGCCGTCGGTTCTTCTCTCGTCGGGCATTCCCTACGCGCCCCAGCGCACGTTCAGGTTCCCGGACGGCACCAACGCCATCTACCAATACGCCCCGGACATCACGCAGCGGACTCCGACCTATTACCAGGCCAACTTCGCCCTGGAGGCCCTCTTCAAGCCGTTCGGCGGCGGCTCCTACTCGATCGTCGGCGGACCGATCGAGATCGGGTTCAAGGGAGAGATCTTCAACATCACGAACCAGCAGCCGGTCATTCGCAACAACTCGACCTCGATCACCCTGACCCCCGGTCCGAACCTCGGTCTGGCCAGGACCCGCACGGCGCTGCTGCCGCCTCGCACCTACCGGATCACCGGCATGGTTCGCTTCTAGCTACCTGCATCGTTCGGAGAGGGGGGTCCCGGAAGGGGCCCCCCCTTCTTTTTTTGGGATCGGCTCGGCTGAGGAGGAGAATGAGACGTGAGGCGAGGGGCTTGCGTCGCCGCCTGGTTCCTGGCCATGGCGCTCGCGTCGGGGGCCCGCGGGCAGCCGGTGCCCGACAGCGAGGACTGGGCCGATTCGCCCGAGGCGTACTTTCTGACCGCTGAGGAGCGCGCCGACTGGTCGAAGCTCGACTCGCGTGACTCGCGCGGAGCCTTCCGCGAGCGTTACTGGCTGAAGCGCGATCCCACGCCCGGGACCGAGCGAAACGAGTTCCGCGAGGTCGTTCTCGCCCGCATCAAGATCGCCGATCAGCGCTTCGGCATCGAGAAGACTCCGGGGTCCCGAACGGCGCGGGGCTACGTGTTCGTGATCTTCGGCAGCCCCGCGCACGTGCAGGACACGCACGCGCCGGCCCCCGAGAGGCCGCGGTCTCCCGCGTCCACGGTAGGCGCCTTGGAAGGAACTGAGACACTCTCGCGCTGGATCTACGACCGGGACCGCACGCCGCGGATCCTCGAGGCGCTCGGGGTGCCCTCCTTCCAGGTCGAGATCATGATCGAGCCCAGCCGCCATTCCGATTCCATCCAGAGCCCCGGACTCGTCAAGGAGATGCGCGAGCGGCTGGCGAAAAAGTCGATCGTCAACCCGGATCTGATAACGGCGAGCTCGTCGGAACCGGTTCTTTCCGCAGGCCCGGCAACCCTTCCTCGGGCTTCCCTCGATGCTTCCACGCGAGCTCTTCTCGAGCAGGCGCCCTCGGCGTTTCGCTCCGGGGACGCCGTCTTCGGGGACGCCGTGATCTGGCGCGACTCGGGTGGCGCCGAGACGCTCGTCTGGTTTTATCTTCCTCCCTCGCCGGGCGCGGAGCGCCGATTCCTGCAGGGTGTCGTGCGAAAGGAGAACGGCGGGGAGGAGATCGCATCGCTTTCGGAGCCGGTGACACCGACCGACGTCTTCTCCGCGGCCGCGCCGGGGCAGATCATCCTGCGCCGACTCTCGCTTCCACCCGGCACCTATGACGCGGCCTTCGCGGTCACGGAAGGGGCGGCCGCCCGAGCGGTCGCATCGGCGTCGGCGAGGCTCGTCGTTCCCGACCCGGAGCACGGTTTCGCCGTGTCGCCGCTGCTCCTCTCTCGCGGTCCCGGGGCCCGGACGGAGGGCGACGAGGCTTCGCCGTTCGTCCTGGGCCAGGCGGTCGTTCCGCCTCGGGCCGACGCAACTTTTTCCAAGGGCGAGAGCCTCTGGTTTTTTCTCGAGGTGGCCAACGCGCCCGACCCGGCGAAGGTGACGCTGGAGATCCGATTGCGGCGCGGGACGGAGCCGGTCAGCTCCCGGCCTCCCTTCCCGGCGCAGCTCGAGCCGTTGCCGGGCAAGAATTCGCTGTGCGGCTTCGAGCTGCCGCTCGCGACTCTCGCTCCGGGCGACTATCGCCTCTACGTGCTGGTGCGCGACGGCCTTGCGCCCGCCGACCAATACGTTCTCCGCTCGGCGGACTTTCGGATCCGCTGAGGTGTGAGCTGTGAGGTGTGAGGTGTGAGGGAATATGACTTTCGGTTTCCCCTTTTTCCCTCGCCCCTCGCCCCTCGCCCCTCGCCCCTCGCCCCTCGCCCCTCGCCCCTCGCCCCTGCCTATTCGATGTGGACGTCGGTTCTGGCGGTGCCCATCTTCCCGGTCGCCTTGTCGCGCACGTTGACGACGATGCGGGCGTTGCCCTTGCGCATCTGAAGCGTGATCGGATAGGCCAGCACGGCGTCGGGAGAGCCTGCCGGAGGCTCGTTGAAGCTGGCCTCCTCCTTGGCGATGTCGCTGACGCGGCCGTCGTCGTCGACGACGCCCACGTAGATCTCGGCGTTCGCCTTGGGCGCGCCCGACTCGGGCAGGAACGTCAGAGCGGAGGCCGGCAGGACGACCGTGATCGGCTGGTCGTACTGCTTCTTCGCCTTGGCCGAGGCCCCGACCTGGAGCTTGACCGGGAAAGACTGATAGGAGACGTTGGTCTTCAGCGCCGCTCGGGCGATGTCGCGCGCCCGGTCGTCGCTCGACTTGACGGCATAGCCGCGGCGATAACGGACGTTCAAGCCCGGCCGGTCGACGGTCACTTCGACGTTCTGGTAGGCCGCCGAGGGAAGGCTCGAGAGGTTGACTCCGACCGAGTAGTAGGTGGAAGCGTCCTGGTAGATCTGGCCAAGCCCCTTCTTCAGGTCGTTCGTGTTCACCAGGGCGATGCCGCCGGTATCCTGCGCGAGGGAGAGCAAGCCCGATTGAGCGTTCTGCCGCGTGAAGAAGCCGAGTCCGGGCCGGTTGGCGAGCGGCTCCATATTCGCGGCAGAAGCCCCCTCGGCGGTCAGTCCCCATCCGTCGACCGTGTAGAAGGTCACCTCGTCGGCGTTGGCGGCCTTGGCGAGGTTGTCGATCTGCAGCGCGATCTGACGGGAGTCGAAGGGCGTCGTCGCGGCGAAGCCGCGGCCGGCCCCTCCCGCGTAATAGATCATCGCGAATCCCGGCTGTTGCGGAAGGCTGCCGGAGACGAAGAGAAAGGCCTTCTTGCCCGGCAACGGGGTCATCGTCGAAAGCTGCGCCCGCATGTCCTTGATCATGTTGTCGAGCTCGACTGACTCCTGTTCCGCGTAGTTCTGCGCCAGGAACATTCGGGAGGAACGGGAGCGCGTGGAATCGATCTGCGAAATCGTCTGCATCTGATTCGTCAGTCGAGACATCCCGACGCTCTTCTCCATGGTCTCGAGCGCATCGATCAGCGTTTCCTTGCTCGAGGTCCACTCGGTCAGGTCCTTCGGGCGCCGGTCGAAGAGCACGACGCGGGCCGTGTCGGTCGGGCCGAGGCGCGTGACGAAATCCTTCAGAAAATCGAGTGAGCGGTTGCGATATCCGGGCGAGAGATCGCTCGAGTCCACGTAGATCAGGAAGTGCCGGGGCACGTAGGCCTCGCCGCCGCTCTTGTAGACGTCGAGCACGCGGTCCGGGGAGGCCGAGGAGAGGTCGGGGGCATGGATCGTTCCCTGGTCCACTCGGGCGAAGTAGTCGATCGGCACGGGGCGTCCGCCGACCCTGATCGTGAAGTCATTGCGTGTCAGGTCAGACACCGGCCGTCCCTGCGAGTCGGTCACGGCGACGTCCAGGTCCATGACGTGCACCTCGACGGACTCCTTGAAGACCGGAGCCTGCGGCTGGGCCGCGGGCGGACTCTGCTGGGCGACGGCCGCCGAGGCGAAAGCCGCCAGCGCAAACCAGACTGTTTTCTTCATTAGTTCACCATCCGAGGCTCTCAACGCACCGCCCGTCCGGTCGATTCCGCACGAGTCCCTTTTTTAGGACATCTTGAGCCTGGGATCCTCCCGCGCCGTCCGGCGGGCGCACGGCGGGCGATTAAGGGGCCTTGACCTCGACCGCTTCCAGACCCAGGAAGTCGAAGACGACGTTGACCTCCTGAGCGATCTCGTCGGTCCAGAGCATCTCGACCGGCTCGGCGGAGACGGATCCGATCGCGCAAGAGGGGACCGCGGCCCGGGCCGTGCGCACCAGAGCCGAGGCGGCCGATGGCTCGGAACCGTCGTCGGAAATGACGGACTCGAAATCGAGCGGGAGGCCCCAGCTCTCGGCCAACGCATTTCCCATGGCCGGACGAAAGGCCTCGAGCGCCGCCGCACGGAAGGGGCCCGAGGGGAACTCGATTTCCCGAAGGATCTCCAGCATCTCGGCGTAGGCGATCATGTGGAGCAGGCCCAGCGTGTAGCCGCGCTCGCGGGTAATCGAGTAGCGCTCCGCGTAGCGCCCGGCGGCTACGGCGGCCGCGACCGCGGCCCGGCGGAGCATCTTCGCCGGCTTGTCCCCTTCGGGAATGCGGGGGACGTCCGGTCCCGAGAGGCGGTCGATCAGGACGGTGATGGCGCGCGCTCCGACCCGCGCGATCGCGTCGGGCGCGGCGCCCACCGAGTTGTCTCGGTCGATGGAAAGGGCGTTGGCGAGGATCAGCAGATCCAGGGTGAGATACGGATCGAGCGCCGCGACGGGAATGACGGCGGAGACGTCCACGGGCGACTTCTTCAAGACCTGGAGCAGCAGTTCGGCCGTGTCCTCGTGGACCGGGTGCATCACGACGTGCCGGGCGACGCGATCGCGCAGGCGCCGCGTAAACTCCTGGAACTGATGGTGAGACACGCGGGCCTCTTCCGCATGGATCGGCGTTCCCACGCGCTCCAGGATCTCCCAGAAGCGGTCGTCCGCCTCGGAGGGATCAAATGGCAGTGTCGGCGCAGGCGCGACACTCGCGGCGGGCTGACGCCGGCGCCGCCGTGTGTTGTCGTCGAGTGTCTTGACGCCTTCGAAGGCGAGCGCCTGGCCGCGCAGCGACAGCCCGATTCGGAGAATCGGCTGCACGCGGAAGTCGGGATCGTATTCGAACCGGGCTTCCTTCCACTCGAACGTCTCGAACAGGAGCTTGCGAGCCAGCTCTTCGACGCGCAGGGACAGGCCATCGAGCGTGTCGTGGCCGCCGTCTAGGATCAGCCGCGTCAGGTTCTCCTGGCTGGTGAAGTTTCGGGCCAAGAGCTCGTACAGGGTGGCGGCCGGGAGGGCCCCGCTGCGCAGGAGGTGGACACCCAGGCGGTGTCGGGGCTGGGAGCCCGAAACGTAGACGATTTGCCCCTCCCGCCAGTCGAGGATCCGCCGGTCGCGCCCGTGCTCGAGCGTGAGCCGCCCGGTGCGCCGATTCAGCTCCATCCACTGCAGGAGGTCGGCAAAGCCGAAGACCTCCAGCCGGCCAGTCAGTCGGGACGTCAATTTCGCGCCTGTGGGCCCTATTTTATCCCCGATCGACCCTGCCTTCGCGGGCGAAACGCGGCCAAGTGGGTGTCACGCCGGGATTTAGATGCTCCCCTCGGCCGTTTTCGCGCGGCTGCCCGGCTCCCGCTGCGGAATGCAATCCCCGGCCCTCCTCGGCGGGTATGCCAGAATCCGTTCGTGCCTGTGAAGGAGGGCCGCGAGCCGGGCGCCCCGGAGTCCACGGGTCGCTCTGCGCCGCTCGAGACGGGCTCGGGGATCCCCATCCTTCGTTCCTACGGGCAGCCGCCTCCCGGCCAGTATCCCTTCACGCGGGGGATCTCTGCGGAGATGTACCGGCAGCGTTTCTGGACGATGCGCCAATACGCGGGCTATGGAAGCGCCCGGGAGTCGAACCGGCGATATCGGTACCTGCTCTCGCAGGGCCAGACCGGCTTGTCGGTCGCTTTCGACCTTCCGACCCAAATGGGTTACGACTCCGACGACCCGATGGCCCGCGGGGAGGTCGGCAAGGTCGGTGTGGCGATCTCGACCATCGACGACATGCGGATCTTGACCGAGAACTTGCCTCTGTCCGAAGTGTCGATTTCCATGACGATCAATTCGACGGCGGCCATCCTGCTGGCATTGCTGCTGGCCGTGGCGCGGGAGCGCGGGATCGAATGGTCCAAGCTCTCCGGCACGGTCCAAAACGACCTCCTGAAGGAGTACACGGCGCGCGGGACCTACATCTTTCCGCCGCGCGACTCCTTGAAGATCACGACCGACATCTTCGAGTTCTGCGGGCGAGAGGTCCCGCGCTGGAACACCATCTCGATCTCCGGTTATCACATCCGCGAGGCGGGCTCGACCGCCGTTCAGGAAGTGGCTTTCACGCTGTCGAACGCCATTGCCTACGTTCAGGCGGCTCTCGACCGGGGGCTCGCCATCGACGATTTCGCGCCGCGGCTCTCCTTCTTCTTCAACGCCCATTCGAACTTCTTCGAGGAGGTCGCGAAGTTCCGGGCGGCCCGCTCCCTCTGGGCCGAGATCGTGAGAGAACGGTTCCACGCACGGGACCCGCGCTCCTGGCGCATGCGTTTCCACGCCCAAACGGCAGGCTCGACCTTGACCGCCCAGCAGGCCGACGTCAACGTCGTGCGGGTGGCGCTCCAAGCGCTGTCCGCCGTGCTCGGGGGAACACAGTCCCTCCACACCAACGCCTTCGACGAAGCCCTGGCCCTTCCGACGGAAAGATCGGCCCGGCTCGCGTTGCGGACGCAGCAGGTGATTGCGGCGGAGACCGGTGTGGCCGACATCGCGGACCCACTCGGCGGCTCCTTCCTGGTGGAGACCTGGACGGAGGAGATCCGGGCGCGGGCACGGGACTTGATCGGCCGCATGGATGCGATGGGAGGCGCGGTCGCCGCAATCGAGAACGGCTTCGTCGCTCGCGAAATCGAAGAAGCGGCCTTCCGAGCGCAGGAAGCGATCGAAAGAGGAAAGAAGCTCGTGGTTGGCGTCAACGCCTACCGGGACGAGGAGTCCTTGGCGCCGTCGCTGCTCGCCGTCGACCCGCAGATCGAACGCGATCAGGTGGAACGACTCGCGGCATTCCGGTCGGGGCGCGACGGCGCGCAGGCCGCTGCGGCTCTCGAAACGGTGCGCCGGGACGCCGTAGAGAACCGGAACGTGATGCCGGGAATCGTGTCGGCGGTCGTGGCCGGTTCGACGCTGGGCGAGATCGTGAAGACGCTCAAGTCCGTCTACGGAGAGCAACGCCCCGGAGCGTTAACAACGGCTTAAGTCCAAGCCGCCAAAGCGGTTGCCGGTGTGGAAATCGAATCGGGCCGAGGAGCGCCGATTCAGGCGACCGAGCGAAACTCTGGCGCAACTCGCTAAGTCACTCATGCCAAAGCCTGTTGCGGGTTCGCACAGGACTCGGTGCAATTCGGTCGGGGACCGCTCGTCTGCGCCGTTTTTCGCCGCTTTCCGCAGGCATTTCGACAGGGTTTTCCTCCGCTTCTTCGGAAAACTGCGCGGATCACGGCTTTCATTGGTCTTTCCTCGGCCGTCGGCACGGGCTCGGCGCCGGAGGGGGCAGTCCTTTATTCAGGAAACGCCAACGCGAGGGCAGAGCGGAAGCACCGGGCAACTCTCGCAGGCTGGCTTTCTGGCCTGGCAGACCCGGCGGCCGTGGAAGATGAAATAGTGTGCCGCCATTGTCCTTTGTCCGCGAGGGACGAGCGCGCTCAAATCCCGCTCGACTTTGAGGGGGTCCCGTTCCCACGTCAGTCCCATGCGCCGCGCCAGGCGACCCACGTGAGTGTCCACGACGAACCCCTCTTCGCGTCCGAAGGCGTTTCCGAGGACGACGTTGGCTGTCTTGCGGCCGACACCCGGAAGCTCGAGCAGCTCCTCCATCGTGCCGGGAACCTTGCCGCCGTGCTCCGCGGCGATCGCCGCGCCGGCTCGGCGCAGACTCCTTGCCTTGGAGTTGAAGAAGCCGGTCGACCGAATGTCGCGCTCGAGCTCGCCCGGCTTGGCGCGCGCGTAGTCGGCGGCGGTGCGGTACTTTCGAAACAATGCGGGCGTGACCTGATTGACACGGACGTCGGTGCATTGCGCGGAAAGGATCGTCGCGACGAGGAGTTCGAGCGGGCTCGCGAAGTGGAGCGCGCAGCGCGCCTCCGGATAGGCCTTCGCGAGCCTTCGCAGGATCCTTCCCGTTCGCCGCTTTTTCGCTTCGGCACTTTCGCGCGGGGCGCGGGCGATTCGGCTTCGGGTGTTCCCTCGGCGCGGTGTCACGCGGCGCCATTCTATTTCGGCTAAGCTGCGGCGAGGGAGGCCAGACCATCCGCATCGGCCGCGGCGTTCTCTTCTCTGTATTCTCGGCGAGCCTCGCCATCCTCCTGTGCGGCGCGTTTTCGGGGGCGAGAGCCGGCTCCGTCGCCATCACCGTCCTGCACACTTCCGACCTGCACGGGCACGTGTATCCGCATGAGGCGCTCGCGGATCGGGACCTGGGCGAAGGGCTGGCGCGCGTGGCTGCCGCCGTGCGGCAGATCCGCGCCGAGGGGAGACCGACGCTGTTGCTCGATTCCGGCGACACGATTGAAGGCGCCCCCGAGCAGGCGCTGGCCTTTCAGACAGGAGGTGTCGACGGAAAGGATCCGATCGTCGCGGCGATGAATCGGATCGGGTACGACGCCATGGCCGTGGGAAACCACGAGTTCGACTTCGGACGCGAAAGGCTCGCCCGGTCGCAATCGGAGGCGCGCTTCCCCTTCCTTTCGGCCAACGTCACGGAGGAGAACGGGAGGCCCGCGTTCCCCCCGTTCGTCGTCCGCGAAATCGGCGGGGTGCGTGTCGGCATTCTGGGCCTGACGACCCGCCAGGTGCCCGCGTGGGAGTCGCCATCGCGGATCTCCGGACTGCGGTTTGCCGATTCGGCCGAGACGGCCCGGCGGTTCGTTGCCGCGCTTCGGGACCGGGAAGGCTGCGACTTGGTCATCGTCATCGCTCACCAGGGCTTCGAGCGAGACCCGGAAACGGGCGCCGGCCGGGGCGGCGGATACGAAAACCAGGCCTATGCGCTCGCGACGGAAGTTCGGGGGATCGACCTGCTTCTGGCCGGTCACACCCACGCGGTGATCGCGCCGCGCCGCCTGGGTGGAACCTGGATCTCTCAGCCGGGCCGCTACGGAAACACGCTCACGCGCTTCGACGTGGCTCTTGCGCCCAACGGCGAGCGTTGGTCCGTCTCACGGATCGACGGGACGAACCTCGCGATGACGTCGGTCGTTCCCGATCCCGAGGTCGTTGGCTTGGCCGAGGCCTCGCATGCGGCCGCGATGGCGCACCTCGCTCGCGAGGTCGCGCGCCTGCCGGCGCCTCTTTCGGCGGACGCCGCCCGCACGGGGGACACGGCGCTGCTCGACTGGCTCCATGGCGTCGAGCGGAGAGCGGGCCACGCCGACATTTCCTTCGCGTCACTTCTGCCCGGGGGATTGGCGCCCTGGCCGGCGGGACCGCTCACGATCCGCCAGATCTGGTCCTTCTACCCCTACGAGAACACGCTCGTGACCGTGAGGGCCACGGGACGCCAGGTGCGGAAGGCTCTGGAGGCGGCGGCGCGTTGCATTTCCGGGATCGAAGCCTCGGACGACGGGTTTGTCTGGAAGCGGAACCCGGCGGTCTGGGGCTACAACTGCGACACGCTCGACGGCGCCGAGTACGCGCTGGATCCCACGAGACCCGAAGGCCATCGGCTTCTCTTCTTGAGAAGGGAGGGCCGATCGATCGGGGACGAAGACGTCCTGCTCGTTGCCCTGAACTCCTACCGCGCCGCGGGAGGAGGTGGGTACGCCGTCTGGAGGAGCTGCCCTCGAGTGGCCGAGACTCGAGCGTCCTTGCGGGAGCTTCTGATCGAGGATGCGGAGCGGAGAGGGGATCTCGCGATCGAGTGCAACGAGAACTGGTTCCTGGCGCCGTCGTTGCCCGAGGGTTCGCTCCGCTTGCCCCGAAACAGATCCGCGGGACGCCCTCGGGGCTAGGCGCTCCGCCGGTTGAAGGAGACGACGTTGGAGGAGGCGCGGGCGGTTCGCACCGCTTCGCGCCGCGCCCTCTCGAGCGTGCGGTCGAGGGCGGAGATCAGGCCGTCGAGCTCGAACGCCAGCGTGACGGTTCCGCGGCGCTCGCACCGGCGGCGCTCCCGCGACAGCGTCTTGCGGAAGGAGCGCAGGTCGTGCCACCGGTCGAGTGCCGCACCGACCCGGGTTTCCCGCTCGGCGGGCTTTGGCCGCGCCGGATCCATCTCGGCGAGCGCGAGGGCGGCGCCCCTGGCGATTCGCAGGGCGGCTCGACGTCGCGAGAGGTCTCCATCGCCCGGCTCGCCGCCCGGAGGGTCGAGTCGCCGCAAATGACGTTTGTATGCTTGCTCGAGGCGTCGGCCGAGGTTGTTCTCGCCGACGTTGCCCCGGCGCCTGAGCGCCCGGCGCAGGCGCCGCATCGGCCGGCCTCGCGTCTTTCGAAGCGCGCGCTGGGTCCGATCCCGCGACAGTTCCTCCCAGCGCGCTTCGAGCCCCGTGGCCGCCTCCGTCGGCAGCAGGCCGAGGCGGCGCACGCGGGAGAGCAGCTCGCGGTGGGTTTGGAGAACCTCGAGCTTCGAAATTCGGCGTCCGATCTTCCGTGCGTGGCGAGCGAGGCGTCGGTCGCGGACAGCCCGCGCCGCGACGTCGATCTGACCGAGGGCGGCGGCAAACTCCTCGATGCTTCCGGGGGCTTCCTGGCGGAAGGCCTTCCAAGCCTTCTCGAGCAAGCGCATCTTTCGCTCCCAGAGCGTTCCGGAATCCCGCACGGGGCGCTATTATAGAAACATCGACCGACCCCTCGCCTTCAAGCCGTCTTCACACCGCCTTCAAGGCGGTCACGCTCCCTCGGCGGACAATGGCGCCGCCATGAGACAGCTGGCCGCGATCGACATCGGGACCAACAGCATCAAGCTGCTGGTCGCGGCCGTGGAAGAGGACGGCTCGCTCCAGATCCTGTCGCGTGAGAAGTCCCTCGTCCGCCTGGGCAGCGAGACGCTGGCGACGGGGAGGCTCTCGGAAGAGGCCATCGAGGCGGGGGTCTCGGCGGTCGAGCAGTTTCTCCGCTCGATCCGCGCCAGCGGCGCCGAGCTCGTGCGGGCGGTCGCGACCTGTGCCGTGCGGGAGGCCGCCAACTCCGCGGAGTTTCTGGAGGCCGTTCGGCGGCGCACGGGCGTTTCGATCGACGTGGTATCGGGCGAAGAGGAAGCACGGCTCATCAACCTGGGCGTCCGGAGCG
>Ga0335084_10002916_pt1 | contig 16620 bp, 11 predicted proteins | sample Lox_Sample_44_FD_206721 | JGI IMG/M metagenome (GOLD analysis project Ga0335084, IMG submission 206721) | Soil microbial communities from Loxahatchee National Wildlife Refuge, Florida, United States - Lox_Sample_4.4 | ecosystem: Environmental > Terrestrial > Soil > Wetlands | place: USA... | reverse complement strand
GAGTCGGCGTAGTCGAATTGCGACAGGTACAGGCGCTGTTGCGCCTGCAGCACGTCGACGATGTTGCGCGTACCGACTTCGTAGCCCGTTTGTGTCGCTTCGAGCGCCGACTCGCTCGACTTGATCGCCTTGATGCGGGCGCGCACCCGAATGACGTCGGTCGTCACCGTGCGCAGCAGGTTGCGCGTATCGCGGCTCACGGTCCACTCGTTGTTGCGCAGCAGTTCGTCGGACTGCAGCAAGCGCGCGCGCGCTTCGCGCACCTTCGACAGCGTGTAACCACCCTGGTAGATCGGCAGTTGGAATTGCAGCGCATATGTGCGCGTATTCGTCTTGTCGCCCAAGAAACCCGATTGGCCGGCGAACGTCTGGACGTGGTCGATGTCCTGGTTGTAGCTCAGGATGCCGTCGACGGTCGGCAGAAACGCCGCCTCCTTGGCGCGCAGATCGCGCTCGGCGGCGAGCTTTGCTTCGCGCGACGAGAGAACGTTCAGATTGTTCGCGAGCGCGATCGTCACCCAGCCGTCCTCGTCGACCGACGCGGGATTCACGATCGGCAGCGTCGTCGAGATCTGATCGATCTCCTGGTACGACTGACCGGTGAGCGTATAGAGCGTTTCGAACTGGATGCCCTGATCACGCTCGGCTTGGATGCGCCGCACCACCACGTTGTCGTATGCGGCAGTCGCGTCGAGCACGTCCGTGATCGCGACGAGGCCGACGTCGAAACGTTGCTGCACCTGTTCCTGTTGGCGTTTTACGGCCGCTTCTTCCGCGGTCGTCGAGTCGAGCGCGGCTTGGCTGCGCAGCACTTCGAGATACGCCGATACGGCGCGCACGATCAGATTCTGCTCGGCGGCGGCATAGTCCTTTGCCGCTTGGGCCTTCAGCGCTTGCGAACTCTTGTACGTGTAGTACGCCTGCACGTCGATCAGCGGCTGCACCAATTGCGCTTGCCACGCGTGTTGGTTGAATTCGTCGCCGGGAATGCCGCGCAACTGACCGAACGTGGGGCTCGTCGGATTGGTGTCGATGATCGAGCCTTTCGGATACTCGAGCCGGTTGTACGAAGTCGTCGCGTTCAGGTTGACGTTCGGCAACAGGCCGGCGCGCGCTTGCGGAACGATTTCGCCGCGCGCTGCGTAATCCTGTTTGGCGGCGCCGAGCACCGGATCGTTCTCGACCGCCGCTTGATAGACGTCCGCGACGTTCGCGGCGTGCGCGCAGGTCGCAGCGGTACATGCGATCGCCGCACCGACGATCGTGGACAGGAGGTTCCGCATGGTGTGCCCCATAAGACCGCGGCGGAGTTTAGCAGATAGTCATTCGGACGACGCAGGCCCGATCGACGTGACACAGTCGCGAAAAGGCGCGCAGCGCGTGTGTGTCTGGGACCATCCGCATTCGTGCGCCCGTCCGCTCGACATTGTGGGATGCACGGTTAGAATGACCCGCTCGTATCGACATTCGGCGACTCGTTTCAACGTGACGACATCGCGCTATCGAATCGATCTGTCGGCGCACATTGCGGAGTGCGACGCGAACTATTTGCGGCTGATGAAACTCGCGCCGGATCTGGATCGGTGCGAGGAGCGCACGTTGTTGCTCGTCATCGCCGATCGCAAGGTATCGGTGCGGATTCGATTGCTCGAGCGCTGTCCGTACACGTCGCTGATCGAAGTGTCGCAACATCGGTGGCTCGAAGGTCTCGCGTTCGATTTGCCGGCGCCGCGATTGACGGTGCGGATGTATCACGACGCGCGCTCCGCCGAAGTGGTCGAGTTCCAAGCGGGCCGGCGCTTCCATCCGGTTTATGCCTATCCGAACGACGAGATGCGCCAGCGCGACGAGAAGGCGCAGATCAATCGTTTCCTCGCCGAATACCTCTCGGCGTGCCTGCATCACGGCGTCGCCGAGGACGAAGCGGTGGTCGTCGGCGGTGGCTGACGCCGCGCCGATTTCGCTGCTGCAGATCACCGACCTGCACCTGCTGCCCGCGGCCGGTGCGCGATTGCTCGGCGTCGATACCGCGGCGAGCCTCGATGCCGTATTGCGCACCGCGTTTGCCGAACGTACGCCGGACGCGCTCGTCGTCACCGGCGACATCGTGCACGAACCCCACGCGACTGCGTACGCGCGCGTGCACGCGGCGATCGCGAAATACCATCGCGGGCCGATGGTGTGGTTGCCCGGCAACCACGACCTCGCCGACGCCTTCGCCCCGGCGCGGCCGGCGGTCGAGCGACTCGACCTCGGCGATTGGTGCGTGATCGGCATCGACACGCACGTCGACGGATCGGAAGGCGGTCGCGTCGACGCCGCCGAGATGGCGCGCCTGCGCCGTGAACTCGCGGCCGCGCGCGCGCGTTGGGTGATCGTCGCCGGCCACCATCCGCCATTGCCGCTCGGCATGCCGTGGCTCGACCCGAGCCGCATCGCAAACGGCGCCGAACTGCTTTCGTTGCTCGAGGCGGATGCGCGCGTGAAGGCGTATGTCTGCGGCCACGTGCATCAAGACACTGCGACGCGGCATGGACGCATCGACGTGTTGTCGACGCCGTCGACGTGTTTTCAATTCGTCGGATTCGGTCCGCGCTTTGCGGTCGATACGACGCCGCCGGGGTTTCGCTGGCTCGACTTAGGCTACGACGGTACCCTTGCGACCCGCGTGGGTCGGGCGACCGACTTCGCGATCACGATCGACATGTCGAGTTTCAGGAAACCGGCCATGCAGGACGCAGCTTCTCTTCGATGACGGAAACGAAATACTCAGCGCAATCCATTCAAGTACTATCGGGTCTCGAGCCGGTGCGCCGTCGCCCCGGCATGTACACCGACACGTCGCGCCCGAATCACCTCGTTCAGGAAGTCGTCGACAACAGCGTCGACGAGGCGCTCGCGGGTTACGCCCGTGAAATCAGCGTGTCGTTGTACGACGATGGATCGGTCGACGTCGTCGACGACGGTCGCGGCATGCCGGTCGACGTGCACCCCGAACACAAGCTGACCGGCGTCGAGTTGATCCTGACGCGGCTGCACTCGGGCGGAAAATTCGACAACGAAACGTATGCGTATTCGGGCGGTCTGCACGGCGTCGGCGTGTCGGTCGTCAATGCGTTGTCGACGTGGCTCGAAGTGGAAGTGAAGCGCGACGGCTCGGTGTACCACCAGCGCTACGAGCACGGCGCGCCGAAGACGAAGCTCAAGGTGATCGACAGCGTCGGCAAGCGCAACACCGGTACGCGCGTGCGTTTCCTGCCCGACCCGAAATACTTCGACACGACGAAGATCGCGGTCGATCGGCTGCGCCACCTGCTGCGCGCGAAGGCCGTGCTATGTCCGGGCCTGCGCGTGAGCCTCGCGATTCACAAAGGCGACAAGGCCGAGACCGAGCAGTGGGTCTACGACGACGGCCTGGCGGGCTATCTGCTGCAGGAACTCGGCGCCGCCGAGATGATTCCGTCCCAACCGTTCGTTTATGGCGCAAAGGGCAACAACGAAGCGGTCGACTGGGCGCTCGCGTGGATCTCGGACGGCGGTGAACTCGTCACCGAGAGCTACGTGAACCTGATTCCGACGCCGCTCGGCGGCACGCACGTGAACGGTTTGCGCAGCGGGCTCGCCGAAGCGTTGAAGGAGTTTTGCGAATTTCGCGATCTGTTGCCGCGCGGCTTGAAGCTCACCGGCGAAGATCTGTGGGATCAATGCAGCTACGTGCTGTCGGCGAAGCTGAAGGATCCGCAGTTCTCGGGCCAGACCAAAGAACGACTGTCGTCGCGCGAATCGGCGGCGTTCGTCTCGGGCGTTGCGAAGGACGCGTTCAGCCTGTGGCTCAACGAGCACCCGACCGAAGGCGGCAAGATCGCCGAGATCGCGATCAGGAACGCGCAGCGGCGTCTGCAAGCGGCGAAGAGAGTCGAACGGAAGAAGATCACCGCGGGACCTGCACTGCCGGGAAAGCTCGCCGATTGTGCCGGGCAAGACAGCGGTCGCTCGGAGCTCTTCCTCGTCGAAGGCGATTCGGCCGGCGGTTCGGCGAAGCAGGCGCGCAATCGCGAGTTCCAGGCCGTGATGCCGCTGCGCGGGAAGATCCTGAATACGTGGGAAGTATCGTCGGCGGAGATTCTCGCGTCGCAGGAAGTGCACGACATCAGCGTCGCGATCGGCGTCGATCCCGGTTCGAGCGATCTGTCGGGGCTGCGTTACGACAAGATCTGCGTGCTCGCCGACGCGGACTCCGACGGCTCACACATCGCAACGCTCTTGTGCGCGCTGTTCCTCAGACACTATCGCGCGCTGGTCGACGCCGGCCACGTGTACATCGCGATGCCGCCGCTGTATCGCATCGACGTCGGCAAAGACGTGTTCTATGCGCTCGACGAATCGGAGAAGCAGGGCATCCTCGACCGTATCGCAGCCGAGAAAAAACGCGGCGCGGTGAACGTGCAGCGCTTCAAAGGCCTTGGCGAGATGAATCCGATCCAACTGCGCGAGACGACGATGGATCCCGACACGCGCCGGCTCGTGCAGATGACGTTGCAAGCGCCCGACGAGACCGTCGAGGTGATGGACATGATGTTGGCGAAGAAGCGCGCCGGCGATCGGCGCGCGTGGCTCGAAAAGAAGGGCGATCAGGCGACGATCATCTGATCTCGCGCATACGGTGATCCCGTGACTACACGGCGATCGTTCGACTTTCACCGGACACACACATGACGACGCAAACGGATTCGCCCGAAACCGAACGCCTGCCGCTGAGGACGTTCACCGAGAAGGCGTACCTCGATTATTCGATGTACGTCATCAACGACCGCGCGCTGCCGCACATCGGCGACGGACTGAAGCCGGTGCAGCGCCGTATCATCTACGCAATGTCGCAGCTCGGCCTCGACGCCGGCGCGAAATTCATGAAATCGGCCCGTACCGTCGGCGACGTGCTCGGCAAGTTCCATCCGCACGGCGAAGGCGCCTGCTACGAGGCGATGGTGCTGATGGCGCAACCGTTCTCGTACCGCTATCCACTGGTCGATGGACAAGGCAACTGGGGCGCGCCGGACGATCCGAAGTCATTCGCGGCGATGCGCTATACCGAGGCTCGGCTGTCGCGCTTCGCCGAGCTCTTGCTCGCGGAAGTCGATCAGGGAACGGTCGATTTCACGGCGAACTTCGACGCGACGTTGACCGAGCCCGTGCTGTTGCCGGCGCGCGTACCGGTGGTGCTGTTGAACGGCAGCACCGGCATCGCGGTCGGGATGGCCACCGACATCCTGCCGCACAACGTCCGCGAGGTGCTGAGCGCCTGCATCAGGTTGTTGGACGAGCCGAAGGCGACGACGCGCGATTTGATGGAGCACGTCAAGGGCCCGGACTTCCCGACCGAGGCGACCATCATCACGCCGCCGAAGGAGCTGGCGACGATCTACGAAGAAGGCCGCGGCAGCGTCAAGTCGCGCGCGGTGTACACGGTCGAGCAGGGCGAGATCGTGATCACCGCGCTCCCGTATCAATCGTCGCCGGCGAAAGTACTCGAGCAGATCGCGGCGCAAATGCAGGCGAAGAAGCTGCCGATGGTCGTCGACCTGCGCGACGAGTCCGACCACGAGAATCCGACACGGCTCGTGTTGGTGCCGCGCTCGAATCGCATCGACGTGGAACGGCTGATGAGCCACTTGTTCGCGACGACCGATCTCGAACGCAGTTATCGCGTGAACTTCAACGTCATCGGCCTCGATCAGCGACCGCGCGTGAAGGGGCTCAGGGAACTGCTCGCCGAGTGGCTGACGTTCCGCCAACAGATCGTCACCCGCCGGCTCGAACACCGGCTCGCGAAGATCGAGCAGCGCCTGCACATCTTGAATGGCCTGCTGATCGCGTATCTGAACCTCGACGAAGTGATCCGCATCGTTCGTGAAGAGGACGATCCGCGCGCCGAGCTGATGAAGCGCTTCGAATTGTCGGAGATCCAAGCGAGCGCGATCCTCGATCTGCGGCTGCGGCAGCTCGCGCGCCTCGAAGAGATCAAGCTCACGACCGAACGCGATGGACTCGACGCAGAGAAGGCGGACATCGAAAGGACGTTGAAGTCGAAGGCGCGTCTGAAGACGTTGATCAAAAAAGAGTTGCTCGCCGACGCCGAGGCGCACGGCGATCCGCGCCGGTCGCCGATCGTCGCGGCGGGCGAGGCGGTGGCATTCACCGAAGAGGATCTGCTGACGAACGAACCGATCACGGTCGTGCTGTCGGAGAAAGGTTGGATCCGCGCGGCGAAGGGCCACGAGGTGAATGTCGTCGAGTTGAGCTATCGAACCGGCGATTCGTTCCTGATGGCGGCGAAAGGTCGCAGCAGCGACGTGCTCGCGGTGCTCGATTCGAGCGGCCGAGCGTACTCGTTGGCGCCGCACACGCTGCCGTCGGCGCGCGGCCAAGGCGAGCCGTTGACGGGCAAGTTGAACCCGCCGGACGGCGCGCGTTTCGTCGGCGTCGTGATCGGCCGCGTGGAACAGCGCGTATTGCTCGCGTCGAACGCGGGCTACGGGTTCGTCGCGACGCTCGGCGATCTCGTCGCGAAGAACCGCGCCGGCAAGGCGGTGTTGAGCGTGCCGGGCGGCGGTGCAGCGATCGCGCCGGTGCTGCTCGGAAACGACGCTGCGCAGACGGTTGTGACGATCACGAGCGAAGGTCGCATGCTCGTGTTTCCGCTCGCCGAGGTGCCGGCGCTGTCGCGCGGCAAGGGCAACAAGCTGATCAACGTGCCGAGCGCCGCGTTCAAGTCCGGCGAAGAGGTGCTGATCGCGGTCGCCGTGATTGCCGAATCCGATCAACTGATCGTCCGCGCCGGCGCACGCCATCTGCGACTTAAACTGAAAGACCTCGAGCACTACATCGGCGCACGCGCACTGCGCGGCCACAAGCTGCCGCGCGGCTTTCAGAAAGTCGACGGCGTCGAGGTCGAATCGGCCTCCTGAGCGCGCAGCCACTCGGCGCGCTGATCGAGCGCGGCGCCGTACGCATCGGCGACCGCGGAGACGATCACGCAACCGTCGTGCGACGCGGTCGCGAGCGTTCGTAGGATCGGGTTCGATTGCTCTTCGGCGATGAAACGCTCGGGTCGTTGCAGGCGACCGAACGCTTCGCGGCTCGCGGCGATCGTTCCTTCCGGCGCGACGGCGCTCAACACGATCGTGTCTTGGATCGCGTCGGGGTCGACGCCGGCCGCATCGCCGGTATGGGTTGCGATGTGCGCGCCGAAGCGGAATTTCAGTTCCGGGCGCGCCGCGAGGTGGCGCGATTCGTTGAGATTCTCGAGGCTGTCGGCTAGCAGCAGCGCGGCGCACAGCACCTTGAAGCATTGGTCCGAATCATCGTCGGCAAACGTCAGCAGCACTCCGATATTCGCGAGATCGCGCGCGAGCGCACTGTGCTGACGAGCGACCAATGTCGCGCGGCGGCGAACGTCCGCGAGCACCGCCGCCCGTTCCGCGGTCGGCAACGCCATCAAATTGAGCAGGTTCACCGCGAGGAGCCACTGCGCCGTCGGCGCGGGCGCCGCGGCGTCCGCTTCGCGGTCGTCGGCGACGGGGTCGGCCTCGAGCGTCGTTTCGATGCGCAATCCGAGCAAATAACCGGCGACCGCGGCGAGCAACGCACTGACGAGCGCCGGCAACAGGAGATACGGCGTCGCGAAACCGCCCGCCGAAAACGCGCTCGGCGCCACCGCGATCTGCACGTAGCCGGCGACCGAGCCTTCGAATTCGACCGGGTGCGTATACAGCTGCGTGTCGGCGAGCGGCCGGGAGCCCGCGTTCGCGACGATGCGATCGTCGACGGTGACGATCGTCACCGATTCGAGTTCGGGCAATTCGCTCATGCGCGTCGCGAGGACGCCGAGGCGGATGCGGTCGAGCGTGATCAACGGTTCGATCGACAGCATCGCGAGTTGCGCGGCGGCGGCATTGCCGAACTGCGCCATGCGCGCGCTGCGGGCGGCTTCGGCGGAGCGATACCAGGAAGCGCCGAGCAGCGCCGTCGTCAGCAACGAAGCCGCCAGCGCCAGCGTGGTCGCTTGCCAACGCCGTCGCGCCAGCGCGTCGCGTGCGGCCGACCACCGTGGTTTCAACTGCATCGAGTGCGGGGAGTCAGAGTCGATGCGCATGTTGGCATCGACAGTGGCGAGCGATCAATCGTCGGCGGCGAAGTCGTAGTTCATTTCGGTCGACGGTTCTTGCAGGTAGTGACCCTGAATGTAGTTCGCACCCGCCTGCCACAGTGCCGACAAAACGGTCGCGCTCTCGACCATCGGGATGACGGTGAGTTTGCCGTGCTGCTGCAGCTCGCGAATCATGTTCGTGAGCTGGTCCTTCTTGAGCGGGTTGCCGTCGAGCTCCTGAACGTGGCCGCCGTCGAGCTTCACGAAATCGACCGCCACGTGGCGCAGCGTCTCGAACGGGTTCTCGGTGACGCCGAAGTGGCGCAACGACGAACGGCAGTGCATCGCCTTGAGCCCTTGCACGAATTCGCGCGCCTGCCGTACGTAGTTGGCGGCGTCGGGCTCGGCGATCTGGAAGATCACCGCATCGCTCGGCAGCCGCGCCGCCTTGATCGCGACCGCGAGCCACTGAATGAACTCGTCGTCGATCAGGCTGTTGCGCGTCAGATTGATCGTGAGGCGCGTGTTGTGGCCCTTCGATCGGTGCACCGACAACACTTTGATCGATTGCAGAATGACCCATCGATCGATCTTGCCGGCGACGCCGTTTTCGATCGCGAGTTCGAGGAATTGATCGGGCGGAATGCGCCGGCCTTTTTCGTCGACGAGTCGCAGGAACACTTCGTAATGTTCGTCGGAATCGCCGCGCAGGCTGATGATCGGTTGGAACAGCAACACGAACGTCTGCTTGTCGATCGCTTCGTTGACGAGCGCGAGGATGCGCTTCTGCTCGACCGACATGCTGTCCGTGGCGCCCTCGGCTTCGAGCGTCGTGACGCTCGGCCACTGAATGCAGTTGCTCTTGTTCGCGGCGCGCGCCGCGACGAGCGTGCGGAACGCGAGATTCATCGACTCGACGACGTCAGCGCCTTCGGCGACCGCGGCTGCACCGATGGTAATCGTGCGACGCACGGTCTTGCCGGCGACTTCGAAGAGAGCCGCTTCGATCGTCTCGCGCAGCCGCTCCGCCAAAACGTCGCCGCCCGCTTCGCTGCCGCTCGCCGCGATCGCGAAGCGATGGTTGGCGATCGCGACGAGTCGTGCGCCGCCGAGTTCGGCCGTCAACGCCTCGGTGAGCTGCGCGACCAACGATTCGGCGCGCTGCAGACCGATGTCGATCTGCAAGTTGTCGAAGTCGTCGATCTCGACGATCAGGATCGCGCCGATGCGCACGCCGTCTGCGGCGATCGCGTCGATGAACGCTTGTGCGGTCGGAGACACTTGCCCGTTCGCAGCGCCGTTGCCGTTGCTCGCTTCGGGCAGCGGTGCGGGCGCCGGCGGCGCGTCGATGTCACCGTCCTCCGCGAGCGGCGGCAGGCGATCGTGCAACACCGGTACCGCTTGGGAGCGCACGAGCACTTGCGTGCATTGCTCGCCTTCGTATTCGGCGCCGGACAGCGTCATCTGTCCCGCGATCGGTTCGCCGGCCGTGGTGCGGCCTTGGAACGAGAACGACAGTTCGTCGCTCGAATCCTCGCGGAACGTCTTGATCTTGGTCTTCAATTCCTCGCTCGACGAACCGTCCATCAGGTCGAGCAGCGGAATGCCCATCAATTCATCGGCGTCGGCGAAGCCGAAGAGCTTCAGGTAGTCGTCGTTCGCGTAGATGTGCATGCCTTCGTGCACGTACGCGATCGCGGCCGTCGAGTTCGCGAGCAGGAGTTCGCAGCGACGCTCTGCTTCTTGCAGCGCGCGCCGGGTCTGCGTGAAACGGTGGCGCTGGCAGACGTTCTCGAGCTCGCGTTTGACGACGTAGAGCAGGCGTTCGTTGTCTTCGTCGAAGACGACGTCGGTGGCGCCGATCGCGAGGCCGCGCGTCAGGTTCTTCGGCTCCGACGCATCGTCCATGACGATGATCGGCAGATCCGGTTTGCGTTTGCGCAGCGCGGGGAGGACTTGCTCTAGATGGTCGAACTCGTCGCGACAGACGACGAGGTCGATCGCTTGTTCGGCGACCGATTCGTCCGACAGGTCTTTGCAGAATTCGGCGCGAGTGGCGATGCCGGCATTGCGCAACACCGAGTCGATCTCATGCGCTCGATTCTCGGATCGGTCGGCGATGAGTAGACGGACCGGAGACGGCGTCGCCATACCTCGTCACAATCCCTATTGTTGGACAGTTTCCCTACTTCTTTCCGCGACGAGGCCCATGCGTCGGCGCTTGCGGGGATCGCAGCTGCGGCCCCTGCGGGGACCCCTTCGGGGGTTGCTCGGATTGATCGGCACCGATCATGTCCCACAGCGAGTCCATGTTCAGATCGATCTGGGTGTTTTCCAAGTAACCATCCAGCATTCGGAATGTGAACTGGATAAAACTTTCGGTCATCCGGACACGGCGCATCAGTTGCCCGGTCGCCTGAATTCCGTGGCGACGCAGCTGCACTTTCTGCGATTCGGTGTACGGCAGTCGGGGCGTGATCAACATCGCCGGTTGGCCGATCGCCTCGAGCGCCGGCAGCAGAACCGCGCGGTGATAGTCGGTGTTGTTGACGCGCTTCTGCAGCATGCGCACCGCGATCGGAATCGCCTTCGGCGCGAGCAGCTCGATGCCCACCAGCGTCTCTTCGTCGCTGTGGCGGATCCAGCGCGATACCGCGATGCACCACCGCGCGTCGTCGCGTTCGCGGATCGCGAGCAGCTCGCCGGTTTGCAACTGCGCCGGCAGCGGCGAATTCCACCGCACGCAATAGCCCGACGGGCTCGTGTCGACGATCTCGCTGTCGTAGCACGGATACGTCGCCTCGACGGCGCTGCGCGCTGGTGGGCGGCGGGTGTTCAGCAGTATCCGATTTGGATCGTCGATGTTCGGATTGACCGGGATACGCGCGCCGCGTAGATCGAACGCGCCGTCCCAGACGTCGCCGGGGCTCGCCGTACGCTGCGACGGCTGCTCGCCGATGAATGGATTGATCTCCCGGCGCAGCAACGCTTCGGTGGTGCCGAGTTGATCGGCGAACTCCACGCCGCCGGAAATGTAGTAGTGCAACGTGCGCAGTCCGACGCAGACCTTCATCGGCCCGGCAGAACGCGAGCGGCGGAACGACCGCTTCTTCATTACGCCCCACGCGTGCGCGAGGTGTCGCAACAGATCGGGGCTCATGTAGTCCGGTACCGGTACGTCGGACGCCATCTCGGCCAGATACGCCTCGAGTTCGTACACGAGGACGTCCGTGCGGATCCCGCGCAGGCGATTGCCGGTGTGGCTGCCGAGTTCGCGATAGCTCGGCGGCGCGTCGGCGTCGAGATCGACGACGAACATCGTGTCGTCAGCCGGCGCGCCGATCGTGATACGCGGCGTCCACAAATCGAGTGCGTTGTAGACCGCCGACAGATCCTTCTGGCGCAGCTGGTTCGGTTTCGCGGTCGAGAGCAGCGCGATCCGGAGATACACGTCGGCGATCGTCAGCATCGTCGCGCCGCGGCTCTGCTCGTCGGCATACGAGTTCGTCGCGACGCCGAGCTCGTCAGCGAGCCGATAGATCTGATTGAGCTCGTACCACGCGCGTGACGGCGTATCGGTGTAGAACTCGTAGCTGCGCAGCAACGCGGCCGATAGATCGGCGGCGGTGCGATGCATCGCGTGGCCGAGCAAGTCCGTCGTTTCGTCGGACAGACCGTCGGCCGCGAGCGCGTCGCGCACGACCGCCTTGTAACCGAGCACGAGTTCTTTCTGCAGCGATTGCGCGAGCTGCGCGTGTCCTTCGCCGGCAGCGGACGCGCCGGCCGCGGTTCGATCGAGCCGCGCGCAGATGTAGTGCACCGGCGGACGGACCGTCTCGAGACACGCGAAGCGCAAATCGGGATCGGCGTTGATGCGGGCGAGTTCGGTCGCCGCTATCAGCAGTTGGTGCGCGGCTTCCGACGTGTGCGCCATCGGCAGGTGTGCGACCCAGTCGGCCAAGGAGGCAGGATTCGTGTCACATACGCTGAGGGCTGCGAACGTGCTGTCGGGGACAGTCAAGTTCAGCGAGTGAACGCTCATGACTTCGACGATCGGGCGCTGACTCGGCGCAGTATAGAGGAAGCGATAGCGGCTTTCCGGACTGCGTTCACGTCGACGCGATAATCTGCTTCGCGTCGAGGCCGGCGACTTCGCGAACGAGGCGAGGCACCAGATAGCCGGGCAATCGTGCGCGCAATGCGCTCACCAATTCGACGCCGCGCGCCTGCGACACGGCGAAGCGGTGCGTGCCGGCAACCGGATCGAGCAGGTGCAGGTAGTACGGCACGACGTGGTGATCGAACAAACGCTGTGACAACTCGTCCAGCGCGTCGACGTCGTCGTTGACGCCGGCGAGCAGCACGCTCTGGTTGAAGAGCGCAATGCCCGCCGCGTGCAACGCCGCGAGCGCGGCGACGAACGCTCCAGCGATCTCGTTGGCGTGATTGACGTGCAGCACGATCGACGTACGGGCCCGAGTCGCGCGCAACAGCGCCAGCAACTCAGGCGTGATGCGCTCCGGGATGACGACCGGCAACCGAGTGTGAATGCGAATTCGTCGCACGTGAGCGATCGCGTCGACACGCTCGATCAAACGCCGTAACGGTATGTCCTTCAGCATCAACGGGTCGCCGCCCGACAGGATCACTTCGCCGATCGTCGTATCGCGTTCGACGTCGGCGAGCGAAGGGAACGCGACCGATTGGCGATGTTCGTCATACGGGAACGTGCGGCGAAAACAGTAGCGGCAATGTACCGCGCAGGTCGGCGCGGCGATCAACAACACGCGGCCGCGATATTTCTGAATGACACCGGGCGAACGCGTCGCAGCCGCTTCGGCGAGCGGATCATCGGAGTAACCGGGCGCAATGTCGCGTTCGGCGAGCGTCGGCAGCACTTGCACGAGCAGCGGATCGTTGCGATCGCCGCGCCGCATCCGATCGACGAACGAGCGCGGCACCCGCAACGGAAATTGCGGATCGAAATCGACCTCGGTTGGATCGAGACCGAGGCGTTCCAGCAATGCGTGCGGCTCGGTGATCGCGTCGGCGAGCGCGCGCGCCCACGCGTCGGACTGCCCAGGCATGTACTTCAGCGGTATCATTGCGCGGTTTTTTCGATGAACCACTAGACGAAATGGCCTTTTATTCTACCAACGAGTTCAAACCCGGTCTGAAGGTGCTGCTCGACGGCGCGCCGTGTTCGATCATCGAGAACGAGTACGTGAAGCCGGGCAAGGGCCAGGCGTTCAACCGCGTTAGGCTGCGCAATCTCAAGAACGGTCGCGTGTGGGAGCGCACGTTCAAGTCCGGCGAGAGTCTCGAAGGCGCCGACGTGATGGACGTCGAAACCGAATACCTCTACTCCGACGGCGAGTTCTGGCACTTCATGAAGACCGACGGCAGCTTCGAGCAACTCGCCGCCGGCGAAGAGATCATGGGCGAGGCGAAGCAGTGGCTCAAAGAGCAGGACAAGTACATGGTTACGCTGTGGGACGACACGCCGATCGCCGTCGCGCCGCCGAACTTCATCGTCCTCGAAGTCACCGAAACGGATCCCGGTATCCGCGGCGACACCGCGACCGGCGGCACGAAGCCGGCGAAAATGTCGACCGGCGCGGTCGTCAAGGTTCCCCTCTTCATTTCCGTTGGCGACGTATTGAAGATCGATACGCGCACGGGGACGTACATCAGCCGGGCGTAACCGCGTGAGCGAGCAGGGCGACGACTGGCGCCCGAGTTCGTCGATCGAAGTCGTCATCGAACGCGCGAAAGCGCTGAAGATCATCCGCGACTACTTCGAGCGCGAGCACGTGCTGGAAGTCGACACTCCGGTGTTGTCGCGCACGACGGTGACCGACCCGGCGATCGAATCGCTGCGGCTCGCGGGCAACGATCCGCTCTACCTGCAGACGTCGCCGGAATATCAGATGAAGCGTCTGCTCGCTGCGGGCGCTCCGTCGATCGTGCGAATCGGCCCGGTGTTTCGCGCCGAGGAATCGGGTCGGCTGCACAACGCCGAATTCACGATGATCGAGTGGTATCGGCTCGGCTTCGACCTCCCGGCGCTGATGAGCGACGTCGAGCGCGTAGTCGATGCGGTGCTCGGTCGCGCAGCGTATCGCCGGATCACCTATCGCCGGCTGCTGCTCGACGGGGTCGGCGTCGATCCGTTTCGCGCGACCGAAGTGGACTTGCGCAAGGCGCTGGCGAGCCGCGGCGTCGAATTGTCGCCGGCCGCGGGGCTCGACGCGCGCGCCCTAATGGACCTGTTGGCTGCGCGCGCGATCGAAGCGGCGGGCGGAGGTCGTTTGTTCGTCACGGACTATCCGGCGGATCAGGCGGCGCTCGCGCGGATATCGAACGACGCGGAGGGTAGCGCCGTCGCGGCGCGCTTCGAACTGATGATCGACGGCATCGAGATCGCGAACGGGTACGACGAATTGGTCGACGCGGATGCGCTGCGCGAACGGATGAACGCGGATCGCGCCGTTCGCGAGCGCGACGGGCGGCACGTGCCGGACGTCGACGAGCGACTGCTCGCCGCGATGCGGCACGGCCTGCGGGCGTGTTCCGGCGTCGCGCTCGGCTTCGATCGGTTGCTGATGTTGAAGCTCGGCCTCGAGCGGATCGACGCGGTCTTGCCGTTCAGCCATGCGCGGGCGTAACGGTCGCGAGCGCCTCGCCCATTCGCACGCGCGAACCGACCGCGAGCCTGGCTAACGGCGTTACCATGCCGCGCGGCGCGACGACAATCGCGGTCGAGCCGAGCAAAAACCGCCCGACCTCTTCGCCGCGCGCGAACATTCGATGGTGCTTCGACGAGGATTGTTCGCGGTACGGCGACGGCGGCGCGTCGAAGACGGTCTCGATGCTCGCGACGAGCATGGCGCCGACCATCACGAGCGCGTACGGGCCGTGCGCCGTCTCGAAGCGCATCACCAACCGTTCGTTGCGACAGAACAAGTGCTCTACGACCGCTTCGGTCGCAGCGTTCACCGAAAAGAGTTGACCGGGCACGGCGACCGACTCGATGAGGGTTCCGTTCAGCGGCGCGTGCACGCGGTGATAATCGGGCGGCGCGAGGTAGATGGTTGCGAACCAGCCGCCGTCGAACGTACGCGCGGCCAGCGGGTCGCATAGCAGCGACGCGAGCTCGTAGCGTATTCCCTTCGCCTGCAACAATTGGCCCGAGGCGATCGGGCCGAGTTGACTCACCGTGCCGTCCGCCGGCGCGAGCAAGGCGGGTTCCGGTGCGAGCGGCCGTGCCGACGCGGTGAGCGCGCGGGTGAAGAAATCGTTGAACGTGTCGTAGTCGTCGAGCGACCGGCGTTCGGCTTCGCCGAGCTCGACCGAGTAGATCGCGCTGAACGCACGGATGAGGGGGCGGCTCAGCAATTCGGAGTTGGCGAGGGCACCCGACAATCGCGACAGCGCATGTTGCGGCAGCACGCGCTGCAGCGCGGCGAATGCACTCAACGGCCCGTCTCGATCGGCGTGTCGTCGCGGTTGCCCCACTCGGACCACGAGCCGTGGTAGCCGCGAATGGACGGGTAACCCAACAATCGCGCGACGAGGTACGCGAGCCCTGAGCGGTGATGCGTCTGACAATGCGCGATGACCGCCTTGTCCGGCGTGATTCCGCGCGATGCCAACAACTCTGCAATGTCGCGGCGCAGCCTGAGTTGCCGCGGCGGATCCATGAGGTCGAGCCAATCGAGATGCACGGCGCCGGGAATGTGGCCGTTGTGCGCGGCGGTCGCGCGGACTCCCGAGTATTCGTCGGCGCTGCGGCAGTCCCAGATGACGCTGTTCGGATCGCCGAGACGCTCGAGCACGTCGTCGGCCTCGGCGATCGGCGCGCGATCGATGGCGAGGTCGACGCGGGTCGGCGTCGGCTCGACGTTCACCGTCGAGATCGGCAGGCCGGCCGCGGCCCACGCGTGAATACCGCCGTCGAGATACGCCCAGTCGTGATGGCCGATGACGTCGAGCGTCCAGATGAAGCGGCCTGCCCAGCCGCCGCCTTCGTCGTCGTATGCGACGATGGTCGCGTCGGGCCGATAGCCGATTCGCGAAAACAATTGCGTCAAACGCGGCAGATCGGGCAGTCGACCGGTCGCCGGACGTACGCCGGAGACGAGCTCCGCCGGAGTCACGAGGATCGCCCCACCGATGTGTCCGGCCGCGTACGCCTGCGGGCTCGCGACGTGCACGAGCAATACATCACGCGACGTGCGTAGCCGGTCGGCGAGTTCGCGGGGTTCGAGCAATTTGTCCAATGCGGGCAGCCATTCGCGGTCGGCGCGCGATGATACAACGGCCCTTGCACCTTGTAAGACGCGCCCGCCGCGCGCGCGAGTCGACGGTATTCGGCCCGTCCGCTGTTCTATCCTTGGCCTTTTCGCGGTGGACGGCGCAGTGGTCAGCAATTTGGTTTGGATGGATCTCGAGATGACCGGGCTCGATCCGGA